>ERZ772977.1414-NODE-1414-length-12142-cov-5.001076_pt1 | contig 12142 bp, 10 predicted proteins | sample MGYA00511131_ERZ772977 | MGnify/ENA primary metagenome ERZ772977 (study PRJEB29015, sample SAMEA2737935) | human oral metagenome | biome: human oral; feature: human-associated habitat; material: dental | place: China | collected 2151 ...
AATCGTCAAACGCCAGCGCTGTAGGGCTGGCGTTTGACGATTAAGCTGGCTTTCCGGTCAAGAAAGCCAGCGTTTGACGTCGCACGCCATTCCGTCCGGTCACGCCCCCCGGGTGGCCTCGGTGGCGACGGCCTTGGTGTCCCATTCCTCCCGGATCCCACCGTCAGCCATCACGAGCACCCGGTCGCTGAACTGGTGCAGCTCCCGTTCGTCGCTGGTGAACAGCAGCACCCCGACGCCGCGGCCCGTGATCTCCTCCAGGAGACGCACGAAACGTTCCCGGGTGGCGATGTCCAGGCCGTCGGTGGGCTGGATGAGGATCATGATACGGGCGTTCTGGCTGGCGATCTCCTGCATCTGCTGCCAGCGACGCTGACCGGTGGACTGCACGGGGCGGTGCAGGATCTCGCTCATCCGGTCCTCCGACTCCTTCAACAGGAGCAGGATCCGTGTGGTGTCCTCGATGGCCTCGTCGTCGACGTCGTCCTCGCCGTCGAGCATGACGATGTTGCGGGCCGCGTGGGCCTCGCTCTCCGGGTCGAGCATGTTCGTCAGCACCGCGATGCCCAGCGACGGCAGGTCGCGGGGGGCGGTGATGCGGGCGGGGCGGCCGTCGACGGTCAACGAGGCCATGTAGGCGGGACGTTTCCCGATCAGCGCGTCGCGCACGTCCTCGACACCTGAGCTGCGGGAACCGGTGAAACCGAGCACCTCGCCCCGGTTCAGTTGGAAGGAGACCGGCTCGGTGGTGCACTCCAGGCCGACGACGTCCATCACGACATCGGCGGTGGCGTTGGCGCGTCGCGGCGTGATCTCGATGACGGACCCGAACATCGCCTCGGTGAGCTGGTCGACGGTGGTGGTTGCGGAGTCGAAGATCTGCTCGACCTTGCCGTCGCGCAGTACAGCAACCCGGTTGCACAGCCGCAGCGCTTCTTCCAACTGGTGGGTGATGTAGAGGACACCCCGGCCCTCCTCGACCGTCCGGTTCAGGGCGTAGCGCAGGTCCTCCAGCTCCTCGGTGTTGAGGGCGTTGCTGAGTTCGTCGATGACGATGACCTCACGGGGGTCGGCGAGCATGCGAACCACCTCGGCCATGCGGCGTTCCGTGTGGCTGAGGCCTCCGAGCCGGTGGGTGGGGGACAGGGGGATCCCGGTTTCGGAGAGAATTTTCTTGGCCCGGGTCATCAGCTCCGCGAGGCTGTGGCGTCCCTCGACGTGCCGGAACATGGCCTCGACGACGGTCAGTTTCGGGTCCAGCTCGTTCTGGGGGTCGATGAGCATGATCTGCCGCGGATCCCACGGCCCGCCCGAGAGGCTGGCCACCCCCTCGTCGGCCGAGGTGTAGCCGGCGATGATCGAGGCCATGGTGGACTTCCCAACGCCGTTGGGGCCGACTATGCCGAGCACCTCCCCGTGTCGGAGATCGATGTCGACCCCGGTCAGCACCTCAAGCCGACCGAAGGACTTCCGCATCCCTCGGACCGCCAGCAGCGGCTCTTTATCCCACATGAATACCTCGTAGTTGTCATCCGTCCACAACGCGAAACGGTTTTCCTCGGCTCCAGAACGGGTTCCAGGTAAGTTCCTATCCTGGCGGGGGTGCCTTGGTGATCCGACTCTAAGGTATGGTCGAGTCAGCTCCCGTGTGGCGAACCTGTCCTTGGTTAACTGAGATTCCGCAGACAGGACCTTACCGCTGCTTTGCCCGTCCCGCTAACCGAATCAGCAAACCAGGGCAATTTTTTCTTCAACAATGCTCAAGTTTGCCTGTCGGCCAACCGGATGACGCGACCAATGGTTTTTTCCGTGTCCGTCACCGGGCCAGGGGCGGTGTGAAACCGGGGAACGGCGACGGGCCCGACCCTCACGTTCGTCGTGTCCGTGAGGTTGGCAGGCGAATCGCGCCCGATGGGGCGACGAAGCGGCGGACAGGGGTGGTCATGGGCCTTCGACGCCTGACGACGTTTCCCGGTTCCGGGAGATGACCGCCAGGACGAGGCCCGTGATCAGCAGGAGCAGGGAAAACCCCGGGAACGCGTGGAGTCCGACCTGTGAGTCGATTCCGACCGCCACCAGCGAGTGGGCCAGCAGTAGGGGCATTCCCACACCCATACCGTTCGCGATGATCTGGGCCGTCTGGAACAGGCCGCTGAGCAGTCCCGGCAGATTTCTGGCCGTGGGTCGCAGCAGGGTGAGCAGTTGGTCCAGGAGACCGAGCCCGGTCCCTGCGGCGGTGATCGTCACGCCGAGTACGGTGAGGGTGTCGGGGAAGGACAGCTGGGGCAGCGCGATTGCCGCACCGGCCACAGCGATCAACCAGGCGAGCCGGGTCACCTCGCGTTTACCGGCGATCGCTCCGCCGAGGATGAAACCGGCGGCCAGGCCGATCATGCTTGGAATTTCGATGAGTCTGTACTGGTAGGTGCCGATGTACATCCCTGCTGGGGGTGTGATGATCACCCCCAGATAGAACTTGATCGCGTACAGAAAAGCTCCGAAAAGCAGCGTTTGTGCCAGGGCGAACCGTTTCCTCAGGGAACGGCGCGGCCGTGCCGGTGGGGTGATCGCGACGTCAGACGGGGAAGGGGGAAACGCCAACCAGCCGAGGAGCGCCGGGAGAAGAGCAACCACGGGCGCCAGGAGCAGCGTCATTCTCCACGCCGACTCCATGTCGATGGGAAGCAACTCGACGGTCACCGCGAAGAGGCCGTGGAAAGCGCAGATCAGGCCGACGAGCATCCCGTGGTTCCTGGGAGACAGCTTCGTCACGGCCGAGAGCGCCGCGGGAAGCAATGCGGCGAACCCTGCTGCTTGGATGAACACGGCGATCAACAGGAAACCTGCGGAAACCGACCAGGCTGTCGCGAAGGTGCCCAGTGCCCACAGGAGGATCCCGCGGATGTAGGCCGAACGCGGCCCGAAACGGTCACTGACGAAGCCCCAGGGGATGAAGCCAAGCGCTGTTGCCACCGGGTACAGGCGGTCGAGCACCTCGCCCAGGAGGACCGGGTCCGGTGAAGATGGGTCGAGTTGGGCCTCGAGAGCATACCTGCTTGCCCACAGGAAAACTGTTTCCGCGCAGTAGGCGAAGGCGACGCTGAACAGGATCAGGGCGATGTACAGTATCCGCCGATCGTTCGGCAACGTCGTCTGTTGGTTTCGCTGATACACAATCATTCCGGTTGCCTCGTGTTTCGTGGCTGTGACAATTGTGTCGGGTGGCTCTTCCACTCTTCGCCGTCTCGTTGTGCCGCAGCCCGTTCCCTCGGTTTCCTCACCGCCACAACGAGTCCCGCCACCAGCAGGGCCAGGGAGTACCCCAGGAAAAGGTGGCCCCTTGCCTCCGGGGAGACGACCTCACCCAGCGTGAGAATCAGCGCCACGGGCAGCCCGATCCCCACCCCGTAGCCGAGGTTCTGGGCCACCTGGAAAAGAGCGGAGGCCCGGAAGGTCCGGTTCCCGTCCGCGAGACGCAGCAGCGCGACCAGCTGTCCCGACAACCCGATTCCGAGCCCCACCGAGGCCAGGACGGAGCCGGTCAGGACGGCGATGCCGGAGGGAAGCAGCGGAACCGAGGCCATGACCGGGCCCGGCGCGGCGATCACCCATCCCAGCACGGTTTTCCTGTGGCCCCCGGGGAACACGGCTCCCGCGATGAAACCGACGGCCAATCCCGCGGCGAAGGGGAAGTCAACCATGCCACTGTGGGCTCGTGCGTACTCGGTGGAGTCACTCAGACGGAGCGCACCGTGATGCGCGGCGAAGGACAGTTCCAGGTGAATCCGGACCCCTGCCAGCGCGGCGCCGAGCAGCAGGATCTGGAACACCGCGCGGCCTCTCCCTGCTGGGCGCTCCGGTGGGGGATCGTCGTCAGAGCCGGCTGTTGCGGGGCCGGAAGGGATCGCGAGCCATCCGAGAAGCAGCGGCGGGATCGCGGCTCCGGAGACCAGGATCAGTGTCGTTCTCCAGTCCGTCGACCGGGTCAGCAGGTCGGCGATCAGCGATCCCGGCAGGTGGAGAAGCGCCGGGAAGGCGACGACCACTCCCGTGAGGAACCCTCCGGGCCGCGGCTGGGCGGATGTGATGACGGTCAGCGTGGCGGGTATCACCGCCGCCACCCCGGCTGCCTGGAACGCGTAGCTGGTGAGCAGGAATTCCATCGACCCCGACCAGCTTCCCGCGAGCACCCCCAGCGCCCACACGAGCAGGCCGCCGACGTAGGGCAGCCGCGGCCCGTAGCGGTCGCCGAGCAGGGCCCACGGGATCAGGAAGAGGGTGCAGACCGCCACCTGCAAGGCTGGGAGCATCAGGGTGGATCCGGTCAGGGTGTGGGTGCCCGGGCCGGGCGGGAGGAAACTCTGCTGGGCCCGCTGCACCACCCGTCCGAGGATGCCTTGCGCCAGGAACACGATCACGACCCCGAACAGGACCGCCGCGACGTCCAGACCTTGCCGTGCGTCGGGGGAGGTCGCATCCTGGACGGGTGGGTTCGTGGTCATCTCTGCGTCTCCTCCGGGGGGCGCGATGAGTCCGGTCGGGCCGTGTACCGGTGATCCGGTGCCGGGACGCGTCTCGCCCGGGGTGGCGGACCGGCTGGTGGTCACCGCATTCTTGCACCCAGCCGGTTCACGACCCCGTCACCACCAAGGATCGGCGCCCGAGGCCAGGTGGTCGAGCATGCTCAGGCCGCCGATGAAGTCGCCGTGTGGCTGGGGGTAGGGGGTGGGGGTGAAGGAGTGGTAGTCCAGCGCGATGTCGCGTTCCGCGAACACCGACTTGTCCAGGTAGTTGCGACCCGACGGGCCCGACAGGTAGACGTCCCCACCGAGTTCTGCGGTGATGGCGGCCAGTAGTTCCGACGCCGTCCCCGTCGCCTTCAACTCCGAGGCACGCACCAGCCTCGTCGGGATCTCGTAGTGGTCGCGAAGCCGGGTGATGAGGTCGACGCACAGATCGGCCAGCTTCGTCGTCCCACGGGCGTGGACGGCCTCCAGCATCGCCCTGACCGCCTCGAACCCGGGGCAACGCCCGTACAGGGCCCGGAGGGTCTTGATGTGGTCGCTGCGCCAGGGTTTCAGCTCATTGGTTTCGACCTCGTTGGTGGGCTGCCCCATCCTGCCCTTGGTGTGGACCGGCACCGTCAACCATTGTGGACCGTTCGGTCCCTTGATCTTCACCCGGTTCTGGAACCCTCCCTTGGTGAAGGGCACCGTGTCCAACAGGACGAAGACGTCCGCCCTGGTCATCTTGTCGAAGTAGCCCGTCCAGGGCGCGAAGTTCGGTTGGTGGATGGTGACGATCATGGTTGGCTCTCACAAAACGATGCGGATCAGTTCGAACGCCTCGGCCCAGTCGTGCTTGACCTGGAGGCCGCGGACCTGGGCCAGGGACTCGTGGAAATCCTTGGTGAAGTACGCCCTGCCCATCTCGAGCTGCGAGGTGTACCTCGTCAGGGCGTCCCACTTCTTGTCGAGGTGACGTTTGTCGAGGGTCACGAACGCTGATGTGGAGAACGTGATGTGGTTCCACGGCAGTTCGTAACCCAGCAGGGTCTTGTGCTTGAAGGCCCGCATCGCCTCGTCGTGGATGGTTGCGTGGTCCTGGTGCAGGTCGGCGCCGGAGGGGATCAGGATCCATTCCGGGTTTATGCGGCGCTCCATCTCCACCATGTTCTCCAGCACCTCCTGGCGGTGGTAGCCGAGTTTGCGCACCGGGTAGTGCATGATCTGCCGATTCTCCGGTTTCACCCCGAGCACGTCGAGTGAGGCGTGGCACTCGTCGGCCAGCCGTGTCGGGACGGAGCCGTCGGGAAGCGACTCCTCGGCCGTCGAGAACACGGCGACGTGCAGGTCCACCCCCGCCTCCAGCCACTTGGACATTGACCCGCCCGCGCCGAGCTCGGCATCGTCGGTGTGCGGGGCGAGGATGAGAATCCGTTCGGGAACGATCAGCACTGTCAGAGACTTTCATAGCAGGACAGGAGCTTTCTCAGCTCGATGTCCCAGTTGTACGTGTGGAGGATTGCCTGCCGGCCGTTCTCACCGATCCGGGCGGCCTCGTCGGGGTTTTCCAGCAGGTGGGTCAGGGCGGCGGCGACGGCGTCGGTGTTGAAGGGGTCGACGGTGATGCCGCAGTCGTGGTCGGCGACGATCCGCTGCCACAGCGGGAAATCGGAGGCGATGAAAGGCAGGCCGCAGGCCATGTACTCGAACATCTTCGTCGAGTAGCCCTCGACGTAGTTGCTGATCGGATGGTCCAGCACGAGCCCGACCCGGGCATCGCGCAGCCCGGCCACGACCTCGTCGCGCGGCAGGGGACCCGGATGGCGGACGTGCCGCCAACCAGGGTGCGTCTCGGCCTGCTCCCGGAGCTGTTTGAACTTGCCCGCCAGCAGGCCCGTGACGTCGTCGGGAAGACGCTCGAAGGCGGTCAGCATCTCGAACAGACCCTGCTGCTCGGACAGACCACCGACGTAGATGAATGCGTTGGCGCGTTCGTGGAAGGGCGTCTCGTTGTGTTGGTTCGCCAGCCCCTTCTCGGGGAAGTTCTGCACCACGACCGTCTTGTGCGCCGGGAACTTCTCGGCTATCGACGGGGTGGCGGCGACGATGGCGCTCAACGCCCTGCCCGAGACGCCTTCCAGCACCCGGGTGATCCCCGAGAGCGGTTTCTTCAACCAGCCCGGGATCCAGGTCTTGTTCATGATCTGCAGGGGAACGTCCTCGTGGACGTCGTAGACGACCTTCTTGCCGCACAGCCGCAGCGCCAGCCCGACCCCCATCAGCTCGGGGTCGTGGAAGTGGTAGATGTCGGCCCTCTCTCGAAGCGCCCGGAAGAAGATGGCCCACGTCTTGCGGAGGATCCGGTCGATGCGGCCGCGTGGCGCACCCAGCCCGATCACCCGCACCCCCGCCACCTCGGTGTCGCCGTCGTGGCAATTGATCAGGGCGACGTCATGACCCGCGGCCGCGAGGGAGGCGCACTCCTTGTAGGTGACGCGGGTGTCATGGACGTCGTGTACGGACGAGAGATGACGGACCCTGCTCATCGAGCGGTGCCGTCACCGATCGAACGGTAGGCGACACCTTCCCAGCGGGCCGGATCCAGGACGCCACGCCCGTCGACGATCACGGCGAGGCCGGGCAGGTCGGCGGGGGTGAACTCCAGGTATTCGGGATGGTCGGCCTGGAGGATCGCGGCATCGACGGGCTCACCCCGGTGGTAGGGGGTGAAGCCGTACTTCGCGAGTTCGTCGTCGGTGTACATGGGGTCGTGCACCAGTACTTCGACGCCCTTGGACTTCAGGAGCTCGACGGTGGGGAAAACGCCGGAGAACGCGGTCTCCTTCACCCGGCCCCGGTAGGAGGCGCCCAACACCACGACGCGACGGTCCTTCAGATCACCCAGAGCACCCTCGGCCAGGGCGATGGCGTACCCGGGCATGGTCATGTTCGCCTCGCGTGCGGTGCGCACGATGGTGGCGTCCGGGTCGGTGTAGAGGTAGAGGCGTGGGTAGACGGGGATGCAGTGCCCGCCGACCGCGATACCGGGTCGGTGGATGTGGCTGTAGGGCTGCGAGTTGGAGGCGTCGATGACCTTGTGGACGTCGATGCCGTTGGCTGCGGCGAACTTTCCGAACTGGTTGGCCAGACCGATGTTGACGTCCCGGTAGGTGGTCTCGGCGAGCTTCGCCATCTCCGCGGCCTCGGCCGACCCCATGTCCCACACGCCGTTGCCCTGTGGCAGGTCGGGGCGCTCGTCGAAGGTCAGAACCTGTTCGTAGAAGTCGATGCCACGGGCGGTGCCCTCGGGGGAGAGACCACCCACCAGCTTCGGGTACTTGCGCAGATCCTCGAACACGCGCCCGGTGAGCACGCGTTCCGGGGAGAAGACCAGGTGGAAGTCCTTGCCCTCGGTCAGACCGGAGATCTCCTCGATCATCGGCTTCCAGCGATTCCGGGTGGTGCCCACCGGCAGTGTGGTCTCGTACGAGATCAGGGTTCCGGGTGTCAGGTGCTCGGCGAAAGACCGGGTGGCTGCCTCCATCCAGCCGAAGTCGGGCTGCCAGGTCTCGTCGTTGACGAACAACGGGACGACGATCACGATCGCGTCGACTCCCGGGATGGCCTCCGAGTAATCGGTGGTGGCACGCAACTTCCCTGCAGGGACGAGCTCCGACAATTTCTCCTGGAGGTGGGCCTCGCCCGGGAAGGGCTCGGTTCCGGCGTTGACCTTGTCCACAACGGTCTGCTGAACGTCGACGCCGACGACTTCATGACCCATGTCTGCGAACTGGACTGCCAGGGGCAGCCCGATCTTGCCGAGTGCGATGACCGCGATCTTCACGAACGATTCCTTCCAGACGGTGCATGTGGCGCGCTGCCGCAGGTGATTCTACCCACCAGATAACCTGTGCCGCATGAGTCCTGTTCTGGCCATCGGGCCGTCGAACTACGCCGGGCAGGCGACCGCATGGGTGCGGGCCGTCGCATCCAACCTTCCAGCGCAGGCGTGGTCGTTCTCCGGGCTGCCGCTGCGCGGCGGTGGCTTCCACTTCGAGGTGGACAGGTTGCTCGGGCGGCTCGAGTTTCGCACCCCCGTTGCCTGGGGGTGGCGTGCGAAGCGTCTGTTCGACGGCGTCACCCACGTGGCGCTCGATGGTTTCATGTCATTCGCCCGGTGGAATCGCGCCTCCCATTTCCAGTCCGATGCCCGGAGGCTGGCGGAGATGGGGTGTTCGATGGCGTTGATCGCGCACGGCTCCGATGTGCGCGACCCCCTGGCGCACATGGCCCGTGACGAGTGGTCGTATTTCACCGTCGGCGACGAGAAGTGGCGGTCCTCGCTGATTCGCCGCACCGAGCTCAACCGGGGTTTCGCGGCGTCCTGTGGCTGGCCGGTGTTCCACTCCACCCCGGACATGGGTTTCGACCTGCCCTTCAGCACGTGGCTGCCGGTGGTGGTTGACGTCGATGCGTGGGCCTCGGACGCGCCGCTGCTGGAACGCGAGAAACCCCTCGTGGTGCACGTTCCCTCGCAGCGACACCCGCCCATCAAGGGCACCCAGTTCATCGATCCGGTGCTGCGCCGCCTCCACGACGAGGGCGCCATCGAGTACGTCGCGCCGTCGGGGATGCCGCACGCGCAGCTGCGGGAGCTGGTGCGGTCCTGTGACGTGGTGGTCGATCAGGTGATGTTCGGTTCCTACGGGGTTGCGGCCGTGGAGGCGATGGCGGCGGGGCGGGTGTGTGTCGGGCGCATGATCGACGCGGTTCGTGACCGGATGCCGGAGTCGCCGCGTCTGCTGGAGGCAACCCCCGACGACCTGTACGAGGTGGTTGCATCCGTCCGTGATCGTCGCGACGAACTGCGAGCCTGGGCGGCTGGGAACCGGGCATTCGTTGAGAAGTGGCACGACGGCCGGGTCTCGGCTGAGCGTCTGGCGCCCTTCCTCGGAGTCGCTTGAGCCGACCGGCTTTGGGTGAGGTGTTTCTCAGTCCGTTCCGAAGTCCATGGCTGAGCGCAGGGCCGCGTCCTCGACCTGTTCGGTGGTCCTGCCCGACCCGAGGGCGGCGATCTTCGCCGCGCCTCCCTGCTCCAGGCTGCCGATGAGGTCGACGTGGTTCGCCAGCAGCGTGCCCTGGGAGGCGTACAGTTCGAGGCGTTCGCGGGAGTCTGCGATGTCCAGGTTGCGCATCGTGAGTTGCCCGATGCGGTCGGTGGGGCCGAAGGCCGCATCCTCGACGCGCTCCATCGAGAGTTTCTCCGGCCGGTAGGACAGGTTCGGGCCGCGGGTGTCGAGGATGGTGTAGTCGTCGCCGCGACGCAGCCTCAGGTCCACCTCACCGGTGACGGCGGAGGCCACCCAGCGCTGGATCGACTCGCGCAGCATCAGCGACTGCGGGTCCAGCCAGCGGCCCTCGTACAGCAGCCGACCGAGTCGTAGCCCCTCGGAGCGGTAGTTCGCGAGGGTGTCCTCGTTGTGGATCGCCGCCAGGAGGCGTTCGTAGGCGATCCACAGCAGCGCCATGCCCGGGGCCTCGTAGATGCCGCGCGACTTGGCCTCGATGATGCGGTTCTCGATCTGGTCGCTCATGCCCAGACCGTGGCGGCCGCCGATGGCGTTGGCCTCCAGCACCAGGGCGACGGGGCTGTCGAAACGACGGTCGTTGATCGCCACCGGCTGGCCCTGTTCGAAACGGATCGAGACGTCCTCCGTCGGGATCTCGACGGAAGGATCCCAGAACTTGACGCCCATGATCGGTTCCACCGTCTCCAGGGAGACGTCGAGGTCCTCGAGGGTTTTCGCCTCGTGGGTGGCTCCCCAGATGTTGGCGTCGGTGGAGTAGGCCTTCTCCTTGGAGTCGCGGTAGGGCAGGCCGCGTTCGGTCAGCCAGGTGCTCATCTCGGCGCGGCCACCCAGCAGTGAGACGAAGGCCTCGTCGAGCCACGGCTTGTAGATCCGCAACTCCGGGTTCGCCATCAGGCCGTAGCGGTAGAAGCGTTCGATGTCGTTGCCCTTGTAGGTGGAGCCGTCGCCCCACACCGACACGTCGTCGGCGGCCATGGCCCGCACCAGCAGGGTGCCGGTGACGGCCCGGCCGATGGGGGTGGTGTTGAAGTACGCGCGACCTCCCGAGCGGATGTGGAAGGCTCCGCAGGCCAGCGCGGACAGGCCTTCGGCGACGAGCGCCTCCTTGCAGTCCACGAGCCGGGAGATCTCCGCTCCGTACACCTCGGCGCGACCGGGCACCGAGGCGATGTCGGTTTCGTCGTACTGGCCGATGTCGGCGGTGTAGGTGCACGGAATGGCACCCGACTCGCGCATCCAGGCGACTGCGACGGAGGTGTCGAGACCACCGGAGAAAGCGATGCCGACGCGCTCGCCGACGGGAAGAGAAGTGAGAACCTTGGTCACGTCGCCAGCCTAGTGGACGCTTTCCGCTGAGGTGGTTTCGCCCTGCCCCGGAGAGCACATTGAGGTGCCGATGTCTCGGCGGGGGTCTTTCCCGCGGAATCCTCAGAACACCAGCACCAGTTTGCCGACGTTGTCCCCGGATTCGAGGATCTGGTGCGCCCGGCGCACCTCGTCGAACGGGACGCGGGTCTCGGGGGCAGGGCGGATCCCGCCGTCACCGATCCTCGGCCACACCGTCTCCACCACCCTGGCGCAGATCGCAGCCTTCTCCGCGACCGGCCGGAACCGCAGCGACGTGGCCGTGACGGTGCCCATCTTCTGCAGCAGCAAACCCAGGTTGAGGGTGCCCTTGGTGCCGCCCTGGAGGCCGATCACCACCATGCGGCCGCGTTTGGCGAGAGCCTTGACGTTCGCCTCCAGGTATTTGGCGCCCATGATGTCCAGGATCACGTCCGCGCCACGGCCCCCGGTGGCTTCGCGCACCCCGTCGACCCAGTCGTCGTGGTAGTCGAGCGCGACCTCGGCGCCGTGGGCCAGGCAGTGCAACAGCTTCGGGTTGCTGCCGGCGGTGGCGACGACGCGTGCGCCGAGGGATTTCGCGTACTGGGTGGCGAAGGTGCCGACCCCACCGGCTCCGCCGTGGACCAGCAGCGTCTCATCGGCCTTCAAACCGGCGACGTCCATGTTCGAGACGACGGTGGCTGCCACCTCCAGCAGGCCCGCGGCGGTCACGAGATCCACCCCGGGGGGAGGGGGAACCAGCTGGCCCTCGGGGGCGACGAAGTACTCCGCGTAGCCACCGCCCGCGAGCAGCGCCACCACCTCGTCGCCGATCCTCCACCGGGTCACGCCGGCACCGATCGCCTCGACGACACCGGAGGCCTCCAGACCGATGATGTCGGTAATGCCCTTCGGGGGTGGGTAGTAGCCGCGGCGTTGCAGCAGGTCGGCGCGGTTCACGCCCGCGGCGACGGTGCGCACCAGCACCTCCCCCGGCTGGGGGGTGGGGGTGGGGGTTTCCTTGATGGTCAGGGCCTCGACGTCCCCGGGCTCCTCGACGATGACAGCTCGCATGGGAGGAAGTCTATGCGCGGCCCCTCGCACCTGCCGTGAGGAAACCGCCCGGGACCCGTCCAACCCCAACCATCCGCCCGCCCAACCGCCCGAAGCCCCGTCCACCCGCCCGGAGCCCCGTCCACCCGCCCGGAGCCCCGTCCACCC
>ERZ772977.1419-NODE-1419-length-12106-cov-18.288192_pt1 | contig 12106 bp, 10 predicted proteins | sample MGYA00511131_ERZ772977 | MGnify/ENA primary metagenome ERZ772977 (study PRJEB29015, sample SAMEA2737935) | human oral metagenome | biome: human oral; feature: human-associated habitat; material: dental | place: China | collected 2151 ...
CTGGTCCCGGTCAGGCGAGGCGGGTGTCGAAGAACCCGATGAGCCGGTCCCATGGGATGGCGTTCTTGCCGCCGCCGTCGTACAGATCGGTGTGGACGGCGCCGGGAATGGTCACGAGCTCCTTGTTGTCGCCCGTGAGCCGGGCGAAGGCGTCCCTGCCCATGTAGTAGGAGTGGGCCGCCTCGCCGTGGACGATCATGACGGCGCTGCCGATCTCCTCGATGCAGCCCAGCAGGGTGGCGTTGATCAGCGAGGACCCGCCGATGACGGTCCAGCCGGCGTTGGAGTTCAGGGACCGGGGGTGGTAGCCGCGCGGTGTCTTGTAGTAGTCGTAGTAGTCCTTGACGAAGGCGGGCGCGTCCTCGGGCAGCGGGTCGACCACGCCGCCGGCCATGGCGTAGACGCCGGAGCGGTAGTCGGCGGTGCGCTGAGCAGCCACGGACGCCCGGGTCCGGTTCCGCTCCTCGGCGGAGTCGGCGGAATCGAAGTAGCCCTTGGCGGCCACGCGGCTCATGTCGTACATGGTGGAGGCGACCGTGGCCCTGATGCGCGGGTCGGCGGCCGCGGCGGCCAGGGCCATGCCGCCCCAACCGCAGATGCCGATAATGCCGATGCGCCCGGGGTTGACGTCGTCGCGCACGGACAGGAAGTCGACGGCGGCCTGGAAGTCCTCGATATTGATGTCCGGAGAGTTCATGCAGCGGGGCTCGCCGCCGGACTCGCCGGTGAAACTGGGGTCGAAGGCGATGGTGAGGTAACCGCGCTCCGCCATCGTCTGCGCGTACAGGCCGCTGGACTGCTCCTTGACGGCGCCGAAGGGGCCGGCCACGGCCAGGGCGGGCGACTGGCCCCGCGCGTCCTTGGGCTTGTACAAGTCGGCGACCAGGGTGATGCCGAAGCGGGTGCGAAAGGCGACCTTCTCGTGGTCCACGGCGTCGGACTGCGGGAAGACCTTGTCCCACTGGGCGGTCGGTTCCGGGGTCTCATGGGTCATGTCGGCTGTCTCCTTCTGCGCGTCCGGGCACGGTGCCCGACACCTGCGGAACTCACGCTAGCCGCCCCATCATCATTACGCTAATGACTGTTCTATATATGCGATATGCTAAATCGGCATACCAGGTCCGTTCGGGAACGCCGACCGGGGCGCGCAGGACAACGCAGAACAAGAACGGACAGGAGGCGCATCGGGCATGGAGATCCGGACCCTGCGCTACTTCGCCGCCGTCGCGCACGAGGGGAGCATGACGCGGGCCGCCGCGCAACTGCACGTCTCACAGCCGACGCTGTCCAAGCAGGTGAAGTCGTTGGAGCGGGAACTGGGCCACAAGCTCTTCACCAGACACTCGTTCCACATGGAGCTCACCGAGGAGGGCAGACTGCTGCGCGAACGCGCCGACGACCTCATCCGCCTGGCCGACCGCATCGAGAGCGACTTCCTCGCCCTCGCCGACGTCACCGGCGGCGACCTGCGCCTCGGCCTGGCCGAGTCCCACCAGGTGGGCCTGCTCGCCAGGCAGATCAAGCGCCTCAAGCGCTCCTGCCCCGGTCTGCGCTACCACATCACCAGTGGCGACACCGAGCAGGTGACCGAGAAGCTGGACCGGGGCCTGCTCGACTTCGCCGCCATCGTCGAGGACCCCGACGAGCGCGGACGGGGCGACTACGAGGTCCTCCCCCTGCCCGTGGCGGACACGTGGGGCGTGGTGATGCGGCGCGACGACGCCCTGGCCGGCATCGACGCCGTCACCGTGGACGACCTGGCCGGCCTGCCGCTGTTCTGCTCCGAGCAGTCCTGGACCCGGGACATTCCCGCCTGGGCCGGGGAGCGCATGGGCGAGCTGCGCCTGGAGGGGACCTTCCAACTGCCCTACAACGGGTCGGTGTTCGTCCGCGAGGGCCTGGGCCACCTGCTGACCTTCGACCGCCTGGTGGACACGAGCGGGACCAGCGGCCTGGCCTTCAGACCGCTGGCCCCGGCGCTCGAGTCGCGCATGTACCTGATCTGGCGCAGAGGGCGGGTCCTCTCCCCCATCGCCGAGCGGTTCCTGGCCCGGGTGCGCGACTCGTTGTCGCTGTGAGGCGGCGGCCCGCGCCGCAGGGGCTCAGCGCCGCTCGGTCGTCGAGCCGGCCAGCGGGGCGTCCCCGGGGCGGGCCAACGGGCCCACGAGCTCGTGGGGGACGTAGGGCTCCTCGAGCAGGGCGATGTCCTCCGCGGTGAGCGTCAGGTCCAGGGCGCGCACGGCGTCGTCGACGCGACTGGGCCGCGAGCAGCCCACGATGGGGGCGGCCACGCCCCTGGCCCAGTGCCAGGCCAGGGCGACGTCGGCCATGGCCACCCCGTAGCGCCCGGCGAGCTCGGCGACGCGCTCGATAATGGGCATGTCGGTCTCGCGCTCGCGGTCGTACTTGGAGCGCATGGTGGCATCGGTGGTCGAGCGCACGGAATCGGAGTCCCAGGTGGGGCGCGTCAGGTGCCCGGAGGCGAGCGGGCTGTAGGGCGTGAGCGACATGCCGTACTGGCGGCACACGGGGATCATCTCCCGCTCGTCCTCGCGGTAGAGCAGGTTGTAGTGGTTCTGCATGGACGAGAACCTGGTCCAGCCGCCCGCGTCGGCCGCCATCTGCATATTGTGCAGCTGGTAGGCGTACATGGCGCTCGCCCCCAGGGCCCGCACCCTCCCGGAGCGCACGAGGGAGTCGAGGGCCTCCATGGTCTCCTCGATGGGGGTGGCGTAGTCGAAGCGGTGGATGATGTACAGGTCGAGGTAGTCGGTGCCCAGGCGCTCCAGCGTGCCGTCGATCTCGCGCTCGATGGCCGCGCGCGACAGGTGCCCCTCGTTGAAGTAGACCTTGGACGCCAGGACCACGTCCGCGCGCGCCACCCCCAGGTTCTTCAGCGAGGCCCCGATGAACTCCTCGCTCGTGCCGTGGGCGTAGACATTGGCGGTGTCGATGAAGTTGACGCCCAGCTCCAGGGCGCGGGCGATGACGGCCCGGGTGGCCTCCTGGTCGATGACCCACTGGTGGAAGTCCGGGAAGACCCTCCCGAAGCTCATGCCTCCGAGGCACAGCCTCGAAATGGTGATGTCCGTGGTGCCGAGTCGGGTGTACTCCATTGTCCGGTCTCCTTCGGTGCGCGAGTCGAGCGCGTCAGGGGCGCCCCGGGCCCAGTCTGCCCCGGGCGGGGCCCCGCAGCCAGGTCCTGGCGGATCCCCCCTCTCTCCCCCGCCCGGCGCCGCGACCCGCCCCCGGGGCGCGCCCGGCCGTTCCGCATCCCGCCGCCCCGGAACTCATGGACGCAGGCAGGCCAGCGGAATGACGAGGACGCCGTCGTCGCGGCGATACGCGGTGGCGCCCGCGGTGACCACGGCGAGGAAGGACGGCTCGCCCATGCGATCCGCGTCCACGCGCTCACGCAGCCGCCTCAGGTGAGTCGCGGCCTCATCGAGCTGACGGCTGCCGAGCTTGACCTCGATCGGAGCCCACCGTCCGTCCGCGAGGACGATGACGGCGTCCGCCTCCAGCCCGGTCTTGTCCCGGTAGTGGAAGACGGTCCCGTCGATCGCCTCGGCGTAGACCCGCAGATCGCGCACGCACAGCGACTCGAACTGCAGTCCGAAGGTCTCGAAGTCGCGGAGCAGGTCGGCGGGCGTCCAGCGCATGACTGCGGCGCCGATCGACGGATCGACGAAGTGGCGGGTCGGGCTTGTGCGAATCGCGGTCTTGGAGCGAAGCGCGGGATTCCACGCCGGCAGGTCCTCCACGACGTAGGCGCGGGAGAGGGCGTCGAGATAGTCGCTGACCGTGTTGGGCGCCATGGCGCCGTCGTTGACGGCCAGGTCCGCCGCGATCGTCGTCTGCGAGGCCTGAGTGGAGACGTGACGGGCGTAGGCGCGCATGAGCGCGCGCATACGAGTCGAGTTCCGCAAGACGCCGTCCATGCGGGCGACGTCGGAGTCTATGAGGCCCTCGACATAGGTCCGCGCCAGGCGACCGGGGACCGGCGCAGCACCCGCCGTGACGGCGGCGGGCCATCCCCCGCGGCACAGGACCCGGGCGATGTCCTCGACGTCGAGCGGGGCGACGTCGGCGACCTCCTCCTCTCCGTCGAAGAGACGCTGCAAGGAGATCCGACCGCTGGAGTCCTCCGACTCGAAGAGAGTCATGGTCCGCATGACCATGGGGGCGATCCTCCCGACGCCGGAGTGCGCCCCGCCGACGGTGGGCGTTGACGAGCCGGTGAGGATGAACTGCCCCGGCTCCCCGCGGAGGTCGACGGCGAAGCGGACGGCGTCCCACAACTGCGGCGCCATCTGCCACTCGTCGATGAGCCGGGGCGTTCGCCCCTCCAGAAGCGCCGAGGGCTTGGCATCGGCGAGTGCGAGGTAGGACGCGCTGCGATCGGGATCCTGGAGGTAGACGATGCTGGCGGCCTGCTGCAGGGATGTCGCCGTCTTACCGCACCACTTGGGCCCCTTCACCTGCACCGCGCCGCTGACGGCGAGAGCCTCGGCGAGCACGCCATCGGCGATCCTGGCCATATAACGTGCAGGCACCATCGACGCTCCTCAACCGAGAACACTGCTGTTTCGCGAATAAGTCTACCTCGTTGCGTGAGTTGGACCGGTTCCGTTGCGTGAGTTGGACCGGTTCCGTTGCGTGAGTTGGACCGGTTCCGTTGCGTGAGTTGGACCGGCGCCGGACGGGCGGGGCCCGAGTGGGACACGGCCCGATGCCGGCGTGGCCAATATCATTGCGCCGCCCCGGGACAGCCCGAGCCCCTCCCCGGCGCCGTCAGGAGGGTCGGCCTACGATGACGCGAGCAGACCGGGCCCGGAGGGACACCGCCCCGGGACATCGGCGGCCCGTGGAGCCGCGACGCGAACGACGCGAAGGAGACGCATGTCCACCACGTCCAAGGCCCTCAAGGTCGTTGGCGGCGCGGCGCTCGTCGCGGGCGCCTTCACCGCCTTCTCCCGCCTGCGCTACCGGCGCTCGGCGGCGGCGACCCTGGCCGAGTACACCGTGCTGCCGACCAAGGCGCTCAAGTCCCGCATGCCGGTGACCGACTGGATCGCGCGGGCGGCGGGCCGGCCCGAGCCCCGCCGGGCGCTGTCCTTCCCCTTCTGGTCGCGGTCCCACTACGACGTCGAGAGGCGCGAGGACGACGGCATGCCCGTCTACTACGTCAGGCCGTACGCGCCGTCGGACACCGTGGTCGTCTACCTCCACGGCGGCGGCTACGTCACCACGGCGTCCCTGGGCCAGTCCCTGCTCATCGACAATCTCACCCGCCGCACGGGCGCCGACTTCATCGTGCCGCTCTACCCGCTGGCGCCCCATCACACGTGGCAGGAGGCGCACCGGCTCGTGCTGGACCTGTGCGCGCGCACCCTGTCCGACAACCCGGACAAGCGGATCATTCTCATGGGCGACAGCGCGGGCGGGGGCCTGGCCCTGGTCATCGCCCTGTCGCTGGCGGAGCGGGGCGTCCGCCAGCCCGACGAGCTGATCCTCCTGTCCCCCTGGGTGGACATCACCCACACGAACCCGGATATCGCCCACTACGCCGACGTCGACCCCCTCATGGAGCCCGGCCCGCTCACGACCGTGGGCGAGTCGTGGGCGGGCGACACGCCCACGAGCGACTGGCACCTGTCCCCCATCAACGGGGACCTGTCCGCGCTGCACCGGGTCACCACCTTCGTGGGCAGCCGGGAGATCTTCCTGCCCGACAATGCGCTCCTCCACGACAGGCTCGTGGAGGCCGGCGTCCACTCCGACCTGCACGTGGGGGAGAATCTCAACCACGTCTACCCGATGCTCCCCTCCCCCGAGGGGCGCCGGGCCCGCCACGAGATCATCCGGATCATCTCCGACCGCAGGGGCTCCCGGGCGCCGACGCCGCCCGCCGCCCGCTGAGGCGTCCGGCCCCGCTCAGATCGACCAGACCGGGACCGCCTCCACGTCGGCCGTCAGGGGGTAGGCCTCCCGGGTCTGGCAGATGACGGCGCCCGCGCCGACGTCGTAGTCGCCCACGTCGTCGAGGACGGAGAATCCGGCCGCGACCGCGCGGTCCACCGTCGCCGCCGTTTTGATTTCGACGGGATGGAGCACACGGCCCTCCTGGACGACCAGGTCGATCTCCCGCTTGCGGGCATCCCGGTAGAAGCGCACGTTCCTGGCGTCGCCGCCGGCGTTGAGGTGCGACTTGACGACCTCGCCGACGACGAAGGTCTCGAACATGTGGCCCGCCATCGCCCCCCTGCGCAGGGTCTGCGCCGTGTTCCACCCCAGCAGGTGGCAGGCCAGTCCCGTGTCCGTGAAGTAGAGCTTGGGCGTCTTGGCCAGGCGCTTGACGGCGTTGGACCACAGCGGGCGCAGCAGCCGCACCACGCCGGAGGCCCGCAGGACGGACAGCCAGCCCTGCGCCGTCTTGGCGTCGACCCCGGCGTCCCGGGCGAGGTCGCTGCGGTTGACGAGCCCGCCCGTGCGCGCGGCGCAGGCCACGAGGAAGCGGTAGAAGCTCTCCTCGTCCTTGACCCGGATGAGATCGCGCACGTCCCGTTCGAGATACGTGCGCACGTATCCCGTGTAGAAGGCGTCCCAGGACACCGAGGCGTCCATGAGCCGGGGCATGGATCCGCGGTGGATCGTGGCCCACAGGTCGAGGTCCTCGGGAGGATCGCGCCTGGCGCCGTCCGCGCCCGGCGTCGGGACGTAGGGGCCCCGTCCCCCGCAGCCGGTGAACTCCCGCAGGGACATGCCCGTCATCTCCAGGACCGCGACCCGTCCCGCGAGCGACTCGCTGACGCCCTGCATGAGATGGAAGGTCTGGGAGCCGGTCAGCACCACGAGTCCCGTCTCATCGGACCGGTCGACGAGGAACTTGACCTGCTGGAACAGTCCGGGCGCCCGCTGAACCTCGTCGATGGCCACGGGCGGGCGGTTGGCGTCGAAGAAGAGCGCCGGGTCCTCCCGGGCGAGCACGCCGGCCCGGGGGTCGTCGAGCGTCACGTAGCGGAAGCCTCCGGGCAGCACGTGCTGGAGCATCGTGGTCTTGCCGACCTGGCGCGCCCCGGTGATCAGCACCACCTTGAACTGCCCCATGAGGGATCTCAGTGTCGCCTCGACCTCCCGGCGCCTGTACCGCACGACCGGCCTCCTCCCGGTATGTCCCCCACATTAGGGTGTGAAAATATGGAGTTCAACTCCGGATTTTCACGAGGCGCCGTCGCCGTTCTCCGAGTCCCGGCCCGCCGCCCCGCGCGCCCCGCCCGGCAGCAGCTCGGGGACGCTCCTGACGCCGAGCCGGAGCAGCGCCGTCGCCGTGTCGACCATGAAGTCCTTCGTCTCGGGGTCCAGGTCCGCGAACGCCCGCGCGGCGGTGGGGATATTGCGGCGCCAGTCGGCCCTCAGCTCGCGCGTGGTGCGCACCCGGCTCGCCTCGACGACCGAGTACAGGGTGTCGATGAACCGCTCCCGCTCCTCGTTCGTGCGACTGCTCAGCCAGGCGCTGATGGCGGCGTCGAGGTAGCGGGCGTCGGGCGCCAGGTCGTCCAGGTAGACGAAGTCCCGTCCGTCGACCCGCCAGGAGAACGGGTCGTGCTGCCAGATGAGCAGGCGGTTGCTCTTCACGACGCGGAACCCCTCCTGCTGCTCCAGGAGCATCCCCACGAGGGAGGACTGGGGCAGGGTCTTGTCGATGCGCGGCGCCACGCTCGCGAATTCCCCGGTGGACAGGAACTCGGGGAGGAAGCCCGGGCCGTCGTGGGAGAAGACCCTCGTAATGCGCCCGCCGACGTCGGCCGGGACGCTCGCCGCCGCGTAGACGGCGAGATTGCCGCCCTTGGAGTGGCCCCCGACGACGAGCTCGCCGTCGAGACGGCCCGCGACGTCGGCCAGGTAGCGCGCCGCCGCGACCTGGGAGGGCACGGGGCAGCGGAAGGACAGGTTGAAGTCCTCCTTCCAGCCCACGAGCGTGGAGTCCGTGCCCCGGAACGCGACGTAGGACAGGTCGTCCGTCAGCCGGAACGTCACGGCGGCGAACTGCTTCTCGGCCCGCACGTCCGTGGACTCGACGTGGCCGACGACGCGCACGTCGCGCAGCCGCGGACTGGCGGCCGCGGCGGCCAGCAGGCGCAGGCCGTCCTCCTCGCTCCACATGCCCTCGAAGTAGTCCCCGAAGTACTCGGCCCGGTGCAGGTCCGCCAGGCGCACGCCGTCCCACCCGCGGATCCCGGCCACGACCTCGTCCGCGTCCGCGGGGATCCGCAGGTACGCCATCCAGGACAGGATCAGGCTGTCCACCGCGCACAGCCCGCGCCGGGAGAACGTCTCGAGCTCCCGGCGCGCGTAGTCGAGCATATTGCCCGCGCGCGGCGCCGCCGGCCGCGCCGGCTCCACGGCCGCCGCCCCGGGCCGGTCGGCGCTCACTCCCACTCGATGGTGCCGGGGGGCTTGGAGGTGCAGTCGAGCACCACCCGGTTGACCTCGGGCACGGCGTTGGTGATGCGCGTGGAGATGCGCGCCAGCACGTCGTGGGGCAGGCGCGCCCAGTCCGCCGTCATGGCGTCCTCGCTGGACACCGGCCGCAGCACGATCGGGTGGCCGTAGGTGCGCCCGTCGCCCTGCACGCCCACGCTCCTGATATCGGCCAGCAGCACCACCGGGCACTGCCAGATCCCCTCGTCGAGTCCCGCGGCGGTCAGCTCCTCGCGGGCGATGGCGTCGGCCGCCCGCAGGATGCGCAGGTTCTCGGCCGTCACCTCGCCGATAATGCGGATGCCCAGGCCCGGGCCGGGGAAGGGCTGGCGCGCCACGATCCCCTCCGGCACGCCCAGCTCGCGGCCGATGGCGCGCACCTCGTCCTTGAACAGGGCGCGCAGCGGCTCGATGAGCTCGAAGTCGAGGTCCTCGGGCAGACCGCCCACATTGTGGTGGCTCTTGATATTGGCCGCGCCCTGACCGCCGCCGGACTCGACGACGTCGGGGTAGAGCGTGCCCTGGACCAGGAAGCGGATCCGGCCCCCGGCCGCGCCGACCTCCTCCACGACGCGCCTCTGGGCCGCCTCGAAGGAGCGGATGAATTCCCGGCCGATGATCTTGCGCTTGGTCTCGGGGTCCTTCACCCCCGCCAGCGCCGCCAGGAACCGCTCGGACTCGTCGACGGCGATGACGCGGATGCCCATGCCCCGGGCGTAGTCGTGCTCGACCTGCTCCCTCTCGCCGGCGCGCAGCAGGCCGTGGTCGACGAAGATGCAGGTGAGCCGGTCCCCGATCGCCCGGTGGACGAGGGCGGCGGCCACGGAGGAGTCGACGCCGCCGGACAGGCCGCAGATGACGTGGGCCTCGCCGACCCGCTCGCGGATGGCGGCGACCTGCTCGTCGATGATGGATCCGGGGGTCCACGTCGGCGCGATGCCGGCGCCGTCGTGCAGGAAGTTGGCCAGGACGGCCCGCCCGTACTCGGAGTGGAGGACCTCGGGATGCCACTGGAGGCCGAACAGTCGTCGCGAGCGGTCCTCGAAGGCGGCGACGGGGGTCTGCTCGGTGGAGGCGGTGACGACGAAGCCCGCCGGCGCGGTCTGGACGGCGTCGCCGTGGCTCATCCACACGGTCTGCCGCGCGGGCGTTCCGGCGAACAGGCGGGAGGCGGTGTCGACGTCGGCCCCGGTGCGCCCGTACTCGCGGGTGCCGGTGCGCCCGACCACGCCGCCCAGAGCCCGGGCCATGACCTGGAAGCCGTAGCAGATGCCCAGCACCGGCACCCCGGCGTCGAAGACGGCCGGGTCCATGCCGGGGGCGCCCTCGGCGTAGACCGACGCCGGGCCGCCGGAGAGGATGATGGCGGCGGGGCGGGTGGCGAGCATGGCCTCCGCCGTCATGGTGTGCGGGACGATCTCGGAGTAGACGCGGGCCTCGCGCACGCGGCGGGCGATGAGCTGGGCGTACTGGGCGCCGAAGTCGACGACGAGGACCGGGCCGGCGGGCCCGCCCTCACGCGCTTCGGGGGCGGGACTGGTCGGGGTGGTCGTCACGCGCCCAGGATAGCGGCGACCGCGCGCCCGTCGGCACGTGACACGACTATCACCCTTTTGTCTGTACATGGTGGACCCGTCCCCCTAACCTCGTGCGCGCCGGGGTCTTGCGCGCCGTCCGCCACTCCGCTATATTTGTCATTACAAAGTGATCATCAATGGCGGGCGCGCCGCAGCGCCCGATGGTCAGGACGTCGAGCGGCGGGGTCAAGGCGGATGCGGTCACGGTGGGGCTCCCTTTCCACGTCGTCGGGGCGGGTCCGGTCGCGGCGGACGACCGGGCCGGGCGTCGAATGTATGATGGAACGCCCCATCGCCTTCAGGGAAGCTCCATGCCCGCCACACCGTTCCGGCCCGACATCCCCATCGATCGCACGAGCGGGACCCCCCTCTACAGCCAGATCGCGGAGGCCCTGGCGACCCTCATCCTCGACGGCGCGCTGGAGCCCGGGACCCGGCTCGAGGACGAGGTCTCCATGGCCCGGCGCCTGGAGGTGTCGCGCCCGACCGCCCGGCAGGCGCTCCAGCGCCTGGTCGACCGCGGACTCATCTCGCGGCGGCGCGGGGCGGGGACCGTGGTCACCTCCCCCCACGTGCGCAGGCCCATGGAGCTGTCGAGCCTCTTCTCGGACCTGACCAGGAACGGGCACGAGGTGTCCACGACGATCATCGAGTACTCCATGCACCCGGCCGACGAGGAGGAGGCCGAGCACCTGGGCGTCGAGCCGGGTGCCGGCGTGACGAGGATCCGGCGCCTGCGCCGCGCCGACGGCGAGCCGATCGCCCTCATGGACAACCTCCTGCCGGCGGCGATCGCCCCCTCCTACGAGGATCTGGAGCGGGAGGGGCTCTACAACCTGCTGCGCGCACGGGGCGCGGTGCCGGCCACCGCCGTCCAGCGCGTCGGCGCGCGCAACGCGACGGCCGCCGAGGCCGAGGCCCTCGGCGAGAAGCGTCGGGCGGCCCTGCTGACCGTCACCCGCACCGCCTACGACGCCTCGGGGGCCGTCATCGAGCACGGCGCGCACCTCTACCGGGCCTCGCGGTACTCCTTCGAGACCAAGCTGTTCAGCGCGTAGGCGCCGGCCGGCCGGCGGGACGGTCCCGACAAGAAGAGGACCGCGGCACGCTTTGTCTGGACAAATCGTTGACATTTGCGCTCCGCCCCGGTTGAATGCGGGGTCACGGGCCACACCCGGCGAGGACGCCACCCGCGGCCGCACCCCACGGAGAGAGCAGTTGATGAGCATCGAATACACGCCCGGCCCACTTCTCACGGCCACCCGCACCGCGCCGACCGTCCTGTGGAACGACTCCGCCGACCCCGACGAGCTGCGCCAGTCGATCTCCTTCGGCTGCGTGGGCGCCACCTGCAGCCCCACCATCGCCTACACCTGCATCAACCAGAAGAAGGAGCGCCGGCTGCCGCCCATCGCCGAGCCCGTCGCCCCGCGGATCATGAAGACGCTGCTGTCCATCCCCGAGTTCGTGCGCGCCTACGAGCCCGACGGCATGACCCCGGAGGAGTTCGACACCTACGGCGCCACCGTGCGCACCCTGCGCGGCTTCCTCCAGGCCGACGCCGACCTGGACGCGCTGGTGCGCGACGTCATCATGCCCCAGCCGTGAGCCCGACCCCTCAAGGAGATCCCAACATGCTCAACATCGCCGTCATCGGCGGCTCGCCCACCCCGCTGCACATCCCCACCTGCTGGCCGCCGCCAGGGCCGGCAAGGCGGTCCTGTGCGAGAAGCCCATCGCCCTGGACATGAAGGACGTCGAGGCGGCCCGCTCCGAACTCGACGCCGTCGAGGTGCCCGTCATGTTCGGCTTCAACCGCCGCTTCGACCCCACCACTACCCGCCCACCACTACAACCCCCGCGGCGCCGTCGCCGCAGGTCTGAGAGGAGACCCCCTATGTCACAGGGAGTCACAACGTCCCTGCGCGAGCTCACCAGGGAAGAGCTCAATGAGGCGGTGGCCAGGACCCCGGCCTCGGGCAAGCACCGGGGCGTCGTCGCCATCGCCGCCGTGGCCACGCTCGGCTCACTGCTCTTCGGCTACG
>ERZ772977.1421-NODE-1421-length-12098-cov-18.336129_pt1 | contig 12098 bp, 6 predicted proteins | sample MGYA00511131_ERZ772977 | MGnify/ENA primary metagenome ERZ772977 (study PRJEB29015, sample SAMEA2737935) | human oral metagenome | biome: human oral; feature: human-associated habitat; material: dental | place: China | collected 2151 ...
ACCTTTAAAAGCAAATTTTTTAAATTCATTTAACATAAAATATTTTGTTCTCCTTTATAAAAATTTATACTTGTGTATGATACACTAAATTGGAAATAAAAGCAAGGATTTTAATATAATTAGATAGTTTTTATAGTGAAAATTAACGCTAAAATTAATATCCCTCAAAGATAAATGTTTTGAGGGATACTAATTTTCTATATTAATTGTCTTAAATCTTAGTTTTCTTCTGAAGATTTTTCTTTCTTAAAGAATTTGTTAAGTAAGTCAGCTGCTTTACTCTTATTTTCTTCAACTTTTTCAGATAAATCGTTGATTTTTTCATCAGTATTTTTTCTAAAACTTGTAACATTATTTTTCATGTTATCTACAGAAGATTGAAGTCCATTAATAGAGGAAGCTAGACCTTCAGCTGTATTAAATAATGGATCTAATTTTTCAGATTTCACTTGCATATCTTCAGCAAGGATATTTGCGTTTTGTAGTAAGATGTTAGTTTCAACCATAATTGGTTCTAAATGACCTTCTACTTTTTTAACAGTTTCGTTTAAATCTTTTGCAAGAGTAAGTGCGTCTTCAGCGATATTAGTTACATCTTCCACGCACTCTGTAACAGATATAATAGATTTTCTTGCAGTTCCTAAAGTTCTTGCAGCGCTAATACAAATAATAAGTACTCCTACTCCTGATAGAAAAATTCCTGCGTAGGCAAGTACAAGCCAATCAATATTTAACATTTATATTTCCTCCTTGAGTGTTGTATTCGTTATATTTTAAAATAAGGTTAATTGCTAGTGTTTTTTTCAAAAAACTTATGACAAAGTTTATTAATATTTCCGGCTCCCATAAATAAAAAGACCGTATTTTCAAAGTTTAGTTTGTCAAAATCTTCTTCTCCATGAATAATTTCAGAACCTGGAGTTACTTTTTGTAAATCTTCAATTCCAACAATTTTTTCTTTTTCACGGACTGAAGCGAAAATTGGACATAAAAATACTTTATCTGCAGTTAGCAGACTTTCAGCAAATTCATTTAAGAACTTGGCAGTTCTTGTATAAGTATGTGGTTGAAAAATAGCTACAATTTGTTTACCTGCATATTTGCGGCGAGCACTATCAATAGTAGCTTTTATCTCGCTAGGGTGATGAGCGTAGTCATCAACAACTACATTACTACCGAATTTATATTCGCTAAATCTTCGTTCTGCTGGACGATATAAGTCTAATGATTCTTGGATTTTTTCTACACTAATACCATTGATATCAGCCAAGGCAATGGCAGAAGTAGCATTAGAAATGTCATGTAAGCCAAAAATCGCCATAGTGAATGTTCCAAGTAAAGTATTATTTTTATAAATATCAAACTTGCTGTACTCAGTAGAAGTTTGAACGTTTTTTATTTGGTAGTCATTTCCATCGTTAAATCCATAAGTAATTGTTTTAGCGTGAGCAGGTTTTAACTTAGAAGCCAAACGGTCATCACCGCATATAACTACTGTATTTTTAACTTGGTTGACAAAGCTTTGAAATGCATCAAACATATCATATTCATCATTAAAATAATCAGGATGATCAAAATCAATATTAGTTACGATAGCGTAATCTGGATGATAGGCTAAAAAGTGACGATAGTATTCGCACGCTTCTGCAATCATAAAGTCTGAATTTTTTTCACCGTGCCCAGTTCCATCTCCAATTAGATAAGATGTAACGCGATTATGTTTAAAAATATTACTTGTCATAGTAGTAGTTGTAGTTTTACCATGTGCTCCAGTTACCGCGATAGAAGGGGTTTCTTCTAGTAGTTTACCTAAAAATTGAGCATAGGTATAGATTTTTAAACCTAATTCTTTGGCGCGATGACATTCAATATGCGTGTCATCAAAGGCATTTCCTAAGATAACTTCATAGCCTTCTTTTATATTCTCTTCATTATAGTAGAACATCGGTATATTACGCTGTTCTAATTTTTCTTGTGTAAAAAAATAAGTTTCTTCATCGGAACCTTGGACAATATGTCCCATATCATAGGCAATCTGTGCGAGGGAACTCATACCAGATCCTTTGATTCCTATAAAATGATATTTACTCATTACAATTCTCCTAAAATCTCGTTAATTCATATAGAAAATAATCACTTTTAAAAATTTCTATAAGCACTACAATTTTACCTTAAAATAGGGAAAAATTCAACTGATAATATTTTTTGATATGACCCAAAAGGGTAGTAAAATAATAATTATAGGGAATGTTAATGTAAATTTATTAAGTGATATTTATTAAAATATGAACCAAGTTAGGGGAATCCTCTAACTTGATTCATATTAACTAATATATTGTTTTTTTAATTTCTTCTCTTTTTGTTAGCTAAGTATAGAACTCCGCCTAATACTAGTATTAATGCTCCAAATAGTTGTGAGTTTACAGTTTGAGAGCCTGTATTACTTAATAATTTTCTATTTGTAGAAATTTGATTAGAATCTTTTTTATTTTCACTTACTAGGGCAAATTTACTAAAGTGATCTATTTCAAATGTCAAGATATTACCATTAATTTGAGATTTAATTAGTTCTAAAGAGCCGTCTTCTTTTACATGGTAAACAGCAACATCTTTTTCACCCTCTTTTAAAGTAATTGATACCTTGCGTTTGGCGTTAGAATTAACCGTATTATTATCTTTATCTAAAAGTTTAAGCTCTAATATTCTTACATTACTGTTTGGTAGATTTAATTTCGTTAAAATATTTTGAGCTAATTGATTATCATTGATTTCTTTTGCTTCTAGTTTTGTAGCAGGGCTATTACCAATTAGTTCTACTTGAACACCAATTTTTTTATCTTCAAAGAATTGTTTAGTGACTGCCGGTTTATCAGTATTAGGTTTGTCAGTATTAGGTTTATCAGTATTAGGTTTATCAGTATTAGGTTTGTCAGTATTAGGTTTGTCAGTATTAGGTTTATCAGTATTAGGTTTATCAGTATTAGGTTTGTCAGTATTAGGTTTGTCAGTATTAGGTTTATCAGTATTAGGTTTATCAGTATTAGGTTTATCGGTATTAGGTTTATCGGTATTAGGTTTGTCAGTATTAGGTTTATCGGTATTAGGTTTATCGGTATTAGGTTTGTCAGTATTAGGTTTATCGGTATTAGGTTTAGATTTATTATTTGTATACTCGATTAGACCGCTACCTAAATCATTTATAGCTTTGATTATCTCTTCTACTGAAGATTTAGGATTATCAAAAACTTTTTGTGCATTTGTAATAATACTTCTATATTTATCAAGAGCTTCTTTATTAATATCTGTTTTTAATTGGTCATCATGCGCTATTATCTTAGCTGCTTCTAGTGGAACTAAAAGTTGTGCCTTAAGAATATCTGTAGATGAAGGTTTATTGTCATCTTTGTTAGGTTGCTCTCCAGGAGAAGTATTAGTATCAACCACTAGATTAGCTACTGCAGACTCTAATTCTTTTTTAAGGTCACTACGTTTATCTTCTAGATTACGTGTTTCTTTTGCTTTTTCAATAAAGTTATTGGCATTGTTGATTGCCGTAGTAACTTTTTCTTTTGAATCTTTTGTATATTTTCCAGATTTTATTTTTTCTTTAGCAGTTTTAACAGTAGCTTCTAAATCAGTGATATTATAACGTAGCATAGTATAATAATTTCTTACATCATTAAATAATTGACTAATTTCTTGTGATTTGTAATTGTTGTGTACTAAATCTTCTAGTTTATTAATTTTTTCTTGAAGGTAAGAATCTATTTTGTTTATACTTTCAACACTATAATTATTACTATCTTTATCAGTGTTGAAGTTTGCTAGTGTATCAGCATTTGAGCGTCTTAGTTCAATAAGTAAATCATATTGGAATTTCACATCATATAGATTTGAAAATGCTTTTGATATTTCATCTTTAGATGCTGAATTATTATTCAACACTTTTTGAGCTTCGTTAATCTTATCGCCAAAATCTCTTACTATAACAAGATCTTTTTCGTAGTTATTATTTTTGAAAACTCTGTTCCAACTATCATAATATTTACTTGTTGTTGCATTAAATAAAGCATTTAATTGTTTTTTGTCTGCACTTATAATAGAGTTATCTTTAGGGTAAATAAGGCTTAAGACTGCAGGGTTTTTATGTTGGTTATCACCGAAAACGGCACTGCTTGCATAAGTATTTACTTTAATTTCAGTAGGTTTACCGTTTATAGGTATTCTAACTTTAGAAGGATAGCTGTATTCTTGAGTTGTATTACCAAAAGTAATGTTAACAGTTGCAGTACTCAAAACTTCAACATTGTCTTTTTCTTCATTATTTTCAAATGTAGTCAGTTTGCTTAATACACCAATAGGTTGATCTTTGTCACCAAGCATTGGTTGTAGTTCTAATTCTATATAGTTCTTTCCATTTTCTGTAGTTAGATAAGCATTTTTAAGAACAGAATTCATAGAAGAAAGTCCGCTTAAATCAGCTTTTTTGAAATATGCTTCTAATTGTGTTTTAGATATATTATTATCATTTGCAGGATTATCAGTATTTGGAGGTGTTTGTTTAGCATCAGCAGAAGCATTAAATGTATCTAGGGCAGAAGAAAGTTTGTTTAAAGCATCTTTAAGGATGTCTTCGCTAGCTTCATTATTGTTTAAAACTTCTTTTGCTTTAGCAAGCTCATTAGTTAGTGTAACAAATGCTGAAGGCTCTTTTTTACCAACTGTAACAAGAGAAACTTGATTTACTTTTTTAGCAAGCTCATCTCTAATAGAAGATGTTTTATTATCTTCAGGTTGTGAATTATTTAAATCTTGAATCGCAAACTTAAATTGTTCAGTATAATAATCTGTTAAGTCAGTGTTAACTTGATCATCAGTGTCGGGAGACTCAGGTGTTAGTTTAGAATGTTCAACATATTGTTTTGCTTCATCAATTAATTGTTTTAATGTGCGCTTAGCAGAGCTATCTTTTGCTGTAGCATATGCTTTTTCGGCTTTAGAAATTTCATTTGACAATGCAGTGGTATCAATACGTAGGTAATCTCCTAAATGTTGAAGTCCTCCTGTAAGCTCATCTATTTTTTTATATACTATAGCTGAGCCTTCTTTACCGTATTCATCAGTGAATTTCTCACTTGTTCCCTCTATATCAGAGGCTACAAGTTTATTTATTGTATTTTCTAATTCATCTAGTTTTGATTTAACTAAATTTCTACTTTCTAGAGTATAGTGAGTATTCTCTTTCCAGAAATTACTGTATGTATCTTTAGTAGCGGTTAATGCTTGATAAAGATTAGCAAGTTTATCTAATTTATTTGTTTCTTCAGAAAGTAGAGATGTATATTTATCAAATTCCTCTTTTGTTACAACTGATTTATTTATAATATTTTTTACTTGAGGAATTAATTGATTTAGTCCTGTTTTTAATCTTTCTGGTATTGCTTTATAGTTTTCAGAAATCTCTTTTGATTCCAAATAATTTATTTTTTCTTTCAGAGCTTCTTTTAGAGGATTTTTCTCTTCTTCTTTGCTAGTTTCAGATTTTGCGCTGTAATCTAAATATAAATCAAGAGGAGCTAGCCATTTATTATTTGATAGGCTATAACTATCTTTAAATGAAATGCCTTCAAGAGCGATATTTTTCTGATCAGAATAAACTAAAAGTTTTATTTTTTTAGGATAGGTAATATTATCGCTAGTAGTGCCTGTTTCTAAGACTTCAGCATCTGATATTGTTCCAAGTTTATTATATTGAATTGTTCCTATAGGAGCTATATCTGTTGCACCATAATTTGTAGTTGTAGGCTCAAATGTTAATGTAACTTCACTTCTCCCATTTTCTTTATCTATAATTGAAACATTTTTGATTACTTGAGAATAGTCTCTACCATAAAGACCAAAAGGCTTAGTAGTTCCACGTTCTACAAATTTTGCAGGTACAGAGTAAGGTCTAGATTCGGTAGGTTTAGATTTTTCTTTTGGAGGAACCTGTTCACCTTTTTCTCCGTTCTTTTTAATCAGTCCATTAATGGCATTAGTCAGATTTTTTACATGTTCAGATGTTTCGTTTATTTGTGGACGATAGCTTTCGGTTTGGTTAATCCAATCTTTTGCATGATTAAGTGCTTGAGTGAATTTTTCTAAAGATACAATGTTATATTCATCTTTATTTCTACTTTCAGCAATAGAGACTAATCGTTTTAACTCATCTGTATTAAATCTTAAATATGTAAATGTGGCATTATCAAATTCTTTTATTAGTTGAACTAATTGTTTAATATCTTTAGTATTTTTTAGTTTTGGCACACTCTCTATATATTCTCTGTATTTAGCAATACTTTCTTTTGTATACACATCTTCTTTATAAAGATCGAAGTATTCTAAAAGTTTAGCAACTTTAGTATCTAGGACTTCCCTTAAAGTAGCTGTATCTTCTATTTCGTGAATAGGAGTAGCTATTTTGTATAGTTTATCATAGCTCGCATCACTTGAACGTTTTAATTCTTTTAACTGTGTGATAGCTTCGCTTATTTTTTCTCGTTGACTATAATCAGCGGCATTATCTTTATTATTTTCTTTTGTTAATAACCATTCATTAACTTTTGCACCACGATCTATCCAATTCTGGATTTTTTCATTTAGTTTTTCTCTATATTTAGGTATGGTATTACCTTTTGATACAACATTTTTATAATTTATATCTAATGCAAAAGGTCCTGTTTCTTTTTTTGTACCATTTTGGTCTAGATAAATCATATTAGTAATAACCAGTTGTTCAGCTTTTAGTTCACCAGGGATACTAAAGGCGATTTGTCTTTGATCTTGAGGAGTAGGACCTAGATTAATTTTAGGTTCTATAGAAGATACTTTATTAACGGAAAAACTAATTATTTTTGTAACTTTATTAGGATTAGCGACAAGATTTAGTTCAATATCTTGCCCTTGCTTATAAATACCAATAAGGTTGTCTTTAAATAGATTTTTGATATCATCGTTATTATCTTTAACTTTGCTATAAAAGTTTTGTTGTCCATCGCTATATGATTGAATCATAGTAGGGGTTTTAAAGTCAGTAGTAGTATAAAAACCATCATTTTTTAGTTCATGATTAATATCAAAATTATAAAGTTGTGTATAGTAATTAAGGGTATTAATAGCATTTCTAGCAGTTTTTTCAGTAAAAGAATTGGCGTCTAGCTTAGCTTTAGCCTCTGCAGCTTCTCCCCACATATTGTACCATGGAGTTGTATCAATTACGTCCTCAGGAACAGAGTGATTTTCAAAAGTTACGTGATAGTATGGAAAGTTTGAAGTTTTGTGGAAAAATGTTGTTCCTAAATAACGATTGGTAATGTTATTATTGTTAAAGATTTCCTCTATTAGTTTTTTTAACTCACCTTTTGTTTTTTCTGAGGCGGCAGTATCTCCGAAATCAGCTTTAGCGATACTATGGGTAGGTGAAGCAGGCCAAGCTGCAGCTGTTACAGAAGTAACTGTTAACGCAAAAGCAACACTCAGGCTAGATTTTAATAGCTTATTTGTTTTCATTATTGTTCTCCTTATATATAAACAATTTAACAAAAATTAGTTTGGTTAAATTGTTTTTTAATTTTGTTTATACTAAATATAACATAAAAACGATTTAATTGAAAGAGATTATCATTATCTTTTATTAATTTTTTCATAGAATAATTCAAAATTTAATAGAGATTAATGATTTTTATAAAGTTTTTGTAAAAATTTTCAGGCTATTGCCTTATGTAAAATAAACATAAGGCAATAGCTTATTTTTGAAAAAGACATTTAAAATGTTATAATATGAGGATATCAAATGAAAAGTTAGTAAGTAGAAAATATCAAAGATGCACAGCATGTATGATAAGAAATATAACAAAATTTGCAGTGGTACAAGATTATAAAGAATGGTATACAGATGACAAATTGTAAAGTAAAGTGCAACAGTAAAATAAAAAAAGAAAAATCATAAAGACTAATCGTATAAAATATTAATAACGACAAAAATACCACGGTGGATCAATATAAACTACAAACGCTTTGCCATAAAATAAAGAGGAATTACTCAAAAAAAATTACTCTATGAGAAAAATAGCTAATAAATTTGGAGCAAATATTGCTACAATATCCAGAAAATTTATAGGATGCGAGAAAGATAATTATATATTGTTTTAAAGCATAGCGTTCCTTGAAATAATCTTCCTAATTATTTGTTCAGGAGACCATCTTTCATTTAATTTTGATATTATTACTTTCTTACAGTCCGATTGTAAGTTTATATTTTCTACCTTTTGACTTCAAATTTTTCTCATAACTTTTCGATGTTTATTCAGATATATAATTATTTTTTCCTGCAGAATTTAGATGAAAATTATGATATAATTAAGCAAATGTTTAAAAGTAGGTGATAGTTATGGGAAAGGCAATAAGTAATGGTGATATTTTTAAAAAGATAGGGTTACTTATTTATAGAGATAAATTACGGATATTTATTGCATTGATAGCCTCGATAGCGTCGTATTATTTTACGCTTTATCCAACGGATAGATTGAATATCATAGTTGATGGAATATCAAATGGGAAACTTGATTTTAATGGCGTTTTGGAGGAGATTACAAAAATAATCATAGCAGGAGTATTTCTATATATTGTTTATTATTTTAAAGAATATTATACATTTATTGGTTATGATAAAGTAATAAAAGATATGACTTATAATTTGCAATATGATATTTATCGTCATACTCCGGTATTTTTCAATAAATTCAGTATTGGAGAGGTTATTAGCCGCTCAACAAATGATATAACAAACTACATAGCTCCAGCTTTTGGTTATGGGGTGCTTCTTGTTTTTGATGGAATAATATACAATGTTTTTATTAGTGTATTGATTTTTAGCAAATCAAATTTTATTTATTTACTATTAATTCATATTCCGCTTGTTATACAAACGGTGTATTTAGTTAGTAGACGCAAAATACAAGAGACATACTATAATAAGATGGCAAGAACTATGGATAAGATAACGGAAGAAACCTTAGAAAATGTTAAAGGTATAAGGGTAATTCGAACATATAGTTTATTGCAAAAAGTCCGTATAAGTTTTGTGAAAAAACTAAGAAGTTATGCTCACAGTAACAGCGAATATATGAAAAAAGTATTGTTATATCAACCACTAAATACTGTTTCAGTTGCAATAAGTTATACTATAGCCGTTGCATATGGTTTTTATTTAATTAACCATGGAGCTATGACTCTAGGAGAGTTGATTGCGGTTTGTGTTGTTATAGGAATGTTACAATGGCCATATATAGCATTGTCAGAATTTGTAGTTATGATTATAGAAGTACGCCAAGCTACAAAAAGAGTATTGGAAATTTCTGATAAAAAAGCAGCTGTTAACAATGATAAAGCTTTGTACAATTTTGATTTTAAAGAAAGTGTAGAATTTAAAGATTTTGATTTTAGCTATGATGGTGATAATAAGGTCTTGAAAAATATTAATTTCAAGATTAATAGAGGAGAAACAGTTGGAATAGTTGGTAAAACAGGTTGCGGGAAGACCACTTTAATAAAACAACTGTTAAGATTATATCCAATATCGGAAGAAACATTGTTGTTAGATAGACATAGCGCAGAACAATATTACGATTACTCTATTCGTGAAAAAATGGGTTATGCTCCTCAAGAATATCAATTATTTTCAAAAACAATAAGGGAAAATATTTTGTTCTATCGAAAAAATTTAGAGAAAAATTTAGACAAGGTATTAGAACTTTCGGACATAAAAAAAGATATTGAAGGTTTTGTAGATGGCTTAGATACCTTGGTTGGGGAAAATGGGTTATCTCTATCGGGAGGGCAAAAACAACGATTAGGAATAGCTCGAGCGTTATTAGCTAATCCGGACATTTTGATTCTTGATGATAGTTTAAGTGCAGTAGATGCTAATACAGAAAAAACTATTATAGAAAATATTAAAAAGACACGCGAAGGTAAGACAAATATTATTGTTTCACATAGAATATCTGCAGTAAGACATGCTGATAAAATAATAGTTGTAGAAAATGGTGAAGTTCTTAATGTAGGAACTCATGATGAACTTTTGAAAAATTGCGGGTGGTATAGAGAGTTAGATGCTTATCAAAATAAGGAGGTAGAATAAAATGAAGACAAAAAATCCATTATTACAATTTCTACCTTACATAAAAAATGCTAAAAGAGCTTATGTTTTAGGGTTTATTTATTCAGTACTAAATGTTGGACTAGGTGTGCTAGGAGTTTATGTTTTATCAAAGGTTTTTGATGGCATTGAAGGAGATATAACAAAACAAGTAGTTCTAAAATCTTTAATTATCGCTGTTGGCTATGGTTTAATACTTTTATGTTCGGGGATATCAAATTATATCCGTAACGTATATTTAGTTCAAGGGGCAAATGAAATTTATGTTCGTATACAAATGCAAGTATATGATCATATTCAAAGTTTACCTATCCGATACTTTGATAACATGCCAGCAGGTTCTGTTGTGTCACGTATTACAAGTGATGTTAATCAAATTAGAACATTTTTTGTTTCTACTTTTGTGCAAATTTTAATAATTGTTATGAAGGTAGTATTTTCTTATATTGTATTGTTTACGGTAGATTATAGATTTGGTTTATTTATGTTAGCATTACTACCAATTATGTATATTGTCCTAAAAATTTATAATAAATTAACGCTTGATAGTATACAAGGATATCGTAGGAAGTTTTCTGAAAGTAACGGTATTATCAATGAAAACTATCAAAATCTAGAAATTATTAAAGCATTTAATAGAGAAGAAGCTAGTATTGAAGATTGGAATACTCATAATGAAGAACGATATAAATATTGGAAAAAACTAAATGTAGTAGATAGTTTATTACTGCATAATATTACAGGGGTATTTAGAGTAATTATTTTTATTGGCATAATTTATTACTACGCATATTCTCATTTTAATGGTGTATTTGGAGTTACCCTAGGAATGGTATATTTATTTATAAATTATACTACAGATATAATTTATCGAATAGCTGATTTTACAATGGGAATATCTAACTATGTTCGCGCGATAGGTGCAGCGAATAATATTCAAGAGATTTTAAAACTTGATATTGAAAAAGATATTGAAATGGCAGAAGTAGGGAATTTCCGAGGGAATATTAGTTTTAAAGATGTATCATTTGCTTATAAAGATGATAATTATGTTCTTAACAATTTGAATATAGAGATTAAAGAAAATCAAACAGTTGCCTTTGTAGGACATACGGGAAGCGGAAAAAGTACAATAATGAACTTGATAGTGAAGTTTTATGATGTTAGTAAGGGAACTTTAGAAATAAATGGGAAAAATATAAATGAGTATAGTAGAGAATATTTACGCGAGAAAACAGCTATAGTATTACAAGATTCATTTTTATTTGATGGAACTCTGTTGGAAAATATTACCCCAAATGGGAATCGAAGAACTGCAAAAGAAGCACTGGAAAAAGTTGGGGGAGACTTTATCTTAAAAACAAGGCCTCTTGATTCGAAGGTAGAAATAGGAGGAAGTAACTTTTCTACTGGAGAGAAGCAGCTTATTTGCCTGGCGCGTGCTTTAGCGAAGAATCCAAAGATATTGATTTTAGATGAGTCTACAGCTAATATAGATAGCGAAACAGAACAAAGTGTAGGTTATGCTGTTGAAAAATTAAAACAGGGAAGAACAACATTGATAATTGCCCATAGATTATCAACGATTAAAAGTGCAGATAATATTTTTGTTCTTGATAAAGGGCGAGTAGTAGAAAGTGGTACTCATGATGAATTAATTAATCTTAATGGAATATACAAAAAAATGTATGATACACAAATAAAAGGATAATAAAAAAACGAGAGCAAAATTAAGGTAAATACCAAAATAATACTCTCGTATTTTTAGTTATTTAGTAAAAGTAAATTCGTACGCTAAGTCAATGCTCTTGAATGAAACCATAACAGTTTCGTATCCTAATGGCCTGATAATTTCGCCAACTGCATTTGCAACTTTCTCACAAACTTCTACAGGGCGAGC
>ERZ772977.1422-NODE-1422-length-12088-cov-12.163467_pt1 | contig 12088 bp, 8 predicted proteins | sample MGYA00511131_ERZ772977 | MGnify/ENA primary metagenome ERZ772977 (study PRJEB29015, sample SAMEA2737935) | human oral metagenome | biome: human oral; feature: human-associated habitat; material: dental | place: China | collected 2151 ...
AGTTTAGCGTGAGGGAAGCGCCCCCTTCATACTCATCATTCATTCCATTAGTGATAGCGAAAGTCTTACCCTCTGCAATAATCACTTTTACAGCTACCATATCGTAATTCACAAAGTGCTGAGGCGCAGGATTCGAAGCCGCTAACCAAAAAAGGTGTTCGCCTTTTGCATTTGTGCGTGTGTAGTTTATAAATCCGCCCAAATCGCTGTATTGGGTCTGAAAAGTAATAGGTTCTTTACCTGTTTTCCCTTTACGAGTGAGGAACTTAGGGTCATTTACGCCTGCCTTGCTGGTCAGTTGCGCTGTGTAATAAATCGGAATACTATTAGTATTAGTCGCATTGATATAAAATTGGAAGTAAGTATCCTTAGGGATTGTATAAGTTTCTTGCAGCTTAGTGCGGTTTATCGTAGGGAAAGAACTTTCAGTTTTGATGCCGTAGGCGTAATTAAAGTTACTCACATCATTCCCATTGCGGTTTACCAACTGAGTACGCTGAGAATCTTTGAAATAAGACCGATTGACAATCCCGCCACGTATTTGATAAGCGGTATGAATTTGATATTTAACGGTAGTTACTAATTTATTTATTTTTTGATATGATAAGTAAATTTTTTAAAAAGGTAAAAAATATGAAAGGTATTATCAGGCCGGGAGATTCGACTACTCATGGAGGCGTTGTGGTTCAAGCGTCTTCGGATATGGTCACTGAAGGAAAGCCTGCCGCTCTGGTAGGAGATTTGGTTTCTTGCCCCATACCTGGGCATGGAACCAATCCGATTATCGAAGGCAGTCAATATATGTCGTTTAAGGGGCGTGATGTTGCTGTGGACGGTTGTAAAACTGCATGCGGCTGCGCCTTGATCAGCAGTATGCCGACTGTCGGAAGCGACTAAGGGGAATGGAATCTGCAAAGAGCTAAAGTGCCGGATTGTCGGAAATAAGATACAAAATTGAATAATCCTTTTAGTGTCGCAGGTTTTTAGGGGCGCATACCTGATTCGGGGCAGGTTTGGTAAACAGCCCTTCATCTCAATAATTTAAAAGTTCTGATATTCAGAATACAGATTAAGTTTTTAGATTTTAAGTTTATTTTTCGGAAGTTATTATGAAGCCAATTTTTACTGGCATAGTGGTTATTATTCTAAGCATCGTCAGTGCAGTCTTACTCTATTTTTTAGGTCATAAATTCGGAATCGATACATCTACAGCCAAAGCAGTTGTTTGGGCATGTATCACAGTAGTGACCTCGTTGATATTCTTTATCCCTCTGTTGACGCGAATGCTTTGGTCAGGCGTGTCCGACAGACATTCCAATTTGAAGCATCTGAATCCCGAAGATTTAAGCGGTGACAGTGCGGAATCTACCCATTTGATCGGTGTGTCGGAACGCTGGGAGCAGTTGAGACATATCCACTTGCTGACCAAGCAATATAAAAAACATCGTAAGCCTTGGATTTTTGTGGTCACCCAAGACACTGCCTTGCTGGAAGCCTCTTTACCGGATATCCGCCGTCAGTTGTGGGTGGAAACCGCACCGGCTATTTGGATTGATGCACAAGCCATGGAGCCTGCAGGCGGTTGGCAATATCTGAGGGGCGTGGGTAAACGTCCTGCCGAAGGCATTGTTTCGCTTCAGGCAAAATCCTCAATTCACGAAAATGCTGCGCAATTGACCGAGTTAATGAAAAAGCTCGGATGGAAGCTGCCGATTAATCAGGTGTATCTGACCAATGAAACCGATGAAATGCCATCAGCCATCAGCCATGCTTTGAAATATGGTTCGACTGTATCAGCAACGGAGTTGGCGAAAGAATTGGATCAGTTTGCCAACCAGTTGGCAGCATTGGGTACGCAGCTAATTGAGGAAGATTTGCGCCAAACACCTATTGCAAAACTGTCTGCCACCTTGCCCTCCCAAAGTCAGGCTTTGGCGGATCATATTGCTGCTGAAAAACGGAGTTTGGGAAAACTGGATACAGTTGCCGGCGTTTCGTTTATTCAAACCAATAATCCTGAACAATCAGGAGATTTGATTTACCGTGCATTTAATGATCTGTCTGTTTTGGGTTCTGGTAAGAAACTGCATTTGTCCAAAACGGAAAAAACTTATCTGGCGATGAGTGCCGTAGCTTTGTTGGTCGGTAGTGTGTTTGCAGTGGGGGCACACAGCAGTTATCAAGATATAGGTCGTCTGAATGCTGATTTGGAAAGCATTCAGAAGGCAAAATCACGCTCGGAAAAAGTTGCAGCATTAGTCAAGCTGCAACAGAGTATTACCGAAATGGAATCCGGCAGGGATTTCTTGCAATATACAGCCAAGTTCTTGGGCTATGAACATAGAAAAGAGTTGTTGGCTGCCGCGTATCGTAAATACGGTATTTTGGTTAAAGATGTCGTCAGCCGCCCGGCTACCGTATTCTTTGCGAATAAGTTGGATGGTTTGACTATGCTCGAAGGGCAGATTCCGGACGACTTCGAACTGCAAGACAGTTCTTATCAAGACTTGAAAGCATATTTGATGATGACATCTCATGTGGAGAAAACCAAAGACAAAAAAGATGCTGAATTCCTGACGAAAAAGTTGGTGGAAATGCTTTCAGCACAGAATGTTTCTGCCAAAGATGCACAGATTTTGGCTCAATTCTTCGTACCACGCATGGCCACCCATTCCGGTTGGCTTGAGACGGAGCAGTCTGAATTGGTATCACGAAGCCGTCAGATTTTAGTGGATTGGATCAACCGTGACCAAGGCAGTGAGCAGTTATACAAACGCATCGTACAAGGTACGGATGCCAAGCTGAAAACCATTACATTAGCAGAGCTGCTGAATAAGGATTTGAAAGGCATTTGGAATGTTGGTAAACCTTTGCCTCGCGTGTATACAATCGAAGGCTGGGAAAAATACATCAAACCTGCTTTGGAGCAAGCTGCCAACGACAGTAAGAGTAACGATTGGGTGCTGGGTGGAAATCTGCATCAGGCATCGGTGACGGAAGCGGCTATTAACAGTTTGAAAGAACGTTATTTCAAAGAATATGCTGCTGCCTGGTATGACATGATGAACAGCATTACATGGCAGCCTAGGGCGACTAATTTGGACTCGGTAAACCAACTTCATGTTTATGCGGATCCCAAACGCTCGCCATTAGTGGCATTGTTTCATGCCATAAAAGAAAGCAGCCAGTTGGATAGCAAAAAAATCGACGTGAATCCAGCGGTTACCGATGCTGCAAAACGTGCAGCGGGAAGACAGCTGTCTGCACGCTCGCGTAGGGTTGCTGATACGGTACTAAATTCACAAGCTGAACACATCAATGCTTTGGAAGGTAAAGTCAATGATTATCTGGCAGGACCGTTGGAAGCAGAATTTGAAACCTTGTTGCAATTGATTGATGCACAAATCAATCCGAAGAGCGATTTGAGCCTGCAACGCTACCTTGAGCGAGTGACGACCATTAAACAACGCTTGATTCAAATGGCGTCTTCTTCCGATACCGGTGGTGTAGCCAGATCGACCGTGCAAGGTGTTTTGAACGGCGGAGACAATGAATTTCTTGAAGGTATGCAGTATGCACGTTTGATTGAGGCTGGTGTGGGCGACAGGTTGCTGCCGTTTGCGCGCAACGTTTTTGTCTTGCCATTTAATTCCGTATGGGATTCGATTGCAGGCGTAGCCCAAAAAGATATCAATAATCTGTGGGCAAGCAATTTTGTTAATCCTATGCAGTCCGAGTTGGGTGGCAGATATCCGTTTGCCAAATCAGAAACAGAAGTTTCGATTCCCGTATTAGCAAAATACTTGGATATCAACAAAGGTGCATTGAATCAGTTTGTAACGACCCAATTGGCAGGCGTTTTGACCAAACAAGGCAATCAATGGATTGTGGCACCGGGAAGCGAATTGAAAGTCAACCCGGGATTGTTGCAACAGCTGAATAAATTGAGTGCAATTTCTGAGGATTTCTTTGTTAACGGAGAAGGTGGTTACAGCTTTGAGCTGAAGCCGACATCTACGCAAGGGATTGTTCAGTTTGACTTGGTTATTGATGGTCAATCATTGAATTATTTCAACCAGCAGACAGAGTGGAAGCCATTTAAATGGCCGGGTGATGTCAGCAATGCCGGTTTGCGTATTTCTTGGGAAACCGAGGCAGAAGGTATACGTAAAACTCAGGAAATCAGCGGACGTTTTGGTTTCATCCGTATGCTCGAAAAATCCAGGGTTACGCCGATTGATGGAAGTACTTATCTGGTCGAGTTCCCGCTGGAAAAAGACAAATTGATGCGCTTCTATATGCGAACCAATTCCGGTAAAGGACCGTTGGGACTGTTGGATCTGAAAAATATCCATCTGCCGAATAAGATTTTTGAGGTTAAATAATGATGACATTACCTCAATGGGTAAAGCTGATACTCGGTGATGAAGGTACATCTATCACCGATAACAATATCCATCGCTGGCAAGAATGGTTGGAGCCTGTTTCAGACGACCATCCTTGCGGCGAGGATGTGGCCTATGCAGATGATTTTGAAGCCATCAAAATTGAGCTGGCCAAACTTTCGGGTATGGATTACCGATTGATTTTGGATGCTTCAGAACGCCTCTTGAAGCGTGAATCTAAAGACCTGAGGGTGGCAACCTATTACATTTTTACCTCGCTGAGAGACAGAGGTTTGGCAGGGTTTTCGGACGGCTTGGAGATTTTGTGCGGGTTGTTGCAAAAATTCGATCAGTCGCTGTGGCCGAAAAAGCCGGTACAAAAACGTAATGCATTAAATTGGTTGTCCGGTGAAAGGGTGTTGGATATGCTTAAAGAAGTAGGATTATCCGATTCTACGGAGCTTAAGCGGACATTATCGGCTTTGATGTCGTTGCAACATTACTTTGATGGATGGGAAGAGGCAGTTCGCCCCAGCTTATTCCCATTGTTGCAATATTTTGAAGAGTCATCTGTTCGTTTTTCATCCTCACCGACAAGTTCAAATCAAAATCAAGAGACCAGTGCGCCTGTTGAGCAAGTGGCAACGCCGCAAATTCATCAAGAGAGTCGAGGGTCGTCTGAAAGTCTGACTGTCACAAAGGTTAACTCTTCTAAAGCTTTACTTGACCAAGTCAGGATTAATGCTGCCTACTTGAGAGAACAGGATGATGGTTATTGGTCTGCAAACAAGATGATTCGAGCCGTCCGTTGGGGCGGATTGAACGGCATTCCTCCTCATCAAAACGGTCAGACGCGTTTGAAGGCTCCGAGGGCCGATTTATTGGCAAACCTGAATCGTTTGGTTCAGGAGCAGCAATGGCGCGATTTGCTCGATAAAGTGGAAGCGGCTTTTTTGGAAGGTGCTAATCACTATTGGCTGGATTTGCAATATTACGCATGGCAAGGTCAACAGGCGCTAGGCGGTTTATACCTTTCCCAAGTTGATTCATCACTATTTGAGTTGAAATCCTTATTGGCCCGATGCGAAGGCCTGACCGGTTTAAGTTTTGATAACGAATTCCCGTTTGTATCTGCCGATACGCTTAAGTGGTTGGAACAAAAGGTCATGTCGTCCACGCGCAAGCAGATGAGTAGCCAAGCCATTCAAAAGGCAGCGTTAGAACCGTCATCACAGGAGGAAAACCAAGAAAGTTACTGGCAACAGGCGCTGTTGAAAACGCAAGAATACGGTTTAGACGCTGCATTTGCTTGGTTGGAAACATTACCAGAGTGGCAGACGGGTTCGGGGCAGGTTAAGAAATGGTTGATGATGGCTCGGTTGGCTGTAAACGCCCAAAAAGCGGAATGGGCTGTGAAACTGTTGGAACAAGCTTCGAAGCAGATGCAAGTGTTGACAGTTAAAGAGTGGGACAAACATTTTACGTTTGAAGTGTATTCCCTTTGGTATCAACTATTAAGTGAAAACCTTGATAATAAAGATATTGAGGCTGTCAAACAGCTCGAATTTTTACGGACAGAATTGATGCAGGCGGATGTTGTCCGTGCATTGAAATTAATTTATTAAGCATATATTATGTCAGATCCCACATTACGCTATTATGAAGAAGAGATGCGGTATCTCAAAGAGGCGGGATTAGAGTTTTCAAAAGCCCATCCTGATCGTGCCGCAATGCTGAATTTAGACAGGGTAGGTACACGTGATCCTTATGTAGAAAGGCTGTTTGAAGGCTTTGCTTTTTTGACAGGGAGAATCAGACAAAAATTAGATGATGACTTTCCGGAATTGACGGAGGGGTTGGTCCATATGCTGTGGCCGCATTATCTGAGGATGATTCCTTCTCTGACTGTTTTGGAATTGATTCCGGATAATAAAAAGTTGCAAGGAGGGCAAGTCGTCAAAAAAGGATTGTCTGTTCAGTCCGAACCTATCAATATTAACGATAGATTGACCAGATGCCTGTATCGGACCACTGCTGATGTTGCGCTCCAGCCTTTGAGCATATTGCATACATTGTTGGATTATGATCCGAATGGTCAAAGCGTTATCAAATTAACTTTTGGTATCCACCGACAAATACAGAAAGAAAATTTAGATTTTTCCAAAATCAGAATTTATATTTCCGCCGATGAACCGATTGCCTTCGCATTGCGTCATGCTTTGTTGAATCAGACAGCGCGAATCAGCCTTCATCATGCCGAATTGCCATCTGCCGGCAATATACAGTTTAAGGCAGTCGGATTTGCTGAAGATGAAAGATTGTGGGAGAAAGTTAATAACAGCTTTAGCGGCTACCAACTATTGCTGGAATATTTTTGTTTCAAACAGAAATTTTTCTTTATTGATTTAGTGGGCATTGATGCTGGATTATGGTCGGAACGGATTAATGAGTTTAGTGTGAATGTGGTTCTTTCCAAGCAATACCCTTCCGAGCTTCGATTCCCTCCTGACTGTTTGAAATTGAACTGCGTGCCTGCCATCAATCTGTTTGATATGGAAGCAGAGCCTATCCGAGTAGATCATAAAGCGTTCGAATATCAGGTGAAGCCGCTCTTACATGAAGGTATGGCTGTTGAGGTTTATTCCGTCGAAGAGGTAGAGGCGGTTAATCATGAAACAGGTAAGCGTTATCCCTATATTCCTTTTTCCTCATTCCAGCATCGTGGCGGATTGATGAAATATGATGCGCCGGAAAGGTATTTCCATACCAAAGTCAAGCAAGGCGTATCAGGAAGACATGAAACATTTATCATGCTTGGCGGATTGTTGTGGGATAGAAAAGACATATTGCCTACTGAGACGCTTTCATTGAAGGTGGTCGGGACAAATGGTGCTTTGCCGCGTAAAAGTCTGAGGGAAACCCAAATTCAAGACGACGATATCGCTGAACCAAATATCAAAATGGTCAGAAACCTTACTACGCCGACATTGTCTTGCTACCCGCCGACAGAGGATAGATTCCAATGGCGCATATTGTCCCATTTGTCACCCAACTATTTATCACTATTGAATGTCGACAGTTTGAAAGGGGCATTGTCCATTTACGACTGGACTGAAGACGAGCTGAACAAGCGCAGACTGAATGGTATTGTTGATGTCAAACATGAAACAGTACAGAGAATCGAGCGTGGCGCAGTCCATCGCGGAATTCATATTACCGTAACATTTGATTCAACCGCATTTAGCGGTGAGGCGGAAATTTATTTGTTCGGAGAATTATTGAACGAATTTTTTGCAATGTATGCTGATTTGAACCTGTTTACCCGGTTCAGCATTGTTTCTCTGCCATCCGGGAAAACATATACATGGAAAGACAGCAAAACAACTATCACACGGTTTTAGAAACGGCGCACAAAAGCGCCAAAGAAAATAACGGCAGGCAGACGCTTCCTTTATGGGAGATTCCTAGAAATAAAGCGCAGCGCGAAAGCGGGTCGTCTGAAATCTTCCAAGAGAAATTGGGGGAGTTTATTGTACGCAATGCGGCAACGATGAATTTCTTCCAATTTTGCCGGGTTTTAGAAATCCTTGCCGAAGGAAATGGAGAAAAGGCTGTCGAGTCAACCGTAAGATTTAGAAGGGTAAAATCTTTATCTTTCCCTTCGGGGGAAATCGCATCGGTTGAATATGACGCAGAAGCCGATCTGCCGACTGTCCGGACGACATTTTTAGGTTTGTACGGTGTCGATGCGGTTTTGCCGGATTACTTCCTGAACGATATTGCGACGCATAAAGACGGCAGTGAAAGCCTGGCGGCATTTTTAGATATCTTTAACCACCGAATCACAACCCTGTTTTTCCAAGCATGGAAAAAATACCGTTATCCGTTTCTGTTTCAACGGGAGGGGCAAGATGACTTGTCGCGTTCACTTCTGCACCTTATCGGGCAAGGCATGGTCAACGGGAAATTCATGCATCCCCTGCTGGATAGCAGGATTTTGGGATTGTTCAGTATTTTTTACCAGCGAACTCGAACCAAAGGAGGGATTGTCAGCATCGTCAGATACCTTCTTCCCTTTGCCGACGTAAAAGTAAAAGAGTTCCAGCCGCAATGGGTCATTTTGGAAAAGGACCGCAAACTGGGGAAAGCCGGTTTGCGATTAGATGGAGGAAGTGCATCTTTGGGCGGGCGGATAAAAGATTACAGTCATTTGGTGCGCATTGAAATTACGCCCGATACATTTGACAACGCGCAGCTTCTGTTGCCAAAGCAGCAATTGCACCAAAAATTGCTCGAATTATTAAAACTCTATTTAGGTCGTCGTTTTGATGCGAGTATTTACCTAAATATTAAAAAACAATGGATACCCAAAAGCCGTTTGGAAAAAAAACAAATATTAGGGATTAATACCGGTTTAGGTGCGATGCACCAAGACAAACAAATAAAAATAGCGAACTATACTTACTCAAACTAACTTCAAGAAAACGGAAAATCATGAATAAAAAAACCAGAATTACGTCAGTCTGCTCATTAGCCCTTTTATGCGCCATGCTTTCAGGATGCGGGATTTGGCAAGGCATGAAAGATGGAACGGTTGAAGCCACTAAAAGTGTTTTTTATACCAAACTCAAGATTTTGAAAATCGACCTGATCGCACGAAACGGTTTGAATCAAAACGAGCGTGGCCAATCGCTGTCAACAGTTGTCCGGGTTTATCAGTTGAAAGACAAGCAAAATTATGAAGTTGCCTCATATCGTGACTTACTCAATCAAGACAAAACCATCTTAAGCAACGATCTGGCGGAAGGTTACAAGCAATATACCATCCGGCCGGGGGAGACCATTAGCTTTGATGAAACCCTGAATAAAGACACCAAATATGTCGGCGTTGTTGCCTTCTACAACAAAGTAGGGGAAGAGCAGACTTGGAAAATGTTGATTACCAAAAAGCAGCTGACCAATAACAAACCGGTCGTTATCGAATTGGTGGATAACAAAGTCCTGCTTCAAGAGACGGTCAAGAAAGTCAAATAATGGATGCCGCACTCTATGAAAAACTGACCGGATTTTATTCCGACGGTTTGCCGATAGATGATCTGCCCGGCAGCTTCCAGTTGGTTCGCAGCGTTTTGGATAATATCCAACGCATTCTTAACAGCAGAAGCGGTTCCTTGAAACATCTGCCGGATTATGGGATTCCCGATCTCAGTATGGTTTATAAAAACCTGCCATCCAGCGCACATGACTTGCGGTATTTTATGAGGAAAACCTTGTTGAAATACGAGCCAAGATTAAAGAACTTGGATATCCACCTCACTGAATCCAAAGACAATATCATGGTTTTGTGTTATCAGCTGGAATGCGAAATAGAAAACGTGGGCGCGGTAGTGATAGACACTTATTTTATGCCTGAGGGGACGGTTTCTGTTAAACGCAGCCGGACATAAGCTTTCTTTGGTGTGAATAGATTACTTTGAAAATTAGGAAATAAAATATGGTTAAACACATTTTCCTTACTTGCGGCGTGTTGCTTTTAGCAACCGCTCAAACCGCCTTTGCCAAAGAGCTGGAAGGCATGTTGGTCACTCAAAACAATTATGTCCGGATTCGAAGTTGTGATTTGAAAAACAATTACACTTTGCTCCCCGGTAGCGGAAACGGCTATGAAGCCACAGCGGAAATCATCAGCGTCAGAAAAAATACGCCTGAAAACACACCAATCTATGTCAGGCTGAGAGGAAATCTGGAAAATACCAATTTTTTGATTTCCGGGATTGATTTCATCAAAATGGGCGAGAGCTGCCATGTACCGCATACCGAAACTCCGCCTGCCGAAGTCGTTATTCGAGAGTATCCGCTTACTCAGCAGAAATCAGGTTCGACTGGAGGGAAGTCTGAGTCTAAACAAGACAATTCGAAATTAAAAGCTACGGAATCCCAACAAACTAAGGCAGAACAGGACAAACCGGAAGAAACGGCAGGCAAGTCAGAAGAACCGATTCCTTATCCTGAAGTTACACAGACTAATCAATCGGAAGACAGTAAAAAGTCTGAAGACAAGACAAATCCAGACGACCTTGTTAAAGAAAGTGTGAAAACTGAGGATGCCAAACAGGCAGATACCGAGAAATCTGGTCTTACAAATGCTGGCTCGGAGACTCTGGTAGTATCAAAAACAACTTCGCCAGCTGAGAGACAACCCGTAGAAAATAAGGAAAGTAATACGTCGGCTAAAGCAGAGGTATCTGAAACGGTAGAAGTGCCAGCCAAAGCAGAAACACATGAAACAGTAGAAGCGCCAGTCAAAGCAGAAATATCTGAAGTGGTAGAAGGGTCAACCCAAGTAGAAACACCTGAAAAGGTAGAAACGCCAACCAAGGTGGAAACTTCTGAAACCGTAGAAACACCAGCCCAAACGGAGGCGCCTGTAACAGTAGAAAAACGGATAACAACAGAAACTACACCAACTACGCAAGCTCCGGTACTGGAAGAAGTGTCGACAAAAGCGGTTGATGTGGAGGAGTATTTGTCTGTATCTGAGCCTGTAGCTCCTATGGTTTTGCCAGCAGAAAGTCAGCCGGTAGAAGCCCCACTACCGTATTCAAAGTGAAGCCTGAAACCGGTAAGCAGGATTCTCCATCGCTAGAGCATGAGCCTTTGGCACCGCAAATAGATATCCAACGCGAAGAAACGCATTCTGCGCACAATACGTTGTCGGCTTCCCAATGACTACCAAAACATCTGTGCCATAGGCAGAGTCGCCTACCTTTCATGAAGAAACACTGGTGCAGCCGGTTTATGTCAATAAGGTCATCGTGCATGATGATGATGCCTTTAAATAAAGGGGCTGACGTAGATTAGCCCTAAATTCCACACCAATCCCGCAGGATTTTTAGCTGCCGGGACGGTGTGCCGAAGTTAAATCGAAATTCGCATTCTGAGACCTTTGCAAAAAAGCCCTTCCCCCGACAGCCGAAATCCAAACACAGGTTTTCGGCTGTTTCCCTCCCCCAATACCTCCTGATTTTACCCCAATACCCCCTAATCCTCCCCAGACGCCCCATAATAAGGCATCCGGGCCGCCTTTTAGGCGGCAACAGGCACACTTAGCCTGTTGGCCGCTTTCAACAGGTTCAAACACATCGCCTTCAGATGGCTTTGCGCACTCACTTTGAGCAGACCAAAATAGGCTGCCCGGGCGTAGCGGAATTTACGGTGCAACGTACCAAAGCTTTGTTCGACCACATAACGGGTCTTCGACAAATGTCGGTTACGTTTGGTTTGCGCTTCCGTCAGCGGACGGTTGCGGTGGGCTTTGCGCATAATGCCGTCCAGTAACTGATGCTCTTCCAGATGTTGCCGGTTTTCCTCACTGTCATAGCCTTTGTCGGCATAGACGGTCGTACCTTCGGCTATCCCTTCCAGCAAAGGTGACAGGTGGTTGCACTCATGGGCGTTGGCGGGGGTAATGTGCAGTTTCTCAATATAGCCTTCCGCATCGGTACGGGTATGTTGTTTGTAACCGAGTTTGTAGAGGCCGTTTTTCTTTATCCAACGGGCATCGCTGTCTTTACTCGGTGTGGTTTGGCTGCTGACTTGTCCTTCTTCATCAACTTCTATGGCCTGACGCTGTTTGCTGCCGGCAGTCTGAATAATGGTGGCGTCAATGACGGCGGCGGATGCTTTCTCTACTTTTAGGTTTT
>ERZ772977.1423-NODE-1423-length-12087-cov-7.019365_pt1 | contig 12087 bp, 7 predicted proteins | sample MGYA00511131_ERZ772977 | MGnify/ENA primary metagenome ERZ772977 (study PRJEB29015, sample SAMEA2737935) | human oral metagenome | biome: human oral; feature: human-associated habitat; material: dental | place: China | collected 2151 ...
CATGGCCTGTGGTAACGCTGGCGACACTGTCGCCGAGGCTATCATGGCCTGTGGTAACGCTGGCGACACTGTCGCCGAGGCTATCATGGCCTGTGGTAACGCTGGCGACACTGTCGCCGAGGCTATCATGGCCTGTGGTTGGACTACTCAAACAAAAGCCCCGAAGCGCACATGCGGCTCCGGGGCTCTCTATGAATTATGAATGATACAATATGACGGCGGAATTATTCGGCGGGCGGCGCCTCGTCGACGGCGGGCCTCAGCACGGTGTGCGTTATGCGATCCGTTGTAGCACACGGTCCAAATCCACCCCTCGGGGGACTGATTCGTATTGCATTTTTATCTCAAGCTGTAATATTTCATGTAGCATCTGTGGATTGTCCACATGATATACGAGTCTTTGTCCGTCACCCAGAGCGACAACATAACTCCGATTCTCAAATGTCATCGAACCTTCTATTCGTTCAACTCGTTTGTATCTCTGCTCGATCACATTAACATTATTGCCAATATTACGAATATCTATTTCAATCTGATCCCTTAGATGGTTAGATATGAAGTATTCTTCGATACCGTCATTCCTCCTATCTCTTATGTTGTAGACCACATAGGCTAAAATAAAACCCAATACAATAACTAGCCCCACAGTAAACACCAGAGTAAAAAAAAGAGGAATTCCTCGCGGACGGAATACAATCCATACAACTAGGATAAGCACATCTAAAATTAAGATGAGGAATTTATCAAACAGCACACTCACAGCAGTAACTGGCCGATAGCTAAACACAACATTTCCATCCTTTGTTTCGTGAGAAGACACCTCTCTCTCTTCTATTTTCATATACAAATTCCGTAGATAAACAAAAGACTTTATGCTTCAAGTGTCGGCGCCTCGTCGACGGCGGGCCTCAGCACGGTGTGCGTCATGCGATCCGTGGCGGCGTCGTAGCCCAGTGTGATCGTGTCTCCGGGTTGAATGTCTTCCAGCAGGACGATCTCGGCCAACTCGTCTTCGATATACTTCTGTATGGCGCGCTTGAGCGGCCGGGCGCCAAACTGCACGTCGTAGCCCTTGGTGGTGACGTAATCCTTGGCCTCGGGGGTGAGCTCGAGGTGGTAGCCGAGGCCGTCGATGCGGCGATAGAGGTCGCTGAGCTCGATGTCGATGATGCGGTAGATGGACTCTTTTTCAAGCGGATCGAACATGATCACGTCGTCCACGCGGTTGAGGAACTCGGGGGCGAAGGAGCGCTCGAGGGCCTTACGGATGACGCCACGCGAATAATCGCGGTCGACCTCCGTGCCAGAGGCTTGGGGATGGAACCCGATGCCACGGCCGAAGTCCTTCAGCTGGCGGGTGCCGATGTTGGAGGTCATGATCAGGATCGTGTTTTTGAAGTTGATCTGCCGGCCGAGGCTATCGGTCAGGCGACCTTCGTCGAGCACTTGCAACAGCAGATTGAAAACGTCCGGATGGGCCTTTTCGATCTCGTCAAGCAGGACGACGGAGTAGGGTTTGCGGCGCACCTTCTCGGTCAGCTGGCCACCCTCTTCGTAACCGACGTAGCCCGGAGGCGCGCCGATGAGGCGGGAGACGGCGAACTTTTCGAGGTACTCGCTCATGTCGATACGGATCAGCGCGTCGTCGGAGTCGAAAAGGAACTCGGCGAGTTTCTTGGCCAGATGCGTCTTGCCGACGCCCGTGGGGCCGAGGAACATGAAGGTGCCGATGGGCTTGTTGGGATCTTTCAGCCCGACACGGTTGCGGCGGATGGCCTTGACGATCTGGGCCACGGCCTCGTCTTGACCGACGATCTTCTGCTTCAGAAGGGTGTCCATGTCGCGGAGCTTGACGTTCTCAGTCGTGGCAATGCGCTGCACGGGTACGCCGGACATCATGGCCACGACTTCGGCCACCTGATCGGCGTCGACCGTCTCACGATGCGCCTGCATCTCCTGCTCCCAACGGCCTTTTGCCTCGTCGAGCAACTGGAGATACTGCCGCTCTGTATCGCGATAGCCAGCGGCCAGCTCGAAGTTTTGCGACTTGACGGCGGCCAGTTTGGCGTTCTTCGTCTCCTCGATCTTCGCCTCCAACGCCTCGATGTGTTGCGGCACAACCACGTTAGCGATGTGCACCCGCGATCCGGCTTCGTCCAGCGCGTCGATAGCTTTGTCGGGGAAGTTGCGATCGCTGATGTAGCGCTCGGTCAGTTTGACGCACGCCTCGAGTGCGGCGTCGGTGTAGATCATATTGTGGTGCTCCTCGTAGCGTCCCTTGATGTTTTTGAGGATCTGGAGTGTCTCCTCGGCGGTCGTCGGGTCGACGATCACCTTCTGGAAACGGCGCTCCAAGGCTCCGTCTTTCTCAATGTTCGTGCGATACTCATCGAGCGTCGTGGCGCCGATACATTGCAACTCGCCACGTGCCAGCGCTGGCTTGAGCATGTTCGCGGCGTCCATCGATCCGGCGGCGGATCCGGCACCGACGATCGTATGGATCTCGTCGATAAAGAGGATAATGTTCGGGTTCTTGGTCAGCTCGTTCAGAAGGGCTTTGATACGCTCCTCGAACTGTCCGCGGTATTTCGTCCCAGCCACGACCGAGGCCATGTCGAGACTCACTACACGCTTATCAAACAGCACCCGCGAGACTTTCCGCTGCACGATGCGCTGCGCCAACCCCTCCACGATGGCCGACTTGCCTACGCCGGGCTCACCGATCAGCACGGGGTTGTTCTTCTTTCTTCGGCTCAGGATCTGTGCCAGTCGCTCGATCTCCTTCTCACGGCCTACGATGGGGTCGAGCTTGCCCTCAGCGGCGGCCTTCGTCATGTCTGTGCCAAAATTGTCGAGCACGGGCGTATCGCTGGGTGTCGATGATGCTTTCTGCGCCGTGGTGGTGTTGGTGTTGGGTTGATTGGGCTGTGGAGTGGGTTGTGGTGGGACGGGCTCTTTCTTGAAAGGCGTGAATCCCTCCTCTTCCTCGTCATCGTCGGTGAAGCCATCGCGTGTCTCATCGACTTCGGCCAAGCGGTCTACGCCTGTGATGGCGCTGATCCGGTCGTAGACCATGCGGTAGGTGATGCCGCTTTGGTTCAGCACCTGTGCCACGATGTTGTATTCTTCTTTGAGGAGCGCCAGGAGGAGGTGCTCGGTGCGCGTCACGTCGCTTTTGAACATCCGCGCCTCCAGCATGCTAATGCGCAGCACGCGTTCGGCGCTTTTGGTTACGGCAATGTCACCCGGCGCCGTGTCGTCGACGGTGTTACTTATTTCGAGTTCGATATCTTGCTTGATCTGGGTTAGGTTGGCCTGAAATCCGTGGAGGATGCGAATGGCATTGCCATCGCCTTCGCGCAGCAGGGCCAGCATCAGGTGTTCCGGCCCGATGTAACCGTTCTGCAAACGGCTTGCTTCTTCGCGACCGGCTTCGATCACGTCGTTCATTCTTTTGGAATAGCTATTACTCATACTCTTCATGCTTTGTTCTCCGCAAAATTACACATGGCCTCGCTCGTTCCAAACATCATGCCAAAGCACGGATTGGAAAGGAGGGCAGGGACGGGAGATAGTGGGATCACGGGGGAAAAATTGGGGGAGGATACGTCAAAAAGAAAAGGAACGTGACCGAATCGCCACGCTCCTTATTCTTCTCTTCGAGGTTCCTAGCAGAATCGAACTGCTGTAAACGGTTTTGCAGACCGGCGCCTAACCACTCGGCCAAGGAACCCTTTTGTTCTCTTGTCGGGCGCAAAGATAGAGCCATTCTCTAAACCTGCAAGTATCGATAGATAATTTTCCAACTATGCCCCGCCTCAGGGGAGAATCATTCTTGAAACGGCGGCTACAGCCACCGGCTAAGATCGTCGGGTACTCGATCGCTCCGAAGAGGCGTACCGAGTACCCATGAACTACATTATCAATTGGCAATTAGCCGAGCTGTCGATAGCGGATGCGCTTGGGCTCGGTGTAGCCCTCCTTCTTCCGCTTGTACTCCTCATAATCGGAGTAGCTGCCTTCGTAAAAGACGACTTCGGAGTTGCCTTCGAAGGAGAGGATGTGTGTGCAGATACGATCGAGGAACCAGCGGTCGTGCGAGACGACGACGGCGCATCCGGCGAAGGCTTCGAGGCCCTCTTCCAAGGCGCGGAGTGTGTTCACGTCAATGTCGTTCGTCGGCTCGTCGAGGAGGAGGACGTTGGCTTCGGACTTGAGCGTGAGCGCCAGATGGAGGCGGTTACGCTCGCCGCCGGAGAGGACGCCGCAACGTTTCTCCTGGTCGGCACCGGCGAAGTTGAAGCGTGAGAGATAGGCGCGGGCGTTGATCTCGCGGCCGCCGATGCGCATCGTGTCGTTGCCGCCGGAGACGACTTGATAGACGGTCTTGTCGGGGTCGATGGCGGCGTGCGACTGGTCGACGTAGCCGATGCGGACGGTCTCGCCGACGGCAAACTCGCCGCGGTCGATCGATTCCTGACCCATGATCATGCGGAAGAGGGTGGTCTTACCGGCGCCGTTGGGGCCGATGACGCCCACGATGCCGTTGGGCGGAAGCATGAAGTTGAGGTCGTCGAAAAGAAGGCGGTCGCCGAAAGCCTTGGCTACGTGTTGCGCTTCGATCACCTTGTTACCGAGGCGCGGGCCATTGGGGATGAAGATTTCGAGCTTCGTCTCGCGCTCCTTCTGATCCTCGTTGAGGAGGGCTTCGTAAGAGTTCAGACGGGCCTTCCCCTTGGCCTGACGCGCCTTGGGGGCCATGCGAATCCACTCCAGCTCGCGCTCAAGTGTCTTGCGACGTTTGCTGGCTTGCTTCTCCTCTTGTGCCATGCGCTGGGTCTTCTGGTCGAGCCAGGAAGAGTAGTTGCCACGCCAGGGAATGCCCTCGCCGCGGTCGAGCTCGAGGATCCAACCGGCGACGTGATCGAGGAAGTAGCGGTCGTGGGTGATGCAGATGACGGTGCCGGCGTACTGCTGGAGGTGCTGCTCGAGCCAGTCGATGGACTCGGCGTCGAGGTGGTTCGTGGGCTCGTCGAGGAGTAGGACGTCGGGCTGCTGGAGGAGCAGGCGGCAGAGGGCCACGCGACGGCGTTCGCCGCCGGAGAGCGTATCCACGATGCGGTCTTCGGGCGGGCAGCGCAGGGCGTCCATGGCGCGCTCGAGGCGGCTGTCGAGGTTCCATGCGTCGAGGGCGTCAATGCGGTCTTGTAGCTCGGCCTGACGGTTCATCAGGGCGTCCATTTTGTCCGGGTTTTCGAGCACTTCGGGGTCGCCAAAGCGTTCGTTGACTTCCTCGAATTCCTTGAGCAGGTCGACCGTCTCGCGGACGCCCTCTTGGACGATCTCCTTGACCGTCCGGCCGGGCTCCAGATGCGGGTCTTGCTCGAGGTAGCCCACCGAGTAGCCGGGCGAGAAGACGACCTCGCCTTGATAGTCTTTGTCGAGTCCGGCAATGATCTTGAGCAGGGTGGATTTGCCGGAGCCATTGAGTCCGATGATGCCAATCTTGGCGCCATAGAAGAAGGAGAGGTAGATGTTTTTCAACACCTGTTTTTGGGGCGGGAAGGTTTTGCTCACGCCCACCATAGAGAAGATGATTTTCTTGTCGTCAGCCATAAGTAATAATAGTTACGGGATAATTTGAGTGTTATCGATAGTCATGCGGCCTCGGCCTGATCCGCTGTAGATACCCAACCGCTTCTGCATTGTAGCTGCATGAGTGGTTGTGCATAATAGCAAGCGGTGAAATGTGCTTCAGAATCTGATTCTGGAGCTTTGCAGACCCTTGCAATCGCTCAGAATCTGATTCTGGGGCTTTGCAGACTGTTGCAATGGCTCAGAATCTGATTCTGGGGCTTTGCAGACCCTTGCAATGGCTCAGAATCTGATTCTGGGGCTTTGCAGACCGTTGCAATGGCTCAGAATCTGATTCTGGAGGTTTGCAGAACGTGCAACGCGCCTAAAACCCGGTTTTGGGGCATTGCAGAGCCTGCAATTCGTCTAAAACCCGGTTTTGAGCCTTTGCAGAGCCTGCAATTCGTCTACAACCCGGTTTTGAGCCATTGCAGAGCTTGCAATTCGTCTACAACCCGGTTTTGGGGCATTGCAGAGCCTGCAATTCGTCTATAACCCGGTTTTGAGCCATTGCAGAGCCTGCAACGCGTCTAAAACCCGGTTTTGGGACATTGCAGAACGTGCAACGCGCCTAAAACCGGGTTTTGGGACATTGCAGAGCCTGCAATTCGTCTACAACCCGGTTTTGGGACATTGCAGAACGTGCAACGTGCCTAAAACCGGGTTTTGAGTATCACCCCAACTGCGCACGGATGGCGCGACTCTCGGCCTCGAAGCCGGGCTTGTCGAGCAGGGCGAACATGTTGCGTTTGTAGGCCTCCACGCCGGGCTGGTCGAAGGGATTGACGCCAGAGAGGTAGCCGCTGATGCCGCAGGCGGCCTCGAAGAAGTAGAGCAGGCCTCCGAGGTGGTCGGCCGTAAGGCGTGGGATGGAGACGCGGATGTTGGGCACACCACCGGAGGCGTGGGCCAAGCGGGTGCCCAGCTCGGCCATCTTGTTGATCTCGTCCACGCGACGGCCGGCCAGGTAGTTCAGCCCGTCGAGGTTGTCGGCGTCCGTGGGGACGGAGAGCGTGCGCTCGGGGGCGTCGATCGAAACGACCGTCTCGAAGATCGTCCGCTCGCCCTGCTGGATCCACTGGCCCATGGAGTGGAGGTCGGTGGTGAGGTCGACGGCGGCGGGGAAGAGGCCGCGGTGGTCCTTACCCTCGCTCTCGCCGTAGAGCTGCTTCCACCACTCGCCGACGTAGTGCAGCTTGGGGTGGAAATTGGCCAGGATCTCGATCTTCTTGCCCTCGCGATAGAGCGCTTGGCGGGCGGCGGCGTAGCGCAGGGCGGGGTTACGGTCGAAGGGCACGTCGGGGCCGACGGCACGCTCCATCTCGACGGCGCCACGGACGAGGGCGCGGATGTCGATGCCGGCCACGGCGATGGGCAGCAGCCCGACGGGCGTGAGGACGGAGTATCGTCCGCCGACGTCGTCCGGGATGACGTAGGTCTTGTATCCCTCGCGGTCAGCCAGCGTGCGGAGGGCGCCCCGGGCACGGTCGGTCACGGCCACGATGCGCTCCTTAGCGGCCGCGGCGCCGACGTTCTCCTCGAGCAGGCTGCGGAGGATGCGGAAAGCGATGGCCGGCTCGGTCGTGGTGCCGGATTTGGAGATGTTGATGATGCCGAAGTCGCGTCCACGGAGCAGGTCGCAAAGCTCGCTGAGGTAATCCTCGCCGATCTGGTTGCCGGCGTAGAGGATGACGGGGTGCGTGCGGTCGGCGCCGGTACGGAGCGCGTCGAAACTGTCCGTGAGGGCTTCGATCACGGCGCGTGCGCCGAGGTAGCTGCCACCGATGCCGATCACTACGACAGCTTGGCAGGCGCGCAGCCTCTCGGCCGTCTGCTCGATGTCGGTCAGCTGGGCGTCGGTGATGGAACTGGGCAGGTGGAGCCAGCCGAGGAAGTCGTTGCCGGCGCCGGTGCCTTCATAAAGGGTTCGGAGACTCTTTTCTGCCTCTGGGCGGATGGCCTCGAGGCACTGTTCGGCGTCTGGGCCGAAGGCTTTGGTGAAGTCTAATTGAAGGGGGTTCATGGGAGCTAAAAACTAAAAATGAAAAACTAGAATGGGGGAACTCAGAAGCGAAAAACTAAAAGTGAAAAACATGGGGGGGCTGCGGCCGCCAGCGGAAGTATGCCAAGTATCCGGCCATTTTTAGCTTTTCGTTTTTCGTTCTACTTGAATGTTTCTGTCATGCGACGGATGACGGCCGGGGGCGACTGGCGCTCGTAGAGGATGGCGTACAGGGTGTCGAGGATGGGCATATCGACTTGATAGCGCTCATTGATCTCGTAGATGCACTTGGCGCCGTAGTACCCCTCGGCGATCATCTCCATCTCCAGTTGTGCCGTTTTGACAGAGTAGCCCTTGCCGATCATGGAGCCGAAGGTGCGGTTGCGGCTGTATCGCGAGTAGGCCGTCACGAGCAGGTCACCCAGGTAGGCCGAGTCAGAAATGTCGCGCGGCAGCGTGTGGGCCGAGCCGAGGAAGCGCTGCATTTCCTTGATGGCATTCGAGATGAAGACCGCCTGAAAGTTGTCGCCGTACTTCATGCCGTGGCAGATACCGGCCACAATGGCATAGATATTCTTCAGCACCGAGGCGTACTCCATGCCGCGGACATCGCGGCTGCAGGAGGTGCGCATAAAGTCGTTCGTGAAGATCGGGGCGAGGGCCCGCGCGCGATCGAGGTCTTTGCAGGCCAGCGTGAGGTACGAGAGGCGCCCGAGGGCCACCTCCTCAGCGTGGCACGGCCCGGCGATGACGGCCAATCGATCCAGAGGCACTTGGTAACACTCGGCCAGATAGTCCGTGATGAGCATGTTCTCGTCCGGCACGAGGCCCTTGATGGCCGAGAGGATCGTCTTGTCGCGCAGGGGCACGCGGAGCTGCTTCAGGTGGTTCTTAAAGAAGGGCGATGGGGTAGCGAAGATGAGCAGGTCGGAGCGGTCGACGATCTCGTTGATGTCGGTCGAGAAATGGATGCGCTCCGTGTCGAACGTCACGGCCGAGAGGTACGAGGGGTTGTGCTTCGTCTGCTTGAACTCCTCGATGACCTCCTGCCGACGCATGTACCAATTCATCTCCGGCTGGTTCGAGAGCACGATCTTGGCCAACGCCGTGGCCCAGCTTCCGCCGCCCATGATGGCAATCTTTCCGGGGAAATTTTCCATGTCGATCTTGTTTTGTTTGCGGGTTACGGGGGGGTTACGCCTCGTCCGGCTGGCGGGTCCACGCCTCGACGGCTTCCGGCGAGGGCAGCTCCAGCCCGAGGGCATATTTCTTATTCAAATCGAAGAGGGCGCGGCGGAGCAGTTGCGCGTTGGCGCCTGCCAGCATGTCAGCCGTAGGATAGCCCGCCTTTTGCACGGCCGGCACCCATTCCGCGGGTACACCGAGCGGTGCATATTTCTCCGGTGCATCCTTCCGCACGGTCTTTTCCGGACGCATCTGCGGGAAGAAGAGCACCTCCTGAATCGTCGTCTGGCCCGTCAGCAGCATCACTAAGCGGTCGATACCGATACCCATACCACTCGTCGGAGGCATGCCGTATTCGAGGGCGCGGACGAAGTCCATGTCGATAAACATCGCCTCGTCGTCGCCCTTCTCGCTCAGTCTCAGCTGCTCCTGGAAGCGCTCCAGCTGGTCGATCGGGTCGTTCAGCTCGGAGTAGGCGTTGCAAAGCTCCTTACCGTTCACCATCAGCTCGAAGCGTTCGGTCAGCTCGGGGTTGTTGCGGTGACGCTTGCAGAGGGGCGACATCTCGATGGGGTAATCGGTGATGAAGGTGGGCTGGATGTAGTGTTTCTCGCATTTCTCGCCGAAGATCTCGTCGATCAACTTGCCCTTGCCCATCGTCTCGTCCACCTCGATTTCGAGCTGTTTGCAGACGGCGCGCAGGGCCTCTTCGTCCATGCCGGTGATGTCTACGCCGGTGTGTTCGCGGATGGCGTCGGTCATGGTGACGCGTCGGAAGGGCGCCTTGAAGCTGATCGTCCGGCCGTCCACTTCGACGTCCGTTGTGCCGTTCACATCGAGGCTCACCTTCTCGAGCATCTGCTCGGTGAACTGCATCATCCAGTTGTAATCCTTGTAAGCCACATAGATCTCCATCGCCGTGAACTCTGGGTTGTGCGTACGGTCCATGCCCTCGTTGCGGAAGTCTTTCGAGAACTCATAGACGCCCTCAAAGCCGCCCACGATAAGGCGCTTCAGGTAAAGCTCGTCGGCAATGCGGAGGTATAGATCGATGTCGAGCGCGTTGTGGTGCGTCACGAAGGGGCGGGCGGCGGCGCCACCGGGGATAGACTGCAGGATGGGCGTCTCGACCTCTAAGTATCCGCGGGCGTTGAAGAACTCGCGCATGGAGGCGTAGACTTTGCTGCGCTTGATAAAGATCTGCTTCACGTCGGTATTGACCACGAGGTCGACGTAACGCTGGCGATAGCGCTGTTCGGGGTCAGTGAAGCCGTCGTAGACTACGCCGTCTTTCTCCTTGACCACGGGCAGCGGCCGGAGCGATTTAGAGAGCACGGTCAGCTCTTGGGCATGGACGGAGATCTCACCCATCTGCGTGCGGAAAACGAAGCCGCGGATGCCGACGAAATCGCCAATGTCGAGCAGCTTTTTGAATACGGTATTATACAGTTCCGTGTCGGATGGATCGGGGCAGATGTCGTCGCGGGTGACGTAGACTTGGATGCGGCCGGTGGAGTCTTGTAGTTCCATGAAGGAGGCCTTGCCCATGATGCGTCGGCTCATGATGCGGCCGGCAATAGAGACGGTGCGCGGCTCGGCGTCGTCCTTGAATTGGGTCTTGATTTCGTCGGCGTAGCCGTCCACAGTGTACTCCGCAGCGGGGTACGGATCGATGTGCATTTCGCGCAACCGGTCGAGGCTGCCACGCCGGATGATTTCTTGTTCGCTTAACTCTAATACGTTCATTCTTTACTTATAGGTGATGGTTTATCTGCGGGCAAAAGTAGGAATATGCCTTTGTAGCCATTTTCTGCGGCTTCACCTGTCGGCCGTCCGCCTCCGCTTGTCACCCCGGATTCTCATGCCGTGGGCGCCTGCACCTCAGGCGTGGCGGCCATTTCGAAGAGCATCAGTAGCGCCATGTTGACGGCACGGCTGATGTTATGATCGCGGGCGGCGCCGAAATGGTATTCCTTGGAGGCGACCGCGGACGGCGTAGCCACGGCGATCCAGACGGTCCCGACGGGTGCTTCCGGCGTGCCGCCACTCGGCCCTGCGAAGCCCGACGTGGCTACGGCCAAATCGCACCCCAAGGCCTCACGCGCACCGCGTGCCATCTGCTCCACGACGGGCTGACTGACTGCGCCCACGCTTTCGAGATCGGCGGCGGAGACGCCCAGCGTGCGGTGCTTCACCTCGTCGGTGTAAGAGACAATGCCGCCTTTGAAATAAGCCGAACTGCCGGCCACGGACGTGATCGCTGCGGCGATGGCGCCTCCGGTGCAGCTCTCGGCGGTGCCAACCGTCAGCCCTGCGGCTTGCAACCGACGGCCCAAGAGGGCTTCGATGGGAAGGTCTTCCTCGGCGATGATGTGCTCTTTCAGGATGGTGCGAAGGCGGAGGCGCAGCACGTCGGCCACTCGATCAGCCACGGCTTGTGGCGAACAGTAGGCCGAGAGTCGGAGGCGGATCAGCCCCGGTTGAGGCAGGTAGGCCAGCCGCACTTCATCGGGCAAATCGCGCTCAAAATCGGCCAACGCCATCGCCAGAGCAGACTCCGTGTAGCCCGTGACCCAACAGGTGCGATGGGCAATACCGGCCTTGCGCCCATAGTACTCCTGAAGTCGGGGGATCACGCGGTTCGTCATCAGCCACTTCATCTCCATCGGCACGCCGGGCATGGAAATCACCATGCAGCCCCGGCGCTCGAACCAGGTGCAGGGCGCCGTGCCCACTTCGTTGATGATCACCGTGGCGTTGTCGGGCACCATCGCCTGATCACGCGTTAAGTCGTTCATTTCTACGCCGCGCTCCGCAAATAGCTGTTGATTGTGTTCGTGCACTTCGGTCGAGAAATGCCTCGCCGTGTCGAAGTGTTTGCAAAGCGCGTTGAGGGTCACGTCGTCCTTGGTGGGCCCCAGTCCTCCGGTCAGGAGCACCACATCCACGCGTTGCTCAGACTCGCGGAGGGCGCGGAGTATCTCTGGCTCGTCGTCGCCCACGGTTTGTTTACGCATGACACGAAATCCGTGGTCTTCAAGGGTTCGACTGATCCACACCGAATTGGTGTCAGTCACTTGTCCGATCAGCAATTCGTCGCCGATCGTTATAATTTCTGCGGTCATATAGTTAGATTGTTATCCCAAAAAAATCGCTCAAAAATAGGGCGATGTCGGGGTTAACACATCAAAGTTTAGCGATTGTACGATACAATCGGCCGAAACGATTTCATTTCTCGTGATTGTACGATACAATCGGCCGAAACG
>ERZ772977.1425-NODE-1425-length-12075-cov-7.389601_pt1 | contig 12075 bp, 9 predicted proteins | sample MGYA00511131_ERZ772977 | MGnify/ENA primary metagenome ERZ772977 (study PRJEB29015, sample SAMEA2737935) | human oral metagenome | biome: human oral; feature: human-associated habitat; material: dental | place: China | collected 2151 ...
ATCCGAAGCTGCCATATCAAAAGAGAAAAGCAGCATAAAACCTTCAAGGAATTTGTGCCCGGAAAGGGAAAAGCACGCTTGGGTGGTTCTATGGCTTCAAACTCCACTTGATCATTAAGGACAAGGGAGAACTGCTCGGGTTTTCTTCTGACTCCGGGCAATGTAGACGACAGAGCCCCCTTGAAACATATGGACTTCCACAAACGGATCTTCGGGAAGCTCTTCGGAGACAGGGGCTATATCTCGAAAGACCTCTTCGAACAGCTCTTCATTGACGGAGTCCACCTCATCACGCGTCTGAAAAAGGGTCAGTGAAGAATGCCTTGATGCTTCAACATGACAAGATTATGCTTCGGAAAAGATCTCTGATCGAGACTGTTAATGATCAACTGAAGAACGTTTGTCAGATAGAGCTTGACCCGCCATCGTTGCTTCCCAAACTTCATCATCAATCTGTTATCGGCTTTGGCTGCTTTCTCCTTTTTCGACAAAAAGCCCTCCATCAACACCGCCGAGGAGTTTGTACATCCCTCTTTCCTGCCAGTTGCTTAGGTCGAACTCGCGTTCCCCTTCTCATCCTGCCCCGAAATGACGGACAGGCAGCCGGGCTCAGTCGGCGATTTCGCCTCGCTCCAATCCTCGAGCACAAGCACATAGTTATCCGGATTTTCTTCCACGGTAGTATCTGATTTAAACAGATACGAAAATAGCCACCCCGATCCGGGATGGCTATGTGGAATGACTCGGTGTGGATTAGGAGGGAGAAGGCGGAAAATGGGGGGGGGAGAAAAGGAGCTGCTCTCCGCTGATGGAGATTAACGCCCTATCCCCACCGACTGCAGAAAGCGCTGTAATACAGGGGTGTCGGACAAGATGATTCGGCCGTCCATCACGTCGCCCGAATGCAGCCGTTCGGCAGAGGTGAACCGGATCGTGACCTCCCTTTGCCGACCATCGGCTGATGCCGGCTCTCTTGAGGTTTCGCTGACGGTCGCTTCGATAAAGCCCGCCAGCGGGTCGTCAATCGTTACCTTGCTTCCCGGATGAATCTGTGGAAGCCGATCCTTTGGCACAATGGCGAGGCCTTGCAGCCCGCTGTCAGTTTGCTTGATGGTTATGGTTACGGGCACCGTTTCCCGGTAGGGGATAAAGGCCGAAACGACACAAAGCATCAGCAATGCGGCTCCGATGATCATCGTCCCATAACGGATCAACGCCGACGGCATGCGCCCGATGATGTTACGGACTTTCTCGCTCCGCAGTTCGATGGGTCTTTCTTCTTTCATCGTCTACGTTATCCTCCCAGTTCCAATTGGTTCTTGACTAATTCGTAGTACTTGCCATGTCGGGCGGTGAGTCCGGCATGCGTACCTGTTTCAGCAATCTTTCCGCCGTCCAATACCACGATCTGATCGGCATGTTTGACGGTACTCAGGCGGTGCGCCACCACGATGACCGTCTTCCCTTTATAAAAGGTCGACAAGTTCTCCACGATGGCCCGCTCATTATTTGCATCGAGTGAATTGGTGGCTTCGTCCAAAAAGATGAATCGGGGATTCTTGTACACCACGCGAGCGATTAAAATGCGTTGCCGCTGTCCCTGACTGACGCCCTGCCCGTCCTGCCCAATCTTCGTGTTATAACCAAGTGGCAACTTCTCCACATACTCGGCAATGTTTGCCACCCGAGCCGCCTGACGCAAGCGATCGAGGTCGATTTCGTCGTCCGATATGGCGATGTTCCGCGCGATCGTATCCGAGAACAAATACCCTTCTTGCATCACTGCTCCGCACTGTGTACGCCACCATGAGAGGTTGAATGTCGAGAGGTTTTCATCGCCAATGCGAATCTCCCCCTCATTGGGCGCATAGAAACCCAACAGCAGTTTCACCAGCGTCGTCTTACCGCTTCCACTAGCGCCCACGATGGCCGTCACCTTTCCTTGAGGAATATGCAGGTTGATACCTTCGAGCACATAATCCGGTCGGGCACCGTCATATTTGAAGCACAAGTCATGAATATGGATGTTTGTGTTGTTCTCAGGCAACGCTTTGACGTGACGATCCGCATCTTCTTCGTTCTGCTGCGTGTGAATCTCATTCATGCGATCGAGGCTGATACTGACGTCCTGCCATTGGTAGATGAAATTCATCAACTGCTCAACGGGGCTGTTCAGCTGTCCGATGATGTATTGGATAGACAGCATCATGCCCAATGTCAGGTTGCCGTTGATTACAGCCGTGGCAGCCAATGCGGTCACAAGGACATTCTTCAGCTCATTGATAAAGATGCCCCCGGCTTCTTGATTCTGCGACAGATTGAGTGCTTGCATATTCACGTCGAACAGGTCGGCCTGTACATCTTCCCATTCCCACCGTTTGCGTTGCTCGCACCCTTGCAATTTGATCTCCTGCATACCCGTGATAAGCTGGTACACCACATTACGATTGATACCCAGCTGCTCAAACATCTTGTAATCCAATTGGCGGCGCTTCTTCAGGAACACCCGAATCCAAATGCCATAAAGGATGCTTCCGGCAAGGAAGACAAGGAAAATGGGGATATGGTAGATGAACAGTACGACGGAGAAGATGACGAACGTGAAGGCCGAAAAGATGATGGAGATCGTTTGATTGGTGAGGAAGTTCTCGATACGTCGATGGTCTTCGATGCGTTGTAAGAGGTCACCTGTCAGCTTGGTGTCGAAAAACTTCATCGGCAGCTTCATTAGTTTGATGAAGAAGTCGGAGATAAGCGACACGTTAATCCGCGTGCTGATGTGCAGCAGGATCTTACGGCGGATAAAGTCGATGGTCGTACGGCTGAAAAGCAGCATCATCTCAGCGAGTAAAACCAACCAAACGAAACCAATGTCTTTTCCTTGAATTCCTGCATCAACGATGGCCTGTGTCAGGAATGGAAAAACGAGTTGCAGCAAGCTCCCGATAAGCAGCCCAAGTATCAATTGGCCGAAGAAGCGGCGGTAGCGAAGCAGGTATTTCCAAAGGAAGCGGATGCGATTTTCTGACGGCAGCTGGTCTCCCTCCCGTTCGTAAAACAACTGCGTAGGTTCCATCAGCAAGGCGATACCTTTTTCTTCTCCGTTGGTGCGGGTGCTGATCCAATGCTCGCAAAATTCCTCACGGGAGTACGTGAGAAGTCCTTTACCCGGATCGGCGACGAAAACGATATAGCCTTTCCGTTGCTTTCGGAGGGCATACACCACCACAAAATGCTCCTGATTCCAATGGACAATGCAAGGTAAGAGCACCTTTTCAGTCAATTTCTTGAAAGTCAGTCGCCCACCGACAGTCCGGAATCCGATCTCTTCGGCCGCTTTGCTGATACCTAACAGCGATACACCGTCGCGCGCAAGGAAACATCGCTCCCGTAGATGATCTAGCGTGTAATGGCGCCCGTAATGTTGTGCGATCATGACAAGGCTTGCCGGGCCGCAGTCCATCGCATCGGGTTGCTTGATAAAAGGGAATTTCATATTATCAAAATCAATCAAAAGCGGATTGCGAATTGAGTAGACAGAAGTGTAGAGTTAGAAGTGACTCCAATTCCTGTCGATAAGGAAGCGATGTCGTCAAAGAATTTTGGCACCACATCTCGGGATTCACGCTTTGTCTGATAGAACTTCGTGTTAATAAATCTTCTTTCGAATAAATTTTTGCCACTATACATCAATGCACGCTAACCCGAGCGTAGTCTGTACACCCGATAACGTTACGCTGAAGCCTACGCTGCTCCTCTATTTCTTGTTCCAGTAGTTTAAATGACATATGAGTCACAAAGATGTTTCTATTTTACCGTTTCCTTTCGTAACCCTTTCCGTTAACATTACAGACGCCGCTTTTCGTCTTGGGCGGCGGAACGGCCGCGATATTTCAGCTGCTGTTGGTTGAGGCGATAGACTACGCTGAGCGTGAAGTTCCACTGGGCATAATATTCGTTTTGATAAAAGCTGAAGTGGTTGATGCGAGCTCGCTCATAGTAATCGAGTGTGTGGAAAAGGTCTGCGGTGGAAAGTTTGACTTCGAGTTGGTCAGCGAGGAAGCTCTTGTGGAGGCCTGCGCCGATAGACCAGTAGGGATCGAATCGATAGATGCCTTGATTTCCACCGCTGTTATAGTAAAAGTCGAGGTTAAACGTGATGCCGATCGGCAACTTTAGGTAATGGTTACTCAACACATAGTATCCCGCGGCGTTGTAATCGGCGGCCTCGCCCATGTAGACGCTTTTCAAACGAGGCTTCACGACGCCCGCAGAGAGTGATGGTGACCACGGTCCGAAAGCTCGCCTGAGGTCGATGCTCGCCTGCCAAAGCTCTGCCTTTGGAAAGTTTTGCCAAGTGTTGACGATGGAGTTCGGGAGAGTTGGATCGTCTATGAGGGTGCTTGTGATGTAATCGTTAATGTGCGTGTATCCGGCTCGGAGACTCAACCACCGCCATCCGAACGACCACTCCAAATTACATGAAGTCTGCGGTTTGAGTAGCGGATTGCCCTTTTGATAGACAAAGCGGCTTTGATAATACGTCCGACTGCTGAGGTAGGAGAGTGCGGGCCGATCTGTCTTGGTGGAAAGGGTGAGTGCGGTGTTGAAGCGGCCGTCTGTGTAGGATATGGAGGCGGAGGGGAAGAGCCTGGTGTCCGTGTTGTGCAGGTTGCCGGCGGCATCCATGAGGTCGGTGTGGCTGCGGGCAATCCGTTCGTAGCGCAACCCGGCGCCGAAGGTCCATCGCGTAAAGTTCAGTGCCAAGTCCGCGTAGCCGGCGGACTTGTCCTCAGTGCTTTTATAGTGTGAATTGGGTAAGCGACCAGCCAGAATGAGATGCCTACTGCGGCCGTCAATGCGACTGTATTCGACACCGAAGGAAAGACTGACAGCCTCGGAGAGCTTCCAGTCTGCCATGAGATCTGCGGCATAGATGTCGTAGTCCGCCACCAACTTGGAGTCAGTCAGCACAGTGTCTCGTGCCATAAGTTCATTCACGGTCTGAAACTTTTCGTCTCGTGACGTCACATAGTCGGCGTTGATCGACGTCGAAAACCGATCGCTCCAGTCAGCGTTATGGAAAACGTTCAGCTGCACGTCCATGCCGACTTGCCGCATGCTGCTCGGGCTATCAAATTCATCCGTGACCATTCCGCCGCGGCGCACGAGATTATGATCGTTGGAAGCTACGATAGCGTCGGTGCATGAGCCGATCAAACGGGCCCCGACCGTTTGCCCAGAGCGGATCTCCCAATCGGCGCTGAGGCTGTAGTCGTGCTGCCAACTGCGAGGTAACTGGCGGCTGTCGGTGGAGTATTGGTGTACGGTGTCGCCTGAGATTTCCTGGATGGAGAATTGGTGCGAGCGGTTGCGGTAGTCATAAAAACCGTAGTAGGCGGATAGGTTCAGGTTGCTCGTCTTGTAACCTATGGAGGCGTGTTCATTGTGGCTGAAGCGCTCGCTGAGGCTTCCATCGCCCCCGACCTCAACGGAGAGGCCCGTAGCATGTCGCATGGTGTAAATCTTGACCACCGCGGTCACGCCCGCACCATACTTGGCGCCGGGGTTAGTCAGCAACTCGACCTTGCGAATGTTCCTGACGTCTATCATGCTCAGTTCGAAGTTACTGTGCACGCGTCGGTTGTCTATGTAGTAGATCGGTCTGCCGCCACCGAAAACCGAAATGGCACCTCGATAGTTGATGATGCCTGGAATTTTTCCCAGCAAGTCGGTGAGCGAGCGCTCCTTGGCCAACATCGTTCCTGCGACGGTCGTAGTCAGCACACCCTTGCGGCTGCTGATGTTCGGGCGAGCGGCCGTTACTGTAACTTCATTTAATAACTCCGTTTCAGGGTTTAACACAATAATGATATTCGCAGAAATATTTGTAGTTTGCGTTTTGTACCCAACGAATGAAGCTCGCAGAAAACAGTTCTCAGTATGATGATTAGGCAGAGTAAATGCTCCCTCTATATCAGTAATTGTTCCTGCGACAAGCGATGAATCGGGTAGCGCATATAGCGCTACATTAGCGAATTCTATCGGATGGTTCTTTTTGTCTACCACGCGTCCAGTAATCACCTGACATTGAGCATGGAAATGTATGACTAAAAGCAGTGTTAGGAGAATTGTGACACATACTCCTACTCTATTTCTATTTTTACCCCTCATATATTTTAGTACACTAAACAACATTCGCGTATTAATGACATACAAATACCTATTTAAAACAATTGCGGATCGGTTTTTACAAATAGAGGTGGTTCCCAGCAGTCGATTTATACAGTCAACACGAAATAGTCTGCAAGTAGACGAGTAGAAAAGAGGTCGAACTCCTCTATTTATGCGTGTTAGTCACCTGACTAAATTTGCAATTCATTTTTGGTCGGACTATATAAGCACATCTCTAGTTTTTGTATTTATTCCGCATGGATTTATTGATTAACGCATTGTTTTCTACGAGGAAATCTTTGCCTCGTAAAACATATCCAGTAAAATACTCATATCCTTCAATTCAATAGGGCAATTATCATAGCATTTGCCTGAAAATTTACAATCTAATCTTTTTAAGTTGCAACCACCATCGCAAACAGGAAATAAGAGGCATTCCATACATTTCTTGTCATTGAACATATCTGTACCCACTAAATATTCAGAAATCAGTTCCGTGTTAAATATGCCGGAATAAATATCTCCCACTACCCTGTCTTTCTTTCCAACATCCACCCAACACTTATATATTTCACCTTTTGGACCAATAACATGAGAATTGATATAGGTTGCGACACATCCTCCTATTTTAGGAGAGGGGAAAAAATCAATAGCCTTAAAATCATGACTCCTATACAACTCGCAGGCATAAAGAATTTTGTTTTTACTTTTTATGCACGCTATCCTACAGCCATTTTCATGCTTAGTAGCGTACTGCATTTGGATCGAATAATTTTGATTTCCCCATCTTTTAATAAGCATTTCATGTAGAAGAGGATAATCCTTTTCGTTTTCAGAATGTATATTCATTCGTATAACGACATGACATTCTGGAATGATTTTAAATATATTCTCTATGTTGTTGAGTATGATGTCAAAGGTGGGACTACCATTCTTGTGTATTCTACTTTTGTTGTGCCGTTCCCTTAATCCGTCAATGGTGATCTGAATCACGTTCAGATTATATTCCTTTAAAAGGGAACATTTTGAGCTATCTAATAGATAGCCGTTACTTACCATGGCATGATCTTTGATTTTTATTTCGCGTTCCAATTGTATCTTCTTCAATAAACGTTTTATGTTATCGAACGCAAGAAGCGGCTCGCCTCCATGCCAGCATAAATGCAGATTATCCGCACCCTTCGACCTCTTTATGAATTGAATGATTTGATTTTCAGTCTCTTCATTCATAAGTACAGCGGGAAGGTTATATTCATAGCAATATGGACATGCAAAATTGCATGCAAATGTAGGCAATATAACAATTCCAAGTTCTTGCTCTTGAAAGCATTTTCTATATCTTACCAACTTCTTCTGCTGAATAAAACTATCATCATCAAACATATTCACAAACACTTTAGCTCTAATAAAAGCGTGTTTTAGATCGCTATCCATATGCTCGATTTCTACCTCTTGCTCTTTATAGCTTAATTTTTTTATTCTTCTCATCTCTTCATACAGAGTGAAAGGTATAGCCATGAAAGAGTTTGTTCTTGAATTGTATACAAAAAACTTCCTATGGCGCTTTGATTCATATATGTAATTATATTTAGAGAAAATCATAAGCGGCTATTTTTTTTAATATTTGATGCATATTGTTATGTGTCGAATCGAGGAAAAATAACACAAGAACACCGCTTGATGGCGGCATATAGTAAATAGTAAGAAGCTGTTTGGAATTTATTTCGGAGGATATTTCCGGGGATTTTGTTTCATCTTTTAAGGAGCATAGCGAGCTATGTGGCGAAAAAGATGGGACAAAAGGGCGGAAATAGACCTGAATAGGCCCGAAATAGAAAGGGGAAAGCTCCGAGCAAACGCTGCCTTAAAACAATCACTCAATAAATTCAAAACAGCTTCTAAACATCGTTTCTTCTTACCTGAGAATTCAAATTTAGAGAAAATCAAAAAAAGAGGTGGATGCATTGCTGATGGAGATAGTATTTCTAATAAAATACATGTTTCGATACGCTTTTATTACTACAACTTTGAGCGCATCTACTTCATTTATGCATCTAAACACACCCATCCTCTTCTTAGGGGAGCATCACAAAACATGCTCTCTGCCCTTCTTGTCAGGCAGAACGATACCGTGCCCTATGCACTGTATTGGACGATCAGGTTTGGAGTTTCCTCCAAAGATAGAAGACAATTCCTCCGTCAGTACGTCCAAATTCTCGACAATAAAATCAATCTTTTTCATTGCAGTGATTTTATGCTGTAAACTTCTACTCTATACGCTTTTCGAATGCCGCGTCCATTTTTTGATACAGTTTCCTGATACAATTCATCTATTAATAGATGGATCAGTTGGATATTGCTGTACTGCCTTACTCGTTACTACGGTTCGCTTTCAGCAGATTGTTGATTTCTCCTCGCTTCGCTATATACTCTGTTCTACTAATCAATTCAATCTCCGACAATATTGATTGCTGCACTTGATCGTTTAGTTACGGTCGTTGTTTTTATTGTTTTGTGCTCCTTGCGAAAGAGTACTTTTCAAGATTTACAGCACTTGGCGTAGATCGATCTCTATATTACGTTTATCTACCTTATTTCTATCTATTTCCTTGTTGTTCTTAATGTTTTCACCGCAAAAGTATGGTGACTATTTTCCCCTCACAATACCCCAAACGGGTAGTTTTTAAATTGAAGCACAAAAACTACCCGTTTGGGTGTATTTTGTTAGGAGATTGCAACTGTGGTGCATCGATCCACAAGCCATCGGTTCTTGTTGAAGAAATTGGCTAGTCCATCACGTGTAGCATATACAGGAGTTGTTTTAGAACCTAAATATTCTATACTTTCTCCTATACTTTGTACCCGTATTCCCATTAATCGCATAGTACGCAACAATTTATTGTCACATTCGGCTAATGCTAAGTCATTATCACTCTCATAAACAGGTCTCATAGCATAGAGGAGAAGTAACTTAAACAGCGTAAGTCCGCTGGCCCCCGCTCTGGCACTGACGGCAAATCGTCCTATATGCCAAATATTAGTACTGAGAGGTAAGGCCTTCTCAAAGGATGACAAGTTGAAATACGTTTGCATAGGAAGCGGTTGCTTTCTATCCCAATTCATTAACCGGATCGAGCCGATAATTTGGCCATCGGCAGTTGTGGCTATCAAGGTTTGAGAGCGTTCGTAATATTGCAATTCTTCTTTATATACAGCAAGCACTTCACTTTGAAAATTATCTCCGATTCCTTTTGTGTGATGTTCGTGGTTTTGGCAGACCACGAATTCGGCTAACTGGTACAAAGAATGCACAGAGAGTTGCCAAATGGCGTATTCGCCGTAAGTCGAAATAAGTCGATTCATCTCGTTCCTTTTTATATTTACGGAGACAAAACTATAATTGGTTTCGTATTCTATAGTCAATCAAAAATGGATTGCGAATTAAGCACGTGGAAGTTCAGAGTTAGAAGCGACTCGCGTCTCCCTTCCGATGAGGCGCGATGTTGTCAAAGAACTTGTGCACTGGCATCTCGAAATTCACGTCTTGTCCGATAGAACTTCGTGTTGATGATTGTCTTCCGAAGAAACTTCCTGAAAGCCGCTCGATTAGGTTTAAATTCGGAGAATAGGGGGGAAGGAAGATCTGCTTGATTTTCGTGTTTTCTACTCATTCTCGGAGCTTTTTACTCAGATAATAACATGCATTATCGGTGATGATATAGATGTTTTTAGCCTCGGGATGCCACTCCAAAGCCGCCTTGTAAAGCGCGATGATGGAATCGGTATTGACGCTCGGACACTCGTGGGCTATGACGTCTGTCACATCATGCGCATTGAGAAGTCCGCGTTGATGTTGACTTGGTTCCCTACCGCTCACGGTGGGCTGCTCCAAACGTCTGCCCTTCCTGATCCAAGTATAGGTAGAGCACGTGTTGTGAGTCGGATGTGTGCCATCGGCGTAATAATAGTAGATATTGCCCTCTTTCTTACAACTGAAGTGCTCCTTTATCATTTGAACGAAGGCCCCTTGCTCTTCTGCATCAGTCTCACAAGGCACCTCTGTGGTCTTCTTATAGGTAAAGCCAATACGATTCAAAAAGATCCACCATATCGCAAGGGAATATATGCTACTCCGAAAGTCTCCTTCCGCCCATTCGGCTACACTCTTGGCATCGGTATAAAGATGCCGCTCCAACTCTTCGCAGAGCAGGCTGATTTGCCTACTGTCAAGACGCCCCCGATAGCGATCATCCAAAAGGCTGCGCGTTTTTCCTCGGAGGTAAAGATTCTTGTACCGATAGGCGGTAGCGACGTCTATACCCAAATTTTTCGCGACGAACTCTGGGCGGCTGCCCAAGGCTAGCATCAATACGCACGTAGCCCGGGCATAGTCTGTACGCCCGCTGACGTTACACTGGAGTTTACGCAGTTCCTCTACTCCTCTATTCTTGCAGTTTGAATGACATATCCGCCACAAAGATGTTTCTGTTTTACTGTTTCTGTTCGCAATCCTTTTCCGTTTGGCTATAAGTAGGTCACTGTAATTGGTTGGCATTATGGTCTTGGCTCTACATCTATGATTAAATGGTATTCAGAAGCAAGAGGGGCAAGGGATAACGTTTGTTCTTGTTGTTACGGCGGTCATCAATCAGGGTGAGACTCCGGATAAGGCTGGGCAGTTCCATTATTGTCATGTATAGTTTGATGGGACGAAGCTAAACAGAATCCCTGACCTCGAAAAGCGATTATGCGTCAGCCCTGTGCTGTTTGTGACTAGATTGCTCATAATGCTTGAGGTTTTCTACTTTCGCACTTAAAAGGAAAGTTGACTATATGGTAAAGAAGGAGGATTTCTTCACTGAGGAGAACTGTGTATCCTATGTTTCGGAGGACGAGTATGCAAGATTGTCTCTATTTCTAGAGGCTTTTGATGCGATTGCACGCACTACATACAAAAGCATATATATAATCGATTATTACAGACAAAATTTTTTATATGTATCCAATAATCCATTTTATCTTTGCGGTATGAAAGCGGAGCAAGTTCAAGCGATGGGGTATGATTTTTATTTAAAATTCACGCCCAAGTCTGAGCATCGTTTACTACTCGAGGCAAATCGCTCTGGGTTCCAATTTGCAGAGACCGTACCGTCTGAGCAATTAAATGAATATGTCATTAGTTATGATTTCCACATTTGTCCACCAGGAAAAGTGCCTACTTTGATCAATCATAAAATCACACCTTTGAAAATGACGCCGGACGGGAAGCGTGTATGGTTGGTACTCTGCGTCGCTTCGTTGTCTGCAGCATCTAAAGCGGGTAATATTGAAGTTACCCGTTTGGGTGATGAGGCACTATGGACATATAAAAACCGGCAATGGACAAAAGAACGATCTATTTTGACCAAACGGGAAAAAGAAGTAATGTCCCTTTTGGTGCGAGGCAATACGACAAAAGAAATCGCTGCAAAACTGAATAGGTCGGAGGACACGATCAAACTGTATAGAAAGAAAATTTTTGCAAAATTAAACATAAGAAATAAATCCACCGCTGTGCTGGCTGCTATCAACAGAAGAATGGTCTAAATTAGTATGCAAAAGCGGCCGATGTTTTTTTGATACAGCCAAGGATTCTAATGTAAAATACCTCTCCCTTAGCTGGCTTGTTTGTGGGGCTTCACTTTGTGTGTTGATGTATTAATTATCTTTGATCGATGAAAGATAAAAATCCGGATACCATTTTACTCGGTATCCGGTGGCAAGGCAGAATAGCAGATTGGTGCAAAGCCCGCCGACAATCCACGAAGCGACAGATAACTGAGGTGGAGGAGTCGGGCTCTTTTCTGCTTTGTAGCGTGCCATTATATCCTCAAGCCATCGTTTGGGTCTCCCCCAAAAACG
>ERZ772977.1426-NODE-1426-length-12073-cov-12.766767_pt1 | contig 12073 bp, 8 predicted proteins | sample MGYA00511131_ERZ772977 | MGnify/ENA primary metagenome ERZ772977 (study PRJEB29015, sample SAMEA2737935) | human oral metagenome | biome: human oral; feature: human-associated habitat; material: dental | place: China | collected 2151 ...
AGGGCGCTGCGCATGAGGGCAGCGACGCGCTCGTTGGTCGGGTCGGCGGCGAGAATGACGGCGAGATGAGGGATGGCTTCGCCGCCCCTCCCCTCGGCGATCAGGAGTTCCGCGAGATGCTCGCGCAGGGGGTGATCCTCGGGCCGCTGTTCGATGATCGACACGAGCGAGTCAATGATGGGATTCGTCATGCCCACAAGCCTACCGGCTGGCAGGCTCGCAGGTGCACGCGCGGATTGACCGGTGAATCAGAGCGTTCGGGCCAAGATCCTGCGCAGCGCCTGGCAGGAACGCCACGAGTCCAGGAGGCCCATCGCGAGAGGCAGGGAGACGAGAGCGGCCAAGAGTGCGGATTCGGTGGCGATCGCGATACCCCCGACGGCGAGGAATCCGATAAACCACGCGAGGCGCATGCGTGCGCAGGCCGTCAGGATGGCCCCGTCGCGCCGGGCAGCGCGCAGGGCTGCGTGAGAGTTGGAGAAGATGACGAGGTCTTCGTTGCCATCCCATTCCTGGTGCCACCGGCGCGCCACGACGATGAGGGCGGTGAGTAGCGCAAGGAGGATCAGGCCTCCACCGAGAAGGAGGCCAAGAGTCAGTGCGGCGAGCTTTTCGGTCACCGGATCGGGCATGGAGGACAGCTCGACGATGGCGACGACCGTACTGAGGGACACGATGAGCAGGACGGTGACGATATCGATGGCGAGATTGATGCGCCCCTGCTTCTGCTGCCCGGAGCGCACGCGGTTGTAGCGACGCAACTGATCGTTCCCCAGACGGTAGGGCCTGGAGACTGCGGCGAATTCTAAGGGCTGATATGTCACGCCCTCACCATAGCGCTGTCCGTTGATTATTCACTCCTTACAAGGCAACTGTAATGCGCGCAATGCGCCACATTTTTAATGGTCAGGATATAGCCATAGCCCACGTCGTGGCAACGGCTTACACGGGACGATCAGGTCAATGTGTCAGCTCCATGCGAGCGAAGAGAACGGGGCCTACCAGCACAGACATCCGAATAGAGTCCATGACGGAACTACCCCGGTGAGGGCATCGCTTGGGCAGGAGGATGAGGGTCAGGCGCACACCGGGAGGCAACACCCGATGAAACAGCGCAATCCGGAGGAACGCGAAGGCGTATCCGCTCAGCTCCGATACCGCGTACAGAAGGAAGAAGAGCACCGGCTCGGCCGTCATGAGGCGCGGAGTCAGGAGAGAGAAGAGTACCGCGCCAAAACCACCGACAATCGCAACGATCCATGCCCCCTCGAGACCGAAGGCCACGCGCCTGAACATTCGTCGGCAGTCCTGGTTGGCGAGCGCGGCATCAACGTTCGCAAAGGTGGGCGTCGTTATGGCGGAGACGACGCCGCCCTGACCTCCACCGAGGTGACCTCGTCCACGAAACACGGTCCACCGGCCTCGTCGTGAGCCTCGCACCCACTATCCTAGAGCCTATACGCGAGGTCGCCCCGACCTCGTCCGTCCGACAGCGTACTTATAGGAGCCCCCATGGCGACCGAGCCCGTGTTCGAGGCCATCAACTGGAACAAGATCCAAGACGACAAGGACCTTGAGGTCTGGGATCGCCTGACGGGCAACTTCTGGCTGCCTGAGAAGATTCCGCTCTCCAACGACCTGCCGAGCTGGAAGACCCTCACCAAGGACGAGCAGCTCATGACGAACCGCGTGTTCACGGGCCTGACCCTGCTGGACACGCTCCAGGGCACGGTCGGCGCGGTGTCGCTGATCCCGGACGCGCGCACCCCGCACGAGGAGGCCGTCTACACGAACATCGCGTTCATGGAGTCGGTGCACGCCAAGTCCTACTCGTCGATCTTCTCCACCCTGCTGTCCACGGAGGAAATCAACGAGTCCTTCCGCTGGTCGAACGAGAACGAGGCCCTGCAGAAGAAGGCCGAGATCGTCAAGTCCTACTACGACGGCAACGACCCGGAGAAGCGCAAGGTCGCCTCGACGATGCTCGAGTCCTTCCTGTTCTACTCGGGCTTCTACGCGCCCATGTACTGGAGCTCGCACGCCAAGCTCACCAACACGGCCGACCTGATCCGCCTCATCATCCGCGACGAGGCCGTCCACGGCTACTACATCGGCTACAAGTACCAGCTGGCCGTGAATGAGTCGAGCCAGGAGCGCCAGGACGACCTGCGCGACTACACGTACTCGCTGCTGTACGAGCTCTACGAGAACGAGGAGCAGTACACGGAGGACCTGTACGATCCGCTCGGCCTGACCGAGGACGTCAAGAAGTTCCTGCGTTACAACGCGAACAAGGCGCTCATGAACCTGGGTTACGAGGCCCTGTTCCCGGCCGACGCGACCGACGTGAACCCCGCGATCCTGGCGGCCCTGAGCCCCAACGCGGACGAGAACCACGACTTCTTCTCGGGTTCCGGCTCGTCCTACGTGATGGGCGAGGTCGTGGACACCGAGGATGAGGACTGGGACTTCTGAGTTTCACGAGGCCGGGGCCGGGGCGCGCGAACAACGCGGCCTGACCGCCTCCCCCACCTCAAGACGCGCGTGGGTGTACCCGCCATCTGGCGGGCACACCCACATTGTTTTCAATGGCTCCTACGGTCGCCACCAGCGACAGAAATACGACACGACCTGTCCACACTCTGTTTGCTCGGACACAATTATCGTCACACATGTAGCATGTGCACCAAATGTCACAGGCGCATCATGGCAAGGTATTCCCTGCCATGACGGACCTTCGATGCGAGCGCGCAGGCCTTTGCTCATCGGGAACATCCCGGCACATGGGGCCACACCGCTTCGCGCGGCGGCTAGACTGTGACTGGGAGCGGCCTCGCTTCCACCCACACCGTACGTCGCGCGCACAGCGCGGGGGAATGAGGAGAGCACGACTATGAGCATCTTCGACCGCTTCGAGAGCGCCGTCGAGAGAGGCGTCAACGGCGCCTTCTCGCGCGTGTTCCGGTCGGGGATCAAGCCCGTGGACATCACCACGGCGATCCGCCGCGCCATGGACGAATCCGTCCAGGAAGTCTCCGCCTCGCGCATCATCGCCGCGAACCACTTCTCGGTCTACGCCTCGCGCGCCGACCTCACCTCCCTTGAGGCGTCCCTCGACGTCCTCGCCGACGAGTTCGCCCAGCAGGCCACCGAACACGCCGCAGCGAACAGCTACTCCCTCCTCGGCCCCGTCACGATCGAGTTCATCGCCGACGCCTCCGAGCCCAGCGGCACCCTGAAGGTCGACGCTGAAAACCGCCGGGGACCCGCAGCCCCCGCCACGGCCTCGTCCGCGTCCCCCGAGCACCCGATCATCGACGTCGACGGCGAAAAGTGGCTCCTCACCGAGCCCGTCACCGTCATCGGACGCGGCTCCGAAGCCGACATTGTCGTCAACGACTCGGGCGTCTCACGCCGCCACCTCGAACTGCGCATCACTCCCACCGGCGTGATCGCGACTGATCTGGGCTCCACCAACGGCTCCTTCGTTGAGGGCCACCGCATCGACGCAGCAACCCTGCTTGACGGCAACCAGATCGTCATCGGACGCACCAAGATCCTCTTCTGGACGCACCCAGACCAGAGCGGAGTTTAATGAAGTGACCACAGACCTCGCATTTACCGTTTTCCGCATCGGGTTCCTGGTGCTGCTCTGGCTCCTCGTGCTCGCGGCCGTCAACATGCTGCGACGCGACATCTTCGGCACCGTCGTGACCCCGCGCGGCAAGGGACGCGACAAGGCCACCTCACGCCGCAAAGCCTCCCGTGAGAGGCGCAAGGACAGCAGGAAGCGCACCTCCACGAACCCCCTGGCTCCCAAGGATCTCCTGGTGACCGGCGGCCCACTCGTCGGCACCATGCTGCCCCTCGGCGAGGCCCCCATCGTCATCGGCCGCTCCCCCGCGTGCACCCTCGTGCTCGAAGACGAGTACGCGTCCAGCCGCCACGCGGCACTCACCCCCCAGTCCGACGGCTGGTGGATCGAAGACCTCTCCAGCCGTAACGGCACCTTCATCGACGACGAGCGCCTCAACACCCCGCGCCAGCTCAAGATCGGTGACGTCATCCGCATCGGCCAGACGACTCTCGAATTGGTGGGTTGATATGTCAGGAAACGCGGTTCAATTCCACTACGCTGCCCGCTCCGACGTGGGCCTCGTACGTTCCAACAATCAGGACTCCGGCTACGCCGGCGCGAACCTGCTGGTCCTCGCCGACGGCATGGGCGGTCCCGCAGGCGGGGACATCGCCTCCTCGGTGGCACTCGCGCACCTCGTCCCCCTCGACACGGACTCGCACCCGGCAGACTCGATGCTCCCCCTCCTGCGCGAGGCCCTCCTCGACGCGCACGAGGAGCTCACCGACCGCTCGAGCCGCGACCGCGACCTCGAGGGCCTGGGCACCACCTGCATCGCAATCATGCGCTCCGGCAACCGCCTCGCGATGGTCCACATCGGCGACTCTCGCGCCTACGTGCTGCGCGGCGACACGCTCACGCAGGTCACGACCGACCACTCCTTCGTGCAGTACCTGGTCGACACCGGCCAGATCACTCCCGAGGAAGCCGAGCACCACCCCAACCGCAACGTCGTCCTGAAGATCCTCGGCGACGCGCAGGCCGACGTGGCCCCCGACGAGACGATCCGCGAGGCCGTCGTCGGCGACCGCTGGATGCTGTGCTCCGACGGCCTGTCCGGCGTCGTCTCCCCCGAGACAATCGGCCAGGTTATGGCCGATTTCAAGGATCCGGGCGAGTGCGCCGAAGAGCTCATCCGCCTAGCCCTCCTGGGCGGCGGCCCCGACAACATCACGTGCGTGATCGCGGACATTGTCCCCGCCGGCACGTTCCCGCCCGCTCCCCCGCAGATCGTGGGTGCCGCGGCCATCGACCGCAACGCCAAGTCGCGCGGCGGAGACGGAGCGGCCGCGCGCGCTGCTGCCCTGGGATCCTCGGCTTCGGGCACCCCCAGCGACGAGGCCGAGGCCCCCGCCGAGCTCAAGCCCCGCTCCTCGTGGTGGACCCCCGTGTTCGTCTCACTCGTGACGGTCCTCGTGGTCGCCGCGTCGTGGATGTCGTGGAAGTGGACGCAGACCCAGTACTACGCGATCGGCCAGGACGGCTACGTCGTCATCTACCAGGGCATCCCCCAGTCGATCGGCCCGTGGCAGCTCTCCCACGCCGTGGAGGTCTCCAACGTCGCGCTGTCCGACCTCGCGCCCGTGGACCGCCAGCGCCTCGACACCCCGGTGCTGCGCTCCTCGCGCGCCGATATCGACTCCTACATCGAGGGCCTGCGCCGCTCGGTCGTCCATCCCGACACCCCCTCGTCGCCGACGCCCCAGTCGGGCGCGCCGCAGTCCGGTGAGGCCCAGTCCGGGGCACAGAGCGGGGGCGCCTCCTAATGGCTACCGTATCGATCGCGCCCGCCCGGCCTCGCCGATTCCTGGAGCTGACCCTCATGGGCCTGGCTCTGGCCGTCGGCATCACCGGCTACGTGCTGACCTCGCTGAACTACACGGGGGAGATCCCCGCGAACCTTCTCACGCAGGTCGGCGTGCTCGTCGCGATCGCCATCATTGCCGAGGTCGGTGTGCACTTCCTGGCCCCCTACGCTGACCCGGTGATTCTGCCGGTCGCCGTCGCGCTGACGGGCCTGGGACTGGCGATGATCTACCGCCTCGACCTGTCGTACGCACGCAGGGACGAGGCCGTGGTGGGCTTCCGCCAAGCGCTCTTCGTGGGCATCGCGATCGTTATCGCGGCCATCATCTTGATCATGCTGCGCGACCACCGCATGCTGCGCCGCTACACCTACACCTTCGGCGCGCTGTCGCTGTTCCTCCTGCTCCTGCCGATGATTCCCGGCCTGGGGCAGGAGACCTTCGGTGCGCGCGTCTGGATCCACCTGGGTCCCATCTCCGTCCAGCCCGGTGAGCTCGTGAAGATCACGCTGGCGATCTTCTTCGCCGGATACCTCGTGACGAACCGCGACAACCTGGCGATCGGCGGCCGCAAGTTCCTGGGCATGCGCCTGCCGCGCGCCCGCGACCTCGGCCCGATCATGGTCGTGTGGCTGATCGGCATCGCGATCCTCGTCCTGCAGCGCGACCTGGGTACCTCGCTCCTCTTCTTCGGCCTGTTCGTCGCGATGCTGTACGTGGCAACGAACCGCGTGTCGTGGCTGGTCATCGGTTTCACGCTCTTCGTGCCGGCCGTCGCGATCGCGGTGAAGTCTTTCAGCCACGTGCAGACACGCTTCAACATCTGGCTCAACGCCCTGGATCCCGAGGTGTACGAACGAGGTTCGTACCAGCTCGTTCAGGGTTTGTTCGGCCAGGCCTCGGGCGGCCTCATGGGCACCGGTTGGGGTCGCGGCTACCCGCAGCTCGTGCCGCTGGCGAACTCCGACTTCATCCTGTCCTCCTTCGCGGAGGAACTGGGTCTGACCGGCATGGCCGCCATCCTGGTCCTGTACCTGATCCTCATCCAGCGAGGCCTGCGCGCGGCGCTGACTGTGCGCGACGGCTTCGGCAAGCTCCTGGCGACCGGCCTGAGCTTCTCGCTGGCCATTCAGCTGTTCGTGGTGCTCGGCGGCATCACGCGCATCATTCCACTGACCGGCCTGACGGCCCCGTTCCTGGCCGCAGGCGGCTCGTCGATGGTGTCCTCCTGGATCACCGTCGCGCTGCTGATCCGCGTGTCGGACGCTGCTCGCCGCCCGGCCTCGACCCCCGCGCCGTGGAACTCCGGTATCCAGCCTGCCGTGGGAGTGGGTGAGTGAGCCGTGAATAACCAGATCCGCAAGATCTTCATCATCGTTCTCCTGATGTTCGCCCTGCTGGGCGTGGGCGTCACGAACACGCAGTTCATTTCCGCGTCCTCACTCAACGCCGACGCTCGCAACCAGCGCACGATCCTGCACGCGGCCGAAACCGACCGCGGCCCAATCATCGTCGACAAGACGGCGGTCGCTTCCTCGCAGCGCGAGGAAGACTCGAAGCGCTACGTGCGCACTTACTCCGAGGGGCCGCTATACGCGCCGGTCACGGGCTATTTCTCGTCGGTGGGCAACGCGTCGACGGGCATTGAGGCCGCCGAGGAGGACGTCCTGGACGGCCAGTCCCAGACCCTCCTCGGACAGCGCCTACGTAACCTCCTGACGGGCCAGAATCGTCAGGGCGGCGGCGTCTCCCTCACCCTGAACTCTCAGATGCAGAAGGCTGCGGCCGAGGCCCTCGGTAGCCGAAAGGGTGCCGTCGTGGCCCTCGATGCGCGTACCGGCGCGGTCCTGGCGATGTACTCGTCGCCGACCTTCGACCCGAACCAGCTGGCTTCCTCCGACGCCAACGCGGTGTCCGACGCGTTCTCCGCGCTCTCCTCGGACCCAAACAATCCCCTGCTCAACCGCGCGATCTCCGAGCGCTACGCCCCCGGCTCGACGTTCAAGATCCTCACGACGATCGCCCTCATCGAAAACGGCCTCGCCGACCCGGATATGCACATGCCCTCGCCCGTGTCGACGACCCTGCCGGGCACGGCGACCGAGGTCTCCAACATCGAGTCCTCCACCTGCGGCGATGGCGAACCGACGCTGACCGAGGCCTTCGCGCGCTCATGCAACACGACCTTCGTGCTGGCTTCCGAGCAGCTGACGAACCAGCAGCTCCTCGACGTGACGAACCGCTTCGGCTTTGGCCGTGAGTCTCAGATTCCGCTGACGGTAACGCCCTCCGTGTTCCCCGCCGACGCGGACGCCGCGCAGCTCGCGATGAGCTCGATCGGCCAGTACACGGTTCAGACGACGCCTCTGCAGATGGCGCAGGTCGTCCAGGCCATCGCGAACGACGGCCAGATGATGACCCCCTACCTTATCGACTCGATCGTGGACGCCGACAACCAGGTCGTGCGCACGAACAGCCCGACCGACGCCGGTAAACCAATCTCGTCGGAGACGGCCTCGAAGCTGCGCGCCATGATGGAATCCGTGGTCTCCCAGCCCTACGGCACCGGCACGACGATGGCCCTGCCGAACATTGCGGTGGCCGCGAAGACCGGCACTGCCGAGACCGGCAACGGCGACCGCGCGAACGCCTGGGCCGTCGGTTTTGCCCCGGCGGACAGCCCACGCATCGCTTTCGCCGTCCTTGTCGAGGGCGATGACAACGATCCCACGCCCCACGGCGGAGACGTGGCCGGCCCGATCGCCCGCGCCCTCCTGGAAGCGGGGCTGCAGTGAGTACGCCACGCATGACTTCCGGTGCCGGGCGAGTGCTCGGAGGGCGCTACACGCTCCTCACCCCGATCGCCCAGGGCGGCATGGGCGAGGTGTGGAAAGCCCGCGACCGCGTCAGCGGCCACATCGTCGCCGCGAAGGTCCTGCGCCCCGAGCTGACGGGCGAGGAGCTCTCGCTCTCGCGCCTGCGCCTCGAGGCCCGTAACTCGATGTCGATCTCGCACCCGAATATCGCCAACACTCAGGATTCGGGCGAGGAAGACGGCATCGGCTGGATCATCATGGAGCTCGTCGACGGCCATCCGCTGACGGATTACCTGCGCGGCGGCTCCCGCATTGAGCCCGAGTACCTCTTGCCGATCCTCGTGCAGGTCGCGATGGCGCTGGGCGCTGCCGCGCGCGCGGGCGTCGTACACCGCGACATCAAGCCCGCGAACATCATTGTTCGCCCTGATGGCATGGTGAAGCTGACAGACTTCGGCATCTCTCGTGCGAACGGCCAGGTCAACCTGACCGCCGCGGGCATGGTCATGGGCACCGCCCAGTACCTGCCACCCGAGCAGGCCATGGGCGAGGTCGCCACCCCCATCGGTGACCTCTACGCCCTGGGTGTCATCGCCTACGAGGCCGCAGCCGGTCGACGCCCGTTCACCGGCGAGACCCAGGTGGACATCGCCTTCGCGCACGTCAACGATCCCGTTCCGCCGCTGCCGGACTTCGTGCCCGAGCCCCTGGCCGACGTCATCTTGCACCTGCTGGAGAAGGACCCCGCGAAGCGCCCCGAGTCCGGGTCCGCAGCCGTGCGCGAAATCGCGAGCGCCGCCAAAGCGATGGGCGTGTCCGTAACCCCTCGCCCGCTGCCCCTGCCGAAGGCCGCGCAGCGCCCCGAAGAGGTGCGCACGCCCGTCCAGCCGTCGGTGCCGATCGTCGCGCCCGTGCGTCACCTGACACGCCGCACGCTGCCCGACGAGATGCTGCAGCCCCCCTCGGGACTCACTCCGAAGGTGCGTGCGACGACGGGCCGCCACGCCAAGCTGCCCATCCTCGACGAAGCGACGACAATCGCCCCCTCCTCGGCCCCGATCCCGATCACGGGTCACCACGCCGCCGTCCCGCGTATCCTCGACGAGGCCGAGGTTCCCCCGGTCTCTCGCCCCGCGTCCGCTCCTACCCGGGTTCGTCGCCTGCACCCCGAGACAACCGGCGAGCAGCCGCCCGCGGTGTCAGGTGCCGTCCGGTCGCTGACCTCGACCGGTCGCCACGCAGCCGTCCCGGCCCCCGCTGCTCCTGTGCCCGCGCAGGCCGCCACCGCCCGCACGACCACGGGTTCCATCCCAAGACATGCAGCTCCCGCTCGCTCCGAGCAGGTCCCGCAGCCCAGCAGCGGGACCGCCCAGCGCCCCCAGGCCTCGGCGTCCGCGCAGCGTTCCGTGCCTATCCCGGCCCCTCCGGCCGGCGCAGCACCCGCGCACACCGCCGCACCGAAGACCCCACTGCCGTCCGAGCCGCAGGATCGACGCGCCGCCCTCGCCGAGCGACTGCGCCAACGCGAGGCGGCCCGCCAGGCCGAAGACGCAGCCGAGGAACAGCGCCGCGCAGCCGTCGCCCGCGAGGAAGAACGGCGCCAGCGCGAGCTTCAAGAAGCCCGCGAACGTCGTGAAGCCCGCGAACGCCGCGAGGCCGAAGAAGCCAAGCGCCAGGCAACCCCGCGCATTCCTCAGCCCGCCCGCTCCGAGTCGCCTCGCCGCGACAAGGCGGCCACGGCCTCGTCGCCGCGAGTGTACGGGACCGTTCCCCAGCCTCGCGCAGCCACGCCCTCAAAGCACCAGCGACGCTCGGTCTACGAGCCGCAGCCCGAGAAGGCGAAGCGCGGGCCGCGCTGGCACGAGCTCGACGCTCGCAGCGCGCAACGTATCCGTCCGGCGGCCAAGACCGCGTACTCGCGCAGCGTCGTCGCACCACCCGTCCCAGCATCCAGGCAGATTATTCGCGCGGTCATCGTCGCAATCATCGTGATTGCGCTCATCGCGCTTGCAGCTATTACGATCAAACACATGCTTGGCTCCCTGATGCAACCAGGTGCGGGAGCACACATTATCGAGGAGGTTAGGACATGGCAGAGCCCATGGCCCACCGTCTAGCTGGCCGATACGAGGTCCGCTCGCTCATCGGGCGAGGCGGAATGGCCGAAGTCCACCTGGGCTTCGACACTCGCCTGTCGCGCGTCGTAGCAATCAAGATGCTGCGCCGCGATCTGGCGCAGGACTCGGTTTTCCAGGCGCGCTTCCGCCGCGAAGCGCAGTCGGCGGCGTCGCTGAATCACCCGAACATCGTCGCCGTGTACGACACGGGCGAGGAGATCATCGAGGATGCGACCGGCCGCTCGATCGCGGTGCCCTACATCGTCATGGAGTACGTCGAGGGGCACACGGTCAAGGACCTGATCTCCGACGGAACGGCCGTTCCGATCAACGAGGCAATCGAGATCGTGTCGGGCGTCCTGTCTGCCCTCCAGTACTCGCACGCGAACCACCTGGTGCACCGCGACATCAAGCCCGGCAACATCATGCTGACGTCGGACGGCAAGGTCAAGGTCATGGACTTTGGCATCGCGCGCGCCCTGACGGACTCGCAGGCCACGATGACGCAGACGAACGCCGTCGTCGGCACCGCCCAGTACCTTTCCCCCGAGCAGGCTCGCGGCGAGACCGTTGATGCTCGCTCTGACCTGTACTCGACCGGCGTCGTCCTCTTCGAGCTGCTGACGGGCCGCCCGCCCTTCAAGGGTGACTCGGCCGTCGCCGTCGCCTACCAGCACGTCGAGCAGATCCCGCCCACGCCCTCGTCGATCCTGTCCGACATCCCGGACTCGCTCGACCGCGTGGTGCTGAAGTCCCTGGCGAAGAACCGCGAGGACCGCTACCCGAGCGCCGCAGCAATGCTCGCGGACCTGCAGCGCGTTGCCCGAGGCCTCGACGTGGGCGCGCCGCACACTGACTCGTGGGCGACCGAGGTCCTGCCCGCCGCCGGCATGGCGTCCGCACGCACCGCCGCGACCACGCCGATGGCCGCGGTCCCCAGCCACGCGCCCGCCGCGGCGATGGCCACGACCTCCACGTCGCTACCCGCTGTTGCCACCGATGACACTGCGAACGCGGCAGCCAAGGCCCGCAAGCGCCGCACGGCGATCATCGCGACCGTGTTGCTCATCGCCCTGCTGCTGATTGGCGGCTCAGTGTGGGCCCTCACGCACGGCGCCGCCGAGCCCAAGTCGATCGCGGTTCCCAACGTCGTCGGCCTGACCCAGGCCGAAGCGAAGACCCAGATCGAGCAGGCTGGCTTCACGTGGGAGCTCAACCCCGACAAGGTCGCCTCCGACACCGTCGCTGAGGGCTCCGTGGCCTCCACCGACCCCGCTGCGGGCACGCAGGCCGAGAAGGGCGCGACCGTTCGCGTCACCATCTCCTCCGGCCCCGATTCGGTGACTCTGCCGGACAACCTGGTTGGCATGAGCCCCGACGACGCCCGTAAGGCGATCGAGGCCCTTGGCCTGAAGTGGGAGCTCGACTCCAGCAAGGTCGCCTCCGACACCGTTCCCGAGGGCAAGGTCGCGCAGACCAACCCCTCCCCCGGCTCCAAGGTGAAGGCCGGCCAGACGATCCGCGCCTACCTGTCCTCCGGCTCGGATCAGGTGGACGTGCCCGACCTGTCGGGCATGACCCAGGATCAGGCGCGCAGCACCCTCAAGGGCGTCGGCCTGGAGTTGGGCAACGTGACGAGCGTTGACTCCGAGAAGGAGAAGGACCGCATCGTCGAGCAGGATCCCGCGACCGGCACGA
>ERZ772977.1431-NODE-1431-length-12047-cov-8.289360_pt1 | contig 12047 bp, 9 predicted proteins | sample MGYA00511131_ERZ772977 | MGnify/ENA primary metagenome ERZ772977 (study PRJEB29015, sample SAMEA2737935) | human oral metagenome | biome: human oral; feature: human-associated habitat; material: dental | place: China | collected 2151 ...
CCTAGGTACGAGTAGTACAGTGTGGTTGACGAAGGCTGTTGATATATCAGTAAGCCATCCAGTGCACGTGGTAGTTTATACGGTGCCAGCCTGTCCAGCTGATGCTAATTGAGTCTACCTGGATGCAACAATGCATTATATATACTCTTCTCTCCTATCGTAGTGTAACGTTAAGTATCGTGCTGGGGTCTGAGGAGACCACCTGTACTACTCGTACGCCAAAGAGTTATACATGGAGGGAAATTGCAGGCATGGACTAAGATATAGTAAAAAGTCGTTGAGGTTATAGAAAAGGAAAATCCCCCTGCTCGGAAGCAGGGGGATGCGGAGGGGATGGATAGAGATGCCGGCGAGCCGGCGTACAAAAAATACATACGCCGACCCGCCGGGGGGTGGTGCTAAATCTTGAGTGCCGAGGCACTCAAGATTTTACGGTCGCCTAGGATCAGGCAACCGTTCTCGTCAATGCCCCTGATAGGGGCGACGAGAAAGTGCTCCTCCTCTTTCGAGGAAGAAGAGCTTTTGTCCCCTTGAGGACTTTCGTCCCCGAGGGACTTCCGCAAAGCGGCAATTTGCCGCTCTACGGAGCGATCCTTCTCGGGAGACTCTGCAGTCTCCTGAGACCACCTCTCTTGAGCGGCGAGATGCCGCTCAAGATTGCATATGCTCGCCAGAGCGAGCGATATGCCGTCATCGGAAAAATCGATCCGCTTCCGGGTCTCACCCAGCTCCTCCCGGAGCTGAGTGAGATAATAGTTCGTCTTCACGTCGGACGGTTTCCCGTCCGACGAGCCACACCATTCAGCACCCGTATCGGGTGCTGAATGCTCATTCTCTGAGTCGGCTCGTGCCGGCTCAGAGAGCTTCGACCAGGACCTAGACCGCTCTTTAGACCACGCCTTCTCACACATCTTTGCTCCTCCTTAAAGGAACGCAAGTCACCTGACCTGTTATCAGGTGCAACTTGATGGTATTCACTGTAACACCCCCCCCGCATTTGTCAAGCATTAGCGTAATGAGTTGACAGGCATGTCAACTTTAGAGTGAGATACAGACCAACGCTTTCTGTAATTTCCTAATCCGATTTCTCAGCCCGAATTCAATCAAAAACAGGCGCTCCTGTGTACGAGTAGTGCAGTGTGGTTGACGAAGGCTGTTGATACATCAGCAAGCTATCCAGTGCACGTGGTAGTCTATACGCTGCCAGCCTGTCCAGCCGATACCAGTAAAGTCTGCCTTAGTGTAGTGAAGCGCAATTTTATGCCCTTCTTGCTTGATATAGTGTAACGTTATGTATCGTGCTGGGGCCTGAGGAGACCACCTGTACTACTCGTACTAACCGTAGGTTATACGTAAAGGGAAATTACAGTTGTAATACTGGAAGCTAAGGGGGCTAGGCGGGTCATTCTGACTGATGACATTAGTTGTGCATAAACAGAGTATCCAAAGAAAACAGCCAGGCGCTTGCCCGGCTGTTTTAACTACCACTCTGTCACAAGTATAGTTATTTGATGATCTCGGTCACCTGACCGGCACCGACTGTCCGACCACCCTCACGGATAGCGAAGGTCAAGCCCTTCTCCATAGCGATAGCCGCCTGCAGCTTGACATCAAACTCGACATTGTCGCCCGGCATAACCATCTCCTTACCCTTGGGCAACTCTACCTCACCCGTCACGTCAGTAGTACGGAAGTAGAACTGAGGCTTGTAGCCCTGCGAGAATGGCGTATGACGACCACCCTCTTCCTTAGTCAAGATATAGACCTTGCACTTGAACTCAGTGTGAGGAGTGATGGTACCGGGAGCTGCGATCACCTGACCACGCTCAATGTCCTCGCGGTTGATACCACGTAGCAAGATACCGGCGTTGTCACCGGCCTCACCCTCGTCCAAGGTCTTCTTAAAGGCTTCGATACCGGTCACGACTGACTTCTGAGTCTTGCGCAGACCGACGATCTCGACCTCATCGTTCATATGGACGACACCCTGCTCGATACGCCCGGTCGCCACCGTACCACGACCCTTGATAGAGAAGACATCCTCGATCGGCATCAAGAATGGCTTGTCGAGTGCTCGCTTCGGCTCGGGGAAGTAATCATCCATGGCGTCAACCAACTCCATGATATGATCCATCTCCTTCGCATCACCCTCCAGCGCCTTAAGAGCCGAACCCTTGATAATTGGGCAGTCACGGTCGAAACCGTTCTTCTCTAAGAGATCACGAACATCCTCTTCGACCAGCTCGACTAGGTCAGGGTCGGCCTGATCCATCTTGTTAAGGAAGACGAGGATCTTCGGTACGCCGACCTGGTGCGCCAGCAGAACGTGCTCACGAGTCTGCGGCATCGGACCATCGGCTGCTGAGACGACCAAGATAGCACCGTCGATCTGAGCGGCGCCGGTGATCATGTTCTTGACATAGTCAGCGTGACCCGGCATGTCGACGTGAGCATAGTGGCGCTTCTTCGACTCGTACTCCTGGTGCGAGGTAGCGATAGTGATACCGCGAGCCTTCTCCTCCGGAGCGTTGTCGATCTGATCGTAAGCGACAGATTTGTTGACATCACTAGGCAGGCGCTCAGCCAAGGTCTTGGTGATAGCAGCAGTCAGAGTGGTCTTACCATGGTCAACGTGACCCATGGTACCAACATTGACATGCGGTTTGTTGCGTTGAAATGTTGCCATTTTACCCTTTCCTATTAGTTAGTTATTAGACTTGTCGTGCGTGGCGATGCGATACTACATCGCCTCAGCTACGCTTAGGCTAATTATAGACGATTGACTAGGCGGTGTAAAGCTCCGTCACCTAAGGCCTGCACTAAAACTTAGTCGCATCATCGAACCCGCCGTCATGCCGCTGCCCGGCGAAGATCTCCGTCGGGATCTTCTTAGTCTTGACCTTGTCATTCACCAGATGGGTGTTGTCTTCGATAATTTTCGCCACTTGGTCCGATCTTGCCAGCTTGGTTATCTCCTCCAGCTGCTGATCGCTATAGCCGAAGTCACTTAGCCAATCCTTGAGCACCCGCTCTGCCTTAGCTTGGTCGTAGGCGACGTTAAAGGCGTTCTGGTTACTATCACCATCGGCTGTCTTGCCGGTGTACATTCGCTTGATCATCTGCCAAATCATCGGCTGCCCCGACTTCTTAAGCGGCTTTAGCTGAACTGCCACTAGATACTGGGTAACTAAGTATGAATTAGGGAACTTGTAGCCGCCCTGCCCATCTTTGATCGGATAAGGTAGGATAGCGACATTGTATTTCTTAAAGAAGCCTTGAGCCAGCTGCTTCTTAAATGAGTTGGCGCAGACCGTACAGCCGGGGTCAATGATATCAAGGGCGGTGGGCTTGTGCTGGTCATAGTCGTCATAATAGCTAACCCGGCTCGGTAGATAGTCTCGAGCTTCCCAATGCTTTAGCTTGGTCGGGATAGCCATAATCGCTTCGCCAAACTCACTAAACCACCTCCCGATCCATCGAACCGGATGCTCGTTAAAGGCCACCGGCACGGCATCAATCGTGCAGGCTTCAGAACCATCAAGCGAGCAGGAGCTCGGTGTCGTCGGATTGCAAGTGCCATAAACATAGAGTGAGACCAGCGACTTCGCCCCGACCAGTACCGACCAGATAGTGGTGAGGACAATTAGCACAGACAGAAGCTCCATCAAGGCTGACAGGGGCTTTACCCAGCTGGGATGCCGCAGTACCACCCGCCGCAAAACCGTCCCCTTGACATCCTCGACAAAAGTAGTGTCACAGGTACGCAAGGTAATTCGCCGAGTGAAACAATGAGTCGAACGGCGAAATAGCGTCATGATCTGATCGGCTAGCCGTCTACTAAATAGACGAATCAGAGGTACCGCCAGCACCAATACAGCCAAAATAATAAATGCCGCTATACAGACCATCTAGCGCACCACCTGCTCCATCGCTGAGATGAATTGGTCAACATCGCTCTGCCTATTATGCAACCCTAGCGACAAGCGTACTAATGGCGGATACTGCTTGACGTGGTGCAGATAATGGTGAACGCAGAAATAGCCACTGCGCACCATGATGCCTCGGTCGGATAATGCCTGAGCCAGTAGGTGGGCGTCGATCTTGTCGTGATAAAAGGCGATGATCGGTCCGGGCTTCCGATTGAGCAGGTGGATCCCCTTTGCCCCGGCTAGGAAGTTAGTCAGTTGCTCAGCGTAGGTATCTACCCGGCTACGCTTCTTTGCTCCCGGTAGCCACTTCAGTGCCGCCCCCAGCCCGGCGATCTCACCGTAAGGCTGGAGACCGGGCTCGAAAGCGGTATGAATGTGAGCGTCATTATCAGCCGATAGTTGATAGTTGCCCTCAGTTACGTCGTCGACCATGCCGCCACCGATAAAAGATACATCCATCCGTCGCAACAGATCTTTCCGCACCACCATCACCCCCAGGCTGGGAGCATACATTTTATGGGCTGAGAAACAGATAGCATCTGCCTCCACACCGGCGATCAGGTCGCTATAAAACGCCATGGTCTGAGCCGCATCAATGATCAGCCATCCACCCTGCTCATGGACCGTCTTGGCTAGCCGGCGTATATTAGAGAGCTGACGACCATCGACATTCGAAACGGCGTTCACGGCGACCACCGCCCCACTAAAGTCTAATGAACCCCAATCCAGCGAGCCGTCATCTCGCCGGGTCACCACCCGGCGAGGTACCTCCAGCCGCTTCGCCAGCGACATGGTCGAGAGAAAGACTGAATTGTGTTCGATATCGCTAGTGATCACTCGTTTGATGCCATCAGGACGGAGCTGGCTCTGCAGTAAGTTCAGCCCGTAGGTAGTATTCTGAGTAAAACTGACAAAGTACTTTTTACCGGAGAGTTTGAGGCTGCTTAGTACGGCGGCTCGAGTGTCATCCACTACTTGATCAACCCTTAGACCCCAGGCGTATTTGACTCTCTCGCCACAGGAGTTGTAGGTGGTGTAGTAGTCAGTGATAGCTTTGGTCACCGCAGTAGGACGCAAGCACTGGCAAGCCGAGTCGAAGTAGATAGCTGACTCCGGCAAATAGGCGAAGTCGCCCGACCGGCTAGATTGATTAACCACTGGTTGTTTCTTGATTCCGAACAAACACACCCTCCTAAGTTGATTAGCTCTGCCTATTATACACCTTTGCGATTTTGATTATACGCAACTTGACACAATATCTAAAAAAGAGCCCTTGCTCGAAAGCAAGAGCTCAAAGAGGCATCAGATGGGTTTACTACGCCCAGTCCCTCAAGTAATCAACGTACATATCCTCATCGTCATCGATCCCTAGTACTCTGTTCACCTCCTCCCGGTAAATGGCGGAACACCTCAAAACCGGAATGGTGCTGCAGTCCTCGTAAGAGAACGCAGACCCGGTGTACATTATCAAATACGATACAAGAGAAAAATAACTTGGCTCCTCCTTAAACTCAATTCCTTTAAGGGACGGATACACCCAACCCGTGCATCCTTTGCCACCGTCGACGAGGTCGCAATCAAGACCTCCCCATATTATTCTTCTTCCGATACACGCCGGCAGACAATCCCATCCGAACAGTCTTGCCACCAAACACGAAACTTTGGTCAGATTTTTAACGAGACGCCAGAGCAGATCACTCTGCTCATATTGCGATAGCATAGTGCAATTGAACTCAAGCTCACCGCCCTCCATTTTGAGATACTCAAGACCATAAGTCTTGAGCAACTCTTTCAAGATCTCAGCATAAACCTCATTCCCCAGCACCTCACCAAGCTTATCAGGAAGTACAGGGTCGACAACTCCGCGCTTCTGCGCAGCCTTTTCCGACTGCCATACTGTCACGGGTTCTTCAACTCTCTCAACTCCGCTGAATTCGATAACAATCTTGGCAGAATAATCACCGTAACATCCTTCGGTGTTATCCTTCTCGTGCAATGCTAATTTTATTAGTACCTCCGGAACAACGATGTTCCTACGCGAAAGTCTCATTAGCCTCTCCTTAATGAACGCAAGCCATCCGGTCTGTTACCGGGTGCAACTTGATGGTATTCACTATAGTTTATCCTCTCAGCATTTGTCCAGCTTGAGCGTAATGTGACCGGGTGCATCACGCCTTTTATCCGCAGCGTCATTTCTCTCAGACCCGCCTGGCTGGCTCGTGTGCTGCTGAGCTGCGGGTGGCAACTACGCCCGACTTAATTCCTTGTCCCGGTGTTATAATTTACCTAAGCATGAGCAAGAAGCAGCAAGATCACCAACCGAGCACCCGGGATTGCAACCCCGGTGGACTAAGCAGTCGAGAGGCACATCGTCGGCTGGAGCAATACGGTCAAAACGTCATCACTAAGACCAAGCACATATCCGGCATCCAGGCTTACCTCGCCAGATTCAAGAATCCGCTCGTCCTCATCTTGCTCCTGGCCGCCGGCATTTCTTTCTTCATGGGTGAGATAGCCAGCGGCACTATCATCACCGTAATTATCCTAATCTCGACTAGCCTCGACTTCGCTAATACTTACCGCTCCGAGAAAGCAGTCTCCGACCTGGAGCGATCCGTCCACACCAAAGCCACAGCGCTACGTGACGGCAAGCCCCGCCAGCTCGACGTCGCTTGCTTAGTACCGGGCGACGTAGTGACAGTTCAGGCAGGCAGTGTCATCCCGGCCGACGGTAAGGTAATTAGCAGCAATAGTCTGCTAGTCGATGAAAGCTCCTTGACCGGCGAATCATACCCTGTAGCCAAGCAGCCCGGCGACCAAATATACATGGGCAGCAGTGTCGCCAGCGGGTCAGGCGAACTTTGTTTGACCGCCACCGGTACTAAGACCGAGTTTGCCCACATCGCTACGTCGCTCAACCATGGTAATACCAGTGAGTTTGAGCTGGAGCTGGCTCGCTTCTCCGGCTTGATAACCCACTTAACCCTAGGGCTAGTTATCTTCATCTTGGTGATAAATATCTTGTTTCAGCGCAGCCCCGCCCAGTCACTCCTCTTCGCCATTGCTCTGGCGGTTGGACTCACCCCGGAGCTCCTACCGTTAATTATGACCATCAATCTGACTAAAGGTTCGCTCCGCATGTCGAAGAAAGGTGTGATCGTCAAGAAGTTGGCTGCTATGCAGAACTTCGGCGCCATGGATATCCTCTGCACCGACAAGACCGGCACGCTAACTGAGAACCATATCAGCGTAGCTAAGACGCAGGACTTCAACCGGACTGAGTGTCGCAAGATTATCGAGCTGGCTCATACGGTCTGTCAGTTGTCATCGTCGTACAAGAGCCCGCTAGACACGGCGATCATTAGTCACTACCAAGCCAAGCTGACCGACACTCAGCTAATCCGGGAGCTACCCTTTGACTTTGAGCGCAAGCGAGAGAGTGTGATCGTCAGCCAGGCAGATCAACTGACTATGATCACCAAAGGAGCGCCCGACAGCCTTTTCCCGATCATCAGTCGCTACAGAGATAAGAACGGCACCGCCCGCCATCTGTCACCTCTACTGCTCGACCGTCTAAAGGCGGATTATCAAGAGCTCAGCCAGCAAGGTCTCAGGACTTTACTGATCGCCACCAAGTCTCTCGAGACCAAAGATGAATATCAGACCAAGGACGAGTCTGACCTGACTTTCGAGGGCTTCGTCTGCTTCACCGACCCGGCTAAGAAAAGTGCCGCCAAGTCATTGCGTGACCTGAATCAGAATAATATTAGAGTCAAGATCATCTCGGGCGACGACCCGTTAGTCTGCCAAAGGGTTGCTCACGACCTTGGCTTAGAGGTAACCAAAGTGCTGACTGGTGATCAGATCAATCGGCTCAATGACCTCCAGCTAGCCAAAATAGTCGACCAGACCTCTATCTTTGCCAGAGTCAATCCGAGTGAGAAGCTTCGCATCATCAAAGCTCTGCGCCAGCAAGGTCATGTAGTCGGCTATATGGGTGACGGAATCAATGACGCCCCCAGCCTCAAAGCGGCTGATATCGGCATCTCAGTCAATAACGCCGTCGAAGTGGCTCGTGACGCAGCAGATATCATCCTGCTAGGCAAGAGTCTGCGTTATCTCAATGACGGCGTGGTCGAGGGGCGACGGACTTTCGTCAATACCGCCAAATATCTTAAGATGAGCCTCAGCTCGAACTTCGGCAATATGATCTCGATGGCGGGTGCATCGCTCTTCCTGCCCTTCCTACCGATGACTGCACCGCAGATACTATTAAACAACCTCCTCTATGATTCTTCTCAATTCGCTCTCCCCAGCGATAACGTTGATCCCGTCCAGCTGGAGAAGCCTCGTCAGATGAATATCAAGTCGCTCAAGGAGTTTATGCTTGTCTTCGGACTGATCTCGTCTCTATTTGATTTCATCACCTTTGCCATACTTAAGCTAGTTTTTAACTCGACTGCGGCAGGATTCCAGACATACTGGTTCATCGAGTCGTTAGTCACCCAGACACTGGTCGTCCTGATCATCCGTAGTCCGAGGGCTTTCACCAAGTCTCTCCCCTCTAAGCCACTTTTAGCTAGTATCGCAGGGGTAATCCTGATTGCCCTGGCTATCATCTTTAGTCCGTTGGGCAGATATTTCGGCTTCGTTCAGCCGACCCTCGTCCCAATGCTCGTCATCTCACTGATTACCCTGAGCTACCTGGTCGTAGTCAGAGTAGTCAGCTTGCTGATGGTCAGGCACAATGAACTTATCAAATAAAATACCCCGGGCATTACGCTCAGGGTATCTACCGGCTAGTTGTCGACCGGCCTAGCCGTTACGCTTGGCGATGATCTCCTGCGCCACATTGGGCGGAACTTCCTCATACTGAGCTAGCTCCATTGATGAAGCAGCTCTTCCCTGCGACATTGAGCGCAGGTCGGTAGTGTAACCAAAGAGATTAGCTAGCGGAGCGAAGCCTTTGATTTGTTTCGCTCCACCCATTAGGTCGTCCATCGACTCAACCCTGCCTCTACGAGCATTCAAATCGCCGATGACATCGCCCATGAACTCTTCCGGGGTGACGATAGTCAGACGCATAATCGGCTCAAGTAGAACCGGCTTGGCTTGTTTGATGCCGTCTCTAGTAGCGATTGAGCCGGCCATCTTAAACGCCATCTCAGATGAGTCAACTTCGTGGTATGAGCCATCATATAGAGTTGCTTTGACATCGACCACCGGATAGCCGGCGATGACTCCGCCATTTAGCGTCTCTTCAATACCTGCTCGGACTGCCGGACGATATTCCTGCGGTACTACACCACCCTTGATCTTATCTTCAAACTCGAAGCCCTTACCGACCTCGTTCGGCTCGTACTTAACCCAGACATCACCGTACTGCCCACGACCACCGGACTGCTTGATGTACTTGCCCTGCACTTCGGCAGTACCCCGTATGGTCTCACGGAAGGCAACCTGCGGCTCACCGGTATTAGCCTCGACACTAAACTCCCGATGCAAGCGATCAACGATGATCTCCAGGTGAAGCTCGCCCATGCCCGAGATGATGGTCTGGCCGGTCTCCTCATCGGTATGCACCCGGAAGGTCGGGTCTTCCTCAGCCAGACGCTGCAAGCCAACCGCCATCTTCTCTTGGTCAGCCTTGGTCTTCGGCTCGACAGCGATCGACACCGGCGGCTCAACGAAGCTGATTCCCTCAAGCTGGATGGGGTGGGATTGGTCGCATAGTGTACTGCCGGTAGTGGTGTGCTTGAGCCCGATCACCGCCGCGATATCACCCGCTTCGACTTCCTTGATCTCGTCACGCTTCTCGGCAAACATCCGAACGATTCGCCCGACCCGCTCTTTCTCGCCGGTGGTTGAGTTAAAGACATACGAGCCGGAGCTCAGCTTACCCGAATAGACTCGGACGAAGATCAGCTTACCGACGAAAGGATCGGTAGCGATCTTGAACGCCAGGGCTGATAGTGGCTCATCCACGCTTGGTTTACGATAGATCTGCTCGTCAGTCTTCGGATCGACGCCGTCGATCTCTTTGACGTCGACCGGTGACGGTAGATAATCTACCACCAGATCAAGCACCTTCTCGACGATAACACCTCGGCCATCGCCACCGGTGACCAAGTAAAAGTCACCGTTTAGCACTAATTGACGCAGACACTTGACCAGCTCTGCCTGAGTAATAGAATCCTCACCTTCCGACAGGTATCGCTCAAACAATTCGTCGTCAGCCTCGACCGCCTTCTCGACCAGCTTAGTCCTCCACTCCTTAGCCTTGTCCAGCATGTCAGCCGGGATTTCGCCCTGGATTAGCTGGTGATCGGCGTAGTCCTTGTAGGTGTAAGACTTCATATCAATCAGGTCAACGATACCGTTGACTGTCTTCTCGAAACCGATCGGCAGGTGAATTGGCAAAGCATTCTTGCTCAGCCGATGATGAATCGAGTCAAGCGACTTAAAGAAATCACCACCGGTCTGATTGATCTTATTAATGAAGACTACCCGAGGGATATCGTACTTGTTGGCCTGACGCCACACCGTCTCGGTCTGCGCCTCAACCCCCATCTTGCCGTCCAGTACACAGACTGCTCCGTCCAGCACCCGTAGCGAGCGCTCCACCTCAGCGGTAAAATCAATATGCCCCGGGGTGTCAATGATATTGATATGATGGTCTTGCCAATAGCAAGTTACCGCCGCACTGGTGATAGTGATACCACGCTCTCGCTCTTGCTCCATCCAGTCGGTGGTCGCTTCGCCTTCATGCACCTCACCAATCTTATGCGCCAGTCCTGTCCGATAGAGGATACCCTCCGTGGTAGTCGTCTTGCCGGCATCGATGTGTGCGATGATCCCGATATTACGAAACTTACTCAAGGGGATCTTATTATGATCTGCCATATGCCCTCCCTTAACTCCTCGCAAAGTGAGCAAACGCTCGGTTAGCCTCAGCCATGCGGTGAGTATCTTCCTTCTTCTTATAAGCGGCACCTGTCTGGTTAATCGCATCGACAATCTCGCCGGCCAGTCGCTCCTGATAAGGCGCACCCTTGCGAGCTCGAGCAGCCTGAACCAGCCACATGAAGGCAAAGTGCTCTTGCCTATGCCCCTGGATCGGGAAGGGGATCTGATAGTTCGCCCCACCGACTCGTCTACTCTTGACTTCGTAATTAGGCGAGATATTGCTCAGCGCCGTCTCCAGTACTTCCAGCGGATTCTCCGACTTGACTTTCTTAGCAGCCAGCTCCAGCGCTGCATAGACCATCCGCTCCGCAGCGTGCTTCTTGCCGTTGAGCATCGACTTATTGATCAGGCGCTGTACCTGGACGCTGTTATACTTGCGGTCCGGCTTGATCAGGCGCTGTAAAGACTTGGTAGTTTTACGTGGCATTACTTGTCTCCTTTCTTAGCACCATACTTGCTACGACCTCGCTTGCGACCTTCGACACCCTGTAGGTCAAGCGCCCCGCGAACGATGTGATAGCGGACACCGGGTAAGTCAGGGACACGCCCACCGCGCACTAATACAACGGCGTGCTCCTGTAGATTATGCTTTTCTCCGCCGATATACGCCCAGACTTCCTGTCCGTTAGTCAGGCGAACACGAGCGACTTTGCGCATGGCTGAGTTCGGCTTCTTGGGTGTCTTAGTGGTAACTTTGACACAGACGCCTCGCTTCAATGGCCCATTCTGGGCATAGGTCTTAGTCTTAAGGGTGTTTTGGATGGTCAGCAAGGCCGGCGATTTGGATTTCTTGGTCGCACTTTTTCTCGGCTTACGAACCAACTGATTGATTGTAGGCATTGATCTCCTTTTAGCTATTGTTACATATTTAACTATGCCATTCCGTCCACAGCACTGGCGAATGGCTAGAAACTCTTCTGAGATAGGATATCATACTACAACATCCAAAACCAGTAGCATCATCTGTAATTTCTCTCCACACATAGCTTAGGTTGGTACGAGTAGTACGGGCGGTCCCCTCATACTCCAGCAGAACGCAAAGCGTGATAATTAGTTCTTGCGACTCAGAGCAAGCTGTAATTTCCCTATACGCATAACTCTATGGCATACGAGTAGTACAGGTGGTCTCCTCAGTTCTACTAACCTAGTCAG
>ERZ772977.1432-NODE-1432-length-12046-cov-27.657160_pt1 | contig 12046 bp, 8 predicted proteins | sample MGYA00511131_ERZ772977 | MGnify/ENA primary metagenome ERZ772977 (study PRJEB29015, sample SAMEA2737935) | human oral metagenome | biome: human oral; feature: human-associated habitat; material: dental | place: China | collected 2151 ...
CTGGTGGCTTCATGGGTGGCGGTGCTGGTGCTGGTGCGGGTGCTGGTAAGCAGGATAAGAAGTCGCGTCGGCGTAAGTATGTGGCGTTTAGGTTTGAGGATGAGGATGAGGATGGTCTGCCTGCGGGTTATGTGAATCCGATGTCTCAGACGTATGGGTCGGATAAGGATATTGCTCCGGCCAAGCGCGCTGATGATGGTTGGGATCCTCGCCAATGGTGAACCCGAACCATGTGGACCTGAATCATGGTGGTGTGCCCCGCCTGCCTCGCGTTTGTGTGGGGTGGGCGGGGCGCGCCGCGCGCGCCCTGACCACTGTGTTGTCGGCGTCCGTGTTGGCTGCGGGTGCTCTCGCTGTGGTGCCTGCTCCTGCGCGTGCGGAGGATGTGATTACGACGCAGGAGTACTTCTCGTACTACCACCTGGATACTGCTCGGGCGAAGGGTTACACGGGTAAGGGCGTGACCATCGCCCTCATCGACGGAACCGTGGATACGAGTGCTCCCGAGCTTAAGGGCGCCAACATCACGGATAAGAGCCGCTGCACGATTGAGGATTCTCTTTCTGGTAAGTCGCACGGGACGGGCATGGCGTCAATGTTGGTCTCTCCCGCTTTCGGTGTCGCGCCCGACGCTGTCCTCTATACGTACCAACGAGTGAACGTGAACTCTATCTCTCGGGGAACCTGTAGCAGCATGTCTCCAGCCCCTGATCGTTTCGCTGCACTGATCAATCAAGCCATTGATGATGGGGCGCAGATTATTTCGATTTCGATGGAAGGGACCGAGGGTGGCGATGATGTCAAGTGGGCGATTGCTCGTGCCGTGAGTGCGGGGGTTATAGTTGTCAACTCGGCAGGCAATACGGGATCGGACAACAACAACAATCAGCTGAGCAAGTGGTCGGGGGTCGTGGGCGTCGCGGCGATCACTGCGGACGGCCAGCGTGCTAGCTACTCCTCGTGGGGTAACGGCGTGACCACGGCGGCCTTCGGCAACCCGGTTGCCAGCCGGAACTATGAGACGGGCAAGATCGAGGATACCGACGGAACCTCGAACTCGGCCGCACTTGTTTCTGGGATGTTGGCGTTGGCGCGTCAGAAGTGGCCCGACGCCACCGCCAACCAGATCCTGCAGGTGTTGGTTGCCACGGGACTCAATCCAAACCACGAGTGGAATCAGTACACTGGTTATGGGGCGGCTGACCTTGGTGCGTTGGTGAACACCGATCCCTCCCAATACCCCGACGAAAACCCCCTGGCCCAAAAGCGTGGAGGTTCTAACCCGACGGTGCAGGAGGTTCAGGACTATGCCGATGGCGTGGTGGAGCCTAATCCCGATACCTTGGGTCAGTCCTACGTGTATCGCGGTATTGATGAGGTAGCTGCCTCGATGGACGACATCGGTCCCGTTCATTTGGGCACCAGCCCCAGGTACCACCGCAAGTGATGATGGCGCGGCAGATTTCGGGTGCGTGCGCGTCCCGTTTGCCTCACGTTCGTGTGGGGTGGGCGGGGCGCGCCGCGCGTGCCCTGGCCACGCTCGCCTCCGCGTCCGTGCTGGCGGTGGGTGCTCTTGCCTTGGTGCCTGCCCCGGCTCGTGCGGAGGACGTGATCACGACCCAGGAGTACTTCTCGTACTATCACCTGGATACTGCCCGGGCGAAGGGGTACACGGGTAAGGGCGTAACCATCGCCCTCATCGATGGGCCGGTGGACACCAGCGCGCCCGAACTCAAGGGTGCGAACATCACCGACAAGAGCCGCTGCACCATCGAAGCATCTAGCAAGAATAAGGGGCATGGCTTCGACATGGCGTCGATTCTCGTTTCCCCTAACTTTGGGGTTGCGCCGGACGCGGCCCTCTACTCCTACCAGGTGTCCACTGCGAACTCGATTTCGGCGGGCACGTGTGAAAAGGATGGGGAGAAGCTCGATACATATGCGCGGCTTATCAATCAGGCCATTGACGATGGTGCCCAGATCATCTCGATCTCCCAGGGGTCGGGCGACGACAGTGAGGAGTTGAAGTGGGCCGTTACACGAGCGATGAGTGAGGGTGTCATCATCGTCAACTCGGCAGGTAATACTGCGGCTGACGCCAATAGCGACCAGCTGAGCCATTGGTCGGGTGTGGTGGGGGTGTCCGCGATCACTGCGGACGGTACGTTCGCCGACTATTCCTCGTGGGGTAATGGTGTGACGACGGCGGCTTTTGGTGGGCCGGTTAGGACGCGTGACGACTCAGACCCCACGAAGCTTGCAGTGTCTAAAGGCACGTCGAATTCGGCGGCGATTGTCTCTGGATTGTTGGCGTTGGCTCGGCAGAAGTGGCCGGATGCTACGGCCAATCAGCTGTTGCAGGTGTTGACGCAGACGGCGCTTAATCCGAATCATGAGTGGAATCAGTACACGGGGTACGGCCCGATTGATGGGGGTGCGTTGGTGAATACTGATCCGTCGCAGTATCCGGATGAGAATCCTTTGGCTCAGAAGGAGGGGGGCTCGAAGCCGACTGTGGCGGATGTTCAGGATTATGGTGATGGGTTGGTCGATCCGCGGTATGTGAGCGCGGGTGATTCCTACACGTATCGTGGGGTTGATCCTATTGTTCTTGATGACCGTGATATCGCCACTCCTGTTCATTTGGGCACCAGCCCCAGGTATCACCGGAAGTGATGATGGCACGGCAGATTTCCGGAGCGTGTGTGCCCCGTTTGCCTCGCGTGTGTGTGGGGTGGGCGGGGCGCGCCGCGCGCGCCCTGACCACGCTCGTGTCCGCGTCCGTGTTGACGGTGGGTGCTCTTGCCGTGGTGCCTGCCCCGGCGCGCGCGGAGGACGTGATCACGACGCAGGAGTACTTCTCCTACTACCACCTCGATACTGCCCGGGCGAAGGGGTACACGGGCACGGGCGTCACCATCGCGCTTTTTGACGGACCCGTGGACACGAGTGTCCCCGAGCTTAAGGGCGCCAACATCACCGACAAGAGTCGCTGCACCATCGAGCCGATTCCGGCGAGCCGGACGCATGGGACTGCTATGGCGTCTTTCCTGGTGGCTCATGATTATGGCGTCGCACCCGACGCGACCCTGCTCACTTATCAAACTTCTACGGACCGGGATATTTCAGATGGGTCGTGTGAGAATCCTGGAGGTAGACGTCATAACTCTATTTCGACTCTCATTGATCAGGCCATTGATGATGGGGCACAGATTATTTCGTTGTCTGAAGATTCTCCGGGTAGCAGTGATAGCCTCAAGTGGGCTATTGCCCGGGCTATGAGCCGCGGCGTTATTATCGTCAACTCGGCGGGCAATACTGGTGCCGATAACAACAGCAATCAGCTGAGCAAGTGGTCGGGTGTCGTGGGTGTCTCGGCGATCACGGCGGATGGTCAGCGTGCGGACTATTCTTCGTGGGGTAACGGCGTGACTACTGCGGCCTTCGGGGGCTCCGTCAATCAACGCGACTACGATAAGGGCTCAATCGTGACGGCGAGTGGCGGGACATCGGCTGCCGCGGCGCTTACCTCTGGGTTGTTGGCATTGGGGCGTCAGAAGTGGCCTGACGCCTCCGCGAATCAGTTGTTGCAGGTTGTGACTAAGACGGCACTTAATCCGAATCATGAGTGGAATCCGTACACGGGTTATGGGGCGATCAATGGGGGTGCGTTGGTGAATACTGATCCCTCCCAGTATCCGGATGAGAATCCTTTGGCTCAGAAGGAGGGGGGGTCTTCTCCGACGGTGCAGGAGGTTCAGGACTATGCCGATGGTGTGGTGGAGCCTAACCCCGATACCTTGAGTCAGTCCTACGTGTATCGCGGTATCGATGAGGCAGCCGCCTTGATGGACGACATCGGCCCCGTTCATTTGGGCACCAGCCCCAGGTACCACCGCAAGTGACCATGGCCCGCGGCGCCCCGGGGCGCCGCGGGCCATGTCTGGCGGGAGCGCGATCTCACGCAGAGACTTGTAGACGGCCTGCAACGGGTGTAGATTTACTTAAAAAGCACTGGTGATCTATCCCATCAAGGTCTTCGCATGAATGCTCCTCACCGCGGACTGTGGCAGCGCCTCGGCGCCGCCGCCCTGTCCGGACTCATCATTACCGCCCTCGCCCCCAGCGCCCTCGCCGCCCCCGCAGGAGAACGCGCAACCCACGGCGACATGGAACCCAGCGCCGTCGCCGACTCGCAACCGGAGAGCGGTACGGGTGCGCAGGAAGAAACCGACAACACGGGCAGCGACAAGTCGGAACCCACAGGAACGGGCGCGCTCCCCGAGGCCTCACCCGAGACGCAGGACGAACTCGACGCCACTGTCTACGAATTCCCCGGAACGGAAGGCCCCACCCGGATCCACGTCCTCACGATCGGCTCCGCCGACGCCATCATGCTGGAATCGCGCGGCGTCTTCGCCATGGTCGACAGCGCCGAAGGAATCGGTGCCCCCGACGGAAGCGACCCGCGCTACCCCCTGCGCGAAGGAATCGTCCCCGCCAACGTCGGAGACACCAACCGGGTCCTGCGATACATGATCGACCACGGGGTAACCTCTTCGAACCTGGCGTTCTACCTGGGCACCCACGCCCACTCCGACCACATCGACAACGCCGACGACATCATCAGGCGCTTCCGCCCCAAGGTCATCTTCACCCCCGAATACTCCGACCGCTGGATCACCAACCCCAACGGCCTCTGGGACAACCAGTGGGTCTACGACAACATGGTCGAGGCCGCCCACTGGGCCGAAGCAACCTACGGCGCCCAATTCGTCCAGCACGTTGACGGCTATAACACGCACGTCACGCTCGGCGACATGGACGTGCAGCTGATCCCCTTCGACCCCGAAGAAAAGTACAAGGTCAGGGGAACAACCGACGCCAACCTCATGGGATGGGGGGCGAAAGTCACCGCCTTCGGACGCACCGCCTTCCTGGCCGCCGACCTCATGGACACCGAGGCCGACTGGGTCACGCACAACGGCTACGAGGCGCGCGTCGCGCGAGCCGTCGGAAAGGTTGACGTGCTCAAGGCCGGACACCACGGCCTGCGAAGCTCAAACTTCGCCCCCTTCATGGAGGCGCTGGACCCGTCCATGATCATCCAAACCGGCACCGAAGCCTATGCCGCCGACAGCCTCACCGCCAGCGTCATCCACGGCCAGGCGACCTGGGCGCCCGCCGCCGAGCTATGGGACAACGGAAAGATCCCCTCCGTGATCGCAACCTTCACCTCCTCCGGGATCTCCTACAACGACCTGACGAAGGCCTCGTGGGGACACGAATACGACGCGGAACACCCGCGAGCCTGGTGGTTCCAGGCGGGGCGCCCCGCGCCGACAACCGGATGGTGGCAAGGACGCAGCGGCAGCTGGTACTACTTCGCGGGCAAACCCTCCGCCGAAGCCTCCACGTGGGTCAGCGACAACGGCCAGTGGTACTGGATGGGCGCCACCGGAGCCATGGCCTCCTCCGAATGGATCTCGGACGGAAACGGCCTCTACTACATCGACTCGGCTGGACACCCCTCCTCCGCGAGCGGATGGACCCAGAACGACGGCGCCTGGTACTACCTGCGTGACGGCTGCGCACACACCGGGTGGCTCAACGACCGGGGAACCTGGTACCTCCTCGACCCCGCGAGCGGCCAAATGGTTACCGGCTGGGGCCAAGTCGACGGCTCCTGGTACCACATGGACTCCTCCGGCCACATGACCACCGGCTGGATCAACGACGGCGGCGCGTGGTACTACCTGCGGGGCAGCGGACAGATGGCCACCGGGTGGCTGGCCAGCGGAGGGTCCTGGTACTACCTGGGTGCGTCGGGCGCGATGCGCACCGGCTGGTTCCAGGACGCCGGCTCCTGGTACTACGCCGACCCTTCCGGTGCGATGGTCACCGGGTGGCTGGCCAGCGGAGGATCCTGGTACTACCTCGGGGCCTCGGGCGCCATGGTCACCGGGTGGCTCCCCAGCGCGGGCTCCTGGTACTACCTGAGCGAGGACGGAAGCATGGTGACCGGACGGGTCCTCATCGCAGGCCGATACTCGGACTTCTCCGCGTCGGGCAGCTGGCTCGGCTACACCCCCTGATGCCTCGGCAACTTCCTCACACAAGCGCCGCCCACCGCGAATCAACGCAGGTGGGCGGCGCTTACGTCGGGTGCTGTTTCGCGGGTAGGCGGGTTGACCGGTGAGCCCTGGAGTCCTGTCGATGACGTAGGACACCTAGATTCCATTCCTGAAAAGATGTAGAATTTTTGCAACTAAACGGGAAAGTGGGAGAGTGATGCTGCGAGTCCTTCATCTCGACAACTGGAAGTCCTTTTCGGAGCCGGTCGACTTCACGATGATTGCGGGCAAGGAAACTCGCCACGGCGAGACGCTCTACCTGGGTAGCAAGAACCGTGTGCTTCCCGTTGCCGCGATCTACGGCGCGAATGCGGCGGGAAAATCCACTCTCCTCGACGCGCTCGCTCACCTGCAGGCCATGCTGCGCGAGCCGCGCAAGCGCGGGCAGCGCCTGCACTATCACCCGCACCTTCTCTTCGGTGCCGACAAGCCCAGCGTCATCGGCGTCGAGATCGTTCTCGACGTCCAGGATGCGACATCGAATCGAAAAGCTATCGTCTACTACGAGGTAGCGTTCAACGCGGAACGCGTTGTCGAAGAGTCCCTGTATCGCCTGCGCTCGGAAGACGAGCAGGCTGTCTTTGAACGCCACGGCCAGGAGATCTCTCTCTACGGCGATCTAGAAGACGAAGTGGCGCTCGACGCCGTGTCGAAGACCGTTCAACCAAATCGTCTCTTCCTCGAAACCTGCTTCAACGCGGGACTCATTGACGATGAGCAAAGGCTACTCGGATCCGTGATCGCGTGGTTCCAACGTCTGACGATTGTTGGGCGCGGATCGCGTTATATCCTCATGCCGCAGCAAATCGCGCATGACGAGGATTTTCGTGCCGCAGTTGGGAAGGGCCTCACAGTCGCCGACACCGGTATTTCCGACATCTGCTTCACCGTTGTGCCTCGAGCCAAGGTACCCGCGGAAGATAAGGTCCTTGATGAGGTCGAGAGCCAGCTCACCGACAACAGGTCCGAGGTGTACCTGAATGCGGAAAACGGAGCCGTCTTCCGCGCTCGGCTGGGCGTGGAGGGAGACGTTGTGTACGAGCGCTTCGTAACCGTACACACGGGCGGAGGCAACGAATTCCGACTTCCTCTCGAGCAGGAATCCGACGGGAGTGTTCGCTACCTGCATCTGCTCCCCATCCTGTATTGGGCGGGAACGAAACAGCGGTCCGGGGTGTACCTGATTGACGAACTTGAGGACTCACTCCATCCCAAGCTCACGGAGGAACTCATCCGGTTGTTCCTGGATGCGTCGGGGCCGGACGAGCAACGACAGCTCATCTTTACGACGCACGAGCTTCACCTCCTGCGCGTCGACCTATTGCGGCGCGATGAGATATGGCTGGTCGAGAAGAATAACCATCGGTCCGAGCTGACGAGGCTGACGGACTTCCCTTCGTCCGACATTCGTTCCGGCAGCGACCTGCAGCGGATGTACATGTCGGGCCGCCTCGGCGGCGTCCCACGGCTCTAGGAAACAATGTGGGTAAGAGAAACGCGCCGACGAGGAAATCCTCGCGTGGACTCAGGGGCCGCTCCCATAGCAGACGGGTGAGGCCTATCGTCGTTCTCGCCGTTGAGGGGGAGACAGAGAAGAAGTACTTGAACTTGATCGCATGGCTCGACCAGCTTCTGCCGCGACGCTCCGAATAAGACGGCAGCTGGCTCGGCTACACCCCCTGACGCCTCGGCAACTCCCTCACACAAGCGCCGCCCACCGCGAATCAACGCAGGTGGGCGGCGCTTGCCCGTTGTACCGTGAGAGGACCAATCCTGAGCGAAAGGCCACTCATGACGTTCCCTCGCGCCCGCCTCACAGCGGCCCTGACGATGACTGTCGCGACCGCCGTGGCCTCGTCCCTCGCTCTCGTCGGGACCGCCCGCGCCGACGATACTCAGTCCGCCGCCGAGCAGTCCATGGACTCCTGGACGCCGGGGAACACCCTTCCCCTGAGTAACTCCAAGTCGGTCGAGGCCTCGTCCGTGAGTGCCTCCACCCTGACCTTCCCCGCCGCGACCGACGAACAAACCAAGATTTTCATCCTGTCCACCGACTCCTCCGACGCGATCCTCGTCGAGAGTGGAGGCTGGTACGGAATCATCGACGGCGGCGAGGACGCCTACCTGCCCGACGGCTCCGACCCCCGCTACCCCGTGCGCACCGGCACGGCCGCCACTGCCGGATCCACGACCGAGTGGCTGATGCAATACCTCGACGACCAGGGAGTCAACGACACCAACGTGGCCTTCTACCTGGGCACCCACGCCCACTCCGACCGCATCGCCGCCGAGGTCGGCGAGGTCAACATGCTCAAGGCAGGCCACCACGGGGCGGAATCCTCCAACTCCGTCCCATTCATGGCCGCCCTGCACCCCGGCGCGATCATCCAGACGGGTGAAGCATCCCATAGCCCCGACCGCCTGTCCTTCCTGGTCCTCCACGGCGACACCAAGTGGTTTCCCATGGGCAACATCTGGGAATCATTGAACGTCCCGGCGCTCGTGTGCGTCTTCGCCGACGACGAGATCCAATACGACGGCGTCGCCCACGCGCAGTGGGGACACGAGTACGAGTCCGAAACCCCGCGCGCCTGGTGGTTCCGGGCGGGCCGCCCCGCCGCGACGACAGGCTGGTGGGACGGACCATCTGGCAACCGCTATTACTTCGACGGCTCCGCGTCAGCCCTGGCCAACCAGTGGGCAGTCATCGACGGGGTCACCTACCACTTCGACGCGACCGGCGCGCTCGACGCCACCGCCTCCACCCTCACGGGTTCCGGCGTCGCCGGCTCCTTCGCCGCCAGCGCGTGGTGGTACGTCCTCCTCGGCGCGGCGCTCACCGCCCTCGCCGGAGCGGGTGTCGCGATCGCGGGGCGCACGGGCGGGAGCTGAGGCTGGCGCGACCTAGCGCGCCTCGTCCAGCTGGTGGAAGATCGCGCCCAACAGGGGAGTGAGGACCTCGAGCGTGTCCAGCGCCCCACCGCGCGACCCCGGCGAGGAGACCACGAGAACCCCCGAGGAATCCCGGGCGGTCACGCCCACGACCCCGCGGGACAAGCCCGACAGGGGCGTGTGAGCCAGCCCGTGGGAGCGAATCTGCTCCGCGATACCGGGGATCTCCACCTCGATTACCTCGCGGACCGCCTCGGGGGCCTCGTTGCCCACCCCGAACCCCGAACCGCCCAGCACCAACACGAAGCGCGCCCCCGACCCGATCGCCTCGCGGATCTGCGCTTCCAAGGCATCCCGGCTCTCCGGGACCACGGTCGACGACACCGAACCCAAGCCCGCGCGCTCCAGGGCCTGCGTGCATGCCGGAGTCGCCCGGTCCTCCTTCGTGCCGGCGTGAATGCGGCTCGAATACACGATGATGCGGGCGTCGATCCGGGAAAGATCGTAGGAGACGGGCTTGGGCATGATGTCCTCCGAGGAGCAGCGGGTGCTTTCACCGCCGATCTTAGTCCCTGAGGCGGCGGCGGGCGGAGCCTGAGAGCGCCGATAGGAACCCGGCGCATTAAGTGCGTTGTGAGGCCGCGAAAAATAGTCTTTGGGTGCCGCTCTGCGGGGGCTACTCTGTCGGCGTGCGGCTCGCACCCGAGCCAACAGGCGAAAAGAAAGGGGTGTAGGCACTTTTAATGGCCTCTCGTCTTCCTTGAGCTATCAAGGAAAAGTAACGAACTGGGCGCTGTTGGCCCGCGGCGTTGCGCCCGGAGAATCCCCTTGTTAGATTAAACGCGTCGCATCCCCACTCAAAAGGAGGCTCACGTGCGTTCCCTGCGCATCCTGCCCGTCCTCGGCGCCGCCGCCCTCGCCCTGGCCGCCTGCACCGGCGGGACGAGCCCCGCGACTGACACCGCCTCGTCCGAGGCCACCGGGGCGCCCGCCAAGGAAACCGTCCTCAACGTCTACGCCGCCGCCTCGCTGACCGAAACTTTCGGCGAACTCGAGAAGACCTTCGAGGCGGCCAACCCCGGCGTCGACGTCCGCTTCAACTTCGCGGGTTCCCAGGACCTCGTCGCCCAGCTCGGTGAGGGAGCCGACGTGGACGTCCTGGCCACCGCCAACGAGTCGACCATGAAGAAGGCCGCCGACGCCAACCAGGTCGATACCCAGACCGTCTTCGTCACCAACACCCTCACCCTCATCACCACGCCCGGCAACCCGGTGGGCGTGACCGGCCTGGACTCCTCCCTCGACGGCGTCAAGCTGGTCGTGTGCGCCCCCGAGGTCCCCTGCGGCAAGCTCACCAAGACCCTCACCGAAAAGCTGGGCGTCACCCTGAACCCCGTCTCCGAGGAACAGGCCGTCACCGACGTGCGCGGCAAGGTCTCCTCCGGCCAGGCCGACGCCGGAATCGTCTACAAGACGGACGCGCTGGCCGAAGGCGACGCCGTCGACACCGTGCCGATCCAGGGCGCCGACGAGGCCGTCAACAAGTACCCGATCGCGCTCGTGTCCGCCTCGGCCAACAAGGAACTCGGACAGAAGTGGATCGACCTGGTCCTCTCCGCCGAGGGACAGGCGCTCCTCCAGCGCGCCGGCTTCACGGCCGCCGCGAAGTAGCATCGACGCGTGAACACGCGCCGCACCCCCGCCGTGAGCCCCCTTCCCATCTGGGCGGGGGGCCTCGGCGCGCTCGCCCTCCTCTTCCTGGCCCTGCCCCTCCTCTTCATGCTCGGGCGCGTCAACTGGGGCTCCCTGGGTTCCACGCTCTCCACCGACGAGGCCACCTCCGCCCTGGCCCTCTCCCTGCGCACCTGCCTCCTTGCCCTCGGGGCCGACCTGATCCTCGGCGTGCCCGCCGCCCTCCTCCTGTCGCGCTCGTGGCGAGGCGTGCGCGCCGCCCGCATCCTCGTCGCACTGCCCCTCTCCCTCCCACCCGTTGTCGCCGGCATCGCGCTGCTCGCCGCCTTCGGCAGGCGCTCCACGCTCGGCGCGCTCCTGAGCGGTGCCGGCCTCGACATCGCCTTCACGACGACCGCCGTCGTCATCGCCCAGGTCTTCGTATCCCTCCCCTTCCTCATCGTCACCCTCGAATCCGCCCTCCGCGCCCGCGAGCCGGGGCTCGAGGAGATGGCCTCCTCCCTGGGCGCATCCCCCACGCGCGTCTTCTGGCAGATCACCCTTCCCACCGTCCTGCCCGGCCTCGGGCGCGGCACCGCGCTGGCGCTGGCCCGATGCCTCGGAGAGTTCGGAGCCACTCTCACCTTCGCGGGGTCCATGCAGGGAGTCACCCGCACAATGCCCCTGCAGATCTACCTCGCCCGAGAATCCGACGCGGACCTCGCCCTCGCGCTCGGCGTCGTCCTGCTCGCCGTCGCGGTCCTCGTCGTCGCGCTCACCGAAACCCCCTGGCGACGCGCCGCCTCCCTCCTGCGCGCCGCCTCCTTCCTGCGTGGCGCTTCCCCCCTGCGACTGACGAGGCCGGTGCCTGCCGCTGCCTCCCTTCTGCGCGGCGCCTCCCTTCTGCACGCGGCCACGAGGCGGGCAGAGGACGACGGCGCCGAGGATGCCCCGAGCGAACCCGTGCCCGTGCGCGTCGCCGGAACGATCGCCCAGCGCGGCTGGGAGGCGCAGGTCAGCCTGGAGGCGGGTGTCGTCACCGCCGTGGTCGGCCACAACGGCGCAGGAAAGTCTACCCTCGCCCAGGTCGTGGCCGGAACTCTGCGCCTCGACTCGGGATCCGCGCGGATCGGGGAGCGCGCCGTTGACGACGCCACCACCTTCGTGCCCGCGCGACGACGCGGCGTCGCCATGGTCTCCCAGGCGCCCCGCATCTTCACGCACATGAGCGTGGCTGCCAACGTCGCCTTCCCCCTGCGGGTGCGCGGCGTCGGACGCGCCCAGGCCCGGGCCGCCGCCACCGACCAGCTGCGCGCCGTCGGCATCGCCGACCTCGCCCACAGGCGCGC
>ERZ772977.1434-NODE-1434-length-12035-cov-11.845242_pt1 | contig 12035 bp, 9 predicted proteins | sample MGYA00511131_ERZ772977 | MGnify/ENA primary metagenome ERZ772977 (study PRJEB29015, sample SAMEA2737935) | human oral metagenome | biome: human oral; feature: human-associated habitat; material: dental | place: China | collected 2151 ...
AAGGTGTCGTTGGAGGACTGGCCGCGGTTGACGTGGTCGTTGGGGTGGACCGGGGACTTGGTGCCCATCTGACCGCCGGCCAGCTCGATGGCGCGGTTGGAGATGACCTCGTTGGCGTTCATGTTGGACTGGGTGCCGCTGCCGGTCTGGAAGACGACCAGCGGGAAGTGGGAGTCCAGCTCGCCGGAGATGACCTCGTCCGCGGCCGAGGCGATGTACCGGGCGATGTCGTCGGGCAGCTCGCCGAGCTCGGCGTTGGCCAGGGCGGCGGACTTCTTGAGCACGCCCAGCGCCTTGATGAGCGGGCGGGTCAGGACGAAGGTCTCCCGGCCGATGTCGAAATTGGTCAGGGAGCGCTGCGTCTGCGCGCCCCAGTAGCGGTCGGAGGCGACCTCGACGGTGCCCATGGAGTCGGATTCGGTGCGCGTCGTCGCAGCCCGGTCGGGCGTCGTTGCATCAGGTGTCATGGGAGCAAGGCTATGCGCTCGGCGCGCGCGGGGGGCGAGGACGGGCCCGCCAGGAGGCGTCCCGGCCCGACCGACGGGTCATGTATCTGTTGGAAAACAACGCAGAGAACGCTGCAGACCACTCCAGGTAGTGAATGATATGCTCGAAGCACGTAACGGAAAGGAGTCATTATGAGCGACAGCGGAACCTTCGACAGACTGTCCGGCAAGGCCAAGGAGGCCGCGGGAAAGGTCACCGGCGACAAGGAGACCGAGACCGAGGGCAGGCTCCAGCAGGCCGAGGGCAGGATCAAGGACGTCGTCGAGGACGCCAAGGGAGTCGTCGAGGGGGGTGTCAATCGCCTCAAGGGCGACAAGTGACCCGCTGAGAGGAGAGGCCCGCGGCCGCGGGCAGGCGCGCGACCAGTGCTTGCAGGCGGTCGCACGTCCTCTCGTCCGCGGCTGCGCCGTTACCCGCATCGCTGATCTCACGCCTCTGATCGGCATCGAGCAGACGGGTCAGGACCTCCGCGACGGCAAGTCCGACCTGCACCTCCCCGGCTGTTGCCAGCGAGTCGGTCAGGTCCAGGCCCGCATCCAGATTGCCCGGTCGCCCGCTCGTCACGCACGCCGCGACGAGCTCGGCCGCCTGCTCGGGCGTGCCCGGCCACCCGGTCATCGGCACGATGACGGTGGCGACCTGTGCGAGCGGACGGGCGCCCGTCCACGAGGCCGGGTCACGAAGGGCCACCTCGGTGAGCAGGCTCCGCAGACGGGCTGCGTCACCGGGGTCCAGCAGACCGGAGCGGTCCCACTGCACCGCCAGGGCGGCCGCGTCACCGGCGACCTCGTCGGCGTCGCGGCCAGCGCCCTCGATCATGGCGAGAACCAGCGGCAGCTGCTCCGCCACCGGCTGTCCGGAGTCGACCCGGCGGCGGGCGGCTGCCAGCTGCCGGCCCTGCTTCGACCACGCCTGAGCTGCGGCATTACGCTGCCCCGCCGGGGAGGGGGCGTCGCCCCAGGACGCCAGGATCTTCAGCGCCTTCTTCGACTGGGGCCGATCCGCACGCACCCGTTCCAGGGCGGGGACCAAGGAGGAGAGAAGGCTGGCCGGCCAGCGCTCGGCCCAGCCGCCCACGAGGTCGAGTACTGCCTCAACGGCATCGTCCTCGACAGCGGGGTCGGTCAGACAATCGACAACGGCGTCCAGCAGCTCGGGTGTGGGCGCGACGTCCGTCGCGGCGAAGTCCCTGATGAACCCGGTCATGTCGTTCAGGCGCAGATCGGACAGATCCGGCTGCGCCTGAAGAGCGGAGGCGAGCAGGGCGGCCCAGCGGTCGTCGCCCTGGACGGCGAGGGCGTAGGCGGCATCGGTGCGCGGCGTGCCCCGGTGGCGGCTCGGGGTCCAGCGCGCCGGGGCGCGATGCCAGGCGGGCCAGGGCGTCGCGGACCTCGGGGCGCGGGGGCATGAACCTCAGGGCGCTTACCATGACGTCGGGGTCCGCAGCAGGTCGCTCCGCGAGCTCGAGAAGGCGCGCGAGGGCCGGCGGCGTGGCCCCGCGCGACCTGTTGACCGCCTCGGCGAGGGCGTCGATGACCTCCTCGCTCGCCCCGCCGGCGTCGACGGGCAGGGCGGTGAGCACTGCCGCGGCCAGTCGCGGATCAGTGATGGCCAGCCACATCGGCAGCGAGGAGTCGGGGAGGTCATCCGTGAGCTCGTTGAGGCAGACATCGGCGACGCGCTGCGCCGTGGACCAGTCGGCGACCAGGGCGCGAACGTCCCCCTCATCGGCGCGATGACCGGCGACGCGTCCGAGTAGAGCACAGGCCCGCGCTTCGGACGTGTCGGGGGTGCTCAGATCATGGCGGCCCAGGGCGAAGGCGGCGGCCCGGGCGATTGCCGACTCGAGCCCGTCAGATTCGCCCATCGCGGCACTGCGCGCGAGGACGCTCAGCGCGGCGGCGCGCCGGGAGTCGAGTCGGGAGCGCTGGGCCTGGAGGAGGACGAGGGCCTGGGCCTCGAGCGGGTCGAAGGAGTCGAGCTCGGCCAGCAGTGGGGCCAGGACATCGGTGGCCTCGTCGAGTCGGGCCTGAAACTCCCTGAGCCGATCCTCGGCTCTCCGGTAACCACGCGGGTATGCCCGAAGGAATGACAGGGCAGCGCGATGCTCCGTGACGCACTGACCGTAGTAGGCCACCAGGCCGAGAGCCCCGGCCGGATTCGCGCAGCGGTCCGCGGCGAGCAGGCGTGCGACCTCGACGACGGCGGGCCCGGAAGCCGAGTAGAGGGTGCCCTGGTGGAGGACGACGGAGTACAGATCATCGATCGCGTCATCGGCGAGATCGGGATCGGTCAGGCCCGCCAGTGCCTCAGGCACCTCGGTGGCCGGCCCGTAGGCCCCGTTCAGCTCCGACCAGTCGCGGCCCGTCCCAGCATCCGCAGTGCTGTCAGGGTTGTCAGGGTTGTCGTGACTGTCAGGACTCCCCGTTCCTTCAACACTCTCGGCGCTTTCGTCACTCATCCCCGTCTCCCCTCACCATGGCAGCGCGAGGGGAACACTAACAGCGCGAGAGCCGGTCCTTCACGAGCCGGAGTCAGCATGAAAGGCCTTGTACAGGGTCAGTGCCAGCACGGTGCGGTCGGTGGCCTGCAGCTTGCGCAGCAGGGCGGAGACATGATTCTTGACCGTGCCCTCGGCGAGCACCATGCGAGCGGCGATCTCCTGGTTCGTCAGCCCCTCGGCCACCAGCGCCGCAACCTCGCGCTCGGTCGGGGTGAGGATCGCCAGCACGGGAGACATGGAGGACTCAGTCTTGTCGTTCTGCGGTGCGGCGAGGGCGAGTCTGGCCACGCGCGGGTCGATGACCAGCCCACCCTGCGCCACAGCGCGGACGGCCTCGGCCAGGGACTCGATCGAGGTGTCCTTGAGCAGGAATCCGGCCGCTCCAGCGGCGACCGCCCCCTGGACGACATCGGGCTCGTCGAAGGTGGTCAGCACCAGGACCGGCAGATCCGGATGCGCCCGGGAGCACTGCCGCACGAGCTCGATCCCGTCCATGACCGGCATCTTCGCGTCCGCCAGGACGACGTCGACCTCCTCGGCGCGCAGCACCGCCAGGGCCTCGGCGCCGTGGGCGGCCTGGGCCACCACGTCGACGCTCTCGACGGTGCCGAAGAGCATGACCAGGCCCCGGCGCAGGAGCTGCTGGTCGTCGACCACGAGGACCCGGAGCGCGCCGCTCACGACGCCCCCCGACCGGAGGCGGCGACGACCTCCTGCGGCGGGAGCGTCAGCGCCAGCCGGAAGGAGTCGTCGTCCCGGCCCGCCGTGACCGCACCGCCCAGCTCGGCGGCGCGCTCGGACAACCCGCCCAGCCCGAAGCCGGCGGAGGCGCCGCCCTCACCGCCCACCGGCGCCCGCGGCACCCGCGGGCGCAGCTCGACGGGAATGTCATTGGTCACCGTGACGAGGGCGCCCCGGTCGACGGCGCTCACGCGGATGTCCACCGAGCGCGCCCGGCAGTGCCTGAGGGCGTTGGTCAGGCCCTCCTGGACCGTGCGGTACATGAGGAGCTCGGCCGCCTCGGTGAGCGATCGCGGGCTCAGCTCGTCGATCACGCGCACCCTCACCCCCGTTCCCCGGAACGATGCCGCCACGTCCTCCAGGCCCGCGACGCCGCGGTCGTCCTCGGCGCGCACGGGGCTCAGGGCCCGCACCCACGTGCGCATCTCGCGCACCGCCTCCCGGCTCGTGCGCTCGGCCACCGCCACCTCCTCCCAGGCGGCGGCGGGATCCGAATCGCGCACGCGGCCCGCGAACTCCAGGCTCATCCCGATCCGGGTCAGCCGGTGCCCGAGCCCGTCGTGCAGCTCGTGCGCGGCCCGCGCGCGCTCCCGGGCGAGCATGAGCTCCTTCTCCAGCACCGCCCTGCGCCGGACCTCCTCCAGGGCCGCGTCGCGCTCGGCGATCGCGCGGCGCTGGGCGGCCAGGGCGGCGTCGTACCTGGACAGGGCCAGGCCGAGGGCGGTTCCCAGCGTCATGAGAACCGCCGCGGGGATGTCGAAGAGCAGGATCTCCGCCGGTCCTCGTCCCAGGACCAGGAGCAGGGCGGCTGATGCGGCGGGCATCACCGCATCGCCGACCAGACTCGCCCGCACCCCGACGTCGATGACGAGCAGCGCGGCCGCCACGATGAGGGCCGGCACGACGAAGCCGAGAGTCCCCAGCAGCGCAGGACCGGTCAGGAGCACGAGCACGGCCACCGAGCAGGCGGCGCGGGCGCGCCCGGCCGCCGCTCTGCGCCGCGCCATCCACATGACCCCCACGACTCCCACCGTCGTCAGGACGTAGCACGCCCACGCTCCCCCGCGCGGTTCTCTGAACAGGAACTGCAGCCCGACGAACGCCAGGCACACGAGTGAGAGGACCTGCAGGACGGGCAGGAGCGCGGCGCCCGTGGGCGGGTCGTCCTCCGCCCGCCCGCCGGTGCTCCGCTGCTGGGTGCTCACCCGGTCACCGTAGCCCGGCGCACCGCGCGATGTCCCATGACCGCGGTCATGAACACGCACCGGGAATCCGGCCCCCGGTCACGCGCGGGCGCCGCGGGTGCACTCGTAGCGTCGGGGCATGGCAACTCAACCGCGCACCGCAGCGTCCTCGCAGTCCCGGTCCCCGCAGCCCCGCCGCCGCCCGCCCGGGTGGGCGCGCGTGGTGCTGGCCCTCGTCGCCTTCGCAGCCGCCGGATCCTCCCCGCTCCTGGCCGACCTCATCCCCCCGCTGCGCGACGCGCTGGCCTCGGACGACCTGGTCCCCGTCCTCAGCGCCCGAACGGTCCTGTCGCTGATCCCACTGGTCTTCTACCTCCTGTTCACCGCCGTGCTCACCCGCTGCGCGGACCACCGGCCGCTGCGCGCCGCGGGCCTGACGCTCAACCGCCGGGCGGCGAGCGCCTTCCTGGCGGGGACCGGCCTCGCGGTGCTCATCACCGTCTGCCTCGCCGTCGTCTTCTACGCCCTGGGGATCGGAGGGGCCCCCGGCCTGAGGCGCCCGGATCTGACTGCCGGCGGCGCCCCCGTGTGGCTCGTGCTCGTCTTCATCCTCTCGAGGTGCTACGTGCTCCAGGGCACCGGGGAGGAGGCCCTCATGCGCGGATACCTTCTTCAGAGCCTGTCCGATCGGCCCGGGCGCGCCGTGTGGATCTCGACGCTGGCCTTCACCTCCCTGCACCTGATCTCCCAGGGCGGGCAGCAGAACGTCGCGGACCACGTGTTCTACCTCGCCACTCCCTTCGGCTTCGCCCTGGCCGCGGCCTACCTCTCACTGGTCATGCGCAGCGTGTGGGCCGGGGTCGGCATCCACGGGGGCCTCCACCTCGGCAACGCCATCGTTCAGATGGTGGGTCTGGAAGCCTCGGGGCCGATCGTGTGGATCGTCACCGGGGTTGTCTTCAGCGGCGTCGGCCTGGTGATCGCCTCCCGCATCAGCAAGCAGCGGTGGGCCGAAATCGCCGCGCACGGCCCCTACTCCCCGCCGATCGACCGCTGAGCTCAGGTTCGCGCCGATAACCCTAACCCGCCGAAGACATGCCCGCACGTGCATAGCGCGAAGTCCCCCGGCACCTGATGGTGCCGGGGGACTTGCCACCTGTGCGGCGATGGTGGCGGGGGAGGGATTCGAACCCTCGACCTCCGGGTTATGAGCCCGGCGAGCTACCGAACTGCTCCACCCCGCGGCGATGCCACCAACGATAGCCCCGACCGCCCGCGAACTCCAAGCCGCTGAGCCGTGCCCTTGCTCACCAACCCCTGCTCACCAAGACGGCAGGGGCGGGGGCCGACGACGCACTCCCGGCGTCGTCGACCCCCGCCCGGCGCCGCGAGCCCGCTCCGGGGACCCACCGGACCCCGTCACGCGGGCGCCCCGCGCCGGGCTTTCAGCCCTTGAGCCGCCTCTGGGCGTCGATGGCGCGGTCGACCGCGTCGGAGAGCCGGCTCTGCGCCTCGCCGAGCTTCGCCAGGTCGCCGTCCCTCATGGCCTGGTCGGCGTCCGTCTTGGCGGTCTGGGCGTCGGACAGGGCCGCATCCAGATCCGCCTGGGGGTCGCCGGTCGAGGTCCCCGCCGTCGGAGAGGCGGCGGCCGTCGGAGTCCGGGCCGCCGTCGGCGGGGCGGTGGTGGCCTGCGCCGTCGGCGCCTGAGTGGGCGCCGCCGAGGCGCCGCCCCCCTCCTCGCCGGACGGAGCGGTCGTGGTCGAGGTGTCATTGGCCGCCGCGGCGTCGCCGTCGACCGTCTCCTCCCCCGTGGTCGCGCCCGAGTCCCCGCCGAAGACCTGGTTGAGGGCCTCGGAGAGGGTGTCGGCGAAGCCCACCTTGTCGCCGAAGGCGACCAGGACCTTGCGCAGCAGCGGGTACTGGGTCCCCGAGGAGGACTGGACGTAGACCGGCTGGACGTAGAGCAGCCCGCCGCCCACCGGCAGCGTCAGCAGGTTCCCCTTGATCACCTGCGAGCCCTGTAGGCCCCCCAGCACGTTGAGGACCTGCGAGACTTCGGTGCTGGAGTTGAAGTAGTTCTGCACCTGCCCCGGCCCCGGCACATTGGACGAGCGCGGCAGCTCCAGGAGCCTGATCCGGCCGTAGCCGGGATTGCGCACCCCCGCCTGACCCGAGTTCGTCTCGGAGTCGACGGCGAGGAATCCGGTGAGCACGTTGCGCCCGGTGCTGCCGCCGGGGATGTAGACGCTGGACAGGGAGAAGCTCGCCGACTCCTGGCCCGGCATCTGCAGCGTGAGGTAGTAGGGCGCCTGCGGCGACTCCCCCACCTGCGAGGGGTCGGAGTCGCGGGTCGGGTCGTCGGGGACCTTCCAGAAGTCGCCGCCGGAGTAGAAGTCGGCGGCCGAGGTCACGTGGTAGCTGGCCAGAATGGTGCGCTGGACCTTGAACAGGTCCTCCGGGTAGCGCATGTGCGCCATGAGGTCGGCGCTCATCTGGCTCATCGGCGTCACCGAGCCGGGGAAGACGGCCTTCCAGGCGGCCAGGATCGGGTCGTTCTCATCCCACTCGTACAGCGTCACCGAGCCGTCGTAGGCGTCGACGACGGCCTTGACGGAGTTGCGCACGTAGTTGGACTCCTCCGGCGCCCCGAGCAGGTTCGCCTGTCCGGTCGCCTCCGACATCGTCTCCTCCAGCGACTCGTGCTGGGAGTAGGGGTAGTTGTTGGTCGTGGTGTAGCCGTCGAGGATCCACACGACCCGCTTGGGCGTGGAGGGATCGCCGTCGTGGTCGACGACCGCCGGGTAGGGGCTGCCGTCCAGGGTCAGCCAGGGGGCGACCTTCGAGACCCGCTCGGCGGGGTTGCGGTCGTAGAGGATCTGGGAGCCGGCGCGCACCTCCTGGGAGAAGAGGATGTTCATCTCCTGGAAGCGCACGGCGTACAGCAGCCGGTTGAGGGGGTTGGACACGTTCGGGCCCCCGTTGCCGGCGAAGGTGGTGTTGACCTGCCCGGAGGGCGCGGCGTCGTCGGGGTAGTCGAGCTCGTGCGGGCTCCCGCCGTCGTCGCCGCCCACAATGGAGTACGACGGCGAGGACTGGCCGAAGTAGATGCGCGGCTCGTACTCGCCCAGGTCGCCGCTGGAGGGGATCCCGCCCTCCCAGAACGCGGGCGAGCCGTCGGTGCGGGCCGTGTTGCCGTAGGCGGTGACGACGCCGTAGCCGTGGGTGTAGACCGTGTGCTCGTTGATCCACGTGCTCTGCCCCGACCCCAGGCCGTTGAGGTTGAGCTCGCGCACGGCGATGACCGTGTCCCGGCTGACCCCGTCGACCCGGTAGCGGTCGACGTTGAGCAGGTTGGCGAAGCCGTAGTACTGCTTGTTCTGCTGGAACTGGGTGAAGCTCGGCGAGACCTGGTTGGGATCCAGCAGGCGGATCGAAGTGGTCGACTCGGCGTCCTCCTTGAGCTGGCCCGCCGTCGCCTCCGTCACGGCCGCGTAGTTGGAGGTCTCGACCCCGTCCAGGCCGTAGGCCGCCAGGGTCGCCTTGATATTGCGGTCGATGTACTGCGACTCCTCCCGCTGGGCGTTGGGGTCGACGACGAACTTCTGAATGACCGCCGGGTAGGCCAGGCCGATGAGCAGCGCCGAGACCACCATGACCACCACGCCCGTCACGGGCAGCTTCCACGACCTGGCGCGCACCGAGGCGAGGAAGAGCACGGCGATGGCCACGGCGATGGCGGCCAGGATCGCATTGGCCGGGATGACGGCGTTGACGTCGGTGTAGCCGGCGCCGTCGAACTTGGAATTCGAGGAGTACAGGGCCGAGTAGCGGCTCAACCAGTAGCCGGCGCCCCGCAGCAGGCAGAACAGGGCGAGGAACACCGCCAGGTGCACGCGCGCGGCCCTGGTGAAGTGGGGCGAGCGCGCCACGGAGATGCCCCCGTAGAGGTAGTGGACGATGACGCTGGCCACGCCGGCGAAGATGACGACGCGGCCCAGGTAGGACATGACGACGTTCAGGACCGGCAGGATGAAGACGTAGAAGGACACGTCGAGGCCGAACTGGGGGTCGCTCACGCCGAAGGGCCGGGAGTGCAGGGCCAGGAGGATCTCGCGCCAGTGCGGGGCCAGCTCCCACAGCGAGGCCAGCAGCCCCAGCACCGCGGGCACGCCCCACACCAGGGGGCGGCGCAGCGGCTCGACGGCCGTGCGGTAGGCCTCCAGGTTGCGGGTGGCTTCGTCGTGCGGCAGGCCGATCTCACGGGACCGGTAGGCGGTGGTCATCGCGGCGAAGACGGCGCCGAACATCACCAGGAAGCCGATCACGAACAGGACGCCGGAGGCGATCCACTGGGTCCAGATGACCCGGGAGAAGCCGAGCTGGTTGAACCACAGCACCTCGGTCCAGGTCTGCGACAGGAACACGACGACGGCGCCCAGGGCGAAGAGGATGATCAGGGTCCACATCAGGGGGCCGGGGCGGCGCCCGGGCTCGCGCTCACGGCGATCCGGGCGGGCGGGGCGGGAGGACCCCCCCGAACCGGACCCCGCGGAACCGCGCGAGGCGCGCGGCGGCCGGATGCGGCCGCCCCTGCCGAAGAGCGCGGCGGGGTCGAAGCCGAAGGGGTTGCCGAGGACGGGCTCGTCCTCCTCGTCGTCGGTCCGACGGCGACCGGCGCGCTGTCGGGGCTCGTCGGACGTCCCGTCGTCCTTATCCTTGCGGGAGCGCGCCGGGCCGCCCGGGCGCGAGGAGTCGGCCTGGTGGAACCCGCCTCGCACGCGTTCCTCGCGGCTGGCGTCGTCGTTCGAGGCGCCGGGGGCGTCGTCGCCGTCGGGCTTGTCGTTGGATTCGTCGTCGGGCCTGGTGCTCACGATCACTCCGTGTCTGGGGAGGCGCGCGCGGCGCGCGGAACTTGCGGCGCGAGGAGCGCCGAACGGGCCCATCGTCCCACAAGTCGCGGCGGGCCCAAAAACCCGCGCCGCGCCGGGGCGGGGAACCGGCCGGGACCGCGACGCCCGCCGCGGCATCCGCCATTGCGCCTGCTCCACTGAACCCACCGCGGTGCCCACCACTGCGCTCTTCTCGCGCTGGCCCCTGCGCGCCCCGCCCCCTAGATGCGGTGTTCCGGCACTGCAACACGCCGAGAAATGCTAGTAATGAGCATCACATTCCGTCGCGCGAAGGAAGGTTTTCCACAGGGTGTTCACACAGCGCCACGCCCACTCCACAATCCCCACGCGCCACACCAGCACCACCCGCGCCCACCGCGCGGCCCTTGCTACCGCGCGCCCGAAGCCGCCTCCGCCCGCTCAACGCCCGCCCCATCCCCCACCCCGGGCGCGCCCCCATCAACACCCTGCCCACACCCCTGTCCACAGACCACCCCCCGAACACTACATATAGGGGTCGCGCGCGGATGCCACCACGAGGTGTAGTGTTGTCCTCGAACACGGGCCACCGGGCCGCGAACGCGCCGGAGCCCAGCACCACCCACGCGGCGCAACGAGCGCCCGTGGCGCGCGGGAGCCCGCGCGGACCGCACACGATTCCACCGAGGAGCCCCCGATGACGATCACCGTCTACTCCAAGCCCCGCTGCCCCCAGTGCGACGCGACCTACCGCGCGCTCGACAAGCAGGGCGTCGACTACACGACGATCGACGTCACCCAGGACGCGGCCTCCCTGGACTACATCAAAGGGCTCGGCTACCAGCAGGCGCCCGTCGTCATCGCCGGGGAGGACCACTGGTCCGGGTTCCGGCCCGACCGCATCAAGGCCGCAGCGGCCCAGGCGGCCCCCCTGGCCCTGCAGGCCTGAGCGCAGGTCCCGGCCCCCACGGGCCGGGACCTTTCCACGCGGCGCGGGCCCGCGGCAGTGCCCGCCGCCATCCAACTCCAGCGGCAACGCCCCCGCCACCCTCCAGCGCCCGCAGCCGCAACGGAAGGACACGCATGAGCATCGTCGTCTACTTCTCATCGGCGACGGGCAACACCCGCCGCTTCGTCGAGAAACTCGGCCTCCCGGCCGCGCGGATCCCCCTGCGCCCCAAAGATCCCCGCCTCAGTGTCGACGACGACTACGTCCTCGTCGTTCCCACCTACGGCGGCGGAAACACCAAGGGCGCCGTCCCCAAGCAGGTCATCCGGTTCCTCAACGACCCGGCCAACCGCGCCCACTGCAAAGGTGTGATCTCTTCCGGCAACACGAACTTCGGCCGCGCCTACTGCCTGGCGGGGGACATCATCGCCGCTAAGCTGGGGGTCCCGCACATGTACAAGTTCGAGCTACTCGGCACACCCGAGGACGTCTCCAGAGTTCGCGAAGGACTGGAACAGTTTTGGCAGAAAACTTCACCGACACAGGCGTAGAGGAAGCCCCCTCGCCCGAGCTGGACTACCACGCGCTCAACGCCCAGCTCAACCTCTACGACGCCGACGGCAGGATCCAGTTCGACGCCGACCGCGCCGCGGCCCGCCAGTACTTCCTCCAGCACGTCAACCAGAACACGGTGTTCTTCCACGACCTGGAGGAGAAGCTGGACTACCTGGTGGAGGAGGGCTACTACGAGGAGCACGTCCTGGACCAGTACGCGATGGAGGACATCAAGGCCCTCTACAAGCAGGCCTACGCCCACAAGTTCCGCTTCCCCACGTTCCTGGGCGCCTTCAAGTACTACACGTCGTACACGCTCAAGACCTTCGACGGGAAGCGCTACCTGGAGCGCTTCGAAGACCGCGTGGTGATGGTGTCGATGTACCTGGCGCGCGGCGATGTGGAGCTGGCGGCCAGCTTCGTCGATGAGATCATGACGGGTCGCTTCCAGCCCGCCACCCCCACCTTCCTCAACGCGGGCAAGGCGGCGCGCGGCGAACTGGTCAGCTGCTTCCTGCTGCGCGTCGAGGACAATATGGAGTCCATCGCGCGCGGCATCAACTCGGCGCTGCAGTTGTCCAAGCGCGGCGGCGGCGTCGCCCTGCAGCTGACGAACCTGCGCGAGGCCGGGGCGCCCATCAAGAAGATCCAGAACCAGTCCAGCGGCGTCGTCCCCGTCATGAAGCTGCTCGAGGACTCCTTCTCCTACGCGAACCAGCTGGGCGCGC
>ERZ772977.1447-NODE-1447-length-11993-cov-9.022952_pt1 | contig 11993 bp, 10 predicted proteins | sample MGYA00511131_ERZ772977 | MGnify/ENA primary metagenome ERZ772977 (study PRJEB29015, sample SAMEA2737935) | human oral metagenome | biome: human oral; feature: human-associated habitat; material: dental | place: China | collected 2151 ...
CTTGGTGTTGCTATGAAGAAAGAATGCTGGAAGCTGACCAAATCATCTTTCTCAATTTTTCACCATGGACTTGTCTCTTTCGAGCCTTTAAACGGTATCTCACATACCGAGGCAAGGTCCGAGAAAGTATGGCTGCAGGTTGCCCCGAGCGCTTTGACTGGGACTTTATCAGATGGATTCTCTGGGATGGGCGGACAAAGAATGCTAAAGAACGCTATCAACGGGTTCAAGAAACCTATCCAGAGAAAGTAATTGTCCTCCGGTCGCAAAAGGAGATGGATCGTCAACTAATTAATATGTCGAAATAATTAAATCAATTGTTTTCAATATCAAAAAAACGCATAATCGCAGGTATTTCAAAACCGCCATATTATGAGTTTTATCATGAAAATATGTTACAATTCTCTGAAAATATACTTATGATTAAATTATTTTTTCTTAGGCTGTTTATCAGAAAGTTTCTTAATTATTTCTTTCAATCTTTTTACGTTGTCGTTTTCATGTTTCATATCGTTTTCTTCTTTAACCAAATCATACAGAAATACGGTAATAACAATACTCTTCAGATTATGATCATTGTTCTGTTTTTGTACATAAGTTGTATAGTCATTTTTATCGTCTTTACCATCTTTGTTAAAAGAAATTTCCTTATGCTTAGGATAAATTAAAATAACATTTTCAACATCATATTTATATGCATAAGCATACATTTGATGCATATCTGACTCACTGATTCCATATTTTTTACTATTTTTACTATTTTGAATAAGCTTTTTCCATTTGGTATCTAGAACAATCGCTGCTCCCCCTTTTGACATATAAATATCAGGCTTTAATCGAAACGTCTTTGGATTATCAAACAAATATTTATCATCTTTTTGAGTTTCTACGTTCCATTCTGGAAATTTAATTTTTAACTGTTTAGCAACATATGCTTCAAAAATTTTCTCCATTGGAAACAGTAAAGCATTAACATTTTCAGTTCCTTTAAAAGTTGAAAAACTTTTATTCTTAAGGAAAACTTGCGACCAAGTCATTAGGCTTTGATAAGCTTGAGCATTGCGATCTTTTTTCACTAGAGAAAAGTCCTTATCAATATTTGTTGACTGATTAACCATTTCAAATTCAGTCAACAAACGTTTTGCTAACAATTGATTTTTTCCATTTGATGAAATCTTATTTAACTTTAGAAGCGTTGTTTTTATCAAACGATTTTCAGGACGATTGATATGAAATTCATCATAAGCCATAAAAAATCTATCTTTACGAACTATATTATGTTTAAGATGCTGATTAATTAGAAATTTCCCTTTGAAAAAAGTAAGATTCCCCTCAATCGTAAGATAATCAGATTTTAATCCTTTTTTCAACAGTTCTTGAACTTCATCCAAATACATCTGAATAAAGACTTCATAAATTGGTAACTTAGAATCATTTAGCCGGGCATTTTTAAAACTCTTTCCCTTGAATTCTTTCAAACTAGATAACATTTTAAGAAACAGTTTTCGTAATTCATTATTATTATCATTATCATTCTCATCATTAATATCGATCTTAGGCAAAATTTCAATCTGAACTTTATTATCAATGTTAATAACACCTACATAATTTTGAGGCTTGATAACTTTGACTCCTTTATGAGATGAAATCCTCAAAAAGTCTGACAATCGTTCCTCAACATCATCACCAGAATTTTCTTCGATGAAATTCTCAAATAAATTGAAATTTCTTTCTCCTAAATCTTCTTTTTTTATCTCTTGAAATTCTTTAACTGTCAGAACCTGTGGTTTCATCCGCTTCTCCCGAATTTGAATTCTCACCATAGATGGCAATATAATTCTTTGCCTCCTTAAATGAATCCTTAAATGAATCTTTATTAATTTTATAGGTAGAATTTAAGTCAATATCTGGACTATTTTTAAATAGATTTTCATTACTTTTGACTGAAATAAATTTACTATCATCTTTATTTTGGAGATTAATTCCTAAAACAAGCATAATTTTTTCGTAATCTTCATAGAAATATTCTTGAAGCAGTGGAATAATTTTATTTTTAAAGATAGAGGCTAATTGATCGAGAGTTGCTTTTTCCTTATTCTTAAGTGGCATAAAGAAGGCATGTCCTAATGTATGCTCCCTGTCATAAAGAGCTTCAATACGTCGGTTCATCGTTTCAAGCATTTCTTTTACATTAACATTATCGATGACTATATCAGTCAACAATTCTTCTTTTGGCATCATTTCAATAAATTCAAAACGACGTCGAAGAGCTGTATCCATGAGAGCGATAGAACGGTCCGCTGTATTCATGGTCCCTAGAATATATACATTTTCTGGCACAGAAAATAATTCTTGGGAATACGGAAGAGTCACTGACATTGCCTCATCCTCTCCAGCACGCTTCGAATCTTCAATCAAAGTAATAAGTTCTCCGAATATTTTAGAAATATTCCCACGGTTGATTTCATCAATAATGAAAACGTATTTCTTATCCTTGTTACTAGTAGCTTTTTTACAAAACTCTTTGAACATACCATCTGAGATTTTGTAGCTAAGCTCATTTTTCTCACTAATATCACCTAAAACTGGCTTAATCCCCTCGATAAACTCCTCATAACCGTAAGACTGATGGAAAGTTGTAAATGCGATTTGACCAACAGCTTTTAATTCATTAAATTTATTGACGTAGTCAGTGTAAGTCTTGGCACTATCCCGATTAAACTTCCTATCAATCGTATCAACTGCATACTTGATAGAATTGTACGTTTTACCAGTTCCTGGAGGCCCATAAAGGATTGTATTTACTGATGATAAACTCAACATAGTTTTTACCGAATCCTTTCCATTTTCTTTTGAATTTATAACTTCCTGCTTACTTTCATAGCTAATTCCATCTAAAAACCTTTCAATCTCTTGAAGGGATTCTGTACCATTTTCCTCAATAACTCTAAAAAAGTAAGAATCAAAAAAATCACATGTCAAAGTAAAGTTAGATTCCTTATTTTTCACTTTTTCTTCAAAGATAGATAAATTATCTTCTTCATTAGGTCCCTTTTTTGTAAATTCAATATTCATTGACTTAGGATTGTCTTTGAGCCTAGTTAATACCACATAATTGGATAATATTTCATTCTTTTTAATCGCTCCATTAGTAAAACTACTTATGAAATAATAAATAGTACCATTCTCAAATTGATTCTCATAAATTTCTTTTAATGCATCTTTATTATATTGAAAATAATAACCTCTATTATTACTCTGTGTAATTCTATTTGTTTTATCATTCCAAGTAATTTTACTATATTTAGTTTTGATTTTTTCAATGACTTCACTAATATTCAATTGTATCTCCTATTCTAAAACCTCCCAAACTTTTCGTCAAGGAGGCAATTCTTATATAATACTAACTCTCTGTTGAGTTTTTTTACCCAATCACACTTCCGTTTGGTACAGCTGGATCAACTGTGAGAAGGGTTAATTTACCATCATGTTCAGCTGAGAGGATCATTCCTTGGCTGACATATTTTTTCATCATCTTGCGAGGTTTGAGGTTGGCAACGATTTGGACTTTCTTGCCGACCAATTCTTGCTCATTTGGATAGTACTTAGCAATTCCTGAGAGGATTTGACGGTCTTCGCCATCACCTGCATCTAGGCGGAATTGAAGCAATTTATCAGAGCCTTCCACTTTAGACACTTCTTTGACTTCTGCGACACGGATTTCAACCTTATCGAAGTCTTCAAACTTGATTTCTTCCTTGTTTAGTTTGAGTTCAACTTCATCAGGATTCCATTCTTTTTCGACTGCTGGTTTGTTTCCTTCCATTTGTTCCTTGATATAGGCGATTTCTTCTTCCATATCGAGACGTGGGAAGATTGGAGTTCCTTTGGCAACTACCGTTACACCTGCAGGGAAATCAGCCAAGCTCAAGTTCTCAAGGCTAGTAACTTCTTCCAAACCAAGTTGAGTCAAGATCGCGCGACTAGTTTCCATCATAAATGGCTCAATCAAGTGAGCTACGACGCGGAGGCTAGCTGCCAAGTGGCTCATAACACTTGCTAATTGGTCGCGAAAAGCCTCATCCTTAGCCAAGATCCATGGAGCTGTCTCATCGATGTATTTATTGGTACGAGAAATAATTGTCCAGATTGCTTCTAAGGCACGTGGATAGTCAACTGCTTCCATTCGATCATGGTAATATTGACTAAAAGTTTTCACATTTTCAACCAGATTCATTTCCGGAGTATATGCAGGATTTACATAACTTACTTCGTCTTTTTCAATAAATGCTGGCGGGAATGTATTTGAATCCATAAAAGGTAATTCAGGAACTCGCCCTTCGAAGTACTTGTTAATCATAGAAACTGTACGATTGAGGAGGTTTCCAAGGTCATTTGCCAGTTCATAGTTGATACGGCCTACATAGTCTTCAGGAGTGAAGGTTCCGTCTGAACCAACCGGAAGGCTACGCATGAGGTAGTAACGAAGTGGATCCAGTCCATAACGCTCTACCAACATTTCAGGGTAAACAACGTTTCCTTTAGACTTAGACATCTTGCCGTCTTTCATGACAAACCAACCGTGAGCAATCAAGCGGTCTGGCAATTTGATATCCAACATCATAAGAAGGATTGGCCAGTAGATAGAATGGAAACGAAGAATGTCTTTTCCAACCATGTGGAAAACTGTTCCATTCCAGAACTTATCAAAGTTGCCGTGCTCATCTTGACCATATCCAAGAGCTGTCGCATAGTTAAGAAGGGCATCAATCCAAACGTAGACAACGTGTTTAGGATTGGACGGCACTGGCACTCCCCATGTAAAGGTTGTACGAGAAACCGCCAAATCTTCCAAACCTGGCTCGATGAAGTTACGCAACATTTCGTTAAGACGGCCATCTGGAGTGATGAAGTCAGGGTGAGATTTGAAAAATTCAACCAAACGGTCTTGGTATTTGCTGAGGCGAAGGAAATATGACTCTTCAGAAACCCATTCGACCTCGTGACCTGATGGAGCGATACCGCCAGTTACATTTCCAGCTTCATCACGGAAAACTTCTGCAAGCTGGCTTTCTGTAAAGAATTCCTCATCTGAAACTGAATACCAACCAGAGTATTCACCCAAGTAGATATCATCTTGAGCAAGCAAGCGTTCAAAGACCTGAGCCACTACTTTTTCATGATAGTCATCAGTTGTACGGATAAATTTATCGTATGAGATATCTAGTAATTTCCAGAGTTCTTTGACTCCAACTGCCATGCCGTCAACATAGACTTGTGGTGTGATGCCAGCTTCTTCCGCTTTTTGCTGGATTTTTTGACCATGCTCGTCAAGACCTGTCAAATAAAAGACATCGTAGCCCATGAGGCGTTTGTAGCGAGCTAGGACATCACAAGCGATGGTTGTGTAGGCAGAACCGATATGAAGTTTACCAGATGGATAGTAAATCGGTGTTGTAATATAAAAATTCTTTTCAGACATAATTTTTCCTTTCCAGGCAAATGAAACCTGTTTTTCTAACACTTCATTATATCATATTTTTAGTTATTTTCGATAGGGAAATCCATACAAAAATAAGATAGACAAGCGTCCATCTTATTTATCTTATTCATAGCGAAGGGCTTCAATTGGATCAAGCTTAGAGGCTTTATTAGCTGGCAAGACTCCGAAAATCATACCAACGCTGGCCGAAACAGCCAAGCTAAAGAGAGCGATCGGGAGCGAGACTCCAACTTCTATTCCTTCCATCATATTTTTTAACAAGGCACCTGCTAGCGTGGTCAAGCCCGCTGCACTAACAAGACCGATGACTCCACCTAATAAGGTCAATATCATGGACTCAATCAAAAACTGAACCAAGATATTAGCCCGTGTAGCTCCCAATGCTTTACGAAGACCAATCTCACGAGTACGCTCCGTTACAGAAACCAGCATGATATTCATAACTCCAGTCCCTCCCACAAAGAGAGAGATTCCTGCGATAGCACTAATAATAGCAGTCATAAAACCAAAGATTTGCTGAACCTCTGCAAAAGCGGCAGTTTCGTCTACAACCTGATATTCTCCCTGCTGTACTCCTGCAATTTCTGTCATCTTGCGTGCGAGTTCTGGTCCCAAAGTCGGAGTCAGACTCGTATCATTCACACGAAAGACAATATTAGAAATTTCCTCTACATTAAAATTAGCTGCTACAGAAGCATTGGTTGTAATCGGTAAACCACCTACACCAAACATCTTAGCACTTTTAACAGCAGGACTAGAGTAAACACCAATCACGCGATAACTATATCCATTGGCTGAAATGATTTGATTGAGTGCTGCCTGAGGCGAGTCAAAAAGACTTTTAGCGAGTTCTTCATCTAGCAAAATCACACTTGCAAAATCTCGGTAGTCTTGTTCTCTCAGATCCCTACCTGCAATAATTTTATTTTCTACAGCAGACATATAAGTCATATTTCCACCTGTCAGACTTGCTCTCTCTACCTTTTTATCCTTATAGGTCAAAGTAACATTTGTACTATTAGTTACATAATAACCATCTACGCCTTTTAGTTTGGCAGTTTCCTTAACCCATGATTCCTGTGTTTTAGGTGGTTCTACGTGAACATCTTCTTTACCAGATAGTGTCAGTGCAGATTGCTTTTGTGTGAAGGAACCATCCTTACTTTTAATTGGCGAGAAAAATACCTGAATATTTTTCTGAGATTTTGTCATATTTTTATTAACCTGACGAGACATAGAGTCCCCTAAAGCCATGATGACAACTACTGAAGAGACTCCGATGATAATGCCAATCATGGTCAAAAAGGAGCGCATCTTGTGTGCCATAATAGATGAAAAGGCAAATTTCAGATTTTGCATCTTAGTTCTCCTTTCCTTCCAAACGAGCGCTATCAGACGAAATAACTCCATCACGGATTACAATCTGGCGTTTTGCATAGGCTGCAATTTCGGGCTCGTGCGTTACCATAATAATAGTCTTGCCTTCTTCATTTAACTCAACCAAGAGTTCCATGATTTGACTTCCTGTTTTCGTATCCAAGGCACCTGTCGGTTCATCAGCTAGGATGATTGAGGGATCGTTAACAAGAGCACGCGCAATGGCCACACGTTGTTTTTGACCACCAGACAACTCTGAAGGAAGGTGATGAATACGATCAGTCAACTCTACTTTACTTAGATATTCCTCTGCTAACTTGCGACGTTGGGCAGCCGGAACTCCTGCATAAATCAAGGGCAACTCAACATTTTGAACAGCATCCATCTTTGACAAAAGAAAGAACTGTTGAAAGACAAAACCAATTTGTTGGTTACGTACCTGTGCCAACTGCTTTTCACCTAGACGAGCCACTTCTTGACCTTCTAGATAGTATTCGCCGCTAGTTGGGGTGTCCAGCATTCCGATGGTATTCATCAGAGTAGATTTACCCGAACCAGATGGTCCCATAATGGCAACAAATTCCCCTTCGCCAATCTCCAAATTAATATTTTTCAAGACCTGCAGTTCCTGATCACCATTTCGATAACTCCGGCAGATGTTTTTTAAACTAATTAGTTGTTTCATCAGCCTTCACCTCTTTTCCTTCTTCCAAGGAAGTCGTTGGATTACTGATGACTTTGGTTCCGTCTGTCAAACCAGATGTGATCTCTTGGTTTTCTGCGTCAGCATTTCCTAAGCTAACTTCAACCTTCTTAGCCTTATTCTCTTCGTCAACAACCCAAACGTAGTTTTTTCCGTCTTCAGTAATGACACTGGTTAAGGGTACGAGGATTGATTTCTTGTCACTTTTAACCTCAACACTAACGGTAAAACCTGGTTTTAAATCACCAATCTCACTCGTCACTTCAATCGTATAGGGATATTTAGAACCAGTATTCCCCCCAGTTATAGCATTCGTTCCTTCTCCACTATTTTTAGGGTAAGCTGAAATATAGCTGATCTTCCCTGTCCAAATTTTATCTTGGTAAACTTTGGAAGAGAAGGTCACTTCTTGGTCAACAGAAAGATTGGCAAGATTGTACTCAGAAAGTTCTCCCTTGACTTGTAGATTGTCGTTACTTACTACATGAACCATCACTTGATTTGCAGTAGTTGTAGACTTCGATACATTGTGATTAACTTCTACAACTGTACCTTCTAGCGTACTCAGAACCTTTGTCGCGTCCAATTGAGCCTGCACCTTTTTAAGTTGTGCCTCTGCATCAGCACGACTATCACGAGCATCACTAATCTGAGAATCTATGGAAGAGACTGAAGATCCCTGCGCTCCATCATATTCCTCCGAATCAGCTAGAGTGTTGTTTCGTGATTCCTTCAAGTCATTGATACGACGATCCGCCTTGGCTATGGCACGGTTAGCTGCATCATAAGCAGATTGCGCTTCTGTGCTGTTGTATTTTACGAGCGCTTGTCCTTTGTCAACCTTATCTCCAACAGAAACCAAGATCTCATCTACCTCACCCTTACTTGCATCCAAATAAACATATTGTTCATTTTTTGCGGTGACAGTACCAGATAAAAGAACAGAGGAGGCAACTGTTCCTTCCTTTGCGACTACGAGATGCGATGTGTCATCCTTACCGGCAGCCTGAGAGGGCCGTCTAAATAGCAAAATACCCGCTGCACCGATTATAATAATACTTGCAGCACCAATAGCTGTGTATAGTTGCCATTTTTTAGTTTTCTTATTCCCCTTCATCACAAAACTCCTATTTTATTTTCAATACAAAGACCATTATAGCAAATTTACCTACTCTAAACAATGATTGTTCAGAGAGAAAAGAGAACAATTCAGGAAACATGCCTTGTTTTCCATTTGATTTATGCGAAATTGTACTAGTAACATCATACACCTTATTTTTATATTTAGCAAGTGATTTCTGCTATTTCTTTAGAGCGTAGCAGATTTTTGCATTCAAAAAGTAAAAACGATAGAATATGACTATCAAAACTATAAGGAGTTTTCCATGAGAGAATATGATATCATCGCCATCGGGGGAGGGAGTGGCGGTATCGCCACTATGAACCGAGCTGGTGAACACGGCGCCAAGGCAGCTGTTATTGAAGAGAAAAAATTAGGTGGAACTTGTGTCAACGTTGGCTGTGTTCCTAAAAAAATCATGTGGTATGGAGCCCAAATCGCCGAAAGCTTCCACCACTATGGCCCTGACTACGGGTTTACGAGTTCAGATGTTCAATTTGATTTTGCAAAACTTCGTCAAAATCGTGAAGCCTACATCGATCGCGCTCGCTCATCTTATGATGGAAGTTTCAAGCGCAACGGCGTTGATTTAATTGAAGGTCGTGCTCATTTCGTTGATGCTCACACAGTCAGCGTTAATGGTGAATTGATTCGTGCCAAGCATATCGTAATTGCGACTGGCGCTCGTCCAAGCATCCCAACTATTCCTGGAGCTGAACTCGGTGGTAGCTCAGACGATGTCTTTGCTTGGGAACAACTTCCTGAATCCGTTGCTATCCTAGGCGCTGGCTATATCGCGGTTGAGCTAGCAGGTGTTCTTCATGCACTCGGTGTAAAAACTGATTTGTTCGTTCGTCGCGACCGTCCTTTGCGTGGTTTTGACAGCTACGTCGTGGAAGGTCTCGTCAATGAGATGGAAAAAACAGGCCTGCCTTTGCATACACATAAGGTTCCGGTCAGACTCGAAAAAACTGAGCAAGGCATTACGATTCATTTCGAAGATGGCTCTAGTCACACTGCAAGCCAAGTTATCTGGGCTACCGGCCGCCGTCCAAATGTAGACGGGTTGGAGTTAGAAAAGGCTGGAGTTACACTCAACGAACGAGGATTTATCCAAGTTGATGAGTATCAAAATACAGTTGTAGATGGCATCTACGCCCTTGGAGACGTAACTGGTGAGAAGGAACTAACTCCAGTAGCCATCAAGGCAGGACGTACCCTATCTGAACGTCTCTTTAATGGGAAAACAAGTGCTAAGATGGACTACTCCACTATCCCTACCGTTGTCTTCTCCCACCCAGCGATCGGAACTGTCGGGTTGACTGAAGAAGAAGCTATCAAAGAATACGGCCAAGATCACATTAAAGTCTACAAGTCAAGCTTTGCATCTATGTACTCTGCCGTTACAAACCATCGTCAAGAATCTCGCTTCAAACTCATCACCGCCGATGCTGATGAAAAAGTTGTTGGCCTTCATGGACTTGGTTACGGAGTGGATGAGATGATTCAAGGATTTGCTGTTGCCATCAAAATGGGAGCAACCAAGGTAGACTTTGATGCTACAGTAGCTATCCACCCAACTGCTTCTGAAGAATTTGTGACCATGCGCTAATTATTGAAAGAGACCTCAAGAGGTCTCTTTTTACATACAAAATCGGCTGTTACAAATTTGTTACCTAATCATAAAAAATAGGTTGACTTTTTCTTCTGACTTAGTATAATAGTTACTATAATTTTGAAAGAGGTTAACAGTTTTGAAAAAAGCTCATATCTACGCTGTCCCTGCTATCGGTGCTGCTCTCATCGCCGTTTTGGCACAAATCAGTCTACCTATCGGTCCTGTCCCCTTCACTCTACAAAACTTCGCAATCGGTCTAATTGCTACTGTTTTTAGACCCAGAGAAGCAGTCCTATCTGTTGCTCTCTATCTCCTACTGGGTGCTATCGGCTTACCTGTATTTGCAGGGGGAGGAGCTGGATTCCACGTTTTAGTCGGTCCAAGTGCAGGTTATCTTTGGTTCGACCTTGTCTATGCTGGACTTACATCCTATCTCATCCATAAAAACAGTGGCTATATTCGTATTTTCCTAGCCAACCTCTTAGGCGACTCCCTCGTCTTTGTCGGAGGTATTCTCAGCCTCCACTTCCTTGCTGGGATGCCATTTGATAAGGCGCTAGCAGTTGGTGTCCTTCCCTTTATCCTCCCTGACCTTGGTAAGATCATTGCCATTAGTTTCATTAGTCGTCCCCTACTAGAACGATTGAAAAACATCGCTTATTTCTCAAGATAAAAAATGAGCCTGGGACAATAGTCCCGTGGCCCTTTTACTGATTGCCTTTGAAGGCATCCACCATTACTTGAAATTCTTCATTTGTAAGGGTGATTCCTTTTCCCATCTTGGTATGATCAGGGCTCCAAGTTCGAATATCAAACTTTGCTGGCGCTCCATTAAAACTAACTCGGTTTAGTTCTTTTGTCCATCCTTTTTCATTTTCAGACAAGGTCAGTAAGTGTTCTTCGATTTCAAATGTAAATTCTGCCATTTTTAACTCCTTTTTGTGATATGCTTTCTATAGTCTATTCGTAAAAATCTTGTAGTTTTTAGGAAAATTGTATATAATGTGGATAGATAAGAAGGGAGATGCCTATGAGGTACACATTCAAGCAAGTCTTAGATAAGATACGAGACTTTCTCAGTGGACATGATGAACAAGATTATTCTGAAAACAACTCCCTTATTAGCACAATTGAACAGGCCATCCAGAAAAAAACAGCTGTTCATGTCATACTCGCTGAGACAAGTTTTACAGGTGACATTGTCAAATATGATGTCAGTCGTCAGCAGATTATTGTCAAAAATTTTACCAGAAATGTGACACGTATCATCCGAATCGCTGACATCAAAAGGCTACGTTTTGTCCCTTCAACTGTACAAACAGCTCAGAAAAATAGATTTAAGAAAGAGTGAGATGCTTTTCATCCCACTCTTTTTCTTAACGAATTTGTTCAAAATGCAGATGGACTGCGATGTGGTCACCGTACCCACTTCTCTCCAAATCACGTTGCAAGCGATAAGAGATATAGTGCTCTGCAATGGTGATGTAACCTGCTCCCAGCAAACGATTTTCAACCATTGATTGAATCATACTGATAGTCGCACGTTCTACTTTTGCTTCTTCCAAGTCCAAGACTACTTTTTTAGTGACTTGAGCTAGGTTTTGACGTAGGTCATCAGTCAAAACATAAACTGTCTGAGCTGCTTTTAGGACAGCTTGGTAAATTTTATCTG
>ERZ772977.1453-NODE-1453-length-11953-cov-7.804841_pt1 | contig 11953 bp, 13 predicted proteins | sample MGYA00511131_ERZ772977 | MGnify/ENA primary metagenome ERZ772977 (study PRJEB29015, sample SAMEA2737935) | human oral metagenome | biome: human oral; feature: human-associated habitat; material: dental | place: China | collected 2151 ...
GTGACATAGGAGTATGTAAGAAACCACACATAAAGGGCAAAACCGATCCCAATGACGAAGGTGAGTGTCTTTACGACAAAGTAGGATTTCATTTGCCTCACTCCTCTTATTCATGAATCAGATCCGTTATCTGATGATGGCATGAATCAGAACTTTTCGTCCACTGCCATCGTCGGGGAGGTTACGCACGAGACGGAATGTCTCCTCACCGAAGGCAGTCGCAAGTTCCTACTGTTCTTCGATCTTCTTTTTGTCAAAGATTCTGCCGCGTTCATTCAGTATAAGTGTTTCTGAACACTTTTATTTGGTCTTCTGGGGTTTAGCCGAAATAGTACAGCAACAGTTTTCGATAGTCAATCGTGCCTTCTCTTTTTAAAGGCAGAGGATAAGAAACCATGTTCAACGTTCCGGGATATGCTAACATCCGTTGATAAAAGAGTTGATCTCTCTCCTCTAGGTCTGCTCTACTGTGAAGAATAGTTAATTCATCATCACTATATTTTGCCAATGCTTTTGATAAATATTTGTATTCTGGAGAAGATAAATCAACCTCCGGATTGATCAGGAGCGTAACATGAAACGGCTCAGACTGGATTATATAGAACCCCACACTTCCATACACATAAAACTTATTCTCCTGATAGAACAATCCCATATCCTTTTCCCATGTGTATACTTCGTTGTCAAGGACACGTACTTTACTCGCTCCGCCATACCTTGTCCATTCCTCCAAGTGCATGTCCCATAGTGCTAGGTCATTATATTCGTTGCAATGAACGAGTATTTGCCCTCTATGAAAAACCTCCACACAATATTTTCCGGAACTAAATGGTGCATATGGCGGATCGAACCATGTATCCAGCCAATATTTAAATCCGAACAAAACCTGATAAAGGATCCATACACTTAATAAAGCGCCGCACAGCTTGCCTCCGCGGAGAACTATCTTTTTGATACGATCTATCACCATAGGTCAATCCTCCGACAAGGAAACAGTTCCCTGAAATTCTGCCGTCCAAACGCAATTATCCATCCATTTCAATATTTTCAAATCCTTGGTTTACTGCATTCGTATACAAGGCAGATATTATCTTGTCATCAACAGAAGAAATATCTACATATACACTATCTGTTACAACGACTTCTAAATAAGCTCCATTTACCTTGTCCGTTTTGTTTTCGATGGAAGATTTTAAGCTGAATATACCTGATACTATATAATACATACGTGACTCGAGCAATGAGAAAAAATCTTGGTTTGAAAAATAATCGGAATCAAATAAATCAACCATTTCACCGTTTATATTTTTCCATGCCTGAAGATCAACAACTTCCCATGTACCATAAACCTCCCATGTACCATCGACGATATCCTTTATGGGGGAAAGTATACGATATAAATATTGTCCCCATTCATTTGGAATGATAAAACTTATTTTTTTTATATTGTCCAAATTTCTCACCTGCTCCTTTTCGGATGCCCATTTTTGTCTCATTCCGGAGATAGACTTTATCTGCTTCCTCTTTTTCGCCCGTCCTTGTAAAGAACCTGTTGCCCTCGAGAGGTCATGCCGAATGCCTCGCTCCTTAAAGTCGAACAGAGGATTGGGACGGAGCTTGTGTTTAAGATCCAGGATATGACCGTCTGTCCTACGCACGAATGAGGGCAGGGAACGGCAGCGCTGAAGATCAGCCTTCTTATGATGATTCTCCATAGACGCTTAAGAAGACTTCTGTCATATCTTCGCACATTTGGAATGCTATTGTGAGAATTTTATGCAGATCTTCGTAATTACGGAAGATTGGCAGACGATTTCCATTTTCTAAATTCAGCAGTTCATATTCTAAGTTGGGGAAAGAGCCTCCAGCATAATACTTATTATCCTTCATAGCATACCACATCAATTCGGCAATACCATACTTTATACATATATGATATCTAAATTCGTATATGTTGCTCTTCTTTTTTGCTTGAAAAAAATCCTCTCTTTTCCGATATTTTACAGATGTATAACCTATCTCTTGAAGCATCTCCAAGACATACTGGTTATCATAGTTTTCAAAGCTCTCTTTTGCATCAAAAGAATACTGTGTGCGGAGAGCTTGATATCTCTCTGCAAAGCGAATGCGGTTTAATACTTTTACCATTTGGTTGTCCATGCGTTATTCCTTCATACTCTAAGTTCAATTCCATTGAGAGGCTCTCATCAGCCCACCGGCCACGCAGCGTTCAAAGAATGGGCTTTAAAAATAAAAGGCCCCGCACGACACTCTCCTCCTGAGAAGAAATGACGTACAAAGCCTTGGCCTCGTGTTTATGAGATGACGGCGGAGCGCACACACGACGCACTTCCCTGCCGCCGTTTTAGGCCAGCACACGCGAGAGGCGCACAAGCTCCGGGTCAAGGGTCTTCGTGTTGTTGACGGCCTCGAAGAGGTTCACGCTCACGACCTGCCCCTCGTTGAAGCTGAAGATCACATCGTTGACCCCCGAGATGATCGCCAGTGCCGCCTTCTCGCCGAGCATTGATGCCTTGATGCGGTCCTCCACCGTCGGCGAACCGCCGCGCTGGATGTGCCCGAGCACCGAGACGCGCGTGTCGATCTCCGTCTTCTCACTGATGATCTTGCCGATCTCGACGCCCGAACCTGCGCCCTCGGCGACGACGATGATGCTGTAACGCTTGCCGCGTTCGTACATCTCCTTCAGCTCGCAGCTGATCTCCTCGAGGTCGAATGCGACCTCGGGCACAAGGATGTACTCCGCGCCGCCCGCAATGCCCGACATCATCGCGAGCCAGCCCGAGTGGCGCCCCATGACCTCGACAATGATAATGCGGCGGTGTGCCGATGCCGTATCGCGCAGCTTGTTGATCGCATCCACGATCGTGTTGCACGCCGTGTCACAGCCGATGGTATAGTCCATGCCCCAGATATCATTGTCGATCGTTCCCGGCAGACCGACGATCGGCATGCCGGTCTCCTGACTGAGGAGCGAGCCGCCTGTGAGCGAACCGTCCCCGCCGATGATGACAAGCCCCTCGATGCCGCGCTTGCGCAGATTCTCAAACGCTGTCCTGCGCCCCTCCGGCGTCATGAATGACTTGCTGCGCGCTGTGCCGAGGAATGTGCCGCCGCGCTGGATCAGATCACTGACACTGCGCGTGGTGAGCTGTACGATATCGTCATGCACCATGCCGCTGTATCCGTTGTGCACGCCGTAGACCTCGACACCCTCGTAGGTCGCCGTGCGCACCACTGCGCGCGCCGCCGCATTCATGCCCGGGCTGTCGCCGCCCGATGTGACCACCGCGATTGCCTTTTTCAGCATAAAAACATCCCCCGTCCCTATGGCGCACTCTGTGCGATGTCTATTCTGCTCCTATTCTACGAAAGCAGGCACGAAAAGTAAAGCCTCACATGCAAAAAACTCAGCCGGAGGATCAGACGGCAAAAAGAGAGATTGGATCTCCCCGGAGGGAAAATCCAATCTCTCTTTATTTTTGTATCAGTGCTTCTGTGGTTTGAACTGCTCCTCATCCCAGCCCACAATGCCGTGCTGGTCAGGCATGACGGACGGGTCGAAGACAGGATTCTTGCCCGCTGCCTTCTGTGCGAAGTAGTCCGTGAGTGCGATGCGCGCCAGCGGCGCGAGGCGTCCGATCGCATAGAGGTTCGTGAGACAGATCATCGCCATGAAGAGGTCGGCGAGGTTCCACACAAGTCCAAGCGCGGCGACGCAGCCAAAGAACACCATGACAACGACGGCGGTGCGATAGAGAAAGAGCGCCGTCCCCGTATTCTCGCCAAAGAAATGAATGTTGATCTCGCCGTAGTAGTAATTGCCCACAACCGAACTGAATGCAAAGAGGAAGATGAGCACGGCGAGCAGCGCCGAAGCGCCGCCGCCGAAGACGCTCGCAAGCGAGTCCTGTGCGAGCGCGATCCCGGTTATATTCCCGCCGATCGTATACTGGCCCGTGAGGAGCACGATGAACGCCGTCGCCGAGCAGACGATCCATGTGTCGACGTAGACGCCGAATGCCTGCACGAGTCCCTGCTTGACCGGGTGCGTGACATTCGCGGTCGCTGCCGCATTCGGAATGGAGCCCTCGCCTGCCTCGTTCGAGAAAAGGCCGCGGCGGATGCCCGTGAGAATGACGGTGCCGAGCCCGCCGCCGACCGCTGCCTGCGGGCTGAACGCGTCATGCAGGATGAGCGCAAACATCCCCGGCACCTCATTGATGTGCATGATGACAACAACCAGCGCAATGAGGAGATAGAGCCCTGCCATGAACGGCACGAGCAGTGTGGTAAAGTTCGCAATGCGGTGAATCCCGCCGAAGATAACGGCGCCCGAGAGGACGGCGAGGATGCCGCCCATCACCCATGTATCAATGCCGAACGCCTTCTCCATCGAAAGCGCGATCGTATTTGCCTGAACGGATACGTAGATCAGGCCGAAGGTGACGGAGATGAGCACAGCAAAGAGCTTTGCGACGGCAGGCTGTCCGAGTGCATTCTGGATGTAGTATGCGGGACCGCCGTGAAAGAGCCCATGGCCGCGCGGGATCTTGTAGATCTGGGCGAGCGTGCTCTCGACAAATCCCGTCGCCGTGCCGATGAAGGCGATGACCCACATCCAGAATACGGCGCCGGGACCGCCGGTAACGATGGCGATGGCAACACCTGCGATGTTGCCGACGCCGACGCGCGAGGCCGTACTGACGCAAAAAGCCTGAAACGAAGAGATCGCCTTTCGTCCGCTCGGACGGCGGCCGAGATCCCCCGTGAGGAGGCGCACCATCTCGGGCAGAGCACGCAGCTGAATCAGCCCGGTGGAAAATGTGAACCAGAGCCCGCAGCCAACGAGCACAACGATAATGATATAAGTCCACAGGAAGTCGTTGATCGAACCGACAAGAGAATTGAGAAAATCCATAGAACCGTCCTTTCAAAACATAACCTTCATAATATGGAAAAAGCAAAGTTTTGTCAAATTGGATTCCTGTATTCTTTCGCCCAAGCACCGTGTCCGAATTTAGCAGGGATTCCTTTACTTCTCACTGAAAAGAGTGTAGAATATTATCAGCCATAATATTTAGGAATAAAAGGCGGGGATACGACATGCTGAAAAAGACGAAAATCATATGTACGCAGGGACCGGCAACGGATCCGGACGGGATTGTCGACGCGCTCATCGAAAGCGGAATGAACTGCGCGCGCTTCAACTTCTCCCACGGTACCCATGCAGAGCACCTCGTACGTATCAGCAAGGTGCGCGAAGCGGCTGAACGCGCAGGCAAAGTGATCTCACTGATCCTCGATACGAAGGGCCCGGAGATGCGCCTCGGCGAGTTCGCAGAGGGCAAGGTGCAGCTCGAGAAGGGCAAACAGTTCACGCTGACCTATGACGATGCGCCGGGGGACGAGACACATGTCAGTGTGAATCACAAGCAGCTTTACAGCGAGGTAAAGCCGGGTGACACACTGCTCCTCTCGGACGGTCTTGTCGGGCTCGTGGTCGACGAAATCCGCGGCAAGGACATCGTGACAACCATCCAGAACAGCGGGCCCATGTCGACGCGCAAGCGCGTGGCGGCGCCGGGCATTGAGCTGAGTCTGCCTGCGATTTCGGAGCAGGACGAGCGCGACATTATCTTCGGCATTCAGAACGATATGGACTTTGTTGCGGCATCGTTCATCCAGCGTCCGTCGGACGTAGAGGAGATCCGCCATCTGATCGCAAAGCACGGCGGTCACATGGAGATCATCCCAAAGATTGAAAATTTGGCGGGCGTCAACAACTTTGACGCGATCCTCGCGGTCTCGGACGGCATCATGGTGGCACGCGGCGATCTCGGCGTCGAGGTCCCGGCGGAGGACGTGCCCGTCATCCAAAAGGAAATCATCCGCAAGTGCAACGCGGTCGGCAAGCCTGTTATCGTTGCGACGCAGATGCTCGAGTCGATGACGACGAATCCGCGCCCGACCCGCGCCGAAGTCTCGGATGTCGGCAACGCGATCTTCGACGGCGCGGACGCCATCATGCTCTCGGGCGAGACGGCGAGCGGCGACTACCCGGTCGAGGCGGTCAAGATGATGAGCACGATTGCGCTGCGCATGGAAGAGTCACTCGAGTACGACTCGATCATCCGCGCGCGCAGCATCCGCGAACGCTCCTCGGTGACGGACGCCGTCTCCCACGCAACGGTGCAGCTGGCCTATGAGACGAGCGCCGCTGCGATCCTGACGCCGACACAGTCCGGCTACACGACGCGCGTCGTCTCGAAGTACCGCCCGAAGGCAACGATCGTCGCCTACGCGCCGAATCCAATGGTCGCGCGCCACATCAATCTGCGCTGGGGCGTCTACTCCATCCTCGGCCGCAAGTGGACCGGGGTCGAGGACATGATCGAGTCCTGCACGCGCGGTGCACTCTCGCACGGCTATGTCAAGCAGGGCGACAAGGTCGTCATGGTCGCAGGAATGACCTACAACGAGGGCGGCTCCGTCGCTATCCGCGTGACAACGATCCACTGAGCATGACTGATAAATGATGAAAGGAAGCCGCCTGCATATGAGACGGCTTCCTTTTTTGAACCGTCCGGGATATTTTTGATGCGTATCGGATTGCGCTTGGCACAGATTTTTGTCTGATCAGGGAAATGACAACACGCAGTGAGAAGCTGTGCAGAGGGTGTCCCCAAAGATCAGGCGAAAAAGCTGCCCAAGATGGAAGGAGACTATTATGGAAACAATTCACAGCGACAACGCCCCCGCCGCCCTCGGCCCATACAGCCAGGCGATGCGTGTCCGAGGCCTCGTCTACACCTCAGGGCAGATCGGCATCGATCCCGCCGCGGGCAAGATCACGGGAACAAATGTCAAAGAGCAGGCGGAGCAGGTCTGCAAGAACCTCAGTGCCGTGCTCGCAGCGGCCGGCACCGATCTCACACGCGTTGTCAAGACGACTTGCTTCCTCGCCGACATGGGGGACTTCGCCGCGTTCAACGAGGTCTATGCCCGGTACTTCACGAGCAAACCCGCGCGCTCCTGCGTCGCGGCAAAGGAACTGCCCGCAGGCGCACTCTGTGAGATCGAGGTCATCGCCGAGGTCTGATCTTTCTCCCCCATTTCTCCCACAGGAAAACAGAAAAGGGACGATCCGCACGGATCGTCCCTTTTCAATGCAGTTATTCAGTTCAAAACCATCGGCTCGATGTGCTCGTCCGCCATGAATCGGCTGAGTTTCCGCACGCTCGCCATGAGGTCGAGATAGTTCTCCGGCGTGAGTGACTGCGGGCCGTCAGAGAGGGCGCGCGCCGGGTTCGGATGTACCTCGATGATGAGGCCGTCCGCCCCCGCTGCAATGGAAGCGAGAGCCATGGGCTTGATCATGCGCCACTTGCCCGTACCGTGGCTCGGATCAGCAATGATCGGCAGGTGTGAGAGATGCTTGATCGCCGCGACCGCACTGATGTCGAATGTGTTGCGCGTGTAGGTCTCATAGGTGCGGATGCCGCGCTCGCAGAGGATAACGTTCGGATTGCCCTCGTTCATGATGTACTCGGCGGCGTTCAGCCACTCGTCGATGGTGGCCGCAAGGCCGCGCTTTAGCATGACGGGCTTGCCTGAGCGTCCGACCGCACGCAGGAGGCCAAAGTTCTGCATGTTGCGTGCGCCGATCTGAAGGAGATCCGCATAGGCGGCCACTGTGTCCACCGCCTCGACCACCGTCACTTCGGTGACGACAGCGAGACCGGTCTTTTCGCGTGCCTCGGCGAGATATTTCAGGCCCTCTTCCTCGAGCCCCTGGAATGCGTAGGGTGAGGTGCGCGGCTTATACGCGCCGCCGCGGATGAACTGCGCCCCGCCTGCTTTGATGATCTCCGCGGTCTCTATGAGCTGTGCGCGCGACTCGACGGCACAGGGGCCCGCCATGACGACAGGCGTTCCGTCACCGATCCGCACGCCGCGGATGTCGATGACCGTCGGTGCGGGGTGGAACTCGCGGCTCGCACGTTTGTAGCTCTTGGAGATGGCGACGGTCGTCTCGACGCCGTGCATCGCATCGAGCGGAGTTGAGGCGAGCTTTGTCTTATCGCCGATGACGCCGACGATCTTTTGGCGCGCTCCCTCCATAACCTTTGCCTCGAGCCCCTTCTCCTCGATGGCACGAATGACGCCCTCAATATCCGCCTGTGTGGCATCCGAATTCATAATGACAACCATGGTATCTGCTCCTTTGCTATTCGTTGTGTGCCATATGCACAGGGAAAGCGCCGAGTACCTTCAGCCAGACACTCTTCTCGGCGACGGCATCAATGGACGCGCGCACGGCATCCGCATCGCTGTGCGCATCGAGATCGAAAAAGAACATATACGCGCCGAGCTCCGTCCGCGCGGGACGTGACTCGATGCGCGTGAGATTCACGGAGCGGCGCGCAAACTCGCCGAGCACATCGTAGAGTGCGCCCGCGCGCGCGCCGTCGATCTGGCAGACGAGGAGAACGGTATCGTTCTTCTCGGCGGGCGGCGGGATCGTTCCGTCGCGCACAACTTCGAAGAAGCGCGTGCAGTTGGAGCCGCGGTCCTCGATCTTTCCCGCGATCTCGACCAGACCGTTCAGCTCGCCTGCCCTGCGCGTACAGATTGCCGCCCAGCCCGGATCTGCAGACGCGGCACCGACGATCTCCGCTGCGCGCGCCGTGCTTGCGGTTTTGATGATCTCTGCCCGCGGGCAGCAGCGCAGGAGGAAGTCCCTGCACTGCGCGATGGGCTGCGCATGTGAGTAGACACAGCGAATCTCACCGTCCGCGCGGCGCGCCATGAGATAGTTGTGTACGGGCCAGATGACCTCACGCCGCACGCGCAGGGTATCCGAGTGCGCGAGCGTATCGAGCGTTACGGCAATTGCCCCCTCGAGCGAGTTCTCGACAGGCACAAATGCAGCGTCCACAGCGCCCGTCTCCGCTGCGTGCAGACACTCTCCGATATCGCCGAAGCAAACGATCTCGCAGTCGAGCCGCTGCCACGCCATGAGATAGAGCGCCGCGGCCTCGCTGTGGGTCCCCACGGGACCGAGCACGCCCATTTTCTGTCTCACACGCATTCCTCCTATATAGTTTTCTATCATACTATATGTACGGCACGTTGACAAGGGCGATGGGAACCACTTTCATTTCATATACATTTCCCTTACGATACAGCTGTGCTATAATAGATACGATTTCTCAGCCGAACGAAAAGGGGTGTCTATGTCTCCCAAGGAATATCTTGCCGTCATGCACTGCATCGCAGGCCTCAAGGAGCGCACGCGCCACGCGTGGATGAAGTCCGGCCGGCAGGAGAGTGTGGCGGAGCACAGCTGGCGGATGGCGCTGATGGCGTATTTCCTGCGTGACCGCTTCCCCGCTGCCGATCTCACGCGCGTCCTCCTGATGGCCCTGCTGCACGATGTGGGCGAAGTCTTTACGGGGGATATTCCGACGTTTGAGAAAACGGAGGCCGACCGCACACAGGAGCACGAACTGCGCGACGCATGGATTTCATCACTTCCTCCGCCTTTTGCAGAGGAGGTACGCGTACTCTTTGACGAGATGGATGCGCTGGAGACAGAGGAGTCGCTTCTCGTGCGTGCGCTCGACCGTATGGAGGCAGTGATCACGCACAACGAGTGCGATCCCGCGACATGGCTGCCGCTCGAATATGATCTGCAGCACACCTATGGAGTCAACGAAGCGGCGTTCTCGCCCACCCTCAAAGATCTGCGCGCCGAAGTGAACAACGAGGTGGACGCGGTGACCGCATCCCTCAGAAATAAGGAGGAACATTTATGAAACCAAACTACGGCAACTGGATTTCTGTGTCGATGATGAAAACGCTCTGCGCGATTGCCGCTGTACTCTATGTGCTCACGCTCGGCTGCGCGCTCTTTTTCAGTACGGAAGCGTCCTTCTATATCCTCGCGATCCTCTCCGGCGCTGCAACTTTTGTCGTCATCTATATGTACTACTGCCGCCGGGTCTTTTCCTTCGAGGGCGGCGGGCTCATGCGGCGCATTCACAGCTATCTGCTCGATCAGCTGCCGTGGGACGGCAGCGGCACGGCGCTCGACATCGGCTGCGGCTCGGGCGCGCTCACCATCGCCGTCGCAAAAAAGTTCCCGCTCGCGCAGGTACAGGGCATCGACTACTGGCCTGCAATGTGGAACTACGGCAAAGAGCAGTGCGAAGGCAACGCGGCGGCGGAGGGCGTCGCAGACCGCTGCGCGTTCCGGCACGGAGATGCGGCGCAGCTCGACTTCCCCGACAACCATTTCGACGCCGTCGTCAGCAACTTCGTCTTTCATGAGGTACGCACGCAGAAGGACAAGTTCATGCTCGTGGAGGAGTCCCTGCGCGTACTGAAAAAGGGCGGTGCCTTCGCCCTGCACGACACCTTCGAGAACAGGGATCTCTACGGCAAGATGGATGAGTTCATCACCTACCTCAAAGAGAAAGGCATCTCAGACATCTCCTACCTCCCGCATTCGGAGCGCAGGATCGATATGCCGCTGCCCGTGCAGTTCATGCTGCGCGGCATGGGTATCCTCTACGGAACGAAGTAAGCGAAAGGATTTTATCTATGTTCTTCAGCGCCCTTCCCATCGCACTCAGCGCAGCGGCACTTCTCTGTGCCTCCTGTGCATTCGCCGCGCCCACGGCCGAAAAACCCGCGCCCAAACTCGTGCGCCCGCAATTCCCCGCAGAGATCCCGGAGGGGATGACCGCGGACGGCAAGCTCGTCCGCATGCTCCGCTTCCATGTCCCTTCGCCGCACGATGAGCTCCGCATGCCCGCCGAAGATTCGGCCGAGGTCACGATTCTTGGCGAGGCAGCCGCAACTGAGGAGCAGATGCTCGCGCGTCTCCTGGCACGCAATCCGCAGCCGAAACTCACAGGCACCCCCGAAGAACTCGTCCGCATCTACTACGAGGAGGCGGCACGCGAGGGCATCCGTCCCGATGCAGCTCTTGCGCAGGCCTACAAAGAAACAGGCTATTTCGCCTACGGCGGCGATGTCGACTGGCAGCAGAATAATTTCTGCGGACTCGGCGCGACCGGAGGCGGCGTCAAGGGACTCTCCTTTCCCGATATGCGCACGGGAGCACGCGCACACATTCAGCATCTGCTCGCCTACGCGAGCAAACAGCCGCCGACCGTTCCCATCGTTGACCCGCGCTTTGATCTCCTCCGAACGAAGCGCCCCGATGTATTCGGGCGCCTCACGCGGTGGGTCGAGCTCAACGGCGTCTGGGCAGTCCCCGGCAGGAACTACGGGCAGGAGATCCTCATGATCCGCGATCAGGCGCGTCTGCCCGACGGCTCGGATGCCTCTCTGCATGCCGCCGATGCGCACATTGCACAGGCGGACAATGCTGACAACCGCATCTACCGCGGTCTCGTCTATCTGCACCGCGCCGCCTATCCCGAGGCGCGTGCGGATTTCGCCGCTGCACAGGAACGCGACGCACAGCGCACCGAACCGCTCCTCGGCATTGCTCTCACCCACGCAGCTGCCGGCGATGTGAAAGAGGCACGCCGCGCCTATGAGGTCTATCTGAAAGCCATGCCGAACGACAGCGAGGGCTGGTATAACTACGGGCTCGTCCTGCTCGCAGCAAATGCCTCCGACCAGGCAGCCGCCGCTCTCCGTCAGTCGCTGCAGATCGCCCCGCAGAACGCCGATGCGCACAATGCACTCGCCGTCGCCGCGCTGCATACGAAGGACTATCCGGCGGCATGGAAACATCTCGCCGATGCGGCACAGCTCGCGCCTGCAGACATGGATATCCTCATCAATCAGATTCTGCTTCAGGCGTGTCTGAAGGATGTCTCCGGCAAAAAGCACGACAAAAAGAAATAAACGAACGCCAACGGGCGGCAGCGGAAGAATAAATCTTCCGCTG
>ERZ772977.1454-NODE-1454-length-11949-cov-7.457458_pt1 | contig 11949 bp, 16 predicted proteins | sample MGYA00511131_ERZ772977 | MGnify/ENA primary metagenome ERZ772977 (study PRJEB29015, sample SAMEA2737935) | human oral metagenome | biome: human oral; feature: human-associated habitat; material: dental | place: China | collected 2151 ...
TGGTCGACGCCCTGCGCGCATCCCTCGAGCCTGTGACGGACGAGGAAGCCTGAGAGCATAGAGGAGGCCCCCGCCTCGTCCGCCGCCGCGGTCCCCGCCCTGTCCGCCGCGGCGGAGAGCCTGTGGGCGGACGGCGTGGCGCACTCCTACGACGTGGCGACCCCGTGGGAGAACACCGTCCTGCGGGACGTCTCCCTGATCGTCGAGGCGGGCGAGGGCGTGCTCATCACCGGCGACAACGGATCCGGCAAGACCACCCTGTCGCGCATCCTCACGGGGCTGATGGCCCCGACGTGGGGCAAGTGCACACTCGGCGGGCGCCCGATGACCTCACGGGTCGGCGACGTCGCGCTGTCCATGCAGTTCGCGCGCCTCCAGCTGCAGCGCCCGACCGTGCGCCTCGACATCCTCTCGGCGGCCGGGATGGGGCCCGTGATCGGCACCAGGCAGGGCCGCCACAGCGCGGAGGCGGACCGCGTCGTCGACGAGGCGATGGCCTCGGTCGGACTCGACCCCGCCCTGCAGTCGCGCTCCATCGACGAGCTCTCGGGCGGGCAGATGCGGCGCGTCGCCCTGGCGGGGCTGCTGGCGTCGCGCCCCAGAGTCCTCATCCTCGACGAGCCCATGGCGGGCCTGGACCAGGCCTCGCGCGACCTGCTCATCGCGGTGCTGGAGGAGCGCCGCCGCGCGGGGCTGTCGGTCCTGGTCATCTCCCACGACCTGGAGGGGATGGACTCCCTGTGCCAGGCGCACCACCACCTCAGCGAGGGGGTCCTGTCATGAGCGAACGGCGCAAGCCCCGCAGATCCGCCGGTTTCACGCTGCCGCGCGCGCTGCCGTGGCCGTCTTTCCTCTCCCGGGTGTGGCCGGGCACGCTGATCGTGTGCTGGACGGCACTGACGACTTTCGTGATCACGATCCCCACCTGGGCGACGCTGGGCGCGGTCGCCGCCGTGCTCGTGGCGGCCACCGCCCTGCTGCGCGTGCCAGCGGGGGCGCTCCCCCGCCCGCCCGTGTGGTTGTGGAGCGGTTTCATCGGCGGATGCGCGGGGGCGTGGCTCGGCGAGGGGGTGGAGGTCTTCCTGCGCGCCTCGTCCGTCGCGCTCATCGTCGTGTGGGGTTCGTCGCTGCTCCTGTGGGCGGTGCCCACGGCGGCGATGGCGGGGGCGCTGCGCGTGTTCCTGGCGCCCTTGCGGCTCTTCGGGGCGCCGGTCGACGAGTGGGCGCTGATCATGGGCGAGGCGCTGCGGGGCATGCCGATGCTGCGCGACCAGGCCGGCGCGGTGATGGACACCGTGAGGCTGCGGCTCGGCGACGAGATGGCGAGCATGTCGATGCGGGGGTACGCGCGCCTCGCGATCGATGTGGTGACCGCCTCGCTGTCGGCGGCGTCACGGGGGGCGGCCGAGACCGGGCGCGCCATGTCGATGCGGGGCGGACTGCGCCCGCCCGTGGGCGAGCGCGTGTCACTGGGCTGGCGCGACCTGGTGGCCGCGCTCGTGTGCGCGGCTGCGGTGTCGGCGATCGTCGCGGCGAAGATCCTGCTCTGAGCGCGCGGGGGCGCCGGCGCCCGGTTTGACGCGGACGCGGAGCACCCCTTATGCTTTCAAGGCACGCGCGAGTGGCGGAATAGGCAGACGCGCACGGTTCAGGTCCGTGTTCCAGTGATGGAGTGGGGGTTCAACTCCCCCCTCGCGCACGATGAGACCGCAGGTCGTACGACCTGCGGTTCTCGTGCACCCGGAGGTGCGGGGCCAGCGCGGGCGCGAACACGCCGGGCCGCTCGGGAACCACTGGCACGGCTCCGCACTATGGCATCTCCCACAGCGCCATCGACGGCCCGGGTCCGCTCCCGCCCCAAATAATTGAAATTTCACCTAATATGGGCGGCGCGCGCTTCATTCCCCTCTCCCGCTGTGGACTTGCCCTCCGCGGGAGCGCTCGATCCCCCGCCCGAACCCCTTTAGTGTCCATGCCATGAAGTCATTCGGATTCCTCCTCCATCTTCATCAACCCACACTTTTCCCTGGAATTCCAGCGCTTCACCGCTGCATCTGGGTACAGGATGGGTACAACGAAAACGCTCCGCCTCAGGCACACCGGGCTCACGATTTTCGCGCAGCAGGGGGCCACGCTCGCGGAGCTCCTCCACAGGGGCGGCCACTCCGACGTGGACGTTGCCCTCAGGTACCAGCACGCGACCCGCGAGCGCGACGAGGCCCTCACGGAGCGCATGGACGCCCACGTCCGCGTCTAGTCACGACTGGTGTGTGTTGCGCCGCACATTACAGGGCTTGACCGCGCCCCCTACGCGATATATATTTATATCTATCAGGACGCCATAGGGGCAAGCCTGAACCGCTCGGAAGGAGCACTCCAATGACACGCCGCATGTACCGCCGCATGTACCGCCGTTCCTCGAAGCCCGCCACCCCCAGCCCCGAGGAACTTGATGCGATCCGGCGAGCGCAGCTGCGCCAGGCCGAATGGGCGATAAAGTTCGACGCTCTCGCCGACGACGCCGCGAAGCGCCGCGCATGGGTCGATATCCCCGGATGCCCGGGATGGAGTATCTGCGGCTTGGTCTTCAAGGAAGGCGAGCGCCAGATCGCGATCTACTGCGGAGACCACCAGGTGGGCCGTGTGTACCACGAGCTCTTCGAGGGGTACGAGGTCGTCTTCTACCCCACGCCCCGGGAGATCGTGCACTCCCCGGAGTTCGAGCGGGTCCTGGAGGGGATCGACGAAGAGACTCCCTTCATCAGGAGCGAGTGGTTCGGCTGCTGCGAGCGAGCCACGTACAAATTCTACCAGGACGACGCCGGGCCCCTGATCATCCCCGAGGGGTCCACGCTGCTCTACTGATCGCACGGCGCCCCGCCCCAGCACAGGGGGCGGGGCGCCCGCAGCTACTGGGACAATCATGGACACCATCGCCCTTCACCTCTCCGGCCTGGCGGGCCGGACCCGGCAGAACCGCATGTACACCCTCCGCACCTGGCGGGCGCATTGCGCGAGCAACTGCGTGCCCCCCGAGGGGGCAGCCCGCGCGGACATCGACACCTGGATCGCGCACCGCCGCGACTCCGGGATCGGGCCGCGCACAATTTGCACGGATCTGGCCCACCTCGCGGCCTACTACCGGTGGCTCGTGGAGACGGGCCGCCGCGGCGACGACCCCACCGCCCTGATACTCCGCCCACGGCGTGGACACTCCACGCGGCCCTGGCTCGGCCGTGACGACGCCCGCACCCTCCTGGACGCGTCCCTTGAGTGGGAGGGCGGGGAGCTCGCCGCGCAGGTGCACCTGTGGCTCCTGTCGGGCCTGCGGCCCGGGGAGCCGCGCATGCTGCGCGTCGAGGACCTCAGCGCGCACGACGGCGCCCCCACGCTCCGCGTGCGCGCCTCGAAAACCCCCGGGACCGAGACACTCGTGATCCCGGAGACCACCGCCCGCATCCTCCACGCGCGCCGGGCTGGCCGCGAGCGCGGACCGCTCCTGCTCGATCCCCGCACCGGGCGGCCTTGGACGGGGGCGCGCGAGCGCCGTCGGTTCCATCAGCTCCGCGAGGCCGCGGGCGTCCCCTACGTCACGCCCGCGGGGCTGAGGGTCTCGATGATCACGCTCGCCATCTCCTCGGGCATCCCCGAGCGGGACGTGTCCGTCGCCGCCCGCCACTCCTCGACCGCCATCACCGCCAGGTACGACCGGCTGCGCACCCACATGGAGAGCCCCGTCGGCCCGCGACTGGCGGCCTGGATCGCCCACGGGGGCGATACACTCGCACCATGAGCACACCGAAACTCACCCCCGCAGAGCTCCAGACACGCCGCGTGGGACTCGGACTGTCGCAGTCCGAGCTCGCCGACCTTCTGAGCACCACCCAGGTTGTCGTCTCGCGGTGGGAGACGGGCATCGCCTCCCCACGCGACCCCGATGGGGTGCGCGCCCTCCTGTCGGAGTACGAGTCGAGGCTCCTCGCGGTCGAGGACCGGCTCCTCGCGCGCGCGGACGAGCTGCAGCCCGGCGCCCCCGTCGAACTGCGCGTGCCGGCGCGCGAGGAGTACGGCGGGACTGACAGCGCCCAGATCCTGCCATACGCCAGCATGTACCGGGCCTGTGTCGCCCGTGTCGCCCTGGTCCTCCGCGACGAGGGCCGGAGCGTCACCATCTCCTGACAGGACCGCAGGAACGGCAGGAGAGCCCCCGCCCTCAATGAGGGCGGGGGCTCTCCACGTCGACGCGGCGATCGCGCGTCAGGGGTGGATCCGGCTGGGGTAGGAGGCCATGAGGCCGTCGGCGCCCATGCGGAGCGCCTGCACGGCCTGCGAGGCGTTGGTGATGATGTGCGCGATCGTCGGCCGACCGGCCGACTTGAGGCGGTTCCACGCGTCCGCGCTGGCGTTCCACTCCAGGCCGAGCACGTCCCACTGCGAGAGGTCCGCAGCGGAGAGCTCGGACTCATAGAGCATGCACATGGTGCGGTAGCCGCGGGCACGGGCCCGCGCTGCGGATCCCGCGCGCAGGAAGACTTTCCAGATGACGCGGCGTTCGGGGTGCCCCCCGAACACTGTGTCCAGGTAGTCCATGAGCTCGCTCTCGGACTGCAGCTCGGACGGGTTCGCCGTGGACTTGGACGAGGTGTCCTTGTGGTCGACGGCGAGCACTATGTCGTCGGGGATCTGATCGACGATGTCGGTGAGCCGCAGGAACGGCCCGGCCGACTGCTGCAACATCCGCAGTGTCTCCCACGGCGTCGACCAGATGGGGAGGTCGGTGCCTGGCACGGTGCGCGTCGTTTTCCAGTCGTGGATGGCCACGAACTCGCCGCTCGCGCAGCGGCGGACGGAGACCTCGAGGATCTTGAATCCAGCCCGCAGCGAGGCGTCGAGGCCCCGTTGCGTGAACTCGGGGTACTCCGTGCCCCCGAGACGATGACTGATGTAGAACGGCCTGGCAGTCAGCGCCTCGGTGACGACGTCGCGGTCGGCCGGTGTCACTGGGGGCGGGGACGGTGTCCGGCGTCGCAGGGGCGCGTCGCCGCCGTCCCGGCGCCGCACGCGCACCCGCCCGCGGACGTCACCGCCGGGACGGCGGCGCATCCAGACGTCGACGTTATCCATGCGGGATCACGACCTGGACCCCGGCCCCGTTCGAGCCCTGAGCGTTGGGGTACGTCACCGTGAGGTCCCCGGATGCGGCGGTGCGCCGCGCGACGAGGACGGTCTGATAGTTGGCCCCCTGCTGGGCGGCGTAGGCGAGGCGCTCCCAGCCCGACGATACGGTGACCTGGTCGGATGTCTCGGCTGCGCTGGTTCGCTCGAAAGCGAATCCCAAGGCTAGGCCCTTCGTGCCGGGGACGTCGGGTGCCGTGACCGTCACCGTTTCCACGGGGTCGGCCTGGCGCTTCTTCACCTGCCCGGCCACCGGGGTGCCGCCGCCGCGCACGCACACGGCGGCGAAGCCCATCTCAAGGTTCGTCGAGGTGGTGACCGCGAGCGCGGCGGCCCACGGCCCGGCCGCCAGGACCCACCGCATCGTGCCGATGTAGTACGGCTCGATGCGGGTCGTGAAACCGCTGGGGAAAGTGATTGCGGATCCAGACACGGCTTTGGTGTTGACCGCGATGATCACGCGGTCGCCCGCCTGGCCGTCCAGCGCGATGTCGATGCGCTGCCCGGTTGCCTGTCCTGCTGTGTGGGAGATGACCTGGGGGCCGTCCTCGGGCGGGGCAGGGGTGTCGCCGCCGGGCGCGGGCGCCGCCAGGAAGTACAGCGTCCCATCGGGGAGCGCCTCGGCCTCTTTCGCGGTGGCGACGACCCGGATCCGTGCGGCGGCGAGGCTGCGCTCCAGGTCAGCCTTGGTCGCGAGCCCCGCCAGGTCGGAGGCGCGGGCGACGTCAGCCAGCTCCGCCTTGGTCGCGAGGCCCGCCAGGTCGGATGTGCGGGCGACGTCGGCGATCTCCGCCCTGGTCGCGAGCGCCTGGAGGTCGGATGTGCGGGCGACGTCGGCGAGGTCGCCCTTCTGCGCGTAGCCCGCGAGCGCGGCGGCGGGCGCGTAGGAGGCGAGCTCCGCCTTGGTCGCGAGGCCCTGGAGGTCGGTCTTCTTCGCGTACTCGGACAGGTCGACCTTCCCGCCCGCCGCGATCTTTGCAAGGTCTTCCTTTGTCGCGTACTTGGACATGTCGGGGGGCTTGGGCAGGGCGGCGAGCGCCGCTGCGATGGCTTTCGCGATCGCACGGTCCACGCCGCGCTTGGTGTAGGCGAGGATCTTCTCCCGCTTCGGCATGGTCAGTCTCCTATCTCGTATGTGTCTCCGTCGCCGGAGACAGCGGCGTCGATTTCGTAGGTGTCCCCGTCGTCCGAGACGACCGGGGGACGCGGGTGCTCCGGATCCTCGACGGTGCCCGCGAGCGCGGCGGCGAGGTCGTAGACCACCCCCGGGGCGAGGGTGACGGCGCTCTCGCGCTGGACTACGCCGGCGGCCTCGGCCGTCAGTCGCACCTCCGTCGGAGTCGTGGCCTCCGGGGGGAGGGCGAGGGCGCCGGTGGGGGTGCCCGCTGGGGAGACGGCCCCCGCGAGCGCGACCCTGTGGGTGATGCCGTCGCGCACGATGCTGGCGACGACGAGCGGCGCCGTGGCTGTGGTGGTCATGTGCCCTCCTCCAGTCGGTCGATGCGGTCGGCGAGGGCGTCCATGCGCGCCCACTGCCGGGCGTGCGTGTCGTGGGCGTGGTCGTCGAGGCGCGCCTGGCGCGCGTCGAGGCGGTCCATCCTGGACTTGACGTCGCCGACGACCGCCTCGACGCGGGCGAGGGCGTCCTTCATGGACCCCCCGTGGTTCGGCCTCACCTCGTGGCTGATCTCGGAGATCTGCACGCCCTGTGTGGTCTGGGTGGCCTCGATCCTGTCCAGGCGGGATGCGATCTCGCCCGCGATCGAATCGAGCTGGGCCGCCGTCTCGGCGCGGTCCGCTTCGGCCCTGGCCTTGCGCGCCTGCTCGCGCGTCAGGGCAGCCTCCGCAGATGCTTTGCTACGTCCCCGCCAGTACGTAGCGGCCGAGACGACGGCCCCTATCGAGCCCACCACTATGGTGTTGATTTCGACGGGGTCCACCAGGTCAGTCCTCCGATGCGGTGGCGATGGCCGTGTCCGTGCGATTGGGGTCGGCGATCGACGTCAGAATCGACACCACGACCGCAGTGGCGGCCAGGCCCACGGCCTGCTTCCAGTCCAGGCCCCACACGACGGTGCCGGTGGTGAGGACAGAGAGGACCGTTTGTGCGGCGGTTTTGGTTCCGCGTTCCGCAACCCCGTCCCAGAACGACTTCTTCGTGTACTTGCTCATGCTTCACCTCCTCTCACGGTTTCTCCGCGCCCGCGAGCGCGGAGTTGACGGCGCTGTTGGTCTCGGGGCCGTACACGCCGTCCACCTCCGTGGAGACGGCGGCCTGAACAGCTTCGACTGTGGCGTCGTGGGCCTCCCACGACGCGTCCCCCCACTCCCCGTCCGCCGTCGCGCCCACGACGGCCTGCGTGTACTCGACGCCGAACGGGAAGTGGTGGCCACCCCACTTGGAGGCGCTGGCGACGGCGTAGACGCGCTGGCGCGTGTCCGGGCCCGCGACGTTGTCGGGCTCCGCCCCAACCGCCCTTTGCAGGGCGGTGATGTCCGTGTACCCCGACGGCGCTGAGGCACCGGAGCCGTCGTAGTAGGGGCGGATCACCGCGCACACCGAATCCCAGTCGCGCGTGCGGCGGTAGACGCCGCCGCCGTTGCCCTGCGACCCCGCCGCGCCCGAGCTCGTGTTGAACTCGATCGTCTGCACCCACGATCCGTAGTTCGCCTCGACCATGCCGACGTGGTCGGCGACGCCGTCGGCGTCCCAGTCGAAGCAGATCAGGTCGCCGGGTGCGGCGTCGCCGTATTGGACGAGGCGGCCCTCGCGGCGCGCGGCCTCGATCCCGTAGGGGACGTAGGCGAAATCGCCGCCGGGGATCACGCTGGCGCCGTCGGGGCCGGTGCAGCACCAGGAGACGCCCATCGCGCAGAATGGGACTCCGCTCGCGCCGTAGTAGGCGCCGTGCTTCGCAGCGTACCAGCGGCCGTAGATGGTGCCCTCATCGGGGTCGTCCCAGCGGGTGTAGCCGATCTGGGACGCGGCCCACGCGAGGGCCTGGGATGCGGTCATGCTCACGCTGCCTCACCCCCAGTGGGGGCGGCGTAGGCGAAATCCAGCGGGGGCAGGATGTCCCCGGGGGTCGAGGTAGCAGGCGGCATCGCGGCCACCAACTCCTCCTCTGTCTTGTCTTCAGGTGCCACTGAGGGCCTCCAATCGTGAGTGTGGGAAAGCCCCCGAGCCGGAGAGCTCAGGGGCCCGTGGTGAACCATCCGGGATTTCCGGACAGTTGGTTCCTGTGGGGCTAGTAGCCCATGGCGAGCCAGGAGAACGCATGCGCGTGCGGAACGCTCTCGCCGGGGATCATGGCGCGGAACCCGTTCCGCGAGACCGAGTCCAGGTAATACATCACACCCTGGTTGAAGTTCGGGCTCGTCCCCGACGAGTAGATCGGCGTGAGGACCACGGAGGCGCACTTGTGCGGGTACGGCTGCTGGAACGTCACGTAGTCCATGTATCCGTTTCCGTATTGATGGTCCTGCGAGTAGGCGGCGTAGATCCCGGCCTTGAAGATCGCGGGGCGCACGCCGATGGCGAGTCCCTCAGACACGGGCGAGTCCCCGAGGACGGACAGCTCCGCCTCGACCTGCGCCTGCGTGCGCCACGCCGTGCCGTTCCAGACCTGGAGGACCCCCAGGTCTCGGCGCCACACGAACGCGGGGTCACGGTCCGATGGTGTGATCCCATTGGCGCGGAGCTGCGCCACGTACTGGCTGGCCTCGGACTCCGACGCCACCGAGCGGATCGACGGGATCGACAAGGACATGTCGAGGAGGCTCTGCCTCCTGGCGGCGTCGGATCCGGTGGGCACGGTGTGCCCGCGCGCGTCTCGAATTGTCATGGCTGCGTCTCTCCTGGGGGTAGCTCGTCGTAGTCGATGGTGAGGGCCAGGCCCGCGCCCGAGGCCGCCGCTGCGCCGCGCTGGGCGCCGACCAGGGCGATGCCCCCGGTCTTGATGACGTCCGCGATGATTCGGGTGACGTCCACGATGACGGTGGGGGCGTCGACCGTGGCGGTGAGGGTGGCGCCCACTGACGCGGGGCCCGCGGGCGTGTAGGAGGCGGCCTGGAGGACCGCCTGCCACGGGGGCCTCCACGCCCCGGCCTCCAGCACTGCGCTGGCCGCGAGGACCCGGATAGGGCCCAGGGCCTCCAGCTGGCGCCCGTAGGACACCAGGCCGCGGGAGCCGGAGCCCTGGTGGACGCCGCCCCCGACGAGAGTCCACGCGCCAGCGCGGTGGGTGCCCGACCACTCGACCGGGACCACCCGGCGCCGCCGCACCGGGCCGGGCTTCTCAGGCTTGGGCGGGGTGGGGACGGGGCCCTCGGGCGCGGGAGCGGGAGACAGCGCGTGGAGGGGCCGTCCCGTGTCCGGATCCACGAGGACATGGCACGTGCGCACGCCCGTCCACGCGGCGTCGGCGGCGGACACCTGCACTGGCGCGCCCCCGTACAGGCTCACCCTCAGCTGCCGGCCGCCCTCGACGAGGTCCACGACCTGCGCGACCGCCGTCAGGGCCCGGTCCGACCCGTACCGGGGAGGCAGGTCGTCCGCCGTCGTGGAGACGAGGTCCAGGATCCGGTCCGTCACGCCTCCACCTCCGTCTCCACCTCGGTCTTCTGCGTCCCCCGCCAGGTCAGCGGGATCTCCACGGCGGACACAACGCCCCACGTGGTGCGGGGCTGGGCGGCGGCGACCCCGCGGACGGTGACCTCGACAGGGTCGCCGGGCCGCACCAGGGGGTTCGGCGCGTGCTCCACAGGGATCCTCCGCTTGGCCCGCATCGACGACGCCAGCATGGACTCCGCCGATTTGCGGGCCGCGTCCTGCGATGTGATCAATGGGCTGGAGAAGAACCTTGTGACGGTCCCGTAGGGGCCGCCGACCTGCATGGGCCCCACAGTCTGGTCCGCGACCGCCTGGAAACTGGGGGCCCCCTCGTCGTGGGAGCTCTGGCCCCGGGCGACGACCCTGTTGTAAATCTTGTCCCTCGTCAACTTCGAGGTCGCGCCGACCACGGTGCCGTCCTCGCCGTCCGACAGGCGCAGGCCGGGGCGCTGTGTGGGCATCGACGTGGGCGGGCCCACGTAGAGGACGCCGTCCGCGCCCTCACGCAGGCTGGCCGGCCACGCCGACACGATCTCGTACACCGCGTCGACGCGGGACTCGCCCCAGCTCATGGACGGGCACCACCTGTCCACCAGGCGGTCGTCGATGATGACGCCCACGTGCCCATCGACCAGGCGCCGCAACTCCGAGGCCAGGGTCCCGTTCCACAGGGGCGCCGTCGGCGATGTGAGCCGGTCCTCCTCCAGCCTTTGCAGCAGGCTCTTGCCCGTGACCCGCACAGTCGACGGCCCCGGATCCACGTCCGTGATCAGGAACCGCCCGCAGGGCACGGGCCAGGACTGGCCCGTCACCACCGACTCCACGGTCACGGTCACGTGGAGGACCTGCCCGTAGGGGGCGAGCGGGTGCTCCGGCGACGACGGGTACCAGTCCCGCCAGTCCTCGCCCTCGCACGCGGCGCCCACCCTGGGGACCGTGAGCGACAGGCCCCCCTGCACCTGCTGGCCCGAGTCCCACGACACGGACCCGTCCTCGACGGGCACACCGCCCAGGCACTGCCCGCCCAGCCAGGAGACCACCGACGCCCCGTAGCGGAACCCGCCGACCAGAAGGTCGTCGGGGATCTGGGGCAGTGGGGCGCTCACCTGGGCACCTCCTGCCAGATCGTCCTGTCGAACCCGTCCCACGTGTCCGCCCGGTCGTCGAATCGCGTCCACGTGAGGCCGACCCCGTCGAAGTCGTTCCACGACGACACCGACAACGCCGTCCCCGCCTCCGGCAGCCCCGTGATCGTGCCCTTGATCTGCCAGACGCGCTCGGCGGCGTCCAAGCGGGCCGCGAGCGCGTGGGAGGCGCTGGTGACGGCGAGGACGGTCACTAGGGGCACGTCGCAGGCGCCGCGCTGGCAGCGGATGCACCAGCGGGGGTTGTGGAGGAGGGCGATGGGGGTGGGGGTGAGGAGGAGGCCCTGGAGGGCGCTCGTGTGCTCGCCGGTGGTGCGGATCTGTGCGGACGCGTCGCCCTGTCCCTGCGCCGGGGCGTAGACGACCACGGGTGTGGGGCGGCCTGCCACGTCGTGGGCGGTGAGCCTGGGGGCCAGGGTGCGGGAGTCGTCGCCCTGCCACAGGCAGTCCACTGTGCGGGTGGCGGTGAGGTCGGAGACGAGGGTGCGGCCCGGCCAGGGGCGGGTGATGGGGGTGGTGCGCAGCACCGCGCCGCCCGAGCACCGCGCCTCGTAGGAGACGGGGATGTTGATGGGGGCGAGGGCGTCGGCGAGGAGGACCTGCTCGCCGGTGCTGGTGCCGCGTCCGCCTGGGACCGGCCACTCCTGTCCGCGGGCGGTGCCGACGACGCGGTAGTCGTCGCCGGCGGGGATCTGGCCCGCGGGGATGATGATCTGGACGCGGGGCGCGGTGCCCGTCTCGACGACGGCGGTCATGGTGGTGGGGGTGAGGGCCTCCAGGACCTCCGTGGACGGGGAGGAGCCCGGCTGGCCCTGCCAGGCGTGGGCCCGGATCTGCGCGGTGGAGCCCACGCGCCGGGCGGGCGTGTCCCCGTCGAAGTACCCCGCTGCGGCGTCGGCGAGGGCCTGGTCCGCGGTGGGGGCGCGGGTGATGAGGACCTCGTCGACGTCGGCTCGGGCGCCGACGCGCAGGGCCCGGGCACCGGGTGCGGGCAGCAGGGCCAGGCGCACTGCCATG
>ERZ772977.1457-NODE-1457-length-11885-cov-15.741843_pt1 | contig 11885 bp, 7 predicted proteins | sample MGYA00511131_ERZ772977 | MGnify/ENA primary metagenome ERZ772977 (study PRJEB29015, sample SAMEA2737935) | human oral metagenome | biome: human oral; feature: human-associated habitat; material: dental | place: China | collected 2151 ...
GCCTCAGTGCGCGCGGCCTCCAGGGCCTCGTCCCCCACGTCGTGGGCGAGGGTGACGTGGGGGTGGAAGGGGAAGCGCACCGGGACGGCCAGGGGGCCGCCGGCGGCGCGCAGCGCCCCCTCCAGGCCCGCGCAGTCCTCCGCCCCCCGGGTCAGGGCCAGGTAGGCGACGGCGCTGACGGGCCGGAAGGTCTCGGCCCCGCGCAGCTCGACGACGAAGGGGGCGGCCCGCTCCGCAATGGCGCGCACGTGGGCGATCACCGCGCCGAGCGCGTCGAGCGCGATGAGCGTGGGGGGCAGGAGGGTGATGTGGGGGGGCACGGCCAGGGCCAGGGGGTCACCGGCGTCGGAGCGCACGAGCCGGATGCGGGCGGCCCAGGGCTCGGGCACGGGCAGGGTCACGCCCAGGACGCACTGAGACGGTCCGGCCGTGGGGACGTCCATGGTTCCTCCGTGATGTGGCGGCGCGAGCGCAGGAGCGGCAGCGGATCCGGGTGCGGGCGCCCGACGGGCGCGGCCCCCATCTGCGCACCCTATCCCGCACCGGGACGGTGGTCCCACCCGACGACCGGCGTGACACGGGGTTGTGACGTGGCGCGCTCGAGGTTGGGGCACAATGGGCCCATGCAGCACTCCGGCTCCGACGACGTCGCCGCCCCCGTCTTCTCCCCCGCCCTCGCGCCCGCCCAGGGGGTCGCCGCGGCCGCGGCGCTCTTCCGCGCGGCCTTCGACGCCGAGCCCGACGGCGTGTGGTACGCGCCCGGGCGCGTCAATCTCATTGGCGAGCACACCGACTACAACGGCGGGCTGGCCCTGCCGATCGCCCTGCCGCACCGGGCCCATCTGGCGCTGCGCCGCCGGGACGACCGGACCGTGCGCCTGGTCTCCTCGCAGACGCGGGACTCGGTGGACGTCCTCGACCTCGACGTCATCGGCCCCAAGGGCACCCCGGGCGAGGTGCGCCACTGGAACGCCTACGTGGCGGGCGTCGCCTGGGCGCTGGAGCGCGACGACCTGGGGCCGCTGGCCGGCTTCGACGCGGCCCTGCACTCGTGCGTGCCGCTGGGCGGGGGCCTGTCCTCCTCCGCGGCGCTGGAGGCGGCCACCGCCGTCGCCCTGGACGAGGTCAATGACCTGGGGCTGGCCGGCACGGCCGACGAGCCCGACGATGAGGGCCGGGCCCGCCTGGCCGCCGCCTGCGTGAGGGCGGAGAACGAGATGGCGGGAGCCCCCACGGGAGGCCTGGACCAGGCGGCGTCCCTGCGCGCGGCCGCGGGCCGCGCCCTGGAGCTGGACTGCCGCACCGGGCGGGCCCGCCGGGTGCCCTTCGACCTGGAGGGGGCGGGCCTGGCCCTGCTGGTCATCGACACCCGGGCCAGGCACTCCCTGGTCGACGGCCAGTACGGGGCCCGACGGGCGGCCTGCGAGAAGGCGGCCCGCATCCTGGGCGTCGAGCTGCTGGCGGACCTGGAGGCGGCCGACCTGGAGGAGCGTCTGGCCGACCTGGCCGCCTGCGGCAAGCCCGACGCCGCCGAGCTGGTCAGGCGCACCCGCCACGTGGTCACGGAGATCGAGCGCACGCGCGACCTGGTCGCGCTGCTGCGCGACGGCCGCCCGCTGGCCGGGGACAAGCTCGCCCGGGCGGGCGAGCTCATGGACGCCTCCCACGAGTCCCTGCGCGCGGACTACGAGTGCACGTGCCCCGAGCTGGATGCGGCCGTGGAGGCGGCGCGGGCGGCGGGGGCCCACGGGGCCCGCATGACGGGCGGCGGCTTCGGCGGCTCCGCGATCGCGCTGGTGGACGCCGACGCCGTCGACGCCGTCGCCCGCGCCGTCGTGGCCGCCTACGCCCGGGAGGGCTTCACCCCACCGGCCTTCCTCGACGCCGTGCCCTCGGCCCCCGCCGGCCGCCTGGCCTGAAACGAGGCGGGGTCCGCCTCATCCTCCGGGAGGATTCGCGGGCCTTCTCCAGGAGGATCCGCCGGCGCGGCGGGAGCCCTTAGCCTGGCCCCGTTACGCCCCTCGTTCCCCGTCGCCGTGGAGGACTCCGTGAAGCGCTACGTCATACCCGCCCTCAAGGTCCTCATCGCCGTCGTCGTCGCCGTCGCCCTGGTCAAGATCGCCTTCTTCCCCGACCAGGACGACTCCGCCACTGCGGACATCACCCCGGGCTACCAGCTGAGCACGAAGACGACGACGGTCGCGGTCGGCGACATCTCCAGCACGGTGGAGGTCAAGGGGAAGATCGTGCAGGACAAGGCCGTCGAGGCGAAGGCGACGCTCACCGGCGTCGTCGACTCCTTCGGGGTCGAGAAGGGCGGGTACATCACGCAGGGGGCGCCCCTGGTCTACCTCAAGAAGGTCGAGCCGCAGCAGCCGAAGGTCACCACCGACGAGGAGGGGAACACCACCCAGACGGAGGTTCCCGACAAGGTCACCTGGGACACCGTCTACGCCCCGACGACCGGCACCGTCTCCTTCAACGTCATCGCGAACCAGGACACCACCGTCGGCATGGTGATCGCCACCGTCACGCCCGACACCTACTCGGCGACCGGCACCATCAGCGCCTCCCAGCAGTACCGGCTCACCAGTGCCCCGACGTCGGCGACCCTGAGCGTCGAGGGCGGCCCCGCACCCTTCTCCTGCTCCGACCTGACCATTGGCACGAAGCCCACCACGTCGACGACCACCGGCCAGGACGGCAGCACGACGACGACCACGGGGGACGGCACGAGCGTGGAGGTCCGCTGCTCGGTGCCGTCCGAGCAGAAGGTCTTCGCGGGGCTGTCGGTGACCATCGGCATCGACGCGGGCAGCGCCACCGGGGCGCTGCTCGTGCCCGTCACCGCCGTCGAGGGCTCGGTGTCCACCGGCATCGTCTGGGTGGTCCCCGACCCGGCCGATCCCGCGACCACCGAGCAGCGCCAGGTCTCCCTGGGCATCAACGACGGCACGAACATCCAGGTCACCAGCGGCCTGACCGAGGGCGAGACGATCCTGCTCTTCGTGCCCGGCAAGGACATCGTGCGCAACGGCACGCCCAACAGCTGCGAGCCCGACAACTCGGTGTGCTACGACGAGAACGGCAAGGAGATCCGGTGACACCGGCCCCCCTGCTGCGCCTGCGGGGCATCACCCGGACCTTCTCGGTGCCCGGCGCCCCGCCGCTGAGGATCCTCACCGGCGTCGATCTCGACGTGCACCCCGGCGAGCACGTGGCCGTCGTCGGCCGGTCCGGCACGGGCAAGTCGACGCTGCTCAACATCCTCGGCCTCATCGACGTGCCCACCTCCGGCGGGTACCAGCTGAACGGGGTGGACGTCGCGGGCCTGGGCGAGAGCCGTCGCGCCCACCTGCGCGGGCAGACCTTCGGATTCGTGTTCCAGTCCTTCAACCTCATCGCCGGGCTGACGACGACGGAGAACGTCGCGGCGCCGCTCCTGTACGACCACGGCGCCGCCTTCTGGCGGCGCGGCTCCCGCGCCCGGGAGCTGCTGGAGGCGGTGGGGCTGAAGGACAAGGCCGGGATGTCCATAGGCCGACTGTCGGGCGGGGAGCAGCAGCGCGTCGCCATCGCCCGGGCGCTGGCCCGCGGGCCCAGGGTGATCCTGGCCGACGAGCCCACCGGCGCCCTCGACGTCGACACGGGCGCCGTCGTCATGGACCTGCTCGAAAGGCAGTGCCATGAGACCGGCGCGGCGCTCATCATCATCACCCACGACCTGGCCGTGGCCGGTCGGGCCCACACCCAGTACCGTCTGGAGAACGGCGTGCTCACACCGATCACGGTCACCCGCCGCCGAGTGGGCTCACTGGAGGAATTCGGCGAGGTCCAGACGGCGCCGGCCGCCGCATCGATATCGGGAGGTCCGCGATGAGACTCTTCACGGGACTGGGGGGCGTGTTCACGGGCCTGACCGGCGCCATTATCGAGGCGTGGGCGCAGCTGCGGATCGGCAAGCTGCGAGTGCTGCTGTCCCTGGTGGGGGTGGCGGTGGCGGTCGCGGCCATGTCCTTCGTCATCGCCGTCGGTCAGGTGTCCGTCTCCGCGGTCAATGCCGTCATGGAGCAGTACAGCGGGCGCCCCGGCACCCTGACGATCAGCGTCTCCCCCACCTGGCGGGGCGTGAGCCGTCCGGCCGACGACGACTCCGGGGACGATGCCGGCTCCGGGGACGCCGGCTCCGGCGGCCAGGCGGGGGCGGGATCCGGGGGCTCGGCCGCGGAGGGCCAGGCCGGGGCCGGGAGATCCGGCGGAGCTGAAGGAGCTGGGGCCAGCGGGGCCAGCGGGACCGGCGGGGCCGGGGCGTCGTCGCCGGACACCTCCATCCGCATCTCTCAGGCGATGAGCTCCTTCGTGGACCGTTATGAGATCAACTCCTGGGCGACGACCTACGACACCTCCATCCGCTTCGCCTTCCCCGACGGCCCCCGCCAGGTGCGCACTCAGGCAGTCAGCACGGGCTACGGCCTGATCCACCACACGCAGGTGACCCAGGGGCGCTGGCTGCGCTCGGACGACGCCGATGACATGTCTCCGTCGCTGGTCGTCTCCCAGGGATTCCTCGACGCCCTGGGGGTAGACTCCCTCTCCGGTCCGCTCACGGTCACCTCCTACGAGCCGACGCGCACCACCTACACGATCGTGGGGGTGCTCAAGCCCGAGAACCTGTCCTACTGCACAACGACCGACGCCGAGGGCAATACGGTGCCATGCCCGCAGACGCTGTCCGCGTTCGTCCTGAGCTCCTCCTACGAACAACAGTTGCCCTCTCATGCCGCGCGTCCCGCCCCGTCCCTGGAGATCTGGACCGGGACAACAGGGGTCGGTGAGATCAAGCAGCGGGCCAAGGACAATCTCGATGCCCAGTTCGGGCAGGGCTCGACCCAGGTCACCGACAATCTGCAGTCCGCCAACGCGAACCTGAGCACGGGGGCCTTCACCTCCGTGGTCTCCGGCGCGGGCGTCTTCGTCATGGTGCTGGGGGCGCTGGGGCTGGTCAATATCTCCCTGGTGACGGTGCGCCAGCGCATCCACGAGATCGGGGTGCGCCGCTCCTTCGGCGCGACGAGCCGTCGGATCTTCTTCTCGATCATGCTGGAGTCGGTGGTGGCGACGGTCGTGGCCGGCATCGTCGGCGTCGGCATCGCGGTGGTGGCCCTGCGTGTGGTCCCACTGGGTGCCATTCTGTCGGACATCCCGGTGCCGGACAACCCGCCCTTCCCCATGTCCGCCGCGATCATCGGGCTGGTGGCGGCATCCGGGGTCGGAGCCCTGGCGGGGATCATCCCCGCGATCGTGGCGGTGCGGATCCGCCCGATTGACGCGATCCGCTTCTAGCCGGACGTCGTTGCCACTCGTCTGTGCGTATCGGGGGGGGTGTCCGAACCAGGGCCGAAGCCCCGCAGCGGCCAAGTCGCGTCCAGCACGTCCAGCAGTGGAGAGCGCCGCCCCGAACTCGACGGCGCTGTCGCGACCCGGCGGAGCGGGTCCTAGGTCGGCAGTGAAGGCGGCAGGGGTCTGGTAGAGTGTGGGTTCGTTGGGATTCCAAGGATCCGCAAGTGTAAACCCCGCGCGAGCGGGGATGATCCCCAGTACGGGTGCGGTAAGTGGATCGCCCAGTAGTAAACCCCGCGCGAGCGGGGATGATCCAACCATGTGGGAGCCCATCACGGCCTTCCTCAAGTAAACCCCGCGCGAGCGGGGATGATCCCAGGTGTGCGAATCGCCGTGAGAGGCCGTGGGAGTAAACCCCGCGCGAGCGGGGATGATCCCGACCCGCTGGACAGTGACGCCAGCCGTATCGCGTAAACCCCGCGCGAGCGGGGATGATCCCTCGACGACTCCCCGGACGTGGACTTCCTCGCCGTAAACCCCGCGCGAGCGGGGATGATCCGTCCATACGCGGCCCTCCTCTCCGTTCAGTCGTGTAAACCCCGCGCGAGCGGGGATGATCCGGCGCCGATCGTGCCGCCCACGTAGAGCGTGAAGTAAACCCCGCGCGAGCGGGGATGATCCTATGATGGCGGCTTTGGGGCGTATTGGGGCGAAGTAAACCCCGCGCGAGCGGGGATGATCCCTGAGGAACTCGTAGTCCTCGATCGAGAGCCCGGTAAACCCCGCGCGAGCGGGGATGATCCCATGATAGTGTTCCTTTCAGGGTGGCTGATTGTGTAAACCCCGCGCGAGCGGGGATGATCCGAGATAGGTATTCTCGATCGCGATCCTCATCAAGTAAACCCCGCGCGAGCGGGGATGATCCGTCAGATGCCATACTTGAGCATCAGCCGATCGGGTAAACCCCGCGCGAGCGGGGATGATCCTTGCATCCGGGTCCTGTAGAACCCGTTCGCGATGTAAACCCCGCGCGAGCGGGGATGATCCCGTCGACCAGCGGATCGGGATCTTCTTGAAAAGTAAACCCCGCGCGAGCGGGGATGATCCGCAGGTCTCACCCTCCAGCCAGGCCCGAAGCACGTAAACCCCGCGCGAGCGGGGATGATCCTGACAACAAGGCCCTCACGCGGCTCTTCCGCGGGTAAACCCCGCGCGAGCGGGGATGATCCGTGCTCCATCATGTCCGCGTGCGAGTAGTGCTCGTAAACCCCGCGCGAGCGGGGATGATCCCACTCAAGAAAGAACACCTCCTATGACCACCAAGTAAACCCCGCGCGAGCGGGGATGATCCGAACGCCCCCACCCTCCTCGTGGCGGGCGGTACGTAAACCCCGCGCGAGCGGGGATGATCCCGAGGAACAGCCCGACTACGGCCGCTGGCTCATGTAAACCCCGCGCGAGCGGGGATGATCCGGCGGTTGCGGTTGCGAGGGCGGCCACTTCTGGGTAAACCCCGCGCGAGCGGGGATGATCCCATCACTAAAACCGCCGCCGACCTGACCACCGGGTAAACCCCGCGCGAGCGGGGATGATCCGGCTTGTTCTCGCCGCGTTGACGGTCCCGGATGGTAAACCCCGCGCGAGCGGGGATGATCCCGCCCGCGATTTCGGTCTGCCGGATGGTCACAGGTAAACCCCGCGCGAGCGGGGATGATCCTGAGCCTATTGTTTACTATTTACTGTGTAGGATGTAAACCCCGCGCGAGCGGGGATGATCCGACACGGTTGCGGAAGTCCTCCACGGGCAGGAGGTAAACCCCGCGCGAGCGGGGATGATCCCGGAGACGAGATTGCCGTGTACCCCGTGCGCTAGTAAACCCCGCGCGAGCGGGGATGATCCTGCTCGCGCCCGGATGCGCCACTCGATCTGAGTGTAAACCCCGCGCGAGCGGGGATGATCCCCGGTTGATCCGCTTGTTGATGACGATCATCTCGTAAACCCCGCGCGAGCGGGGATGATCCGGAATGGCCGGTATCCGACGACGCGGAATCGGCCGTAAACCCCGCGCGAGCGGGGATGATCCTGCGTCCCATGTGGATTCCTTTCCCGGGGGCGCGTAAACCCCGCGCGAGCGGGGATGATCCTGCGGCTCCGGCGCCGATGGCGAGCAGGGCGGCGTAAACCCCGCGCGAGCGGGGATGATCCCACGCGTGGGGGTATGGAAAATGGGGTAGAGGAGTAAACCCCGCGCGAGCGGGGATGATCCTGATGACGCCGCAGTCGCCGTAGATCCTCCCGTGTAAACCCCGCGCGAGCGGGGATGATCCGGTGGATGGTCTCCTCGCTGTGCGCCGTGTCGGGTAAACCCCGCGCGAGCGGGGATGATCCCAACCTGCCTATGTCGGTGGAATTGTACCTTCGGTAAACCCCGCGCGAGCGGGGATGATCCTGTTCAACGGATGCAACGGCATGCCGGTGGCAAGTAAACCCCGCGCGAGCGGGGATGATCCGCAGTCGCGGACAGCGGTGTTCACGTAGATGTTGTAAACCCCGCGCGAGCGGGGATGATCCCCCGTCTCACCGTTCGCCTCGCCGAACTCGCTCGTAAACCCCGCGCGAGCGGGGATGATCCCTCGAAGGTCAGCCTGTCGAGTCTCATGTTGTTGTAAACCCCGCGCGAGCGGGGATGATCCGGCCGCGTCGGCTGGGAAGCTTGACACGGATGTGTAAACCCCGCGCGAGCGGGGATGATCCGACATCATGCGCCAAGCCACCCTCGAAGGCTGGGTAAACCCCGCGCGAGCGGGGATGATCCGGGATTCCTCGATTGGATCGCACCCTACTGGAAGTAAACCCCGCGCGAGCGGGGATGATCCGAGCTGCTGCACGATGTTGAGCACCGTCGACTTGTAAACCCCGCGCGAGCGGGGATGATCCATATCCTCATTGTTCTCGTCGTAGAGGACATCGGTAAACCCCGCGCGAGCGGGGATGATCCGCGGGTCATGTTCGTCGCCGACGTCCCCGGGTTGTAAACCCCGCGCGAGCGGGGATGATCCGGCCGCCGTCGCCGCCTACATCCGCGGCGAGGCGTAAACCCCGCGCGAGCGGGGATGATCCGGACGGCGGCACCGCCGACCCCGCCCGTCTGGCGTAAACCCCGCGCGAGCGGGGATGATCCCATGACCTAGGTCACAAGATCAAATATTGTGAAGTAAACCCCGCGCGAGCGGGGATGATCCCTCCCACAGAGAGTCGTCGTCGGGGCGCACGTCGTAAACCCCGCGCGAGCGGGGATGATCCCGGTGAGGGCGCCGGAGGCGACGATGTGCATGTGTAAACCCCGCGCGAGCGGGGATGATCCGTTCAACGGCCGGGAGAAGACGCCCGAGCTCGCGTAAACCCCGCGCGAGCGGGGATGATCCGGAGGGCGTGCACGCCCTCCTCCGCCGCATCTTGTAAACCCCGCGCGAGCGGGGATGATCCCTCAATAGCGCGCTCCCCCGCCCTTCAAGGGCGGTAAACCCCGCGCGAGCGGGGATGATCCTATCCCCCAGCTCGGTCTTGGCTGCGCCGAGGGGTAAACCCCGCGCGAGCGGGGATGATCCGATGTCGGGCATGGTGAGTCCTTTCAAGTAGTGGTAAACCCCGCGCGAGCGGGGATGATCCGTACAACCAGGACGGGGAGGAGAACCGGGTGGGGTAAACCCCGCGCGAGCGGGGATGATCCCTCGATTGGGAGGCGACCTGGCGGAACTGGATGGTAAACCCCGCGCGAGCGGGGATGATCCCTGGGCGGATGTCGCCGACCCTTATTCAGTGGGGTAAACCCCGCGCGAGCGGGGATGATCCCAGGCTCGTGCTCGCCCGTCCAGATCGTGTAGGGTAAACCCCGCGCGAGCGGGGATGATCCGCGGCGGATATGCTGGGCGTCCATGTCCGCACCAGTAAACCCCGCGCGAGCGGGGATGATCCCGGCGGCGATCTCATCGGCGCGCGTCTCATAGGGTAAACCCCGCGCGAGCGGGGATGATCCCGGTCGATCCTCGGGGGGACCACATCACCCTTCGTAAACCCCGCGCGAGCGGGGATGATCCGACCTGTCCTCAGCCGGCCGCAGGGCCGGGGCGGTAAACCCCGCGCGAGCGGGGATGATCCGCCCGTTGACGTGCGTCATGAACGCGCATCTGCGTAAACCCCGCGCGAGCGGGGATGATCCCCGCCACCGGCGCTGGCGGAACAGGAGGGGGACGGTAAACCTCGCGCGAGCGGGGGTAACTCCCGAGACGGCATATGGTATAACCGGAGTCGAAGTGGGACTTCCCTGGACCAGCCTTGAAATAACAGGCCTATTGAACACCCGGGCATTGTGGGGCCCCGCTTCAATCTGTAGCAGTCGTAAGTTCCGCGCAAGCGGCGACGATCGCGATGGATCTGGCGTCGCGAACACTTTTTAATGCCCCGTTATGGCGAGTTTTCAATGACCGGAGTCGTAGCACACCCGGAGGAAGGCGTCCGCTGATCCCAGGGCCCGGTCCACAACGCCGGCCGCCCGCAATCCCTGGAAGAGAAACACCGAACGCGCCTGGCAATTGATCGACCGCTTCGGGTTGAACTCAATATCCGTGAAGGCCGTGTAAGGCTCCAACTCGTCGACCAGTCCGGGGCACCCACGTACAGCCAGTCGTAGAAATATGTTCGCGGCTCCAGGCGGAAGGCGCTCAGCTCCGCCCCCAGGATGAGCGGGGATCTACCCGAGACCTCCAGCATCCGCGAGCCCGGGTGCGCGGTCAGGAAGGAGCGGTGAAGGTTGTCGATGGACCGCTGCTTCTGCTTGAGGGAGAACCCGGGTGGAAGGTGAATTCGGTGCTGACCTCGTGGACGTAGGGCCTCGTCCCCAGGGGTGTGAAAACAGGCCGCCGCGCCATATCCGCTCCTGTGCCGATCCGCCCCGTCTCAGTGGCGGTCCCGGTCGGCGTCGGGAACCACCTGCGTGCCCGCGCGCCCGGACACGATCTCCGCGGCCTGGCCCAGCGCCCCTATGACCGCGCGACCGCCGGTGCGCTCCACGAAGTTCGCGCAGGCCTCCGCCTTGGGCCCCATGGACCCGGCCGGCAGGCCCAGCGCCCGCAGCTGGGCCGGCGTGGCCCGTTCGAGCAGCCGCGCCCGCGGCGTGCCGTAGTCCGCGACCACTCCGGCGACGTCGGTGAGGACGATGAGCAGGTCCGCGCCGATCTGCTCCGCCAGCACCGCCGAGGCCAGGTCCTTGTCGACCACGGCCTCCACGCCCTCGTGCGTGCCGTCCTGCCAGGTGCGCACCGCGACCCCGCCGCCGCCCGCGCACACCACGATCGTCCCCCGGTCCAGCAGGGAGGCGACGACGTCGGCCTCCAGGATGCTCCTGGGCGCCGGCGAGGGGACGACGCGCCGCCAGTACTCGCCGTCGCGCGCCATGGTCCAGGCCCGCTCGGTGGCCAGCATCTGGGCCTCCTGCTCGCTGAGCACCGCGCCCACGAATTTCGTGGGCCGGCTCATGGCCGGGTCGTCGGGGTCGACGAGGGTGCGCGTGAGCAGCCCCGCCACCGCCCTGCCCGGCAGGGCGTCGGTGAGGGCCTGGGTGATCCAGAAACCGATCATCCCCTGCGTCTGGGCGACGAGGGTGTCGAGCGGGTAGACGTTGGCGGGCAGGTCCGAGCCGGCCGTGGCCGCGGCGAGCAGACCCACCTGGGGCCCGTTGCCGTGGGTGAGGACCAGCTCGTGCGCCAGGGCCAGCGGCCGCAGGGCCTCCACGGCCAGGCGCACCTTGGCGACCTGGATCGCGGTGTCCGGCGTGGCCCCGCGGGGCAGGAGGGCGTTGCCGCCCAGGGCGAGGACGATGCGCAACACGGGCTCCTCTGAAGGTATGGGTGAGACGGGGAAGGGGAAGAGTACCGCCCGCGGCTCAGTCGGCGTAGTCGACGACGAGCGGGGCGTGATCCGACCAGCGCTCATCGTAGGTGCCGGCGCGGTCCACCCGCACCGCCAGGGCCCGGGAGGCGAGCGTGGGGGTGGCCACCTGGTAGTCGATCCGCCAGCCCGCGTCATTGTCGAAGGCCCGGCCCCGCTGCGACCACCACGTGTAGGGGCCCTGGGCCCCGGGGTTCAGGGCGCGGGTCACATCGACCCAGCCGGAGGAGAACCACTCCTCCAGGTGCTCGATCTCGACGTCGAGGACTCCGCTGACCCGGTTGTGGTTCGCCCTCCAGTTCTTGATGTCGCGCTCGGAGCGGACCACATTGAGGTCCCCGGCCATGATCACCTGGCGGCCGCCGGTGCGGGCCTCGGCCAGCAGCCGGGCCATGCGGGCGTCCACCAGGGCCAGGTGGGCGAGCTTCTCGTCGAGCTTGGGCGTGCCTGCCCGTCCCGCGTGCAGGTAGGCGGACACGACCGTGAGGCCGCCGGCCCCCGCGCCGGCGCCGCGGGCGGGCTCCAGGTCCACCTCCAGCCAGCGGCCCGAGTCCACGTCGGGCTCCTCGGCTCCGTCGGCCACCCCGCAGCGGGCCCG
>ERZ772977.1460-NODE-1460-length-11874-cov-19.434893_pt1 | contig 11874 bp, 7 predicted proteins | sample MGYA00511131_ERZ772977 | MGnify/ENA primary metagenome ERZ772977 (study PRJEB29015, sample SAMEA2737935) | human oral metagenome | biome: human oral; feature: human-associated habitat; material: dental | place: China | collected 2151 ...
CCGTCGAACACCGCGCCCCGCCCCCGACCGGCGCAGGACCCGGCGGGCCCGGGCGCGGCGCCCCACCGCCAGATCCTCTCCATCCAGGACGTCACCCGCTCGGACCTGCCGCCAGCCCCGCCGTCGGGCACCGCCCCGCCCACATCCCCCTACGCCCAGCGCCTGGCCCGCCAGCACCGCCGCAACGGCGGCGCCAGCGAGGACGCCTCCGTCCGCCTCAGGGGCGCCGCCGCGCGCACCGCCAAGAACATGGAGGCCTCGCTGTCCATCCCCACGGCGACGTCCGCCCGCGCCGTCCCCGCCAAGGTCCTCATCGAGAACCGCGCCATTATCAACGGCCACCTGGCCCACACCCGCGGCGGCAGGGTCTCCTTCACCCACCTCATCGGCTGGGCGGTGGTGGAGTCCCTGTCGGAGATGCCCTCCATGAACGTCTCCTACGCCGTCGACGACGCCGGCGGGCCCGTGCTCCGCGAGCCCGCGCACATCGCCTTCGGCCTGGCCGTCGACGTCCCCGGCCCCGACGGCGAGCGCCGTCTGCTCGTGCCCTCCGTCAAGAGGGCCGACCTCATGGACCTGGCGGGCTTCGTGGCCGCCTGCGAGGACCTCGTGCGCCGGGCGCGCGAGGGCGGGCTCGGCGTCGACGACTTCCGCGGCACCACCGTGACCCTGACCAACCCCGGCATGTTCGGCACCCTCCACTCGGTACCCCGCCTCATGCCCGGCCAGGGCCTCATCGTCGGCGTGGGGGCCATGGACTACCCGGCCGCCTTCGCCGGCGCCGGCGAGAAGACCCTCGCCCGCCACGGCATCGGCAAGACCCTCACCCTGACCTCCACCTACGACCACCGCGTCATCCAGGGGGCGGCCTCCGGCGAGTTCCTGCGGCTGGTGGAGCGCAAGCTGCTGGGGCTCGACGGGTTCTGGGAGCGGGCCTTCGAGTCCCTGCGCATCCCGCACGAACCGGTCGTCTGGGCCCGCGACGCCGTCTACGACGCCGACCTGGAGACCGGCAAGCCCGCGCGCGTGGCCGAGCTCATCCACGCCTTCCGCCAGCGCGGGCACCTGGCCGCCGACACCGACCCGCTCACCTACCGCCTGCGCCGCCACCCGGACCTGGACATCACCTCCTACGGGCTGAGCCTGTGGGACCTGGACCGCGCCTTCCCCACCGGCGGCCTGGGCGGCACCGAGCGCGCCTCCCTGCGCGAGATCCTCAACCGCCTGCGCGACGCCTACTGCCGCACCGCCGGCATCGAGTACATGCACATCCAGGACCCCGCCCAGCGCGCCTGGTGGCAGGAGCGCCTCGAGGGCGAGCGCCCGGCGATCACCCCCGCCGAGCGCCGTCGGATCCTCACCAAGCTGGAGCAGGCCGAGGCCTTCGAGACCTTCCTGCAGACCAAGTACGTGGGCCAGAAGCGCTTCAGCCTGGAGGGTGGGGAGTCCCTCATCGTGGCCCTGGACCGGCTGCTGGACACCGCCGCCCACGACGGCCTGGACGAGGTCGTCATCGGCATGACCCACCGCGGCCGCCTCAACGTGCTGACCAATATCGCCGGCAAGTCCTACGGGCAGGTCTTCGACGAGTTCGACGGCGCCGGCGTCATCGAGGGCGCCGGCACCGGCGACGTCAAGTACCACCTGGGCACCGACGGCGTCTTCACCGGCACCGACGGCGTGTCCACCCGCGTGTCCCTGGCCGCCAACCCCTCCCACCTGGAGACGGTCGACGGCGTCGTCGAGGGGATCGTGCGCGCCAAGCAGGACCGCATCGGCCTGGGCGAGAGGGGCTACACGGTCATGCCGGTGCTCGTGCACGGCGACGCCGCCTTCGCCGGGCAGGGCGTGGTCTACGAGACCCTCAATATGAGCCAGCTGCCCGCCTACCGCACCGGCGGCACCGTGCACATCATCGTCAACAACCAGATCGGCTTCACCACCGGGGCGGCCTCCGCCCGCTCGACCACCTACGCCACCGACCTGGCCAAGGGGCTGCAGGTGCCCATCTTCCACGTCAACGCCGACGACCCCGAGACGGTGGCCCGCACCGCCCGCCTCGCCTACGAGTACCGGGCGGCCTTCCACAAGGACGTCATCATCGACCTCATCTGCTACCGGCGCCGCGGTCACAACGAGGGCGACGACCCGTCGATGACCCAGCCGGTCATGTACCGCCTCATCGACTCCCTGCCCTCGACCCGTACGGTCTACACCGCCGACCTGGTGGGGCGCGGGGACATCACCGCCGAGGACGCCCGGCGGATCGAGCGCGACTCCCGCGACGAGTTGGAGCGGATCTTCGCCGAGACCCGGGCCGCCCACGCGCGGGCCGCCCGCGCCCACGCCGGCCCGCCGCCCTCCAACGACACGATCGACGCCACCGACCCCACCAAGGTCGGTCTGCAGACCACCGGACTGGAGGTGCCCGCCTCCCAGCGCGCCGGCCAGGGCATGATGATCGGCTGGACCAGCGCGGTCTCGCGCCGCGTCGTCGAGCGCATCGGGGACGCGCAGGTCGCCCACCCGCGGGGCTTCACCGTCCACCCCAAGCTGGAGGCCATGCTCGCCGGGCGCCGGCGCGCCACCCGGGAGGGCGGCATCGACTGGGGTCTGGGCGAGCTCATCGCGATCGGCTCCCTGCTCATGGAGGGTGTGCCGGTGCGCCTGGTCGGCGAGGACGCCCGCCGCGCCACCTTCGCCCAGCGCCACGCCGTCCTGCACGACCACGACTCGGGCGCCGAGTGGACGCCGCTGGACTTCCTCACCCCGGACCAGGCGCCGCTGAGCGTCTACGACTCCCTGCTCAGCGAGTACGCGGCCCTGGCCTTCGAGTACGGCTACGCCGTCGAGCGCCCCGAGGGACTGACCATGTGGGAGGCCCAGTTCGGCGACTTCGCCAACGGCGCCCAGTGCGTCATCGACGAGTACGTCACCTCCGCCACCCAGAAGTGGGGGCAGCGCTCCGGGCTGGTCATGCTCCTGCCCCACGGCCAGGAGGGCCAGGGGCCCGACCACTCCTCGGCGCGCATCGAGCGCTACCTGCTCATGTGCGCGCAGGACAATATGCGGGTGGCCCAGCCCTCCACGCCCGCCAACCACTTCCACCTGCTGCGCGAGCAGGCCTACTCGCGTCCGCGCCGCCCGCTCGTCGTCTTCACGCCCAAGCAGCTGCTGCGCCTCAGGGCCGCCACGAGCGCGGTGGAGGACTTCACCTCCGGGGTCTTCCGGCCGGTCATCGGCGAGACCGACCCGGCCGTCGCCTCCGGCGCGGGCGTGAGCCGGGTGCTGGTGTGCTCCGGGCGCGTCTACTACGACCTGCTGGCCGAGCGGGCGGCGCGGAAGGACTTCGCGACGGCCATTGTGCGCCTGGAGCAGCTCTACCCGCTGCCCCTCGACGAGCTGGCCGGGGCCCTGGCCCCCTTCGCCGGGGCCGAGGTGCGCTGGGTGCAGGACGAGGCGGCGAACCAGGGAGTGTGGCCCTACCTCGGCCTGCACCTGCCGGAGTCGATGACGGCGTCGGGCCCGGTGCGCCTGGTCTCCCGGCCGGAGGCCGCCGCCCCCGCCGTCGGCAGCGTCGGAATGCACCGGGCCGACCAGGCCCGGCTCATCGCCCGGGCCTTCGCCCCGGAGTGAGTCGCAGCCCGGCCCTGGGGCGCCGAACCGTGGTGCCGGGGGCGAGGGCGCGGCCCGGTCCTCGGGCGCCCGTGGGTCTTCGCCCGGGGGCGAGGACGCGGCGGGCTCAGCCCTCGCGCCACCGCTCGATCGTGGCCAGGAACTCCCGCTCCAGGGCCCGGGCGAGTCGGATGTCGAAGTACTCCAGGGCGGCCGTCAACCGGAATATGGACCGCACGGCGTCGACGTCGACGCTGCGCGCCAGGTCCCTGAGGCGCTCGGGATCCAGCTGGGCCTCCAGGTTCCCGACCGTGGTCCGCGCGCGCCGCTCCACCTCCTCGTCGGACAATTCGGCGGGATCCTGAGCGTAGAGGGCCAGCGACTCGGCGTCGAACCGCGGGTGGGGGTCGTTGAAGAAGACCTCGGCCTCCGGCGGCATCTGGCCCCGATAGCAGGCCAGGTCGACCAGGTCGCGATCATTGCGCACGACGGCCCGGGTGGCCCCATCGGGGGCGGCCTTTTCCATGCGATCGAAGAAGGCCGCCATGCGAGGGGTCATCGGCGATACCGTCGCCCCGCCGCGAGCCCGCTCCAGCAAGCCGGCGAGCATATCCCGCTGGCGGGTCACCTCGTCCAGGTGCTCCTCGACGGCCTCCAACGCGCCGGCCAGGTCCTCCACGACCGGATTCGCCCTCGTCGCGCCTGCCCCGGTCACCGGGGCCTCCTCGGTCCGCGGCTGCGAGGCACGCGGGGATTGCGCGGATTGCGCGGCGAGCGCGCCGCCTCCGCCCCGCCCGCCCTCCGGGTCGGGGCTGGCGGCGCCGTCGGACTCGCCCAGAATGCGCCCGACCGCCTCCAGGGAGAGGCCCGCCCGCACCAGCCAGCGGATCCGCGACAGCCTGGCCACGTGGGCGAGCTCGTAGTCGCGCCATCCCCCGCGCTCGGCGGGCACGGGCAGCAGGCCCAGGGAGTGGTAGTAGCGCACGGTGCGAACCGTGGTCCCGGTCAGTTCGGCGATCTTCGCAACCCGCATGGGGACAGTATGGACGCGCCCCGCGGGCGGGACGCGGGCCGGCCCGGCCCCATCCCCGTCGCCCCGGGCGGGGCGCACCGCCGCACCTCCCCGCGGGCGGGGCGCGGGTTCGGGGCTTCGTCACTCCGCGGGCGGCCGGACGCGGTAGCGTCGTGCCCGCACAGGTTCCGGGCGCAGGAGGGCGACGTGGAGGACACGCGGATCCACTTCATCGGTGACGAGCTGATCGCCGGCTACGGCGATGGTCGCGCCCTGGGCTGGACGGGCCGGGTCATGGCCCGCACCCGGGGCGTGGACGCCATCACCTTCATGCTCACCGTCCCGCGGGAGACGACGGCGCAACTGGCCGAGCGCTGGCAGTCCGAGGTGGCACGGCGCTCGCTTCCCGGCGGCATCAACCGTCTCGTCGTCGGGATCGGGACGGCCGACGTCGCCGCCAGGATCTCGCCGGCGCGCAGTCGCCTGTCGGTGGCGAACATCCTCGACAAGGCCGCCGACGAGCACCGCTCCTGCTTCGTGGTGGGCCCTCCCCCGCTGCCGAGCGTGAACCCGGACGCGACGGCGGCGCTATCGCGCGCGGTGGGCGAGGTGTGCGCGCGGCGCGGGATCCCCTTCGTGGACACCTTCGAGCCGCTGCGCAATCACGAGCAGTGGATGAACGACGTCACCGCCGCGGGGCGGGACCATCCGGGGCAGGCCGGCTACGGGCTGCTGGCCTGGCTGGTGCTGCACCGCGGCTGGTACGAGTGGCTGGGCGTCGAGCAGCCGGACTGACAGTGGCCGGGTTCGGGTGGTGCGGGCAGGCTGCTCCTCCGGTCGCCCCGGGCTCCCGGGCGGTGCGGGCCGCTCCCGCGGTCGCAGGGCCGGACTGTCGCTGGGACGAGTCCCCTGGTGCGGATCATTCTCCGGTTGTGCGGGTCTCCTCGGGTCGTTCGGGTGAAGTTGCACATCGGGCGGGGGCGCCCTCGTGGAGCAATTCCGGGTTTTCCGCATGATTCCGGGGGTCTTGCGAATCGTCGGCTTCCTGATGGTGCTCTCCCATGTGCAAAGAGGGTCGCCCTGCACATGGGAGAATTTCACCAGCGTTGAACGCCGGGGCGTTTCCGCATGATTCCGCGGATCGTCCGATGACGGGTTCCGGTCGAATGTGCAACTCCGCTTCAACCGGTCCCCGCTCCGCACACCCGGTCCCAGCCGCGCCGGCCCGGCCCCGCCCGGATGCTCCACCCCGATCCCGCAGGCCCCGCGCGTCCCGCGAGCCTCAGTAGAACTCGGGTCCTCGTCCCGTGGGACCCGTCCGGGGCGGGCAATACCTGCACGGACCCACTGACCCGCCAGAAGCCCTTCCCCGCGGAACCCGTCCGGGGCGGGACATGGCGCTCTGGGAGGATCGTTCCGCCCCGCACCCCACCGCGCCTCCGCCAGAACCGCGGAATTACGCGGAAACCGCCGAGCACATCCGGGGTGCCGACCCGAACGATCCTCCCAGAGCACCAAAACCGGCAGCAGTTGCTGTACCCGGTCGGGCGGACCGCGCCGGTCGTGCCGATCAGGCGACGGTGTAGACGCGGATGTCCGGGTCGGCCTTGAACAGCGGGGTCAGGCCGGGGACGACCCTGGTGGTGAAGAGCTCGCTGCTCAGGTACGCGCTGGCCTGCTCGGCGAGCGGAATGGAATGGGGCGCCGTAACCGCCCCTCGTCGGATGCGGTCGACCCCTTTCTCGCCGAGATGCCCACCCCGCCCTCGAGAGCAGCGGTCGGAACCGCCTTCTCGAGAGCGAAATGCACTCCCGACACCAGGAGGCGCCTGGGGGTCGGGTGCCGCGACCCGCGAGGACGAGCCCCTGGTGGACGTTCTCGTGGGCCCGCCCGTCCCCATCACCGCACCGATCCGGGCCCACGGACCCGTCACTCCCGGCAAGAAAGGCTCGACCGCTTCCGGCAAAACACCGGCTCGGTTGATTCCGGAAGGTTATTCAGGGGTGGTTTTGAAGACGTGGAGCGTGAAGGTCGTGGTGACGGTCCGGTCGTCGGGACGGTTCCCCGCCCTGCCCCGCTCCGCCCCTGCTGGTCGTCTTGCATGGTGGGACGGCGTCTCGCATGTCGTGACGCGGCCGGCTCGCGAGCACGTCACTTAACCCGCGAGATCGTCACTTAACCCGCGAGCACGTACCTCTGGCAGACGTGCTCGCGGGTTAAGTGACGTGCTCGGCGGTTACCCGACGATCTCGCGGACCGCGGCGCCCGGCGCCGCCTCGCCCCGGACGCCGAGACGCGCACTTCGCACTCGAGAACGACGGTCGGACCGCCGTGGTCCAGCGGAACGCAAGTGGCCCAAGGAGAACGCCACCATGAGCCCGCTGAATAACCTTCCAGGTGTGTTGTTCCGTGCGGGGCTCGCCGATGCAGGGATCGTCCGCGCCCAACCCTTTCAAACGCACCAGGAGGCGACTCGGGCAGACCATGACGGACGGCCCCGCGCTCCACGTCCCCGCCGCCCTCACTGAGCCCTTCTCACCGGGGGTCGTGGTCAGTGGGCCGGGGTCGGCGCGGGGCGGCGCGGACGGAAGCCGTTCGGGGTGGTGGGGGCGGGGCGATCCTGTGCTCGTCGAGATGCGCATTCTGCTCTCGAGAGGTGCATTTCGCCGTCGAGATGTGCAGTTAGAAGTGCACGCTCGAGTGCAAAATGCACGTCTCGGCGCCCGGGGCGGTGCGGGCCGGGCCCGGCTTGCGTAATGCGATCCCAGCGCGACGGAGTCCACCCCGGCTCGCGCCGTGCGAGCTCAGCGCGACGGAATCCGCCTGCGCTCGATTCTTGCGAGCCCGCCTCGCGCAATGCGAGCCCAGGTGACATCGCCAATTCGACTCCCCCGGGGGTGCAAGGGTCCGAGGAGTCCCCGCCGCGGGCCCGCCGCCACAACCAGGACTTCCCCGGGGGCGCGAGGGGCGCCGGTGTCGCGGCCCGGCGCGTAGCCGGGGATGAAGGACTTCCCCGGGGGCGCGAGGGGCGCCCGTCCCACGACGGCCGTTCTGACAGACGGCGGGGACTTCCCCGGGGCGCGGGGCGTTGAGGGCGCGGGCGGGCAGGGCGCCGACTCGCCTGCCCGACTCCCCCGGGGGCGCAGAGCCGGGCGGGCCCAGGGGCCGCCCGGGAGCACAGCCCTACTGGAGCGAGCCGTCCTTGGACACGAGGATCATGATGAACTCGACGAACGCCCAGATCCCGTTCGCGGCGATGATCAGCCAGGCGAGGATGAACGCGCCGCCGAGGGTCGCGATTTCAGCGTCGGACGGAGTGGCGTAGACCGGGAGGCTCGCGGCGTTCGCCATCATGGCCACGGCCATGATGGCGCATATGATGACGCCAAGGATGAGCACTATGTGGCCGAAGCCGCGGCCCGTCTGCCCGCGGTAGAAGTTGTGGGCACCGATCTGACCCAGGAAGAAGGCCAGCAGCGCGGCGGTGGTCCTGGACTTGGGGACGACGTAGGGCCCGTAGGCGACGGGGACGTAGGGCTGGACGTAGACGGGCTGGGCGTAGGGCTGGTCCGCCGCAGGGTAGACGGGCTGGTTGTAGCCGGTGGCGTAGGGATCGGGGTACGCGGGCTGGTTGTAGCCGGTGGCGTAGGGATCGGGGTACGCGGGCTGGCCGTAAGGAGATGGTGTAGTCATGAGTCCTCCGTCGACTGCGGGCCTCGACATCGGCCCTGAAGCATCCTCTATCGTGGTACTTTAACGGGCTCGGAGCAAGCAGGCGTTCATCCGCCCGCGAGCACAGCGCCCCGGACGCGGTGCGCCATGAGTCGGGCCGGGCGAGGAGGCCGGCCCGCGAGCAGAGACCCCGCCCGCGAGCAGAGTCTCTTGGCCGGACGGCGCCGCGCGACACTCCAGGGGCCCAAGGCGCTGCGCCTCACAAGCGTTCGGGGCAGGATCAGGGCATGAGAACCATCGATCTCGCCCCGCTGCCCCTGTCCGATCTGGAAAGTCACCTCGACGAGGTCGCCGTACGGCGCCTGCGCGGCGGCGTCGACGCCGCCCACGGGCTGCTGGGGGGGCGGACCATCTGGACGGTCACGCCCTCGGCCGTCGCGGGCTCCGGCCCCGCCGAGATCGTGGCGCCGCTCGTCGGCTACGCCCGGGGCCTGGGCATCGACGCCCGCTGGCTGACGCTGGACGCCCCGGCCGAGTTCCTCACCATCTCCTCCCGCCTGCACGCCGCCATGCACGGCGACCGCGGCGACGGCGGCAGGCTCGCCGACAAGCAGCGCGACATCTACGAGCACGTCCTGGCCTCCAACGCGGACAACGTCGTCGACGAGGTCCGCGAGAACGACGTCGTCATCCTCCACGACCCGCCCACGGCCGGCCTGGCCAAGGCCTTCAAGCGGGCGGGCGCCGTCGTCATCTGGCGGTGCCACGTGGGCGCGGCGCAGACCGGCGAGGAGGGGCAGCGGGCCTGGGCCTTCCTCGACCGCTACCTGGAGGACGCCGACCTGGTCGTCGCCTCCCGCCCGGAGTACCTGCCGCCCTACATCGAGGAGGCCCGCTGCTCCATCCTCACCCCCTCCATCAACCCGGACTCGCCCAAGAACCGGGTGCTGGACCTGGACGAGTCCTGGTCCGTGGCGCGCCTGAGCGGCTTCTTCGACGGCCAGGCCCCCTTCGAGGCCGTGCCCTTCATCCGCGAGGACGGGCGTCCGGACGCCTTCCGGGGGCTGAAGGACGACGGCGCGGATGCGGGCTTCGGCGCCCCGGTGCCCCAGGGCGCGCGGATCGTCACCCAGGTCCAGCGCTGGGACCGGCTCAAGGGCGGCCTGGAGCTCGTCGAGGCCTTCGCCTCGCAGATCGACGCCCTGCCCGCCGACGCCCACCTGGTGCTCGTGGGCCCCAGGCCCGACCCGTCCCGGGAGGCGGCCGCCGCCAGGGTCCTGGGCGAGATCGTCTCGCGCGCGGGCACGCTGCCGCACGCGGCGGCCCGGCGCATCCACGTGCTGGCGGTGCCGACGACGGACCGGGAGGTCAACGCCACCATCATCAACGCGATCCAGCGGATCAGCGCCGTCGTCACGCAGCGCTCGCTCGTGGAGGCCTTCGGGCTGACGGTGGCCGAGGCGATGTGGAAGAAGGCGCCGGTGGTCGCCTCGGCGGTCGGCGGGATCCAGGACCAGGTCGAGGACGGCGTGTCGGGCATGCTCGTGGACCCGCTGGACGCCCCGGCCTGGGCCGAGGCGGTGCGGGACCTGCTGCTGTTCACCGAGCGGGCCGCGGAGATGGGCGACGCCGCCCACGAGGCGGTGCGCCGCCGCTTCCTGCCCGACCGCCACCTCCTGGAGGTCCTCGACGCCATCGGCCGCGCCTCGGAGTGAGGGGCGGGGCGCGGAACGGGCCGCGCCCCTCGGCACCACGGTACCCGGCAGAACGTCGAGGCCGCCGCTCAGCCCGTGGTCGCCGCGCCCCGGCATCGCGACGCCCGGCCCGGTCGCGGCGGACCCGCGCTCCGGACCGCCCCCGCCGTCGGACAGTTATCCACAGGCTGTGTCCACAGCCTTGTGCACACAGGTGCGCGAACCCGGCGATGGCGCCGTTCGGCCTGTGGACGCCCGTTCCCGCGCCGCTCCAGGCCGCCGTCGCGGGGCCCGAGCCGGCCCCTGGCGCCGTCCGACCCCCTTTATCAAAGACCGAATCATCCCGTCAAATCGTTGGAATCCCGGGCCTTCCGGGGGCTGCGGCGGAAGCGGGCCGACGGCGGGCTGCGCCACTGCGCCATTCGCCCCGCCTTCGGAGCCGGGGCGACGGCGATCGGGGGCGAACATCCGGATCCGCGCCCCGGATCTTCGGGGGACGAGGCGGTTATCCACAGGCCCGCGGGCCGTGTGGGGATTATCGCCCGGTACTCCCCCGGTACTCCCCCGGCCGCCGGGACGGCGCTCAGGCCCCCACCAGCGAGGCGATGACGGAGCGGAACAGGCGCAGCCCGTCGGTGCCCGTGCGCGGCCCCGCCTCGGAGTCCGGGCCGAACCCCGGCTCGACGGCGTGCTCGGGGTGCGGCATGAGGCCCACGACATTGCCGCGCCCGTTGCGCACGCCCGCGATGTCGTGCGCCGAGCCGTTGGGGTTGCCCCCCACGTAGCGGAAGACGACCAGCCCCTCGCCCTCCAGGCGCTCGATCTCCTGCGGGGAGGCCACGAAATTGCCCTCGCCGTTCTTGAGCGGCACGACGATCTCCTCGCCGGCCTCGAACAGGCCCGTCCAGGCGGTCGTCGTCGACTCCACGCGCAGGCGCTGCTCGCGGCACACGAACCTCTGGCGGTCGTTGCGGATGAGGGCGCCGGGCAGCAGGTGCGCCTCGGTGAGGATCTGGAAGCCGTTGCAGATGCCCAGCACCGGCATGCCCCGCCCGGCGGCCCCGATCACCTCGTCCATGACGGGGGCGAAGCGGGCGATCGCGCCGCAGCGCAGGTAGTCGCCGTAGGAGAATCCGCCGGGCACGACGACGCCGTCCACGCCGCGCAGGTCCGCGTCCTTGTGCCACAGCGCCACTGGCTCGGCGCCCGCCAGGCGCACGGCCCGCAGCGCGTCGACGTCGTCGAGGGTGCCGGGGAAGGTGATGACGCCGATGCGGGTCACGCCGACGCCCCCTCGGGCTCGTCGGCGCGCACGGCCACGACGTCCTCGATGATCGGGTTGGACAGGAGCGTCCGGGCGGCCCGCTCGGCCGCCTCCAGATGGGCCCGTGTCACCGGCCCGTCGACGCTCAGCTCGAAGCGGCGCCCCTGGCGCACGGCGGTGAACTGGTCGAAGCCCAGGCGCGGCAGGCCGGCGGCGACCGCCTTGCCCTGGGGGTCGAGGATCTCGGGCTTGGGCATGACCTCGACGACGATGCGTCCCATCGGTCCTCCTGGGTGCGGGGTGGAAGCGTCCGCGCCCACACTACCCGGCCGCCTCAGGGGTGTCCCAGCCAATCGCCCGCCAGGTGCACGGCCATGGCCCCGCCGACGGCCAGGCCCCCCGTGCCCAGCAGCCACGGCGGCCCCAGGACCAGGGCGATGACGGCGCACACGACGGCGCCGGCCAGCATGAAGCCGCCCACCGCCCCGGCCACGCCCGCGGGGGCGTGGGAGGACTGGTCGAAGGTGGACGAGCCCATGATCGGCGCCGGCCCCGGATCCATCTCCACCGGGGCGCCGGCCGTGTCCACCGCAATGCCCGCCGCAGCGCCCGGAGCC
>ERZ772977.1462-NODE-1462-length-11868-cov-6.739609_pt1 | contig 11868 bp, 19 predicted proteins | sample MGYA00511131_ERZ772977 | MGnify/ENA primary metagenome ERZ772977 (study PRJEB29015, sample SAMEA2737935) | human oral metagenome | biome: human oral; feature: human-associated habitat; material: dental | place: China | collected 2151 ...
GACGAGCAGATCTGCGTGTTTCCCGAGGCGAGGATGCGGTAGGAGATTGGAACGGTGTCGGGCCACTCGGAGAGCCCGCTGGCCCTCTCCGGGCGGTCGAAGTAGCTGACCGGCCGATTGTCGAGGCTGTACAGGTATGCGCGATTGACCACGTGCGTTCCTTTCTGAAGCATGTGCGTCCCATTCTGGACCGTGTTACTTCCTTCGCCGGCTACGTGCGTCCCTTCGTCTGGCGTTCCGCCCCCGGCTGCTCAAACTCGGAGTCCGCGGCGCGGAAGCGACCCGGCAGCGCGATGCCCCGGCTCCCCAGGCATCCGCGATCTGAAACCGCCCATGTCTCCAGTACGACGGATGATTCCGACGCTTTTACATTACAGACTTAAGCCGCGGATCTTTAAGACAGAGAACTTGTCCAGAGCCGTAAACTAGCGGGCAGTTATAGCTGTAACCCCGATGGTGTTCAACCTGCACCTTGCCACCTCTGAAGTGGACCGCTGTACACTTATACGTGCAGGTAAACTCACCATCCTGCTACATAACGTCACAACTTCATAATTGAAAGAAGGTTTCACATGTCAACGGTGACAGGGCGCATCAAAGAAATCAAGCAACCCCGAGGAGGATATCTCCCACTACGAAGTTTTACAGTTAAGGACATGGACACCCTGGGGGAGGTAACTTCACCAGAGAACATCCACGCAGGTACTGTTGGGATGGCGGTTGACTACCTCACCCGTCTCATCACTGGTTCTACCCGTGCAGAGGCCTTTAACATATCACTTCAAGGTGCCCGACTCATTGGCGAAGAGACCACTGCTCGCGGACTATTGAGCCGTCTAAACGGCCTGACTGACGATTCAATTAGAGCCGCATGCCAGCTTTCTGGTTTCGACGTTGTCTACCGAGCGGGGCACTCCTCGTATAAACCAGTGAATCAGATCAATCCGGACGATGAAACCATTAAGAACATTCGCATTATGACTGAAAGGATGAGGCTTTTCTTCGAAGCGAATCCTCCTACCTTGAAAGAGTTTGAGTTTACTGGTGCCTATACACACCTCATTCGCATCGGTGACGGCGATATCTTGACAAAGGACACGCTTTGGGACATAAAAGTCTCGAAAACGAAGCCGCAACCTAAGAATACTCTGCAAATACTTGTTTACTGGATTATGGGACGCCGTTCCATACACCCACAGTTTCAGACCATAGAGAAACTCGGCATAGTCAATCCCCGTTTGGGTAAGACATGGGCAATCGCAGTTGAGGAGATCCCCGACAGCACATTGACCCAGGTATCATCAGACGTTATTGGGTACGCGAGTCTTTAAACTAACCATTGCGGGCGGGTTGAACTAGCAGCATGACAGTTCAACCCGCCCGCAAGTTTATTGGACTTCGATCCTGTAGTACTCGTCGATCATCCGTTGAGCCATGGGAGTCTTCTCGTCGGGCAGGTAGCTTGCATCAAGCCAACCTACGCGCTCGTCCTCCAAAGCTCGCACGATCGTGCAGAAATAACCGGAGTCCGGGTCTCGGAAACGGAGCCTCCAAGCAGGCGGCTCTCCTTTCGCCTTCTTCCGTTCTTCCCCCTAGGTTCCCACTGCCGATCACTTCAACGCGAACACCCTCCGAATCTGCGTCGGAGATTAAGCCAATCGCCTTCAAACGAACGCCCACGGCAAGAGTGCTGACTTTGAAGTTTTCGGCCACCGTTTCCGCCAGGCCCCAAGGATCTTCGACGACGTCGGACGCCTGCTCTGTGATCCTCTCCTCTTCGAGCATCCGAGAGACGGCACCCCGTGGGCCCCTACAGTTCCAGCACGGCCTCTCGATACTGCTTCGCCCGACGCATTTCCCGCGCCAGCAGAGGCGAAACTGTGTCCCCACCGCGGCCGCTAAAGTCAACGACGCCAGACACGCCGGACTCGGCGGGCGGCGTCGTGAAGAAGAAAGCGAGAGTTCTATCGAGTTTTTCCTAAGAGGCCGAGCTGTCTAAGCGTCGGCATCGCATTGTCCGTTTCGAACGCCTCCATTCGTGCTTGAGAGGTTCCTGCAGCCCGGGCAAGCTCGTCTCTCGACATGAACATGCTTTCCCGCGCCCACATCTTCGCCACCACGACCCGGAACGGTTCTCCGACCGCGAGACATCCCTGTACGAGTACCATTCCGCGTTCCAGCTCACCGCCCCCCCAACCTCCGTGACGATGCGGAGTCAAGCGAGGATGTGAATGCGACGGTGCAGGCAGCGGTCGCGGACGCGACCCGATTGTTCGTGCTGCCGGGCTGGCCGGAAGCCTCTGCACAGGCCGGGGCGGATCACGTCGCCGACGCCCTCGCCCGCATCCACGCCACCGCCACGAAGGAGCCTGCTCCGGCCAAGAAACCCAAAGACGGCGCCGAAGACGCGTCGGTGCAGTACCCGGTGCGGACGTTCGTGGCGACGTGGACCGAACTGGACCAGTGGCGGACTCACTACGACCCGGCCGCGCTCGCCGTCAAACTCACCGGTGAGCACCTCGCCACGTTCCTGCGCGTGGTCGAACACACCGTCGCGTTCGCCGACGCTCTCCAATCAGCCCTCACCAAACCGGGCGGCACCACCGCCTCCGGCACTGTGGATGTCAACGACGAGAGGGTCGACGAGCCTGCGGGGCGTCCGCAGCTGCGCGCCATCTAACTGCACTGACCGGGGACGTTGATCGAGGCTCTGACGGCCTTCGCGTTTGTGCAGTGATTCTTGCACGATTATTATGCAGGAATCACTGCACAATCCAAGGAGGTTCGATGACACCGCGGGACTATCACCACCCGAAGACTGACGAGCTCACTCTGGCCAGGGTGCTGGCAGCCTTGAGCGACCCCACCCGTCTGGAGATGATCCGCCGGCTGGCCGACGGGCAGGAGCACGACAGCCTTGAGCTCGCGGACGATCTGCCCCGGTCGACGCTGACATACCACACGCGCATGTTGCGCGAGGCAGGGGTGACGTGGACCCGGGGTGAGGGTCGCGCATGCCTGATCCGGTTGCGGCGCGACGATCTGGACCGGCTGTTCCCGGGCGTGCTAGCGGCCGTGGTCGCCAACACGGGTCATGGGGCGGCGCAGGCATGATGCGTCGGCTGTGGCCCTTCGTGGTGGGCAGTGTCGCGCTCGGCCTGGATGCCTACGTCGTAGCGGGTCTGCTGCCCTCCGTTGCCTCGTCGTTGGGTGCGCGGGAAGCCACTGTCGGTCTGGGTGTTGCGGCATTCACGGGCTCCTATGCGGTCGCGGGACCTTTGCTGGCTGGGCGGGCAGGGCAGCGGTCACGACGCAGCTTGGTCACAGCCTTGCTGGTGTTCACGGCGGCAAACCTGGCCACGGCGCTGTCACCGACGGTGGGGGTCTTCCTGGGCGCTCGTGTGGTGGCTGGCGCAGCAGCTGGCGTCTACTCGCCGCTGTCATCCGCGGTCGCCGCCAAGCTCGTGGGACAGGAACGTCGAGGGCGTGCGGTGGCGCTGGTCCTTGCTGGGTTGGCGGTCGGCACCGTGTTCGGCGTGCCGATCGGCTTGGCCCTGGCGCAGCGTTGGGGGTGGCGCGCCGCGATCCTGCTGATCGTGGTCATCGGCGGCGCCGCACTGGCGGGCATCGCGCTGCGCGGCGGGGAACTGCCGGCGATCCCAGCTTCTAGCCCCGCTGATCGGCTGCGGTCGATCGCGCGTCCCAAGAATCTGCTCACGGTCACCGTGACCCTGCTGACCGGCGTCGCTTCTCTGGGCCTGTACACCTACCTGACTGTCGTGCTGTCCGCGGGAAGCCTTGCGTCGCATCAGAGCATGGCGATTTGGTTCTGGGGGCTCGGCGGGGCGGTGGGAGCGCTGGGCATCGGGCCGCTCGTCGACCGGTGTGATCCGCTGCGCCTGAGCGCTGTCATCCTCACTGGCCTCGTGTGCGCGCTGTTCGGCATGACCCAGGTTCATGCCGCGGGGGTCACGGCGGCAAGTCTGTTCGTCTGGGGGATGTGTGGTTGGGCGTCCCTCGCGCCCCAGCAGCATGTCCTGCTACAGGCGAACCCGGCTGACGGCGCCACGGCTGTGGCTGCGAATGCTTCGGCCAACTATCTGGGCTCGGCGCTGGGTGCCGCCATCGGCTCGCTGCTGGTCGCCGCACACGCGGCGCCGGCTGTGCTGTGTGGTTCCGCCGCGGCCGTGTCCGCGCTCGCGCTGCTCTGCCAGGTTGTTCGACAGCGCATGAGCTCCAAGGCGTAGGCGTACATCCCAACGCGGCCCTTACACCGCGACACTGACTGGTCGTCGCGCGCTTGGCCGTTGAGGAGGACTGGCTGATCAGCCGAAGAGCAAGCGGCACGACCCGTTGATGGGCAAGGCCTACCACCGTCATCGACGACCACTCCCACGTCGCCTACGCAGAGATCCACGACGACGAAGCCGCCCTCACAGCCACCGCCGTCCTCGTCCGGGCCGTCGAGTGGTTCAACCATCGCGGGTCGCCGTCGAGCGAGTCCTGTCCGACAACGGCGGCGCCTACCGCTCACACCTGTGGAGAGACACCTGCCACGAACTGGGCGTCAAGCACAAGCGCACAAGGCCGTATCGGCCCCAGACCAGCGGCAAGATCGAGCGCTCCCACCGAACCCTGGCCGACGGCTGGGTCTACGCCCGCTGCTATACCTCCGAGGCCGAACGACACAGCGAGTTCGACGGCTGGCCGCACTACTACAACCACCACCGGCCCCACACGGCCTGCAGCAATCAGCCGCCCTTCTCACGATTAACCAACGTCCTCGCCGGCGAATCTAGTTGGCGATCTGGTCGACCGTTTGGGACTCGATTCCGAGCCCTCGGTAAAGCCCCTTCAAGAGGACTTGAGCTTGTTCGAGAGGCCTGGTGTCCACGCCCCGTACCACCGTGGTCTTGATGTATTCGTCAGCTGTGAAGGTGGGCATCCTCTTGAAGAAGTCGTTGGTTTTGAAGATGGTTCCGCGGGTCTTGGTCACCCGGAGACCGACCCGCCACGGCCCGGTGTATCCCCAAGCCAGCGACCGGCTTTCGACTAGCTGCAGGGTCTGTACCGCCAGTGCTGAGACAAGGCCCGCGAGCAGGAACTTCGCCGGCCTTCCTAGCTGGGTCTCATTCTCCACGGTCCCACCGCCGGACACCACCTCGATGGAGCTGTCGTCTTTCAACAAGACGTGGCAGAGCGTACGTTCATACCGGTTTTGTACAGGATCATTATATTCGGGGATCGACGCATATGCCTCACCCGTGGGGTCGAAAGCCCGATAGGTGCAGTCCGGCACCGTCCCGGGCCAGTCGCTCGGACGGATCCCTTGGCGGAGAGCATCCGAGCCCTGAGGCTCGTCGCTCCTCACTACCGGCGCGCAGGGTTCGGCCACGAGGTAGATGTGGCCGTTGCCGGTGGGGTGACCCTCAATGTAGTCGACCAGGGGGTCACGAGCCTCCATCCCTGTCAGGCGTGAGAGGAACGCGTCTTCGCCCCGATCGCGCTGTAGCAGGAGCCGACGCACCTCAGCGTCGTCGAGCTTCCGCTTGCCGTTGCTGCTCCGGCCCCAGTAGCTGCCATCGACCATGTGAGGAGCCAAGGGCGATCGGGGGACCTGGACGACCAAGACCGCCAGGGAGTTGTCGTCGGGGTGCATCAGTGCGGGCTGGAAAGTGGGTGAAAGCGGTGGGTGGATCCGAGTCGCGGATACTTGGGCAATCCGGTCGGCGAGCCCGACAGTGTCACAACCGACGACGTCGAAGTCCTTGTCCCGCACCCCGTAGATGAGCAGTCCTCCGTCGACGCTGAGTGAGGCGAGGTCGCGGGCCATCTCCATATTGGCGTCCTTCTTCGCAGTTCCGGTCGGGGTTGCCATCTCCTTCAGCTCGCACCAGACTGACTCCTCAAGAAGACCGCCCGCGGCTGCCTCAACGAGTTCCGACCATGTCGAGAGGGAGACCACACCCATCGCGGGGCCGAGGTACTGCTGAACCATGCCTACTCCAATCGCCGCCGACAGGCCGAAGATACCCAGCTGACAGTGCGGAGTCAAGAGACCGCCTCAGACATTGAGGCGGGGCCAGGCGGCTGCATCTGTCGGCGATCTGGCAATCAACCCGGGCACATCACCGGCCCGTCTCCCTCCCCATCCACCAGTGCCACCCCTTCGGGTGCGTCGTCGGTGCCACCGGTTGCGCGGAGTGCTGATCCGGAGCAGTTCGCTCGCAATGTCGCGACCACGCTGTTCGCGTGGGACACCACCACCGGGCTCCTGCCTTTGGACTACACGTCGACGATCCTCGCTGTCGGGGACCCCAGCGGCGCCGAACAAGCCGGGCTCGCTAACGACGTCGCCGCCTACCTGCCCTCGCGGGCCGTCTGGCCAGGACCCGCGTGAGTACGGCACCAGTCAGCATCTGACGATCGACCGCGCCAACGTCCCTGACCAGCGGGGTGAAGCCATCGCCCAGGCACCCGAGGGCAGCTCGCACACGGGACGATCGCCTAGACGATCGAGGGCACCCGGCACCGCACCGGGACCTGGAACGGGGAACCGGCCACCTCGGCCCACGAGATGGCGTTCACGGTGTTCATGGTCTGTGCGCCGACCTATGACACCTGCCACCTGTTGCGCCCGTTGCAGCTCGACAGCCCGCTGCGGTGACCCGAGATGAAGAAGCTCGCCGCTATCGCTGCCGTGCTCGTGCTGTTCAGCCCCGCCCTCCTGCTCGTGGGGATTGGGATGATTTTCAGCCCCGGCGCCAACGCCTCCTGCGCCACCACCAGTGCTTCGGGGACCAGGGAGGTAGGGCCACTGCCGGACTCACTGGAGGTGACGACTGCTGACGGGCAGACTTTCACACTGAAAACGATTCAGCTCACCCACGCCGCCACCATCATCCAGACCGGCTTCCAGATCGAAGGGGTCACCCGTGATGGGCTGCAGATCGCGCTCATGTCCGCGCTCACGGAGTCGAATCTGTGGATGCCGGCCAACACCAGCGTCTACGCCGGCTCCGGGAACTACCCCCACGACGGGGACGCCTCCGACCACGACAGCCTCTGCCTGTTCCAGATGCGACCCCAGGCCGGGTGGAGCACCGTCCCCGACCTCATGGACCCTATCTACCAGGCCCGAGCGTTCTTCGGCGGCCCCAACCACCCCTCACACGCGGCCTGCTCAACGTCCCGAACTGGCAGACCCTCACCAAAGGTGAAGCCGCTCAAGCCGCCGAATTCTCCGCCTACCCCGACCGGTATCGTACTACGAGCCCGTCGCCGACGGCATCGTCACGCACGCCTCGATGCCCGGCGGGTACGGCGGGCTGATCATCATCGAACACCCCCTCGAACGGGCCTGCGACGTCACCTTTGGCAACCCCATTGACGCCCGCCTCATACCTCAGCAGCTCGAAACCGGGTGGGCACCGACGAACCGGCTCAAAGACAACGCCTAAACTCTCGGCGTTGAGTACCTCATCTGGCAAGGCCAAACCTGGTCCCTCGCCCGCGATGCAGAAGGCCGGCACTACAACGACGGCGGCGTGCACGACCCCACCAACGTCACCGGCGGCCACTACGACCACGTCCACATCACCGTGAAGGAAGGCAGCTGATACTCGTGGACATCTACCCCGACTTCGGCGCCTTCGGTGACAACACCACCATCCAGACGGTGATCGGCGCTCTGCTCACGTTCGTCCTTGTCACCGCCGTTCTCACCATGCTTATCTCCCCCAGCATTACCTGGGCGATCGCTACCGCCCACGGCAACCACACCACTGCTACCAAAGCGCACACCAGGCTCCTCGCCGCCCTCGAACAAGCCGCCATCCAAGCCAACTGCGAACCCCGACTCCTCGCCGGACAACAAGTCAAAACCTTCACCACCGCAGCCCTACCACTCTGCCGTCAAGTCTGAGCGCGACCTCAGGTGGGCCAAGTCCACTTCTGTTTGAACATGTCGTAGAACTGTTGAAGGTAGTTCTGGGACCGGATGACGATCCCTTGCTTCAACATGGGCACCACACAGTAGTCCCACACGGCTTTGTGCGCGTATGGGTCAGGACAAAAGAGGATGGCCAGGACTCGTAGCTGCAAGACGATCGGGTCCAGCGCCCCATGGGTCGCTTCTGTCACTCCGGTCATCAAGGCCGTGATCAGGTTTTTGACGGCCTTTTCCAGGATCGCGTCATGCAGCCCTGCCGCAAGATCATTGTCTGCTCTGGAGACCGTTTTTCGTGACGTCTTCCGCTGACTCGGCGCGTTCCCTTTCGACCCCGCACGTTGGGCGTGAACCGCTTCCCACGTTCGTGCCGCCAGTATGTCGACGACGAGCTGTGAGATACGGCTGGGGAACTTATCGATCTCATCGAGCGCCTCAGTGAGCACCTGCACCAGAGCAGAGAGCACGTCGCACCAGAAGTGGTCTGCAAGTCGCGCGTGGGTGCCCGGATGCTGCGTGAGAACTTGTTCGCAGACATCGCCCACCTGCCGAGCCATCCACTGGATCTTCTCGCGCTCGCTGGGGTTGGCAACCAGCCAGTCGACGATATCGACTGTTCGAGTGGATTCGAAGAAGGCCGTCGCGTCAGCACGTCGCGGCTTCTTGCGCGAACGACGGTGTGAATTCTCCTGGCCCTTCACCTTTGAAGTCGCGCGGCTGCGCTGAGCAGCAGCCGTTACCACCTGTTGGTTTTGGTCAGAGGTCCGTTGCGGAGCTGGAACTGTCAAAGCAGCCGCCCAAGCAAGCCTGGCAAGAGCTCCGTGGTTCCCGCCGCCGCAGCCACATTCGCAACCAGGGCTCACAGCGTGCCGGCAAGAACTTCCCGTGCACGTCAACATGTCGGATTCCTCTCGAAAGAACATTTTTGCCCAACTTCAGCGTAGTAGATCACCGACGGCTCCGCCTACCTCAGCCAAGTCTTGCGATGCTGCGCGCACCTCCCTCGTAGGCATACCGCCGCTACGTAGAGAGGATTGTTGGAACGGCGACGTTTGTCGATCCGGTTGCTGATGCTGCTGAGGCCTATGAGGGGTTGCAGGGGTTGGCGCACGCGACTCGGGCGTTTGAGGATCCCGTCGACACGTATCGGGTGTTGGTTAGGTGTCAGGGTCGCTGCGGCTGTTGCGGCAGGTGCTGGACCAGCCGTCTCGTGCTCATGCTGATCACCGGGCGATCGTGTTCACCGATGACCGCGTGCCTGCGGAGGCGGTGGCGTTGGCGGATGAGTTGCACCAGGCCGCCGATGTGCTAGATGAGGTTGCTGATCGGGTGGTGTGCGCGCACGAGGCCTCCGGGCAGATAACCTGGCACACCAGCTCTGAGCCCGAGCGTTCGCGGCGGTGGGTGAATGCGGTGTTCCTCCAGGGCGCCGAGGCCGATGGGGAGCTGGAGCCGATTGATGTGGAGGGGTGCAGGCGGGGATTGCGCATCTGGCGCAGTGGGACTTCGGCGATGAAACCACTGGTGCGGCGTTCGTGAACGGTGAGGTGTATGACCAGTTGCCGGCTGGGCAGTGGGATCGCAGCTTCGACGCTGACGGATATGTGCTGACCTACGGGATAATGCCTGTATTGAAACCTTCTATGCCTGCCTCAAGCGGGAGTGGCTTACGAGGCGGGTTCTGGCGAGTCAAGCAGACGCCAAGCAGACTGTCTTTGTCTACATTGACGACTTCTACAATACTACCCGCCTCCGCCAACATTGTGGCCTTCTCTCGCCCAACCAGTATGAGGCACGGTATTGGGCCACGAGGACGCAAAAAGATGCAGTAGAGAGAAAGAAAGAGACGGAAAAAGAAAAATAAGATAAATTGAATTATTTGGAATATTGAAAAGTTGACACAAGAACAACGAATATAATAATATTCATTATGTGAATTATTTGAGACAGTTAGCTGCCTCACTACCGAGCGAGCCCGAGGAGGCTTCCATGAGTCGAGCGATCGAGTACCGGAGATTTGGCGAACCAGAGGTTCTGGAGGAGGTCGAGCGCCCGGCGCAGGCACCCGGCGACGGAGAGATACGCATCGCGGTACGCGCCGTCGGACTTAACCCCCTCGACTTCAAGACTTTCGAGGGCGACCTGCGACGGCTTGAACGGGTTCAGCGCCTCATCCATCCTCGGCGCTGGTTCGAGGGCACATCAGCCCGCTTCCCTAGGGGCGTGGCCCGGGACTTCGCAGGCGTCATTGACGCTGTCGGCGCGGGCGTCACAGACCTCGCAGTGGGCGACGCCGTGCTGGGTACCTTGCGAAGCGCACCCGGACAGGCTGACACCCGCGGGGCACTCACCACCGAGCTGGTGGCACCCGCCGACGACGTCGTCAAGAAGCCTAACCCGTTGTCATTTACTCAGGCAGCCTGCCTGGGTGTTGCCTCGCAAACCTCGTGCGGCGCATTCAGGCAGCTGAACCTGCACAGCGGCGACGTGGTTGTCATCAGTGCCGCAGCGGGCGGCGTAGGATCAGTTGCAACGCAGCTTGCTTTGAGCCGAGGAGCCACCGTCATCGGCATCGCCAGCACCCGCAACACGGACTACCTCCGATCCTTGGGAGCCATTCCAGTCACGTACGGCGAGAACCTGACAAGCCGAGTTCGCGATGCGGCTCCGTCGCCCGTCACCAAGCTCTTTGACTGCTATGGCGGCGGCTACGTGCAACTTGGCCGTGATCTCGGGCTAACGGGACGTTCCATCGGCACTCTAGTCCCCTCACCCGCCGCGATCCTCAAGGGCGCACAGTTCACCGGCTCACGGCACAGCAATGGACGCGGCGACCTCGAGGAGGTTGCACAGCTGGTGGCAGACAACGCCGTCAAGATCGAGATCGCCCACACCTACTCCTTCACGCTGGAGCAGGTTCGCGCCGCCTACATCGAGCTGGCGACGGGGCACGTCCGCGGCAAGCTCGTCGTCAATCTATCTTGACACTCATCCATGTTCACCCCGATCAGGAGGCTCGCTTGAGCAAACGGATTCACGATGAGCGTCTCATCCGGGCGCTGCGCGCCATGAACAGCGAACTCGCCGCCAGCAACCGCGCCATTGCGGCACGAACAGGTCTCAATGACAGCGATCTGGCTGTGCTTGACGTCCTGCACCGCGACGGCCCACAAACCCCCACCTCTCTGGCCCGCCGCACCCGGATGGGAACCACAACCATGGCCAGCGTGCTGCGGCGACTCACCCGCGATGGTTGGGTTGAGCGTCGCCTCAGCCAGACGGACCTGCGTTCCTTCACCATTCACGCCACAAGTGCTGATCGTCTTGCCAAGATATTCCTGCCCGCCAACCAGAAGCTGACCGCTCTGGTGGAGGGATGGTCTGAGAGCCAGGTCGATCAGCTCATTGAGTTCCTGGAGGATGCCACCAAGGTAATTCACGAGTCGGCGGAGCAGCTATCGACCAAGGACCGCAGCGACTCCTGACCTCACACCACTTCCTACACTCCCCTATGTGCGGTACCGCATCCGCATCGGCTCCGGCCACTGGAGGTCCTTCCCCGGCGATTCCCTGCCATAGGGAAGGGAAACACCGGTTCGATTCTCTAAGGCCGCGAAGAGATCAACGCCATTGCCGTCGGCGTCACTGTGCCTTGGACCGAACGGCCACGGCCCAGCAGGTTCCCTCGGGGTCAGACCACATCCACTCAATCTATGACACATCAGCTCACCGAATGCGAGCAAGCATCTCACCACCGATACGAGTAACCAGGACCAGCTGCCGCCAACCTCAACCATACAGTAGAATTACACGCTCATGCGCTGTTCTCACAATCCAGAGATCATGTATCCCAAGACTATGTATTCTGCTAGAACCGAATAGCCAAGGGGGTGGTCACCATGGGCGGCTGCTGAGAATCA
>ERZ772977.1463-NODE-1463-length-11864-cov-5.960369_pt1 | contig 11864 bp, 11 predicted proteins | sample MGYA00511131_ERZ772977 | MGnify/ENA primary metagenome ERZ772977 (study PRJEB29015, sample SAMEA2737935) | human oral metagenome | biome: human oral; feature: human-associated habitat; material: dental | place: China | collected 2151 ...
ACTGGTACTTTAATGAAATTACCGCACTATTCTTAATCTCAACAATTGTTATTACAGCAATTTACTATAAAGAGTTTAAGAAGGAGGGTATTTTCCCAGTTGACACCTTCATTGATGGTGTGAAAGATATCTTGCCAGTTGCTTTGATTATTGCAGTGGCAACCGGTGTTTCTGTCGTGATGACCAACGGTGAAATCCAAGATACTATCATCAGCTGGGGTGAAGCGCTCCTGAAAGATGCTGGCGGTGGCGTTGTTGGTGTGTTGGCGTATCTGTTCTACTTGCCAATGTCATTCATCGTACCATCATCATCAGGTTTGGCGGCAGCAACCATGCCAGTTATTGCGCCAATTGCCGACCTGGTTGGCTCAAGCAAAGAAGTCATGGTCGCTGCTTTTGCTACGGCGTCAGGCCTCATCAATATGATGGCACCAACTATTGCTTCATTGATGGGCGGTTTGGCACTGGCTGGCGTTTCATATCGCGACTGGCTTAAGCGGTCAGCTCCAATCATGGTAGTATTTGCCGTCATTAGCCTTGTAGTTATTGCAATCTTTGGAGCGCTGTAACACATGGATAAGAAGCGTACTATTGTAGTAGCGCTCGGTGGTAACGCCCTGCAACGGCAGGGCGAAGCCGCGTCTGAGCAGCAACAGCGTGTGGCTGATGAGACAGTTCGCCAACTTTTACCACTGATTCAAGCTGGTCATAATGTAGCGATTGTCCATGGCAATGGGCCGCAAGTTGGCAATATCGTCTTACATGAAGAGGCGATTAACACGGCCGACGTGCCAAGTTTACCTCTGGAGGATTCTGGCGCTATGAGTCAGGGTTTGATTGGTTTCTGGTTGCAACAGGCTTTGCATGACGCCTTTAAGGTTAATCAAATGAATAATCGCGCTATCAGCGTGGTAACACAAACAATTGTTGACTTAAGCGATCCAGCTTTTCAAAATCCGACTAAGCCAATTGGTCCGTTTTATTCGGAAGAAGAAGCTAAAACTGTCGCTAGTGAGCGGGGCTATACGGTGAAAGAAGATGCTGGTCGTGGTTGGCGACGAGTTGTGCCTTCACCAAAACCTCAGACGATTGTTGAGGCCGACGTAATTAAAGCGCTAGTCCATGCTGGAGTCACGGTGGTATCAACTGGTGGCGGTGGTATTCCTGTTTTGCAGGATGAAACTGGTCAATTAAAAGGCGTTGCGGCGGTTATCGATAAGGATTTCGGAGCAGCAAAATTAGCGGACCTTTTGGAAGCTGACACGTTGTTGATTCTGACTTCGGTTGACGCTGCTAAGGTTAATTTTGGCAAGCCAGATGAGCAATCCTTGGGCGAGGTCTCAGTAGAAGAGCTTCAAAAACACATTGATGATGATCAATTTGCGGCAGGTTCAATGCTACCAAAAGTCCAGGCGGCGCTGGCGTTCTTGGCCAGCAAGCCGGGTCGCACGTCAATTATTACCTCGTTAGATAAAACTGCTGAAGCAATCAACGGCTCAGCTGGAACGATAATTAAATCGTAATAATACACACAAGAAATTCCTGTCGATAGGGCAGGCTTTCTTGTGTTTATAGATATTTTATTTTATAATATAGAAATTATGTTACAGTATCTTCGCTCGTCAAGTAACGACTCGGTGATTAGTACGCAAGAAAAATTGCGTGCAGGTTCTTGGGTGCGCTGTGAGCGTCCGAGCGAGGAGGAGGTGGCTCAGCTATTGACGTTAGGTCTGGACGAGGACTTAATTAGTGATGCGCTTGATCCACACGAGGTGCCACGTATTGAATTTGATAATGACTGGACGTATCTAATTGCCCGGCTACCAGATACAGATGATGATTTTAATGATTTTACCACGCCAATATTATTTTGTCTGAATAAAGATTATCTTGTGACATTATCGCGGGATAGTTTGGGGCGTTTATGGCAGCCGTTTATTGATAAGACGCGAATTAGAACTGATCGGCAAGTTGAGCTTCTGGTTACTATGGTTGAGGCAATTTCAACTCAATACCAGAGGCGGGTGGCAACGATTAACCGTCAAATGCGTGCTGCTACGGATAATATTCATACGTTGAGAGTTAATGATATTGCGACGTTGGCTGAATATGAACGCAAATTGAACGATTATTTAGACGCTCTCATTCCGATGAACTGGGCAATTGAGCGCCTTTTGGCAACCCAAAAACTGCGCCTGAAGGAAGATGATAAGGAAGATGTTGAAGATATTTCGATTGATTTAGAGCAGGTAATTGCGCGATGTAAAAGTTTATTGAGGACTATTACAAATGTTCGCGATAGTTACCGGGCAGTGATGGATACGCGGCTTAACGAGACGATTCGTCTTCTAACGGTAATTACGGTAGCGTTGACTATCCCGATGATGATTGCTGGTTTATATGGTATGAACGTGCCAGTTCCAGGAGCTGATAATCCAGTGATGTTTTGGATTATTGCCGCAATTAGCATGGCTCTAGCTGTTGTTGTGGGATATTATTTCTTAAGGCGTAGGTAGCGCGGGCGTCACCTCGAGTCTAAATTGCTAATATAGCTTATGTATATTATAATTTTTTTATGGTGGTGGGTTATTTTGAGCGCAGATCACTGACCGAGAAGCTGACGCAAGTTAATCGAATGCATAAAAATGGCTGGATTCACTTGGGCGGAAGTTTTGATGCCGTTCGTGTATCTAAGGTTTTATCGCTGTCTACGAATATAGTGCGTGATGTGCTTGATATTCATGAACTGCCTCGGGCAGAATTTTCTGATGGTGTTGAATATATATTTACGCGCATGCCGTTTGGACGAACCGACTCTGGTAAAACGGTGCCATTTTTAATTGCGATTTCGGGCGGTCATTATATTACAATATCGCCGTATGCTAAATTCTCGCCTCTAGAAATTAGTGATTATTTATTTAGCACCACTGAGCGGCCAGCGGGAATTTTTGCTGCAAATCTAGCCTATATTATTGCTCAATACGAACAACGTGTGCATTTGTTAACGGAGAAGATTGCTGATGCTCGGCGGCGTCTAAGTCGTCGCGAGGTGGAGAATGCTGATTTTATTAAATTTGTAGCAATTGAAGATACACTTAATGAGTATCAAAGCAGCCTGGAGGGAATATCTCATGTTATTGCGCAACTGATGGAGAATCGCCGTCATTTGTTTAAAACACGAGATTTAGAAGCGCTGGCGGATATTGATTTACATATCAAGCAGATTTTAGTAGCAATTAGCTCCAGCGCGCACACCATATCCAGTATTCAAAATGCCTATTCAACCGTGGCTAATAATACTTTGAATCAGCGAATGAAAGTTTTAACAGCTATTACTATTCTGCTGGCAATTCCGAATGTCTTTTATGGTATGTATGGAATGAATATTGCCTTGCCGTTTCAGGGGGAGCCTTGGGCATATCCAGTAATTACCAGTTTTACAGTGTTGTTGATTTTACTTGTTATGGTTATTGCCAAGCGAATTCGCTTATTCTAATATATAAATAAGTAGGCATTTTAAAATGTTTTTGCTTGACGTACCAATAGACGTTTGGTACCATTGTTGATGTGTCTCGCGCCGAAGCATTAAATTGCTGATATATAAGTGATAAAGGTCGAAGCGCGTGGGGCTGCACATAATAATAAGGAGTGCAAAACACATGCCAATAGCAATCAAGTTTGTGCCATCCCGGCGCAAAAAGATCGCGGTGGATGTGGTGCCTGCCGAATGGCAAACATACATAGCACAATAAAAAGTGCAGTCGCTCTCATAATAGAATAGGGACGACTATAAATAAATCCCGCTCCAAGGCACCGGAGCGGGATTTTGGTTTTTCGTCAAATAATATTAATCTTTTATTTCTACGCCAGCTTTTTTAAGCGCCTCCTTGACTGACGATTCAATTGAGCCCGAGCTATCCATCTCAGTGTTTTTTCCATTGACATAGAAGGTTGGAGTGGCGGCAACACCATGTTTGCGTCCCAATGCCATATCAAAGTCAATCTTATTCTTAACCTTGCTACTGGCAACATCGATTTTATACTGATCAATGTTGAGGTTTAGTTTTTCAGCATATGACCTAAATATCGTGTCGCGCTCTGTGGCACTGGCATTCTTCCAGGCGTCCTGGCTAGAGTATAAGAGACTATTCATCTCCCAGAATTTTCCTTGCAGTCCAGCGGCTTCAGCGACGGCTGCGGCAGCGCGTGCATTTGGGTGTGAGCCAGCAATTGGGAAATTGCGGAAGATAAGCCTCACATTATCCTTGTATTTTTTTGCAATTTCTTCAGTTTTTGGTGCAGCAGCGCTACAGCCAGGACATTGATAGTCTGCGTATTCAACAATAGTCACCTTAGCGCTCTTACTGCCAATTTCATGGTCAGCAATGTTGCCGTTTCGAGACTCTGCGGCTATTGCTGTGTTCAACTGATCGTTTGTGATATCGCTCACATTGAGTCGATTTTGTGTTGAAATATAAATCATTCCGCCAACAATTGCTATTACAATAATTGAGAAAATTATCCAGCTCTTCTTGTTCATTTTACCTCCGTTTACTCTAGCAAGTATAGCACGAAATACGGTACAATAAAACTATGATGATAATGCTAATTATTGGATATTTAGCTGTTTTGGCGGCGTTGTTGATTGTGCTGGGAGTCCAACCAAATGTGCCGTCGCATAGTCAATTTGAATTGCAACGTCGAAGTAAAAAGGGTGATAAAAAGGCCGATATTTATTTGCGCCAGCAAAAATTCTTATACGATATAATTTCTTTGCAACGAGTACTGGCGTCTTTACTGCTGGTTATTTTAACAGTTATTAGTGTCAATTTATTTCACTGGACAATTGGACTCATATCATCAATGATAATTGCTCTTGAAATCGGTGCAGTGGCGCGGATCCGTTTGTGGCAAAAATATTCACAGCAGTTATATGAAAAATATGAAGAGCAAATCTTAACGATTATTGAACGTCATCAATTATTGTTTTCGCTAATTCGTTCGGTTTCGCCAACGGTAAATGATAGTCGTGTAGTTGAATCGAAGGATGAGCTATTGGAGATAGTTGCTCGGTCGAGTAGAGTTTTCTCTGCTAACGAAAAGAAGCTGATTAATAGTGGGCTAAAATTTAACGATATGATAGTTGAGAGTGTGATGACGCCACGAAGTATGATCGAGGCGGTGTCGGTGGATGAGTTTCTTGGGCCATTAGTCTTAGACGATCTTCATAAAAAAGGCCATAGCCGGTTTCCGGTTATCCAAGGTGATATTGATCATATAGTTGGCATGTTAAGGATTCAAGATTTGTTAACCATTGACTGCAAGTCAAAATCTTATCGTGCAGAAAAAGTTATGAGTAGAGATATTTACTATATAGATAAAGATCAGACTCTATCGTACGCTTTGGCCGCATTCTTAAAAACTCAGCATCATCTTTTTATTGTTATTAATGAGATCCGAGAAACGGTGGGTTTACTGAGTCTGGGCGATGTTATGGAGGAGTTGCTGGGTCGTAAGATAGATAATGAATTTGACTCTGATGAAGAACTCCGTAAGGTTATTGAGCATAAAAATCGCAACACTGACGACTTAAAGAGCTAAGAGTCTATTTTTTGCATGTAATGGCATTCAGGGTAATTGGAGCATCCGTAAAATGGCGAACGATCTTTTTTGCTATGTCTTATCACCAGATGACCGCCGCGACAGCGTGGGCATGGTTTAATTTTTTGAGATATGTCTGATACATCAGGAATTGGTATTACGACACCTTTATCTTCAAGGGCGCGGATGATGGTAAGTAGTCCCGTGTTATCAATAAGTCGTATTCTGTTGCCATTGGTAGAATATTTCACAAATTTTCGTGCATCTGAGGAGAAGATGTTTGTAGTGACAAAGAATGCCTCGCCGCCGTGTAAATGATCAACAACTGCACCATAAAAATCACGCACTTCGGATACTTTAACAATTTTTTCTATATATTTTTTACATTGGACATAGCTCTGGACGCCGTTTTTGTATAATACAATGTCTATGCCACCGTCACGTTTATACGGAGTGGTTGCAGCCGAATAGCCAAAGTGCTCAAATAATTGAGCGATGTATTTTTCGAAATCATATGGCGACATAGAGCGAATTTTGGTGAGCAGTTCGTGGTCGCTGAGCGGCGTGACTTTAGGTGTGTCCTCCGCAGTGGACTTCTTGGTTAGCCGCACTTTTTCTGATATATCATTAGTAGCTGGCTTAATATCTGCCGTGACTGTCTTTTTCTGACTTAATTCTTCTAGCTCACGAGAGGCTGTGAGATACAATTTTCTATAATGAAAAATCACAAGGGGACTGGCGATAATCCACGTAATTGAACAAAAGATTACTACAGTGCCCACCGTATAGCTATCCATGGGGTGATTATAGCATAAAACTGTCGCTACTGTGTGATATAATAAACAGATATGAAACAGAGGACTTTTGCAATTGATACACCAACGAAAGTTGGGGAAATGATGACAGTGGCTGGCTGGGTACATTCCCGGCGCGATCACGGTGGACTGATTTTTATTGACCTGCGTGACCATACTGGCTTGGTGCAGTTGGTGATTAATCCCGAGCAGGCGGAGGCGTTTTGTTTGGCGGAAAGCCTGCGCGATGAGTTTGTGATTCGTGCCAGTGGTGTGGTGACGGAGCGCGGCGAGGGTTTGAAAAATCCAAATATCGCCAGCGGTAATGTGGAAATTGTGGTAGAAAATCTGGAGATTCTCAACCGTGCTGAAACCTTGCCAATTCAGCCATTTGCCGAGGAAAATCAGGCGGGCGAGGACTTGCGTTTTAAGTATCGCTACCTTGACCTGCGTCGCCCGAAGATGCAGCAGATGCTGAAAAAACGTGCCGAAATGTACCAGCGGATGCATCAGTACATGGACGCTCGCGACTTTATCGAAATTCAGACACCGATTTTGGCAAATTCTAGTCCCGAGGGTGCGCGCGATTTCCTGATCCCGAGTCGTTTGCAAGAGGGCAAGTTTTACGCGCTGCCGCAAGCACCGCAGCAGTTCAAGCAATTGCTGATGGTTGGCGGCGTGCCGCGATATTATCAGTTGGCGGCGTGTTTCCGCGATGAAGATCCGCGAGCTGATCGACTGTACGGCGAGTTTTATCAGCTGGATCTGGAGATGAGCTTCGTTGAGGACGGCGAGGAGGTTCGCCAGGAAGTCGAACCGTTGATGCGGCAGCTGGCGACCGAGTTTGCCGGCAAGAATTTGCTGGATTTGAGCGGTCTCGCGGTCGGTGACGGTAGCCCAATTCCGCGCATTTCCTACCGCGACGCCATGGAGACGTATGGCTCGGACAAGCCAGATTTGCGCTTTGGTATGGAGCTGATTGAACTGACTGATGTGTTTGCTAATACCGAATTTGGCGTGTTCAAAAATGCTGAGTGTATCAAGGCGATTTGCGTCAAAAATGGTGCCAGTCTCAGTCGCAAGCAAATCGACCAATTCACTGACATTGCCAAAAGTGAAGGGGCGGGCGGTTTGGCCTACATCACTTACCAAGATGGTGAAGCCAAATCACCAATCGCCAAGTTCTTGAGCGAAGCAGAACTCACGGCGATTCAGCAAAAAACTGGCGCAGTTGATGGCGACGCAGTTTTCTTTGGTGTCGATGCTCGCTCAGTCGTCAACGCCGTGCTTGGTCGCTTGCGAAACGAATTTGCCGCTCATTTCAACCTGAAAGACCCGAGCGTAGTGGCGTTTGCCTGGATTATCGATTTTCCGTTCTATGAATGGGACGATCACGGCAAGAAGCTTGATTTTGGACACAATCCATTTGGTATGCCAAAGGGCGGCATGGAGGCGCTGGAGTCAGCGACGACTGACGCCGACAAACTCGCTATCGTGGCGGATCAATTCGACATGGTGATGAACGGCTACGAAATTTGCTCGGGTGGCGTGCGCAACCACAACCCAGCGGTGCTGTACAAAGTATTCGATCTGCTTGGCTTTAGCGAAAGCTACGTCGAAGAAAAATTTGGCGCCATGCTCAGTGCCTTCAAATACGGTGCGCCGCCGCACGCTGGCTGTGCCTTTGGTGTCGACCGCATCCTCATGGAGCTTATCGATGAAACCAATGTTCGCGAGACTTTAGCTTTTCCAAAGAACGGCTCGGGCGTTGACGTGATGATGGATTCGCCGTCAACGGTTGATCCAGCGCAGCTAAAGGAATTGGGGTTATGAGCGCAATGTATGATCGACACGAAGTTAGTGTAAAAGTAGCGTTGTATAGTAGTGACGGCAAGCGTGTGCTACTGATGTATTATCCACACGATGATGGTTTTGGCCTGCCGGGCGGGCATATTGACGCCGGCGAAACGCCGGATATCGCGCTGGAACGTGAGTTGCGCGAGGAGTTAGGTATTGCAATTGACGCTACTCCAGCGGACTTTTATGTGCGCTACCCGCAGGACAATGCCGTCAAAGATCATAAAATTATTCTTGGCTATACGGCTACGGTTGACAGTAACGTTGAACTGCCAGACCGGGCGTGTGATGGTGGCGAGGAACGTATAGTTTGGCTGACGCGAACAGAAGTCGAAGCTACTGACAAAATTGCGCCAGGCTACCGGGATTTTGTGCTGAAGTGGTGGCCGCAAGAAACGTAATATCTGAGGAGATACAACAAAGCTATGAAATCAATTCCCAAACGAACGCTAACATTCATCGACTCATGGCTAACGTTGCGCAGTCGGTGGGCGCGCTGGCCGGGATTTACGGTGGCGATAGCCAAAGACGGCGAGGTGGTTTTTCATAAAGCTTATGGACTGGCAAATATAGAAAATAATGAGAAATTAACAACCAACCATCTCTTTCACGTCGCCTCACACTCAAAAACTTTTACCGCCACGGCCGTAATGCAGCTACAAGAGCGCGGCAAGTTACGCATCGATGACTTAGTGACGGCGCATCTACCGTGGCTGGCGCAGCATAGCGATCAGCGTTGGCGTGACGTAACCTTGCGTCAATTGTTGAGCCACTCAGCAGGCGTGATTCGTGACGGCCAGGCGTCAGGCTTTTGGCAGTTTCAAGGAGAATTTCCAGACGAAGACGAGTTCAAGCAGCAAATCATGAAGTCACAACTAGTGTTTGAGCCAAATTCTGAGTTCAAGTATTCCAATTTTGGTTTTGGCTTGCTGGGTTTGGTAATTGAACAAGTTAGTGGCAAATCGTACGCTGATGTTGTGACGGAAAACATCATCACACCGCTTGATTTGAAACAAACCACTGCAGAACATTCACCAGAACTTTACATGGCAACTGGCTATGGTAGGTTTGATTTGCAGCAGCAGCGTCGACCGTTTCAGCACATCACAACTGGCGCGCTGCAGCCAGCCACGGGATTTTGCTCAACGGCGCATGACTTGGTAAAATTCTTTGCTGCTCTACAGGTCGGCTCAGGTAAGCTGTTGAGCGATGCTTCCAAACGGGAAATGCAGCGCCCATCGTGGCAAGTTGCTGATGATGCGAATGCAGGTAGCTACGGGCTGGGCTTGGATATAGAAAAGGATAAAAGCAGCAAGCGGATTGTCGGTCATAGTGGTGGCTGTCCAGGATTTATCAGCAATACGTGTTTGCAACTTGATGATGGAATAACTGTTTCGGTGTTGGCGAACGCGTATGATACAGCGCCAGGAATAGTTACAAATTCGATATTAGGAATTATTGATCAATTTGGTGACGCTTCTGATAAAAACCGTCGCAAGTTTGAAGCGCGGTTTGCCAATGATTATGGCGTGTATGAAGTCGTTGATACGGCAAAAGGCTTGAGGGGCTTATGGTCTAATGATTGGCGACCATTTAACATGGCTGAAGAACTAGAAATAGTTGATGACGTCACTCTAAAAATTGCAAAAAGCAGTCACTTTAGCTATTTTGGCGAACTGATGGAGTATGAGTTTGATGACAAAAATAAACCTTCCGCCATGTACCGCAGCGGTGCCAAGAATTATGTGAGCCAAGATGGTGATGTGAGATTATGAAAGGATTTTTGTGTCAAACATAGAGTATGAAGCTAAAATATACGATGTTATCCCAGCTGATATTGCGGTAAAGTTGGCGACGCTTGGCGCCAAAGAGATTGGTAGTTATAATTTCCGCCGTTACGTATTTGATACAATTCCGGCGACACCAAATCGCTGGGTACGGTTGCGCTCCGATGGGCAACACGCTACTCTGACTGTCAAAGAAATAACCGCCGAGGCTATTGATGGTACTCACGAATGGGAAGTTGAAGTCTCTGACCTCGAAACGACACTGGAGATATTAGCAAAGATTGGCATCAAACCACGCGGCTATCAAGAAAACAAACGCCAAGAATACGACCTCGGTGGCGTTCAGGTTGTCATTGACCGCTGGCCGAAATTAAAACCTTACATTGAAATAGAGGGTAATAGCGCGAAGGAAGTGATAAATACTGCGAAACTTTTGGGCTACACCGAAGATGATTTGACAATGAAGAGCACTTCCGATTTGTATAAAGATGTCGGTATGAATATCGAGAAACTTGCAGAATTAAGGTTTGATAAATAAGCAGTGTGCGAATATATTATAAAGATCTCTTGTTGAGATGGTTGTTCGATGTGGTATTAGTTGTTATAATTAACACAAATTAATTTGTGGAGGTAGTATGAAGACTATCGGTATGATTGGTGGTATGAGCTGGGAGTCATCTCAGGAATATTATCGTATCATTAATGAGAAAACCAAAGAAATTATGGGCGGGCTGCACTCAGCAAAAAGTTTGTTATTCTCGTTTGACTTTCATGAAATTGAGGAGCTACAGGCCAAAGGTAATTGGGCGCAACTAACAACTATGATGATTGATGCAGCACGGCAACTGCAATCAGGCGGTGCGGACTTTTTATTGATTTGTACTAATACTATGCATAAAATGGCGGATGATATCACGGCACAAGTTGATTTGCCACTGCTACATATCGCGGACGCTACGGCTGAGCAGATTTTGTCGCACGGTTTTTCGAAGGTTGCACTGCTTGGCACAAAATTTACCATGGAACAGGATTTCTATAAGGGCCGTTTGCAAGATAAATTTGGCTTGGAAGTTATTGTGCCAAACGAAGCCGATCGTCAAATTGTTCATGACGTGATTTATAATGAATTGTGTGTTGGTGATATTAACGACCAATCACGCCAGGAATACTGTCGTATTATCGCCGAGCTTCAGGCTCAAGGCGCAGAAGGCGTTATTCTTGGCTGCACTGAGATACCATTGCTCATCCGACAAACTGATGTTGAATTACCAATCTTTGACACCACTTGCATTCATGCCGAGGCGGCGGTGGAGTTTGCAAACAGATAGTTATATCACACAACAAAATCGCCCTTTATCCCAGTCAACTGCCATTTACATAAGAATTTACAAATACTTTACACTTCCAAAAGAAACCTTGTATCTCATGCGGTTGACTAGACCGAGTGTGTCTACTTATTAATGATAGCTACGGGTTTACGCGCCGAAATACTGCCACTACCTCAACGACCTCATTTTAAAATTGCTCACTATTCACTACAATTCAACACCCAGCCACGCCGCTAACACATCACCAGCAAAGTAGGCCAATCCAGCGGCAACTGCGCCGAGGAGCAGGGTGATGGCGGCTTCTCGCCATGGTGATTGCTTGCTGACTTTGCCTTTGATGAAGCCAATCGTCAGGAAGGCGGCCGCTGTTAGCACGGAGCTGACATAAAATAGGCTGGTGCTTGGCGTCTTTAGGCTGGCGACCACGTCGACCAAGTAGGGTAATACTGGCACGCTACCCACGGCGACAAAGGCCAAAAATGTAACTGCGCCGATGA
>ERZ772977.1464-NODE-1464-length-11860-cov-12.080051_pt1 | contig 11860 bp, 14 predicted proteins | sample MGYA00511131_ERZ772977 | MGnify/ENA primary metagenome ERZ772977 (study PRJEB29015, sample SAMEA2737935) | human oral metagenome | biome: human oral; feature: human-associated habitat; material: dental | place: China | collected 2151 ...
GCTGCGGAGCCGTAGCGCCGATGGCCACGGCTGTCCTGAAGCGCGCGGGCAAGCCGAGGCAGCGCGAGGATCTCTTTGATGTCGGTGATGATAATGGCGTCACGATACGTTGACACATCCGTTGCCTGCGTGAGAGGAACCCCATCGACCCACGCTCCTTGGCCTCGGATCGCGTGATAAATGCGTCCGGCGACAACGTCGGCGACCACGCCAAGGACCGGAGTTCCGTCCTCGCACAAGGCTAAGGACACCGCATAATCGCGGTGGGTTTCCACGTAGTTCATCGTGCCGTCGATCGGATCAAGGACCCAGACGAGTCCGGCGAAAGAGTCAACGGCGTGCCCCTCCTCCCCCAGCAGTGGTAAGCCTGTCACCGCGTGAAGATGGGAGGCAATATCCGCTTCGATCGCTTTATCGACGGCCGTGACGAGGTCGTTACGATTTGCTTTCGTGTGAACGTCAAGCTCGACGGGTGGGTGAAGGGCAATGTTCATCCCCCTGCGAACAGCCTCAATAGCCGCGTTGAGCAAATGCTCCATATCAACCGTCATGCTCACGATTCCTCCTTCGCTTCGCTGAATTCACGGTCAGCGCGCAGGTTACGCTCCTCAAAGAATGCGACCATGATCAGGCAGGCGAGGCCAACCGCTGCGGATACAAACAGCACGGTGAATGTCGATGACCAGCCGTGGAGGTGCCATCCGAGGACCGTCACGCCGTCCTTCGTCGGGTCTGCAATGCGGCCGAGAAGAACCTTGGCCATCGAATCGCCAAAGACGTAGCCGAATGCTCGAGGAACTGCGTTGACGACCACGGTCGCGGTCTTCGGCGCAAAACCGATGACGCAGATGCCAATCAAGGTGACGGGGCCGAAGATAAGGAAGCCGATCATGAAGAGAGCTCCGTAGACGACAGGAGCTGTCGTCGCATGCGCGTAGACGAAGAGCGGGATGACCACAGCGCCCATGCCGATAGCGGCGCTCAGGGCGCGCCGACCGCCCATCTTGTCTGAGAAGTATCCCCACAGAAGAGAGCCGGCGAGGCCGCCGAGTTCCAGCGCGATGGTCGTGTTCACCGCGAGGTAATCGGAGAAACCAAGCTCCTGACGTGTGTAGAGCACGTTCCAGTTGTCGATGCCAATGCGCACGCAGTACGCGGCCACATTAGCGATGCACAGGAACCAGACGGCAGGATTCTTGACAACGTAATCGAGCAGGATCCGGCCCTTGGAGACGGAGCTTGTCACCGCATCAGCCTTCGACTCGGGTTCACCGAAGATCGCCTCGGGCGTGTTCCAACCGTGCTCCTTGGGATCGTCCTTACCGAAGAACCAGCCCCATATGCCGATTGGGATGCAGATGACGGCGGGGACGATAAACATGCCGATGACAGATCCGTTGAACAGCGTGTTCGCGCCCCAGAGAGCGAGAACGCCCGCCACCATCGCGCCAACGTTGTGCGAGGCATTCCACCAGCCGATGAAGCGACCGCGCAGGGCACGGGGCGTCCATCGGTTCATCGTCGAGTTGCAGCAGGGGCCGCCGGGAGCCTGGAAGAGGCCATTGAGTGACCACAGGAGGATCATCCAGCCGTATGGGCTGTGGAACCATGCGAGCACGAGGCCGATGAGGATCGACGTGACACCCGAGGCGAGCAGCAGTGCGGAGATGACCTTCTTGGTGTTCTTGCCATCAATGAAGAACCCGAGAATGAGTCCGCCGAAGCCGTAGGTTAGCGAGAAGGCGAAGCCGATCGTGCCGAGTTGAGTCGTCGTTAGCCCGACCTGTTCAACGAGGAAAGGCTGTGCGGACTTGAAGTTCGTACGTAGCAGGTAGAAGCCGCCATACACGATGACGAGCACGGCGTACGTCTTGAGGAACTCCATGAGCCACTTTTTACGTTGCTGCTCGAGCGTCAGGGACGTGGGTGGAGACGTACGAATATCGAAAATGTGGGATAGATGCGTCATTGCTGTCTCTCCAGTGTTGTTGGTGTACGCGGGCGATGATGGCGACGGTGTCATCGGCGTCACGCCACCAGAATACAAACGCTTACATTCAGTGTCAAGAGTCGCGTGCGCATGAAAGGCGTCGGTTATGAACTGGTGTCAAACGGCTCAATGTATGAGCATTTGGTTGGTATTGAGGGCGATGCGTGTCGAATACTCCTCGGCCCGCTTGTCAGTGACGTAAGCCTGTCACCGTGTGACGGCGAATTATACCCGGTAGGGGTATCTTGGTATACCCCTACCGGGTATCTCGGCTTCGTGAGCGATACGCAGTCCTGTTGGCGCTGCGATGAAAGGGGCAAAGCCGGTAAAATTCAATGAGCGCCGACAGCGCCTCAGATACTTCTCTATAGAAAGGCCACACCATGACGATCGAACAGCTTCCCCACCCCGAGGTCCACGGTGGCGGCTGTGGCTGCGGCGAGCACGACGTCGCCGAACCGACCATTGATGCGACCGCTATCCCCCACCGTCTCCGTCACGCAGCTGTTCTCGGCGCAGCCCAGTCGATGAACGCCGGTGAATCCTTCATCATTCGCGCTCCCCACCTGCCTCGTCCGCTGCTTGCTCAGATCGCACAGCTGCCCGGCGAGTGGACCTTCGAGGTCCTCACCGACGGGCCCGAGCACTGGGACGTGAAGGCGACGCGCACCGCGCTGTGAGCCGCCGTCCCCCGCTCCGGCGCGCGGCTGGGTCCATTCGGCGCGCCCGTGCCGGAGCGGGTTCGGGGCGGTGCCCGTCGGCTGTCGGGGGACACGGCTCCCCCTTCACGCCATAGCGTCTCCGGGCGTCACGAGTCGATGTCGGGGATGTAGCCGGGGCGCACGGCGAAGGATTGGAGAACTTGTTCCCCTCCCAGCAGACTGCCGCGCATCTTCTTCTCGAGCCCTTCCAGCGGTTTCGGCGTCGAGCACCGCCCGTCGGAAAGACGGCACGCGCTGAACTGAGGGGGCGCCTCCCCGTCCTCACTCGGTTCGATCGCGTAGGCGTAGCCGTCGCGCACGTAGAATCGCGCACTCCTCAGCTCGGGCTTCGCCAAGGGCAGCGTCGCCAATTGCGTGACCCGTGCCGACTGGGCGTCGAGCTTGAACACATGGCCGTAGGGCGTCGCGAACGTGTAGAACTGCTCATCGTACTGGCCGAAGAAAGCAGTTTCTTGATAACCCACAGCGAAAGGAGCCCCCTCTTCGTCCGTCACCATCCGGATGCGGCGCTCCCCCGTTCCCAGGTCCCATTCGTTGAGGAAAATGGTCGTCCTCCCCTCGTCGCCATCCGAATCGCGTGTGACGAACTCAGGTGAGTCCAAATACATGAGGTGGTAGAAGACATCGTCCGCACACCACAGATCCGTGCGGAACACTTCGATCCGTGTTTCCCTGGGAGCCACCGCGAGCACCGGGGGCAGGTCCCCATCGTGGGGGTAGACCTGAGCGAGTATGTCGTAGCCGTCGGGCGCTCCCGACTCCGCGGAGTCCGATTGCGCGCCGTCCGACTCCGCTGCGCTCGGCGGGCGGGAGGCGGCGAACTCGGATGCGCTTTCCTGAAGGATGGGAGTGATCCTCGTGGACGTGGACGAGAGCACCCTCCCCCCGCACTCCCCGTTTGTCAGATAGAACTCTTGGTTCTCAGACCGATCCCTGATTCCCCCACTGTCGATGTTGTACGCCCGTTGCACGGGGCCCTCGACGTAGAAACTGAGGACGCTGCCGTCAGTGCTCGAGACGAAGCGCCCCACCTCGTGCCCGCCGTCCACGGTGCGGGGGAACGCCGAGGCGCCGTCGTCAGTGATCAGGTACTCGTACGCCGAGTCGCCGACACTGAGCACCGGCCCGTTCCAAGTCATTTCCGAGCTGAGGAGCCCCTGGGTCCACGCGGCGCTCATGCTGCCGTCCTGCTGGAAGGCGACCAGGTACCCGTTCGCGGTATCCGGGGGCAGCCCGTTCCTGATCCCCTGACTGCTCAGCCTGACGACCAGGAACGCGCCCGAGGTCGTGAACCCCTCCAGGTACCCCACGTCCTCCGTTGTCGAGTGCGCGCATGAAACACAGCAGACGACCAATGCGGCCGCGCTCGCAGATGCGCACAGCGCATTACTGATACGGCGAATGCCGTGTTCCATGCCGCACCGCCTCGATCAGAGTCGCCTGTAGATGTACGAGAGCGAACTATCGCGGATGTCCGACGGGAAAACAGCATTGCCCCCATCGCCATCAACATCAAGGCCTGCACCATAGTAGTAGGCGTACCACACCAACTGCGAGCAATTCAGACTTTTAATATTGTACTCCTTGTTCGACCAGAAACGCCAGTTGTAGGGGTAGTGGAGCAGATGGTTGTAGGCGTAAGCCGCCGCAGCGTCTTGGGTCGCCTGAGAGGTGTGGAAGTAAAAAAGGACGGTTCCCGAGGGAACTGTTACATTCCACACCCAGTCCCAGTTCGACCCTCCAGGTTTTCCAGCCGCCTCAACAATCCAATCACGTCCGGAGAATATCCCAACATGACCGTAATGTGGAACCCCAGGACTCCAGTAGACATCACCGACGTAGTCTGATTTCGGAAGCAAATACGTCGCACCCGCTGTTCCGTCGATAGAGGCCAGGTCCGCGCCCCCTCCTCCGATCTGCATATCTTGCATTTCGGACTCGTATTTCTCCTTCGCAGCGCGCTGTTCAGCCAGGACGCTTCGCGCGTACTCTTGAACAGACATCCCCTTCTCCGAGGATTCGGCATCGAGTGCGCTCGCGAGCTCAGAGGCGGACACTCCTGGATTCAGCGCCAAGAGTTCATCGAATTCAGAGTCGTGCTCTGTAGCAGCATTGGCTAGCGTCGGCATGAAGAATGTCGAACACACCAGACACTGAACCAGTAGCGCACGGAGGACTTTGAATGTGCGTGTGTGTGACATGGGAGTTCCCCTTCGTCCTCCGGTAACCCTAATCTGACAGCTAGAGCTACCTCAAGGCTACCAGGCCCAACGATCGAATTGTCTGACAGAATATATGAAACGGAACACGTTCATCTTAGTAATTCAAATCATTTGACCTCAAATTATTTCAAATCATCCCACTACTCATATGAGTCATATTTCAATTCTGACCATGAGTACAGTAAAATATGCACCCTTTCCTTGAGAATGGTGTGGAGACTCAGAGAATCGCGCACTCCCTGGGACCACGACCAGCGCTCAGATGTCAAGCGGGCGCAGCAGTTCGGGCGCGGGCAGGCGCCCGTCGACCACGTAGGCGCGGAACACGGGGGCGGCCTGCTCCCCGGTGAAGACCTCCTCGGGGTGGACGCGGACGGCGGCGGGCCCGCCCTCGCCGGGGTCCCACTCGATGCCCATCCAGCTCTCAGGATCTGCGACCGGCTCGCGGGCGACGACGTAATGCTTGTACGAGCCGTCCTGGCCGGTGACGCGGATCTCGACCGTCATCACCCCGGTGGAGCCCGCGCACTGGATGTACGTCGAACGCGCGGGGTCGTCGGCTGCCACGTCCTCGGGGCGCTCGGCGCCGGGGGGCAGCTCCCACACGACCATCGCGTACATGTGCGAGCCGTCGAAGCACCTGGGCGCGGTGAGCACCTCGGTGATCCCGTCGGCGACCGCCTCGGGAGCGCTCTCAGCGGAGAACTCCTCGACGGGCCCCGCCTCCGCGAGCAAATCCGTTCTTGCGAACCGTCTCATACTTCCTGCCTCGGCATGGTCCAGCACCTCTCCCCACCGATAGTAGCCGCCGCGCGGAGCCGGCGCCCGGCCCTCGCGGGGCGCGTCGGCTCCCTGCCGTCTGTGACGCCCAGTGGGCGAGCGCCACCATCCGCAGGTGCGGAACTCAGGACCCATGCGCTGCCTCCATTTCCTGTTGGATGCTCTCAGCCCTCTAGTAGTGGGTCGTTGGCGGGGCTGTAATCCGTGATCCCGCGGCGCAGGTCGTCCTGGTGGATGCCCGCCATCTCCGGGGACTCGAAGGAGAGCGCAATGAGCCCGTCATTGCCGCCGACCCACACGCCGACGCCGTTGTCCAAGAACCACTGCGAGGAGAAACGCCCCCCTCTGTCCTTGACTGACCTCGGACGCCCCAAGACCCCGGTGAAAGCGGCCACGAACCCCGCATAGGCCTCGCGGACCTGGGAATGGTAATTGGGTCGCTCCTCTTTGGGAACGACGTTGGACAAGTGCGTCCGAACGCTGTCGATCTGATCGCCCTCGCTGGTGAAGAACGAATCGGCCTCGTCCGGGGACGTGTCGGAGGTGAACAACTGCGGCTCTTGCGGGTGGGGCGAGAACCCGAGGCCTGTGTACACGTCGATGCCGTCCTGCACGCTCATGGGCCAGGAGTGGAACGCCCAGGCCCGCATGATCTGGACGGCGCGCTCGGGGGTCACGGCTTTGAACCCGGTGGTCATCGTCTGGATCCGTCTCTGTTCTCGGTGCGGAATTGGGGGTTAGAAGTAGTCGGCGCCGATCTCCTCACCGTTGGCCTCAGCCTCGAGCTCTTCAAGAAAGTATTCAGTTTGTTTGGGAGACTCTATCGTGAGTGCAATAAAAGCCGCGTTACCACCTAGCCTGACCGTTGTCATATTATTTGCAATCCAGCGTGTTGAGTATTCGGCGTTTGTGTCTATTACGCTTTGGGGGCGACCGAGCAATCTAGAAAAATGTGTGACAAAGCTTGTGTACGCGCTCCGCGAATGCTGAAGTGACTTCGTCCACTCTTCTTCAGGGAGCCAATTTGATAGCCGCATCCGACAATCTTCAATGTGTCCGTCACGCACTATAAATGTTGAGTCTGGTTTGGTGGGTGACATGTCGGAGGTGAAGTAGCGCGGTCGTTTAGGGTCGCCAACGAACCCGAGGCTGGTGTAGATCCGGGTGCCCTCGTCGAAGGTGATGGGCCAGGGGTGGTAGGCCCACGCTTTCATGATTTCGACGGCGCGTTGGGGTGTGACGGCTTTGAACTCGGTGCTCATGGTGTGGTTCCGTTCGTTGTGGGCGGGGGGTTGATTTTGGCGTCGAGCTCTTCGATGGTGCGCGCCTCCAGGGTGAACTGTTCGGTGGTGCGCTCGATCAGGGACAGGTCGGCGGTGGGTGTCTTGCACACCACGTTGTTGAGCGTGACCCGCCCGCTCTTGATCCGCTCCCACAAGTCGGGGTTGTCGCGCAGCAGCTGGAGGAAGTTCTCGTCGGCGGGCGATGTGGTTCAAGTACGCTGCCGTCCCCTGCTCCAACACCTCCCCCCTTGCCCCCATCGGGCAGGATGTTGCGGGCACGGCCCATCTTCGGATGCAGGCCGCCCTTGGCCTCGACGAAGCCGATGCTCTCCACCTTCTCATCCACCGCCAGCAAGTCGAAGCTCCTGTTCCCGCCCCCGACACCGCCGATGCCGGGGATCACAGTGCGAGGCGGCTCGCCCGCGTTCTCCAAGAACTCCACGCCCAACTGCTCACCAGTTCGCCTCCGGGACCATTCGGGGACGCGCGTTGTCGCGTTCGTGCTCAGGGCATCGCGTCGGGGTCGTCGAAGATCGACGTGCCCGTGCGCAATTCGGTGAGGTACTCCTCAGTTTGATCGGGAGAAGCCAGGACCAACCCGATGCCTGACCGATTCCCATTCAACGTCAGGCAGACGTCGTTGGGAAGGATCCAGGTCGCGCTCCTGCCCGTCCCCTGGTCCTTCTCGTTCACGGGCTCCCCCCAGGTCGTGGTGGCTTCGTCGTAGTACGCACGGTACGTGCCCGCGATGACGGAGTCGAATCCGCCGTACGCCGCAGGTGGCATCAGGGACGAGAGCTGCACGTCGACCATGCGCACCAGTCCCCTGCTCGCGTAGAAGAACGACTCGGCCTCCCCTCCGGTGCAGTCGGTGGTGAAGGACTCGATGTCGTCGTCGGCGCGCACCCAGCCCAGCGCCTTGTAGGTGGCGATGCCCTGAGCCCGGGTCATGGGCCAAGCGTGCAGGGCCCACGCCCGCACGATCTCCATGAACCGCCCCACCGCAGGGGCGCGGAACTCGAAACTCATAGGATGCCTCCGCTCGCGCGGGTTCTGACCCGTTTCCGCGGGTGTCAGATGTCGAGGGGGCGCAGCAGGGCGGGGTCGGGCAGGGTGCCGCCTGTGATGTAGTCGCGGAAGACGGGCGCGGCCTGCTCGCCGGTGAAGACCTCCTCGGGGTGGACGTGGATCGTGAAGGAGTCCTCGTCCTTTTCCCATTCGATGTGCACCCACTTGTCGGGGTCGGCGACGGGCTCGCGCGCGACCACCCAGTGCTGGTAGGAACCGTCCCCACCGCTGACGCGGATCTCCACGGACATGGTCCGTGTGGATCCGCCGCACTGGATGTAGTCGGTCAGCCCCTGGGACCGGCGCGGCATGTTCGTCGGGTCGCTCACCCCGTCCGGCAGCGGCCACACCACAATGCAGAAACGTTGGAACCCGTCCAAATAGCGCGGAGCGGTCAAGCACGCCGCAACTCGTTCAGCAAAGGACTCAGCGTCCTGCGGCCGTCGATAACTGTCCATAGCACCCGCATCAACGTCTACCGTCCGCAGCACATATCTGCTCATTACTCCTGCCTCTCAACATGATGGACTCGAGTGCTGGCGATCTTGATTATCGTACCATTTTCTAGATACCCGAAGGGCTACTCGTGAAGCGAGTGGGTCAGAATGAAACTGTGCGTCGACTCTGACCAGGGCGGCGTACATTAGAAAACTAGTCCGCTTCCGCTGTTCGAGTCGCTCCACCGCCTGCCGCCCTCAGTCATATGAGCGAGCATAGTCCCGGGTTGACGCGCCGCCATGCGGGCCGGTCACTACTATGGGCGCTCATCGGAGTAGAACAGCTGGTGAACCCGTTTGCTCTCAGCCTCCCATTGTTCCCAGTACCGGCCCCAGAAGGCGTCGTCAATGACCAGGGGGGACAGCTTCCCGCCCTCAAGGGTGTTGTAGTCGTACCAATGGAGCGAATCATCCTTGGCGTCTTTCACCAACATATATTCCGAGCCGACTGGCTGGAAGTAAAGTAAATCAATGATGGGGAACAGATCCCCAACGGTGTTGAAGTTCACGATCCGCATGCTTGAGGGCGACTCGAGGAACTCGGGGGTGTCATCCTCTGAATAGAGGCGCCAGCCCGAGTCGTTAACATTCTCCGACTCCTCGCGCATCGCCCATTTAACGGAGGACTCGCGCCGAAGGATCTTCACTGACGCCACGCATGCGAGCGCGAACGGAATTCCTGGGGGCGCGGCAGCTCTTTTTCGGCATCTTTCTCCTCAGGGGTGGCCAGTTGGCGCATTGTAGCATGTTTATGCGCCTCGACATGCGAATGCCCGTTCATCAACATTGTACGCGTTCTGCATTTTCACTTATGTACGTCCTATATCCAGCATTGACATCTTCTCATGTTTCTGTTGGAACTAATCGGCGTTTACGCCGTGGTTTTGGTGCGGTGGGTGAGTTGCACGGCGTTGTGGGTGAGGTTCTCGGCGCCCGTCATCTCATGGCTGGGGGCGCCCAGGCACACCGGGCAGGGGGTGCTCGGCGTACCAGGCGTCGTAGTCCCGGTTGAACTGGTCCCAGAAGGCGTCGTCGAGCGCGAGTTCACGAAGAGTGCCGTTCTCATCACGGGAGTTCTCGTCGAACCAGGCCTTGCGCATTTGCTGCGGCAGATCAACAAGGCGCAACTCGGTTCCCACGGGCTGGAAGTACATGGGCATGATCATGGGCTCGATCACCCCGGCCTCGTTGAAGGAGATAATGACGAAGTTGCCCTCACCCTCAATGAACTCCGGAGTGTCGGACGCCGAGTAGAGCCTCCACCCCGAGTCCTCGCCCGGCACCTCCGGCTCGACACGGACCAGCCACCTCAGGGGCGATCTCCTGTAGACGAAGTGACTGGATGCCAGAACGTTGAGGGCGCCACGGATGGCAGGAAAGCGGGCACTCATGATTCCTCCAGAAGTCGATCAGCGATCCGTGACGCGGCGCACCAGCACGACACGTATTCCGATTCCCCCGACTATGCTAACGCTCTACGGCCAACGCGATCCATGACGCAGCACCTCCCACATCGCCTCGCCCGCGCTCTGCCCCACGAAAGCGCCCCAAATCTGAAGCCCCATGGCTCCGGCGTGGATGACTGGAACGGTGTCCGACACCAGTTCGGAGCTCGTCACCGTCGCTGGCAGCAGAGAACCAATGCGCTCACGGATGTTCCTCACCATTAGCGTTCGGATGCCTTTCCGCGCGATCGAAGACCAGCGCGAGCCGAGTTGACGAATACCTGGCACCGCGTGTCGAGAACAATGCGGAACTCCGGTGGCCAGGCCTTCCGCTGCGAGTATATCTTCGCGCGCGCTCGCCGACCAGTGCGGCGGCTACGCCTTATGATCAACGATCAACAAGGGCGGGCATGCAGTCACAGCACTGGTCGCCGAGTGGTCAGTACTCCTCGAGCAGTTCGTCCAGCTCGTCGTCGACCAACTCCGCGGACTCGACGGGCTCGGCGCCCTCGGGCAGGGCGCGGGTCGGAGCAGGCAGATCCTCGAGGCGGTCCGCCACCGGTGCGCCCGGATCGGCGCTGTGGGGACCGCTGCCCTCGGCAGCGTCCAAGCCGGTGACGGCGCCATCGGGGCCGACAATACCGCCGTCCACGTGGGCAGCGCCGCTGCCGCTCGGGCCGCCGCTGGCCCAATCGGGATCAGTGCCGATGTCGGCGCCACCGGTCCGGTCGGCACTCCCCTGCCCGCCGACTCCGGCAGTATCGGCACCACCGTCCCCGCCGACGGGGGCTTCCCCGCCGCCAGAACGGTCCGCAGCGCCATCACTGGGCCGATCAGCGCCTGCCGTACCAGCGTCTCCGGTGTCCCCGGCACCAGCGCCGTCGTCGCCAGCCGCGCCATCGGCCTGCCCAGCCCCCGCCTCGTCGAAGTCCCCGTCGTCCCCGCCGCGCCGCGCCCACGAGGAGGCGATGTCCTTGCGGATCGCGTCGAGCACCGCGTTGACGAAACGGGGCGAGGCGTCGGTGGAAATCGAACGGACGATGGAGATCGCCTCGTCGATCGCCACGATCGGCGACACGTCGTCCGAATTGGCCAGCATCTCCCACACCGCCACGCGCATGACCGCCAAGTCCACGGCGGCCACCCTGTCCAGCCCGGGGACGCGCGCGTGGGCCTCGATCAGGTCGTCGATGCGGCGCAGGCTGTCGGCCACGCCCGCGATGATCTGGATCGAGTACTCCGGCAGGGGCGTCTGCGCGGCGGTGATGACGCGCCGCTCGCGCAGCAGGTCGCGCAGGGCCTCGGGGTCGCGGCCCATCCCCCGCTGGTCCGCCTCGAAAACCACGTCGGCGGCGCGCTTGCGGGCCTTCGTGCGCGAGGTGAAACGGTGCTGGCGCGACATCAGTCGGTCACGCGACCCGAGTACGAGCCGTCGCGGGTGTCAACCTTGACGCGGGTGCCTTCCTCCATGAAGAGGGGAACCTGGATCTCGTAGCCGGTCTCGAGCGTCGCGGGCTTGGTGCCGGCGGAAGAACGATCGCCCTGCAGACCGGGCTCCGTGTGCGTGATCGTCAGAACGACGGTGGCGGGCAGCTCGACGAACAGGACGGTGCCGTCGTGCTGGGAGACGATAACGTTCTGGTTCTCCACCATGAAGTTGCGGGCGTCGCCCACGGTTTCGGCGGGAACGTTGATCTGTTCGTAGGTGGACTGATCCATGAAGACGTAGTCGGTGCCATCCTGGTACAGGTACGTCATGTCGCGACGGTCGACGGTCGCGGTCTCGATCTTCAGGCCCGCGTTGAAGGTCTTGTCGACGGTCTTGCCGGACAGGACGTTCTTGATCTTGGTGC
>ERZ772977.1466-NODE-1466-length-11853-cov-2.752670_pt1 | contig 11853 bp, 10 predicted proteins | sample MGYA00511131_ERZ772977 | MGnify/ENA primary metagenome ERZ772977 (study PRJEB29015, sample SAMEA2737935) | human oral metagenome | biome: human oral; feature: human-associated habitat; material: dental | place: China | collected 2151 ...
TATAAATATTATCGAAAATATATTGCAAGAATATAAATGTTCATCAAAAAAGCAGAGATTAGCCTGCTGTAATAAAATAATTTATATTATATTACTTACTTTTAGTATATCAAAATAATATTAGTCTTCAATCACAGTATTGTAATAAAATTTGTAATTGGTATAATAAACATATAAACGGATTTAACAATAATCCCACATGGCTTTTTTCTAAAATTTCTATACTTATATTCTTAAGTTTCACCCTAACGTGGATTCTAAAATATTTCTTTGTTATAATAAAGGAGCGAGATATGCAAGAGAAAGATATATCACAAAAGATGTTGGAACAATTCAATGATGTCTTTTCAGACATAGTTAATGTACTTTTATTTAATGGTGAGAATGTAGTGGATGAAAATTCTCTACTTGATACACCTACAACAAGTATGCTAAAGATTGATGGTAGCGTCCATTCTCAGGATAGAGATGTTGCCAAGTATTGGCAACACAGCCTTATAAATATTGCTTTGTTCGGTTTTGAAAATCAAACCGTACCTGATAAGTTGATGCCTTTAAGAGTAATCAGCTATGACGGTACCGAGTATGGACGACAAACTAAAAAGCGATACCGATATAAAACTAAATACCCCGTGATTACCTTGGTATTATATTTAGGATATAAAAAAAGATGGAACTATCCGATTAATATAATCGATATAGTTAAAGTTGATGACAGATTAAAACCTTTTGTCAATGATTATAGAATCAATCTTTTTGAGATAGCATATCTGGATGAGGAAAAGACAGCATTATTTAAAAGTGATTTCAGGATTCTGGTGGATTATTTACATCAATTGCGGACAAACAACTCATATAATCCAAAAGATTATACAATAAAGCATATAAATGAATTGCTTACCCTTATGTCCGTTATGACAGGGGATAAAAGATTTGAAGATTCGATAAATGAAGCTAATGAAAAGGAGGCCAAATATATGTGTGAAGTTCTTGATATTATTGAAAATAGAGGGATTGAAAAAGGATTGGAAAAAGGTCTGGAAGAAGGTCTGGAGAAGGGCAGACAGGAAGGTGCCGATATGGTCAGTAAGCTTAATGAACTGCTGTTAAACGAAGGCAATATTGATAAACTTCGCAAAGCCAACACCGACAAAGATTACAGATATAAGTTGTTAAGGGAATATAATATATTGCAGTAATGTTTTAATATATTATTTCCTGTAAATGTACTGAATAAATTTATATAAAATATTGGAACTGATAAACCGGTGATAAAATCATATTTCTTAACGATTCTATCACCGGTTTATACTGTACCCACTATATAAATTTTAAGCCATATCTGAATCATGAATACGTTGCTCATAAACAACGATGAAATATATTATCTTTCGCAAACCTCTTTTGCAAACGGAATACTTGGTGAGGCACCTTTTCTACTGACTGTTATACTTGCAGCCTTTGCGGCTTGTTTGAGTGTTTCCGATACATCTGTTCCTGCAACTATGCCGGCTATGAAATAACCTGTGAAAGTATCACCTGCTGCCGTAGTGTCAACAACATCAGCCTTGTATATTTCCTGTCTTATCTTCTGAGTCTTATCCACATATACAGAGCCCTTCTCTCCCAAAGTCAACACTATCTTCATTCCCGGAAATCTTTTTGTCAGCTTCTCTACAAGTTCATCTTCACCTGTGCAAACAACCCCAAGTATATCGGAAGCTTCTATCTCATTCAGTATAAGATATTCCAACTTTTCCAAATCACATTCAAATATTTTTTCATTTATAGGTGAAGGGTTTAACACAATGCTCATTCCCCTTTTATATCCCTCATCTATGATGAATGAAAGATTACTCACCTCATTTTGAAGTAAAAGTATATCTCCTTTATCAAAATCCTTTAATACCTCTTTGATAAAGTCAACACCTATATTTTGATTTGCACCTCCATATAAAAGTATGCAATTATTACCTGCTCTGTTTTTTTGTATAATAGCATGTCCCGATGACATATCATATAGCTTTATATAAGATATATCGGCTCCCACATTAGAAAGTGCCTCCAAAAGCATAGCTCCGTCTGCACTTCCCACCGCTCCGGCATGGTATACTTTAACACCTGCCTTTGCCAATGCCACAGACTGGTTAAGCCCCTTTCCTCCACAAAATATATTCATATCTGTAGAAGAAATCGTCTCACCTTCTCTCACAAAATGGTCTACATCATATACATAATCCAGATTTAGTGAACCAAAATTAAGTACCTTCATTGTCAACTCTTACTTTCTAAAAATAAACATACTCCTTTTACCATCAGATAGCCTGCTACAGCACCCTGGTCTGCAATGCCCTTTGCTTTGGCAGAAAATACCGCAGCCTTGCCAAACTTAGGAAGCATATCTTTTGTAGCTTCCACGCCTTCCTCGGCACCCTTTAGTGCTGCACTTGCTACATCAAGCAAACTTCCGCCTGCCGCCTCTTTTGCTCTTTCGCCGGCCAATACAAGTGCATCATATATTGTTCTGTCTCCCGCCTCACATTTTCCTCTTTTCTTGATTCCTGCTGCAAAGCTTTCAAAATACAATGCCAAATCTTTGGCGTCTATTTTATCCTTTTCATTTAATGACTTGCCGGCTTCCATTATACCGCTTGCCATCAATGTACCCATAGTAGACGGTACCACTGAAGCCATCTTCATGCCTGCCTTAAACAATGTCTTTCCCACATTATTTTCTACTGTATTTTCTCTTATAAGATCCGGCATTGCACTGTAGCCGTTACTCATAGTAAGCCCAATATCACCGTCGCCCATATTTGCATCCATTGCACATAGTTCATCTTTTTTCTCAATAAACACCTTAGCTATAGACTCAAATAATTCCGGAAGATCCTCTATTCTAATCTCTGTCATAACAACTCCTATAATCTGATAAATGGAGTCTTTACTTCCATATCAAGCCAAGCCTTTTCCTTGTCACTGTTTAATTTACAAATAGATATGGATGCACCTGCCATCTCCATACTTGTTGCATACTCGCCTACAAATGTTTTATAGATCTTGATACCCTTTGAATCCAATATCTCGCTCACTTCTCCTGAAAGTATATAAAGTTCTTCTATGCTGCTTGCACCAAGTCCGTTTATAAGTACTGCAACTTCATCACCGTTTCCTATTTCTATATCATCAAGGATTTCTCCCACTGCCTCATCTGCAAGTTCCTTTGCACTCTTTATATCACCGTTCCAAACTCCCGGCTCACCGTGAATTCCCATACCGAAGGCCATTTCATTCTCTGCTAATGAAAAGTTTGAATGTCCAAGCTCAGGAATAACACATGGTGTCAATGCAAATCCTACGGTTCTTGTATTTTGTTTAGCTGTATTTGCTGCCTCATATACTTCATCAAGACTTCCCATCTCGGCTGCTGCCGCACCTGCATACTTATACATAAAGAATATGCCTGCAACACCTCTTCTGGTTTCAGGAAGCTTATTTGAGAGTACATCATCAGCACCTACAATACTTTTGGTCTTGATATCATCCATCTCAAGCATTTCAGCCGCCATATCAAAGTTCATTATATCCCCGGTATAATTTCCGTATAGATAGAGTATTCCGCTTCCGGCTTCCACTTCCTTTGATATCTCATATATCTGCTCTGCCGAAGGTGACTGGAAAACACTTCCCACACCGCAACCGTCAAGCAAGTTTTCACCTACATATCCGAGGAAAAGTGGTAAATGTCCTGTTCCTCCACCTGTAACTATTGCCACCTTACCGGGTTTTTTATCTGCAATACAATAGCATCTGAGGTCATTTGCAACATACTTAACCTGCTTATGAGCACTGTAAATACCTTTTAACATATCATCTGTATAATTCTCAGGAACATTGATTATCTTCTTCATATTTTCTCCTATCTGACCTAAAGTCCCAATTCCTTAAATGCCTTATCAAAAGGATATTTACAAATACCCTTTTCGGTAATAATACCTGTTATAAGAGAATGATCGGTAACATCAAATGCAGGATTATATACACCTATATTCTCAGGTGCCATCCTCTCTTTATACCACATCTGTGTAATCTCTTCCCCATCTCTTATCTCTATAGGGATGTCCTTATCACTTTCAGCCTTCATATCAATAGTTGATGTAGGTGCACATACATAGAACGGAATGCCGTAATGCTTTGCTATAATAGCAAGACCTGATGTTCCGATCTTGTTTGCCGCATCACCGTTTCTTGCCACCCTGTCACAACCTACAAATATAATATCTATCTTACCCGATTTCATTAAAATAGATGCCATATTGTCACATTGCAATGTGGTATTTATTCCGGCATTGCTAAGTTCAAAAGCTGTAAGTCTTGCACCCTGCAAAAGAGGTCTGGTCTCATCACAGTACACATGCATATCATCACCGCTAAATCCGTTTTCAAGTGCCATATACATAGGCGCTGTAGCTGTACCGTATTTTGCGGTAGCAAGTGTACCGGCGTTACAATGTGTCATTATGCCAATCTCTTTGCCGTTTCTTTTAAGCTTTTTCAAAAGCTTAAAGCCAAGAGCACCTATTCCGCGGCTTATTTCAACATCCTCATTTCTGATATCCTCGGCTTCTTTAAATAAAGCTTCCTTAATCTCATCAATGTTTTTTCCTTTATTTGCTTTCAGAGCATCTTCCATTCTGTTAAGTGCCCAAAAAAGATTTACTGCTGTAGGTCTGGAAGAAGCAAAATACTCTTTTAATTCTAAAAATTCTTTTTCAAAATCAGCGTAGTTTCCTGCCTCTATCTGTGAAGCCGTTTTTGCAATACCATATGCCGCACACACTCCTATTGCAGGAGCTCCACGTACTCTAAGCTTCTTTATAGCTTCCCAAATCTCTTCCTTTGTATTTAAGTTTATTCTCTTTATCTCTCCCGGAAGAAGCGTTTGGTCAATAATATTCAGTTCTTTATCTTCCGTCATTTTCACAGAGATTATTTTATCAAAAAATTCTTCAATTCCCATTTATAACTCCTCTGCTAAAGCTTTGCACTTTAAAATGGTATTCACATAGTCTTTGCCTGTCTTAAAGCTGTCCGCTTTCAGTATAAATTCCTTACCCGCCAAAATATTTATTCTTTCAGCCACAAGTCTCTTTTTCTCATCTTCAATTGTAGTTACATCGGTAACATTGGCCATTCCTACAGTTCTTCTGTGAAGCTCTGTTCCGGTAAATCCTGCCGTGTCTCTAAGAATACCGTCTAAATAATATTCTTTAAAGCCTTCTACCATTGCCATCGGCTCACTTACCCACTCATCATAATATTTATTATACTTTTCTATGAATAAATCTATGACCTCTTCCACTGATTTAAGAATCCAGTCAGTGAACTCTTTCTTTCCGTAAGCAATTCCGTTGTCATAGGCAAAAATAAGATTTGCTATAACATTTCCGATATCATATCCACAAGGTCCAAGTATACCGAATTCCGGATCAAAAACTTTTAAACCGTCTTCTTTTATAAAGATAGAACCTGTATGCAGATCACCATGTATCAATGCCTGTGCATTTGTCATAAAGCTGAACTTAAGCTTTGCCACCTTAAAATGTAATGCTTTATCCTCATAAAGCTCCTTCTTTACAAAGTCTGCATTTGGAGGATAGACATTATTTCTCTTATTCAAATCATTGTACGGTTCCATAAAAACCAGCTTTTCAGTAATATCACAAAGATCAGGTGAAACGAGCTTTCCTCCGATTACCTTCTTCTCTTTATGGTCTATTACCACATCACTGCTCTTTAGTAATGTCTCTATCAAAAAATCTGTTATCTTTTCAGCAAAATGAGGATATATTTTATGCTCAAGCATTGCTTGTCTCATTACTGAAAAGTCTGAACAATCCTCCATACCGCAGGCACACATAACAGTGTCATAAAAATAAATATATGGTACCATTCCGCTTGCAAATTTTTCCTGTAACATTAAAATCTCCGATTCCAGCCTGTTTCTGTCTCTGGAAGGCTTCATATCCTTTGAAATTCTTGTTTCGGTACCTGCCTGCTTTATATAAATCGAATGTCCCTTATCATCCGTTACTCTGTAGACATAGTTTAAATTTCCATGTTCTTTCGGTATAACAGCCTTCATGCTGTCCTTATCCCAGTCTATAGATGTAGCTTTTAATAAAGTATACTCAACTATATCTTTTTCTTCCATTTGGAAATATGTATCAAATCTACTCATACTGACTCCCTTTTATATATTATTCTCTCTTATATGCATATGCAGCTATAAGTGCCAAAGCAAGTACCGCACCCTTTACCGCCGGCAATACAAAGAAAGGTACTGCACAGATAGTAAGTCCGTTTTCAAGTGTAGATACAAGCATTGAGCCTATCATTGTTCCAAGAGCATTAGGCTTTTCGGCACCACCTACCGTTCTTCCAACGAATACTGCTGCAAGTGAAGGCATCAAATAGTTATCACAACACATAACCTGTGCGGAACTTCCTCTTGATGAAACTAAAATACCGCCGATAGCTATAAATACAGCAGTTATCATACCTGCAACATATCTGTATTTCTTAATATCAATACCTGAAAGCTTTGCAGCCTCTTTATTTCCACCCATTGCATACAAATATCTGCCAAACTTTGTAAAATCAAGGAAAATATATGCGGCAAGCACACATCCAAGCATAATTATAATGATCCAAGGCGCTCTTCCTATTGCTGAGAAAGAATCTGAAAGAGCTATTCTAAGAGGTTCTGCATTCCATGGTGTTCTCATACCTGTAGATACCGCTCCACCTCCTATATACCACTGTCCAAGTCCCTGATGAACAAACATCAAAGCACAGGTTGCAAGCATATCCGGTATCTTACATACCAGAATAAGAAACATGGTAAGCTGATATAAAACCAAAGTTGTCACTATAGTTATCACTACTGACATAAACAGTGACTGACCGAACCAAAGGTATGATGATACAAATGCGTAAGCCGAACAGCTTCCCAAAGTACCGGCCGACATATCAAATCCGTCAGGTGCCATGGTAATTGTAGCCGCAATACCGAATACCGTGGTTATTGCCATTGCTCTGAGAATATTTACCATATTGCTCTGTGACATGAATGCACTGCCTTTAATTGCTGTAAATGCTATAAAACATAGAGCAAGTGCCAGGATTGCAGCCCAATCTATACCAAACTTTATTAATTTTTTGCGTTTCATCAAACTACCTCCTCTTGACTTTGCTTACCACCTACGCTGTAAAACATTATTTCATCTTCATTTGTATTTTTTGTAATAAGTTCTGCACTTATACCGCCATTGTACATTACATAAATTCTGTCTGTGAGGGCCAAAAGCTCTTGGTTCTCACAAGTTGCATATATAACCGCATTTCCTTTTTTTGCTATCTCATGGATAAGATCAAAAATATCCTGCTTTGCACCTACATCAACTCCCTTTGTAGGCTCATCAAATATATAAAGTTTGCAATCTGCAGCCAGCCATTTTCCTACAGCAACCTTTTGCTGATTTCCACCTGAGAGATTACCGATCACCTGCTCCTGTGAAGGTGTCTTGGTCGCCATCATGTCTATATATTTTTGGGTTATCTCAGACTCTTTTTTTGAGTTTACATTCAGATTTTTTATAAACTCGTCAAGTACTTCAATAGTGGTATTGTATTTTATATCCTGTAGTAAATAAAGTCCCTGCTCTTTTCTGCTCTCAGGCACAAGTGCAAGACCGTTTTTTATCGCATCTGTCGGATTTTTTATATTTACCTTTTTTCCCTCAATGTATATATCTCCGGAAACATCCTTTGACAGTCCGAATATTGCCTGCATAGCCTCGCTTCTGCCGGCTCCTACAAGGCCTGCAAAACCTATTATCTCGCCTTTCTTTAACTCAAAGCTGACATCTTTTACTCTATCGCCATCTTTTAAATTCTCTACTTTAAGTATAACTTCCTTAGACGGCATAAAATCCCTTACATAGTAGTTTGTCAAAGTTCTTCCAACCATCATGGCTATAAGCTCGTCCTTGTTGGTCTCTTTTACAACCTTTGTTCCTACATACTCGCCGTCTCTCATTACAGTTACTCTGTCACATATTTCTTCAAGTTCGCTCATCTTATGTGATATGTAGATAATTCCGACACCCTTCTTTGTCAGATCCCTCATGATATTGAAGAGATTTTCAACCTCTCTGTCACTTATGGAAGATGTAGGCTCATCCATAACCAGTATCTTTGCATTTACAGATACCGCCTTTGTTATCTCCACCATCTGCTGCTTCGCTATAGGAAGATTCATAACAAGTTCTCTTGCATCTATATCCATGCCCAAATCGTCAAGTATCTTTTGAGCATCTTTTTCCATTTTTGAAATATTTACAGTAAATCCTTTTCCGGATTCTCTACCCAAATATATATTTTCCGCCACTGTCATATATGGCACCAAAACAAGTTCCTGATGTATTATCGCAATATTGTTTTTTGAGGCATCATGAACCGACTCTATCGATACTTTCTTACCTTCGATTTCTATCTCTCCCTCATCAAGGCTGTATATTCCACCAAGCACTTTTATAAGAGTTGATTTGCCGGCACCATTTTCACCCAACAGTGCATGCACTTCCCCGGACTTTAACTCGAGGTTTACTTTATCTAATGCCTTAACTCCCGGAAAGCTCTTAGATATATTTTTCATTTTCAATAAAATATTGTCTGCCACTGTTTCACCTGCTCTTATTTTCTAAATAAGGCATCCCTTGGGATGCCTGAAATTTTGTTATATTAATAATATCCGCCGTTTACCTGCGACTGTTTACTGCCAGCCGTCTGTTCCGTACTTTGCTACATTGTCTGATGTGATAAGGAATGTTTCTACAGGGTATCTCTCTTCAACCTGCTTTCCTTCTACATAATCATACATAATCTTAACTGCCTTCTCTGCGATAGAAACAGGAGACTGAGCACCGGTACCCTCTATTAAAGAATTACCTGATGCAAGCTCTGACTTGATGTCAGGTGAACCGTCAACACCGTAAATCATACAATTTTTGATTCCTGCCGCATTTGCAGCCGCCAAAGCACCTAAAGCTGTAGGATCGTTTCCACCGAAGATTGCTACTACATCAGGATTTGACTGTAAAAGGTCCTCTGCAATACCCATTGCTACCTGAAGATTTCCCTTTGCATCCTGCTGTGCTACAACTTCAAATCCATGATCTTTTATAGCATCCATAAAACCGTTTGTTCTGTCTACAACAGACTGCATAGTAGGTGAGTCAAGAACTATAATCTTTCCTCCGTTAGGTGCCTTCTTAACAAGGTCCTCTCCAACTACTTTTCCTGCGTTATAGTTATCAGATCCTGTGTATGATACAAGATATGACATATCTCCTACTTCAGTATCAAATCCCACCATAGGAACTCCTGCATCCTTTGCAAGATCGAGTGCAGGTATAATGCCCTGTGCATCCACCGGATTCATAAACAATCCGTCAAGATTCTGTGAAAGCATATCTTCAACTTGTGATATCTGCTTTGTAACATCATTTCCCGGATCTGTTACTATAAGTTCGTCACCGTTTGCCTCTACCAATTCCTTGATTTTATCCTGAATGGTAACGAAGAATGGGTTTGTTCCGTCCATACATGTGTATCCGAACTTATAATGCTTCTTCTCACCGCTTTTGCTTTCACCGCTTTTGCTTTCACCACTCTGTGCTGTTGTAGCAGCTTCTTTGCTTTCTCCCTCAGATGCGGCCTTTTTTTCTCCGCCTCCACAAGCTACCAAGCTACCTGCCATTACAAATGCCAATGCACCTGCCATTAATTTTCTTCTCATAAGACCTCCTCATATTACCTTTCGGTTGATATGCTAATAATATCAATAAAAGTATTTTCACATAATTGTTTTTTGTAACGGGTATCATATGACAATTGTCATATACTATTTTTCGTTCTTAAATACTTTTATCGCATCCCTATAAGTCTGCTTCATACTCTCTCTTGCAGTCACAAATACATCATGTGAATACAGATTTCCACTTGTATCCTCGGCCATTTTTCTTATAGCATCTCCTGCAAATTTTGCCGCATAGGTATAGAAGTTTATCTTTCTTACTCCACGGTCAATACATCTTTTGAAGTCTTCATCACTTATGCCGGATCCTCCATGCATTACAACAGGAACTCCTGTCAGTTCTCTGATATTTTCTATTCTTTCAAAGTCAAGCTTGGGTTCACTCTTATATATTCCGTGAACAGTTCCGAATGAAGCCGCCAGCGCATCAATACCTGTTTCCTCTACAAAGATTTTTGCAAGCTCCGGATCCGTATAGGCGCCCATAACATTCTCTTCTGCACCTTCGGCTCCCATAGCACCAAGCTCAGCCTCTATACTTGCGCCGTATTCGTCTGCAAGAGCCGCCGCATATCTTGTATTTGCCACATTTTCTTTAAAAGGCAATGCGGATCCGTCATACATTATTCCTGTAAATCCAAGATCCAGTGCAGTCTTTATCTCAAAAAAATTATTGCCATGATCCATATGTACACATACAGGCACCTTTGCCTCATCGGCAAGCATTACCATTATTTTTCCAATCTTTTCAAGCGGCACATATTTTCCATGTGCGGCATTGGCAAACTGTAATATTACAGGTGCATTTTCCTCCTCTGCGGCTTCTATTACAGCCATTATCCCCTCCAGTGAGGTTGCATTAAATGCGGCAACAGCCATATTTTTACTCTCTGATATATCCAAAATATTCCTAAGTGTTATTAACATAATCTTACTCCTTTATAAAATCCTGAGTTTCCCAGTTGTTTTTTATCTTTTCTTCAAGTTCCTTTATCTCAATTAAACCGCTATAAGTATCGTATTCCGTAATACACATCGCACCTGTACCTGCCGCTATCTCTATAGCTGATTTTGGTAAATAGTCATTTACTATTCCGTAGATAAATGCCGCAATAGCAGTATCCCCTGCTCCTATTGCCGATTTTATCCTGTCAGGTTTAAAGCTCTTTTGAAAACATTTAAAGTTGTCCCATTCTCTGCCAAGTCCCAGCTTTTTTGAAACATCATCCGCTGTACAAAGATACATACCTGCCGCACCACATTTTATAAGCAAAATTGAGACTCCGAATTCCATGACCCTTTCTGCAAGCGGCAACACATCCTTTTCAAGGCTTAAGCACATGCAAATATCTTCTTCTCCCGCTCTTTCCAAAAGATCTTCATATGCTTCTTTATCCATCATACATAAAAGTTCTTCAATACTCGGCTCAAATACATCCACAAACGGAAGTACCTGCTTTAGAATTTCTTTCCAGTCAAGTTTTCCGGCATCACCCTCAGGGTCTATGGCCGCCACATCAAGACTTGTTATCAGTCCGGCTTCCTTTATGCTCTTATACATTTCTATAAGGTCTTTAGCATTGTTTTTATAAAATCCGGCCATTAATGTAGGATAACCGAAATGGAATAGATATCCGCTCTTTATATCTTCCATATTTAAATCCGAAAATTTAAAGGTATCGTTTGTTCCGGGGAAATGTAAGAAGCTTCTGTCAAATCCCGGTGGTGATAATACTATGGTGTACGAAGTGTCCTCACCCACAGCCTTTATAAAATTTGTCTTTGCTCCCTTTTCTTCACATTTTTCTATTATCTGACGACCGAACTCATCATCTCCGACCTTGGCAATAAGATCGACATTTGCACCGAATTTATGCAATGCCATACCTGTATTATTTACAGCTCCGCCATTTGCCACTGTTGCCCTGCCTACATTTATAAGTTTTCCGGGTTTTAAAAGCTTACTGAAGTTT
>ERZ772977.1467-NODE-1467-length-11852-cov-3.765110_pt1 | contig 11852 bp, 10 predicted proteins | sample MGYA00511131_ERZ772977 | MGnify/ENA primary metagenome ERZ772977 (study PRJEB29015, sample SAMEA2737935) | human oral metagenome | biome: human oral; feature: human-associated habitat; material: dental | place: China | collected 2151 ...
ACAAATCCTTCTATCCAGACGCTGATACCATGAAACACCTAGAAGTTTATGAGAAATTTGACCATAAATGGACAGGAAAATACAGCGACCTCTTCCTACAGTTTAAAATGTATCGGAAGTAGAAGTTAGCAGACACGAAACGAATCAGTCAAGCTGGTTCGTTTTTTGTATTAAAAAAAATTTATATTTGGGCTTGACAAAAGTAATTTTAATGATAAAATAGTATACTTTATACATTTAGGAGGAATAAAAAAGGTATGTTATTAATTTGGTATTCAGAAATGAAAACTCTTTCAAAATATGGTATACTAATAGTAGTTTCCAATAGGTTATATCTAGTGCTTGTTATAGGTTTACATACAAGATATGGGGTATAGATACCTATCTACCTCGCGAGGGGCCGGAAACAACGCCATGTAACCATCTTCGTCGAACCAGTACCGCTTACGTATAGGTGCCTATCTACCTCGAGAGGGGCCGGAAACAGGTATTCTGTTACAACCTTCCAGAAATCCCATGTGTCAGTATAGATACCTATCTACCTCGAGAGGGGCCGGAAACATACGCTACATCGTTATTTTTAATTTCTTCAAGTAATGTATAGACACCTATTTACCTCGAGAGGGGCCGGGAACGCAATAGCAGGGTTATCCGTACGATCGAGCAGATAATCGTATAGACACCAATCTACCTCACGAGGGGCCGGAAACCGCTCTACTTCAAAGTAGAAGTCTGCATCGAAGCTCCCGTATATCCACCTATCTACCTCGGGAGGGGCCGGAAACAATATTGAATATATCGGTTTATTAGTTTGTACAATCAGTATAGATACCTATCTACCTCGCTAGGGGCCGGAAACTCTGTATACCAGAAATGAATGTTTTCAAACAATGAAAGTATAGCTCCCTATCTACCTCGCTAGGGGCCGGAAACGCATAAATTGAAACATCAATATTCTTTTCTAAACCTAAGGTAAAACAACCTATCCACCTCGTGAGGGGCCGGAAACCGCTCTACTTCGATGTAGAAGTCTGCATCGAAGCTCCCGTATAGCTCCCTATCTACCTCGAGAGGGGACGGAAACAGAATGTCTTCAACTTGTTTAGCAATATTATCGTGTATATCTACCTATCTACCTCGCGAGGGGCCGGAAACGGAGGGCTAAAATTCTTTAATTTTGAACTGATCCAATGTATAGATACCTATCTACCTCGAGAGGGGCCGGAAACCTTTTGATTTCAGAAATCTTTGATTCGATTTTTTTCGTATATCTACCTATCTACCTCGCGAGGGGCCGGAAACTTTTCGTCTTCAGAAAGTGCTTCCCAAGCTGCTTGTATAGATACCCATCTACCTCGAGAGTGGCCGGGAACTCAGCCACAAACTGCGGTACTTTGACTTTCTGCGGTTCGTGTATAGCTACCTATCCACCTCGAGAGGGGTCGGAAACATTAAAAGATGAATACTCCTTTTTTTGCCCATCTGTATAGATACCTATCTAGCTCGAGAGAGGCCGGAAACCCTACGATGGACAACTGACAAGCACTCTATTTTCTGTATAGCCCCCTATCTACCTCGCGAGGGGCCGGAAACCACGCTCTAAATTTTGGAATCATCCCAAATCCTCGTATAGCCACCAATCTACCTCGAGAGGGGACGGAAACCATCCGCCAGTTGACCGTTGAGGTGTTAGCTGTGATACTGTATAGATCCCTATCTACCTCGGGAGGGGTCGGAAACTTCCCATTTTGAGTGCTGACAATGGAATCTCCTGTAGTATAGCCACCTATCTACCTCGGGAGGGGCCGGAAACGGTTTCACACGCAAGCGTGAGTAGTTCACTTTTACAGTATAGCTACCTATCTACCTCGAGAGGGGCCGGAAACATTTTGATACCAAGAGTTTGAAAAATCAATTCAATAATTGTATAGATACCTATCTACCTCGAGAGAAGGGCCGGAAACGTTATACTCCAAATTGTAGTAAACAAATCGCTTTCGTATAGAAACCAATTACCTCGAGAGGGGCCGGAAACTATAACGACTATCTGCCATAGTGAAGACCCCCTAAAGTATAGCTACCTATCTACCTCGAGAGGGGCCGGATACTCTGCTTGCTCTCCCCAGACTACAAGGCGGATAAAATCTGTATAGCTCCCTAACTACCTCGCGAGGGGCCGGAAACTTTGTGGATTCCAGCGAATTTAGCAGTTTTAGTTGTTGTGTATAGCTACCTATCTACCTCGAGAGGGGCCGGAAACCTTCAGCAATTCTAGTGTCAGTATAATACGCAGTGTGTATAGATACCTATCTACCTCGGGAGGGGCCGGAAACTCCTCAGCTGTCACCCTAACCTTGTTTATAAGCCCATATAGATCCCTATCTACCTCGCGAGGGGCCGGAAACCAGTTGCCAGTATAGCGATCATGCTTCACATCTAACTTGTATAGTTCCCTATCTACCTCGAGAGGGGACGGAAACAAGTTGGTTGTTAAGGTTAGAAAGGTATTTTTTGTACTCTTGTATAGATACCTATCTACCTCGCGAGAGGCCGGAAACTGGAAGGCGTGTCAACTTACTATCTTTTTCTTTGACGGGTATAGCTACCTATCAACCTCGAGAGGGGCCGGAAACTTTGCAAGAGCTTGGAACAATTGCTCAGGCTTAACCTTGTATAGATACCTATCTACCTCGAGAGGGGCCGGAAACATCGGCTGAAAAATAGTGACATTTCCTTTTAATTTACGGTAAGTATAGCTACCTATCTACCTCGAGAGGGGCCGGAAACGTAAATGAAACGAACTCTAAATCGTATGACTCAAACGTATAGATACCTATCTACCTCGAGAGGGGTCGGGAACTTCCCATTTTGAGTGCTTACGATAGATGCACTTGTATTCGTTTGTAAAGCTACCTATCTACCTCGCGAGGGGCCGGAAACTTTTGTAAACGTAGTTTCCAGTTATTTTTATTCATCGGTATATCTACCAATCTACCTCGCGAGGGGCCGGAAACAAATACCGCTTCTCTTTCTCGACCTCGTAACCGTCAAGTATAGCTACCTATCTACCTCGAGAGGGGACAGTTTCATAAGGGCAAAGGATTCCAAAAGTAAAAGAAAAAAAGCGCTCATGAGAAAGCAAAAGCGCAATTGTATCAATAAAGGAGGCATATGAAACACATCGAACTATCATTTAAGCGGATTGAGCAATCACCGAGCGACCTATCGACAAAATTTCAAGGTTTTCTTATGGAAAACCTAGAACCAGACTATGTGACTTGGCTACATGAGCAAGAGACCAACCCCTACTCACTAAAAATCATCCATCAAAAGGACAAGACCCTATGGTCCCTTCACCTCCTGACGGATGAGGCTGTCAAGCAGATTTTGCCTGTTCTATTGGAGCTCAAGAAAGTAGAACTTCATGACTTGCCGACTCTTATGGTGGAGTCTTTGTCCATGCAAGATCTCAGTTCGGAGCAACTCTTTGAGTTCTTTAATGAAAACCAAGATCGGTCACTCTTTACCATTCATTTTCAAACTCCGACAGGATTTCGCTCCCAGGGAGAGTACGTACTCTTTCCTAGCATGCGCCTCATCTTTCAGAGTTTGATGATGAAGTATGCACGTCTGGTCGAGAATCGTCAGGACATCGAAGAGGAAACCCTGGACTACCTGGTCAAACATAGTAGAATTACCAGCTATCGATTGGAATCCAGCTATTTTAAAGTACATGGTAAGAAAATACCTGGATTCAGGGGAAGGTTGACCTTTAAAATTACAGGTCCAAATACCTTGAAAGCATACGCTAATATGCTTCTAAAATTTGGGGAATACTCAGGTCTAGGTATGAAAACTAGCTTAGGGATGGGAGGTTTAGAACTTGAAGAAAGAAAAGATTGACTTAGTCTATGGATCACTTTTGCACGCTATCGGCAAGGTGATTCAAGGTTCCAGGTATGATGAGAAAGACTTAGGTACCATTGGGTCCGAATGGTTTAGACGCTTTTCGGATAATGAAAAAATAGCCCAGCAGATAGCCAAGGCGACTTCTAGTGATTTGACGACGGATTTGGCTCCTGATAGTTTGGTCTATATCACGTCAGCTGCTGCAAAGATTGCTTCAGGACTAAAAGGGGCAGCAAGAATTCATGAAGGAAAAGAAGATTTCCTAAGCAAACAATCGGATATCTTCAATGTATTTTCAGATAGCCCTAGTCAGCGTTATCTCGATGCACGACTATTAGAGCTTGACGGGGAACCAAACTATGCTAAGGGATCGAGTGAGCCGTCTGACCAGTCAGACTATGACTTGATAGTAGAGACCTTAGAAAAAGAGTTTGAGAGATTGGACTTTAGCCAGTTTGAGATAGATACCCTTTTGAATCTTCTTGAGTCTACTCTTTCCTATGTGCCTGTTTCGACAAGGACCAAGGAATTATCAGATATTTCTCTAGCAACCTACAGTCGTCTGACAGCTGGCTTTGCCCTAGCTATAGAAAACTATTTAGCAGACAAGAATTGCCGTGACTATGAGAAGGTACTGGGGCAAGATTTAGAAGCTTTTTATAGCGAGAAGGCCTTTTTACTAGCAAGTTTTGACTTGTCAGGGATTCAGGATTTTATCTACAATATCGCAACAGCTGGAGCAGCCAAGCAACTAAAAGCACGTTCCTTGTATCTAGATTTTATGGGGGAACATATTGCTGACAGCTTACTGGAGAAGTTAGAGCTTACGAGGGCTAATCTTCTCTACGTCGGTGGCGGGCACGCCTACTTTATCCTTCCAAACACAGAAAAAACTAGAGAGAGCTTGGCTAACTTTGAAGCAGAATTCAATCAGTTTTTGGTCAAGCATTTCCAGACAGGCTTGTATGTAGCATTTGGTTGGAGTCCGTTTTCTGCCAATGATATGACAACGACACTGGCCGACTATCGAAAAGTCTATCAAACAACTAGTCGGATGATTTCCCAAAAGAAAATTTCTCGTTACGATGCCAAAACTCTCCTTGAACTCAACCAAGGAGGAAAAAGTTCCCAGATGGAATGTGCTATTTGCCATTCAGTCGAAAAGCTTACCAAGTATAAAGATCAAGAGGTCTGCCATATCTGTGCAGGGATGTATCGCTTTGCCAAGGAAATACAAGAAAACTACTATATTGTGACAAAAGAAAAAGGCCTGCCGATAGGTCCGGGAGCCTATATTAGTGGTATTTCAAAAGCCGACCTTGCCAATGAAGAGTGGGACCGTATTTATGTAAAGAATAGCTATAGTACAGATATCCTAAAAGCAACCCATGTCTTTGTCGGAGATTACAAGTATGATGAGATTTACGAGTACGCCAAATTATCTCAGGATAGTGAAACTGGACAAGGGATTAAGCGATTAGCAGTTGTTCGACTAGATGTGGATGATCTTGGAGCAGCCTTTATGGCTGGATTCTCCTATCAAGATGGTGGCAAATATAATACTATGGCACGCTCGGCAACCTTCTCTAGAAGTATGAGTCTCTTCTTTAAGGTCTATATCAACCAGTTTGCGAAGGAGAAAAAACTATCGATCATTTATGCCGGTGGAGATGATGTATTTGCTATCGGTTCTTGGCAGGATATTATTGAGTTTCCTATTTGTCTCCGACAAAACTTTATCAAGTGGACAAATGGCAAATTAACCCTATCAGCAGGAATCGGCCTCTTTCCAGATAAAACTCCAGTTAGCCTCATGGCTAAAGAAACTGGTAAGCTAGAAGGAGCAGCAAAGGATAACGACAAGGATAGTATTTCCCTTTTTAAAGCAGGTAATACCTTGAAGTTGGACCAATCTTTTGGTAATGTTGATTCTGAAAGAAATTATACCTTGAAGTTCGACCAATTTATTGACAATGTCTATAATGGGAAACTGAAGAGCATTCGTTACTACTTTAATATTCAAGATGAGCGAGGAAAGAGTTTTGTATATAGACTTATTGAGCTCCTTCGCAACTACGATCGCATGAATATTGCTCGATTAGCCTATTATTTGATGCGCTTAGAAGATCAAACTTCTAAGGATAAAAAAGAAGAGTTTAAAGAGTTTAAAGATTTATTCTTTTCTTGGTATACAGGTAGCGAAAATGAACGTAAGGAAGCAGAGATAGCTTTACTTCTATATATTTATGAGATTAGAAAGGATTCATAGATGGCAATTTTAACAGATGATAATTACGTAGATAAGGCAGAAAAAACCATTAAAAATTTAGTAACTGATAAGCGTAATTTTAAAAATAAAAATTCAGATGTTCTATCCATGAGTAAACTACGAAACTTATTGAGTTTAACGAGTACCCTCTTTGATGAAAGTAAGGTCCGCGAGTACGAAGAATTAAAGGATAAGATTGCCTATTTGAGGGTCCAATTCGTCTATCAATCAGGCCGTGAAGAGGCGGTACTGGACTTAGTTCAAAAAGGTGAGATTTTACCAATTTTAAAAGAAATTAATAGTAGGGAAAGTCTCCAACGATTTTGTCGCTATATGGAAGCGCTAGTAGCTTATTTTAAATTTTATGGAGGAAAAGATTAATGGTATTTGCAAAAATTAAAGTAACAGCACAAATCCGTCTAGAGACAGGACTTCATATTGGGACAAGCAATGCTTTTGCGGCGATTGGTGCTACGGACTCACCTGTGATTAAAGATCCAATTACAAACTTACCCATTATTCCAGGATCTAGTATCAAAGGGAAAATGCGTACCCTTTTGGCAAGAGTATATAATACTAAATTAGCAGAAAAACCAGGAGAAGATGGGGAAATTATTAGTCGTCTCTTTGGGAATAGTTCAGACAAAAACTATAAAGTAGGAAGACTCATCTTTAGAGATGCCTTTCTAACTAACAAAAAAGATTTAGATTCACGAGCTGTCAAAGGTTATACTGAAGTTAAGTTTGAAAATACTATTGATCGTATCACTGCTGAAGCAAATCCAAGACAAATTGAACGTGCTATCCGAGACAGTATCTTTGGATTTGAGTTGATCTATGAGGTGACAGACAAGAGTCAAGCTCAAGTAGAAGAAGACTTCAAAGTGATTCTTGATGGATTAAAACTGTTGGAACTTGATTATTTAGGTGGTTCAGGTTCTCGTGGATATGGTAAAGTTGTTTTTGAGGATCTTAAAGCAAATACAGTTTTCGGAAACTATGATGTTAGTAGATTGAATGAACTTTTAACTACGGAGGTCTAGTATGACCTATAAGATGTATATTATGAACTTTCAGTCTGCTCACTTTGGAGCAGGTACTCTGGATAGTTCTAAAATGACTTTTGCAGCTGACCGATTATTTTCTGCCTTGGCTATTGAGGCAAAAAAAATGGGGAAAATGGAGGAATTCGTGTCAATAGCGGGTCAAGATCATTTTGTTTTGACTGATGCCTTTCCTTATCAGTCAGGTCCATTATTACCTAAGCCGATAGGATTTCCAAAGTTTGATCAGCCTGACTTAACAACGGATGTCAAAGAAGTAAGACGTCAAGCGAAAATGGCGAAGAAACTTCAGTTTATACCCTTGGATAAATTTGATTCTTATGTAAAAGGAACGCTTTTTGAAGACGAAGAACATGCAGTAACAAACATTATCACTAAAAACCAACCTCATGTAGATGGGAATCTTTTTCAAGTGTCTACCGTTAGATTTAGAGATGATTCTTCTCTTTACGTGATTGCAAACGAATCTGACCTCTTGAATGAACTCATGACAAGCTTGCAGTATACAGGAATTGGTGGGAAACGTTCCAGTGGTTATGGACAATTTGATTTGACTATTTTAGATTTACCAGATAGCTTAAAAAATCGTCTCACCAAGGCCTATCAAGGACCTGTCATGACCTTGACGACTTCTCTACCAGTCGAAAAGGAACTTGAATATGCTATGGAAACTGGTTTCTATTTACTAAGTAAATCAAGTGGTTTTGCTTTTAGTACAGAAACTAATGAAAATTACCGTAAGCAGAATTTATATAAGTTTGCTTCTGGCTCTACTTTCTCTGAAACCTTTACAGGACAGATTGTGGATGTAAGACCTCTTGATTTCCCACATGAAGTATTAAACTATGCTAAACCACTATTTTTCAAGATGGAGGGAGAAAGATGAAAACAGAATATAAAACCTTTCAATTCAGCCTCCTAGCTATGGCCCCTATTCATATTGGGAATGGTGAAAAATATACTTCTCGAGAATTTATCTATGAAAATGGGTACTTTTATTTTCCTGATATGGGTAAGTTTTATAATCGCATGGTGGAGAAAGGATACGATCAAAAGTTTGAGCGTTTTTTACAGGAGACAAAGCCAAACGCCAGAAATAATCGTTTGATATCTTTTTTAGAGGATAACCGTATTTCTGACCGTAACTTTGGTGGCTATAGAATTATAGAAACTGAGTTAGAAACAAATAATAATTATTTAAGAGGAGGCGCATTAAATCAAGTATCAAAGTTTATTAGAGATCCTTTTGGTAATCCCTATATTCCTGGAAGTTCATTAAAGGGAGCTATTCGAACTATTTTGATGAATACCAATCCTGACTGGAATAATGAAAATGTTGTGAAAGATAAAAAGGAAAACAAATCTTTGATTCCTTGGGGAGCAAAAAAAGGTCAGAATTATGATGATTTGTTCAATACTATTCGTGTTAGTGATAGCAAACCATTTAGAAATGACAGTCTTATTTTAGTTCAAAAATGGGATCATAAAGCCCCCCCCCCTCTTGCCAAGCCTCTTCCTTTATATAGGGAAGCCATCGCGCCTTTAACTAAAATCAATTTCACTATTACTACAACTACTAAGGAAGCTGGAATCCTAATGGAAGAATTAGGACAGAGAGCTCAAGCCTTTTACAAAGAATATAAAAACTTTTTCTTATCAGATTTTCCTGAAAATAAAATTCAGCCAAATATTCAATATCCTATATACTTGGGTGCTGGTAGTGGAGCTTGGACAAAAACAATTTTTAAACAAGCAAATGATATTTTAAAAGAACGTTATCAGAAGAGCAGAACCACTAGGATGGTTGAAAAGGGAGTCTTGAAACTAACAAAAGCTCCAAGGAAAAGTGTTAAAACAACACAAGCAACTCGAAAACTGATAATGAATGATGAGTCTTTCTATGAGATGGGCAAAGCTAATTTCATAATCAAGGAGATTAGTCGATGAAAATTCTAATATCAACAGTGGGAGATACAGATCCTATACGAAATTTTCACGATGGTGGTTTAGTACATATTGCGAGAAAATACCGTCCAGATAAGATTATTATTGTTTTTTCTGAGGAAATGATTAGTAAGAAAGATGATATTAAGAAAGTAATTCTTTCTATTGATAGTGAATATGTCCCAGAGATTGTATACCATGAGCCAATCATTTTAAACAATGAAGTACATATTTTTGATACCATGTTTGATCAATTTGATGCTATTATACGAGAGTATTATACAAAAGACGACGAATTTATTCTTAATCTTTCAAGTGGAACTCCTCAAATAAAATCAGCTTTATTTGTTCTTAATAGACTAAGTGAAATTAATGTCAAGGCAGTACAAGTTCCAAGTCCCGAAAAAAAATCGAACGCTGGAGTTGGGCATGATGATTCGGAAGATATTGATGTACTAATTGATACAAATATGGATAATAATCAGGACTTTGTCGATCGAACTATTGAAGATACTTCAGACAAATTTAAACAAGGCTTAATGAAAAAAACTTTACGTGATTTTATTAAGAAATATGATTATAAAGCTAGTTTAGAGTTAGCAAATCAATTACCTGACTTCCCTGGTTTGAAAGACTGTCGCAAAAAGTTACAAGATATTGTGGATTCATTAGATAGGCAAGCTGTACCTCAAGTCCTCCAAAAGAAAAAATGGAGCGAAGAACAGAAAAAAGTATTAAATGCTTATTTGACTATTGATTTGCAAAAAGAACGTGGTAATTTTAGTGAAGGTCTGATTAGAATTAAAAACCTTACAGAGTTTATATTAGAAGACTATATCGAAAGTCGTTATCCAGGATTTCTGGATAATTATGTGAATCAATCAGAGAAATATTATCTCGGGATTCGGGATTATGATAAGATTCTTCAAACCAAAGATCGGATATTATCTGATAAAATCAAACCGATTTTGAGAATGAACAAAACACGAAATACGATAGCTCATAAATTGGATTCACTAGATTCTGAGGAACTTAAACAGTTAGGTCCAGTTCTAAAAGCCTTAAAAGGGCTAATCAAGGAACAGTATCAACTTACTGAAAAGGATTTTAATTTTTACAAGGATTTTAATAAAGAATTATTAGAATTACTGAAATAATGAGATGTAGAATATCTTGGAAATTTTAATTTCAGCAGTTGGAACGACAGATCCGATAAGCAATAATCGAGATGCAGCTTTATTACATATTGCTCGAACATATAGACCTGAACAAATTGTTTTGGTTTATAGTGAAGAAATGTTAGTAAAAAAAGATCTTGTTGAGAAAGCATTATGTTCAATAGAGGGTTATCATCCTAAAGTGGTTATTGAATCAATCATATTGAAAAATGATGAAGTCTATCTATTTGATAAAATGTATGAAGTGATGGAACAGATTATCAATTAATCTTAAATCTCTCCTCAGGGACACCTCAGATTATTTCTGCTTTATTTGCCTTGAATCGAATTAATGATTATAATACGCAGGCCATACAGGTTGCAACACCTAACAAATCAGCAAACAGAAAGTATGTGCCACTGTCAAGTGAAGGTGAACAGAAGCTTTTTGACGAGAACGAGGATAACCAAAAGGATTACGAAGATCGTACAATCAAAGATGAAGCTGAAAAATTTAACCAGTCTCTTATCAAGCGCCACTTAAGAAATTTAATCTCTTCTTATGATTATCTTGCTGCGGAAGAATTAGTTACTAGAAAAGAATACAATAAATTACTTTCTAAAAAGAAATTAGCTCGTTTAAGAGACATATTAAATGATTTTGTAAAAGTATTTAAAACTCAAGCGATTTTAAAAGATATTCGGGAATATTCACTTACAGAAATTGAGAAAAAAGCTCTTAATTACTTTTTAATGATTGAAGTTTTGAAAGAGAGAGGGCAAGTTGCTGATGTCTTAATCAAATCAAAGTCTTATGTTGAATTTGTTATCGAGGAGAAGATAAAGAAAGATTATCCAGAATTGATAAAATATGATGGGACATTTCCAAAGTTAAATGAAGAATACAAGGATTTTGAAGCTATTTTAGATTTCATAGACCTAGAATTTAAGAAAGCCAAGGGTATAAAAGATGAGAAGGAAAGAATCTATTCACCTCAGTCAACTTTAAATCTCTTGTCTTATAAAAATATTCTATCTTATTATCAAGTTTCTCCTGAATTACTGAAGTCCATAAAGTTAATAAATAGCTTAAATGGTGAAAGAAATAAGGTGGCACATGGCTTGTCAAAGATTGATAGTAAACTAGTCAATTCAAAGAAATTGCAACAGACAATAGATACCTTGCGCTTTATTTTACAAGATACATTTGAGATTGATGATAGCTATTTCTCTTGTTATCAAACACTCAATAATGAAATGCTTGACTTACTTCGTCAATAATATACTTATTAATAAATCTATTTTGCTGAAGATACATATAATGAGATTGCAAGTGCTTGTTTTCCCAGTTGACGCAGACTTAAAAAAACGATATAATAAGAAAGTTGAGAATTGATTTTCAGTTGTCTTAGTCCAGAGAAATGGCGGTGCTGCGAGCCATCTAAGCTAGGAAATCATGCTACTCAATCAGACAATTGCATAAGAATAAGAGAATGACAAGTTCATTGA
>ERZ772977.1475-NODE-1475-length-11804-cov-5.561835_pt1 | contig 11804 bp, 10 predicted proteins | sample MGYA00511131_ERZ772977 | MGnify/ENA primary metagenome ERZ772977 (study PRJEB29015, sample SAMEA2737935) | human oral metagenome | biome: human oral; feature: human-associated habitat; material: dental | place: China | collected 2151 ...
AGTGATTGAAAATGAATATGCCAACGAAAATGTCGATGGCTACCGGCTGGAGGGGCTGGCAGACATGGTGACGACCCTGGCTGGCGACTGTGTTTGCTGCGGCTCGGAGGACGCACTGATCAAGATGCTGATGGATTTTAGTCGCTATTCCCCTGCACCGGTGTTTATCGAGGCGACGGGGGTGGCGCGGACCATGAATTTGGTGGAGCGATTGATCAGCGCCAAGATGTTTGCCAAGTACGAACTGATGCAGAGCTTTTATGTGATCGATGCGCATGAGATTTTACGCGGTGTTGAGCCAGCGCACGAAATTGAATTGCAAGCCGCAGATGCGATTTTGGTGACCAAGGAAGATTTGCTGAAGGACAGCGAACGGGCTGAATACGAAATAAAACGCCGCGCCCTGCCCTATGCCAAGGTGCTGAGCGCGCCACACGGCCAGTTTGACCTCAGTAAAATCACCACGCCGTCGGGGCTGTTGGCGTTTTTCGACCAATATGATGGCGAGCTCGCGGTGCCGGACAATCCAACCTATAGCGTGGTTGATTTGTCGACCACTACTGTTGGTGAAGCGGTGTTTGAGAAGCTATGGCCAGAGCTGTTTGCGGCATATGGCCTCAGACGTCTGAAGGGTTGTTTTGTAAACGACCGTGGTGAGCGGCGGCACATTGAGGCGACGCAGTATCAGATTGAGATTCGTCATGCGCATTCGGATGAGGCGGCGAAAATTGTGCTGATCGGCGAGCGAGCAGATGAAATTACGCGCGATATTTTACACGCGCACATTCTCATGTATGGCGGATGATTAGCTTTTTCCTGCGGTGTCTGGGCTATCGACAGTGATGGTTTGGTATGATTTACCCTTTTTTGTTTTATCTATCTCAGCAGGCTTCACAGTAAGAGTAAAACCTTCCTGTAGTTCGGAAAATGGTCCAAGTAATCCGTAGGCTGCAACCTCTCCAACTGCTCGCATGAAGTTCTCGGCAGCTTGTTCTCGTTCAGCTAGTTCTGCTGGACTTTCACCTGCTACTCCTGGTATCTCAACACCAGTAATAACTTCACTAAAGTTGGGGTACTCGGCGTCACCTGGCTCTGCTGTCACAGACATGCTTGCACTTGTGCAACCAGTAGCTTTGGGCATGTCAAAGATGGATGATTTTTTACCAACACGGTCAAGTAGTGGTTGGTGGTTACCAGTGTCTCCAGCAATGAGAGTAACTCCTACTATAGTCTCCTCACTCGTTGTGTTTTCGTCATGTTGCGGTAGTACTTGGATGTCATCGACTGAGCCGATACGCATGGAATATTCGTCTGCCTTTTTGCTAAAAAAAGATTTAACGGTGACCTCAAAGATAGTATGCTTAGGGTCTATGGTATCAATAGGTGGCGTTTGATCGGGGCGCGCAATGGCATCAGGGGTTGCCTGTTCAGAGTGTGTAGCGTTTGTCAAGTTTTCCATATATGTTGTATTATACCACAACAGCTTATATTTGTAAATAGTGTATTGGCATGAAAATAGCTCATCCAGAGAAGCTCAAGCCGAGGTGTGAATCATCAAAGGCTACATGCCCTTTTCGGCATTTTTGGCCTGTTTGTAGGCTTTGGTGACGGGAGCCAGGCCGCGGGCGATGCGTTCGCGGTTGGCTTTGAGCTGCTTTTCGTCGCGGAAAGATAGTTTAATGGGCATCCCCGCAAAGTTGAAAGCTTCGCGTAAAGTTCGCTCCAAGTAGCGTTTGTAGCTCCAGTGGACGAATTTGAGGTTGCTGCCGTAGATGACGAACCATGGCGGGGCCGTATCGGTCTGGACGATGTAGCGGAGTTTTGGATGCGAGTTCTTCAGGCCGGCTGGTGGATGAGCGGCGACGGCTTTTTGCAAGAGGTCGTTGAGGATGCGGGTTTTGCACTCTTGGTGGCGGCGCTTATAAATGTCGAGGGCTAGGTCGAACAATTTGGTGACGTTTTGGCCAGTGACTGATGAGGTAAAAATCAGCGGTGCGTATGGCGTGAATTTGAAATGATAGCTAATTTGCGGTGCTAGTTCGTCGTGAGTGTAGGCGTCTTTGCCTTCGACGGAGTCCCATTTGCTGACAACCAGGACGAGCCCCTTGCCTGCTTCGTCGATGATACCGGCTAGGCGCTGATCAAGTCCAACGTTCAATTCGTTGACATCCATCAAGAGAAAACAAATGTCGGCTTCGTTGATGGCCTGCATGGTGCGCAGGACCGAGAATTTTTCAATGCCGGTTTCTTGCTTGCCCTGCCGGCGGATGCCGGCGGTGTCGAGTAGCTCAATGGTCTGGCCGTGGTAGCGGACTTGGACGCGGTTGACGTCGCGGGTGGTGCCGGCAACGTTGGCGACGATGGCTTGCTGTTTGCCTGCCAAGGTGTTAAACAGGTTACTTTTGCCGACGTTTGGCCGGCCAATCAAGGCGACGCGGATGATGTCGTCAGCTTCGGTTTGAGTGGCTGGCGGAATGAGATCGGCGATGTTGTCAAGTAGTTCAGAGATGCCAATGTTGTGCTCGGCAGAGGTTTTGATGATGGTTTTGATACCGAGGCGCTTGAATTCGTCGGTGTGGAGTGAGCCTTTGAGGTCAGCTTTATTGGCGATGAGCAGGACGGGCTTGCCGCTTTTTAAGGCTTTTTTGGCCAGTTGACGGTCGGCGTCTGATGGGTAGACAGTAGAATCAACCATGACGAGGATGACGTCGGCTGCGGCGGAGGCGTCGGCGATTTGGTCTTGGATGGTGGCTTCGAATTCGTCTTCGGCGGGTTTGAGGCCGGCGGTGTCGATGAGCCAGAATTCAGCCTGGCTTGCCTCATCAGGAGATGACGCGTGGCGTTTATATGAGACCTTACCAACAACATTGTCGCGGGTGGTGCCGGCTTCACGGGCGACTATAGCAGTGCGAGAGCGCGTTAAACGGTTAAACATCGAGCTTTTGCCGACGTTAGCTTGACCGATAATAGCGACAGTTGGTAATTTTGACATGATTATAGATTATAACAGTTTTAGGGCGTTTTGGCGAGGAGTCGGTTGTCGGTGGCTATTAGTTGTGTAATATCTTAGACTTAATATCTTTGAGGCGATGATTAAGCCAGCGGCTGCATGAGCTCTCTATTTTCAAATAGTCAAATATATCGTCTGGACTACTATAATGATACTTCCGTATCAACAGATCTCCCATTTCAGAATCATTGACGCCTTGGACATTGTTTGGAAAGTCAGCAATATATATAGCTAAAGATTGTTTATGTACGAGTATGTAGTAGTGATTTTCATAATTATATATACAGTAGTAGTCTTGTTCTAATGTGGGTAGTACTTCTAGATTAAGTTTTTTTGCAATATTTTCTAAATCTACTATCACCTTGCCATAATCAGAGACCTGTTTATTTATTATTTCAGGAAGAGATTTATTTATTTTTCCTGAATACAATTCTAAAATACTCTCGCGCCTTTCTTCTATGGAGTCAATTTCTAGTACTAATGTTTGTAGGTCCAACCAAGCTTCTGCGGCCTGTCCGCGGCTTATGTCTGTCTCTTTCCGCGGTGATTCTGGTGATTTCATGATAAGTTATTCTTTTTATAAAATTTAAATACAGAAGATATTCTACAATGTTTTTTATCAAATGTAAATAGGCTAGTTGGAGATTTGTTCTTCCTTCCACTCACCCCTCTTAAGTTCTCCGAGGGAATATTTCCCAAAATCCGTACGATGGAGTTTTTTGACGGTGTAGCCTAGTGCATCAAATGTGCGGCGGATTTGACGATTGCGCCCTTCGCTCATCTGAACTATCCAGCGGTAGTCATCGCCATCATTCTGTCTTTCGAGGGTTAATTGACTGGGTCCGTCTGGTAGCTGCACACCAAAATCATTAATCATCTGCCGATGAAGAGGCTGTAGCGGCTTGTCAATTGTAACTAAGTAGCGCTTAATCTTATAGAAAGACGGGTGTGTCATGGTATGCCCAAAATCACCGTCATTGGTGAGTAGAATTAGGCCAGAGCTGTCTTTGTCTAGGCGACCGACGGGTTTGAGGTGATGGAGGTGCTTTGGCAAGAGTTTGTAAATTGTTGGAACACCGCCCTGGGAGGCACGTGAGCAGAGGTAGCCTGTGGGTTTATGTAGAGCAATCAGCTTCTTTGGCTGAATTTCTAAGGATTGACCATCGTAGGTAATCTGATTTGTGCTAGAAACGTGCTGTCCTAATCTGGCTGGCTGCCCATCAACAATAATCTTACCTTTCTCGATCAACTCATCAGCCTTACGACGAGAAACGCCCAAACTTAGCGCCACAAATTTATTAAGGCGCCAAGAGTTTTGGTCGTTGTGAGGGCTTGTCATTGCTCTGGAGTTATTGATGGAGGTTGTGATAGCTGTGAGGCTTCTGGTGTTTGCGTGGGAACGGTCTGCGGTTGGGTTGTTTCGGCGCCAACCTGAGTCTCAACAGGTGTCTGGGTGACCTGGGGCGGTGTGACTGGATTTGCTGGCTGTGCTACTGATGCTGGATTAGCGTCTAATTCCCTAGCCATGAGCTGAGAGATATCAACAGAATTTTGCGAATTATCAGCAGGTAGCGGCTGGATAATGCGGTCACCTAGTCCAGATGGGCGCGGCGCTGACGAAGAAAAAGGTGCTGTAGGTTGTGGTAATGTCGTTGGCTGTGCTGGCGGTGTCGGCATAGCTACTGGTGTTGGCTGCTGAACTGGTTGCGGTGCTGGAGCTTGTGGCTGATAGGTTTGCTGTGTTTGCTGCGCAAACTGATTTGCTGTAGGTAATGTTGGTGTGATAGTTGGAGCGGTCTGCGGTTGTGGAGACAGTGAAGACACGTCAGGTCTAGCTATCGATTGTGGCGCTGGAGCTTGTGGCTCTGGTGTATGTGTAGGAGCTGGCTGTGAAACTGGTACGGGATTTGTTCCGACGCCAGGCAAATCGCCTAAAGCCTCATGGACTGCCCTGACAACGTCTTCAATACCTACTTGAGATTTAACCAAATATCGATCAGCACCAAGTTGCTCGCCACGCTTTCGCTGGTCTTCTGAAGATAGGGCTGTCATGATGATTACTTTTACGTCTTTTGTTTCTGTCGTTGAGCGCAGAATGTCTAGCATGTCAAAGCCGGAAATCTTTGGCATCATCACGTCACTTAAGATCAGTTGCGGACGTTCTTTGATTGCCATGGCCAGAGCTTCTTCGCCGTCGCCCGCCGAAACGATATCGTAGCCCTCCGCCAAAAGCCGCACGCCGTAAATCTCACGTAAGCTTTTGTCGTCCTCGACCAATAAAATTTTTGTCATATACCTATACTATACTGGAGTTTTGACAAAAAATCTATAGTACTTATGGCTATTATTCGCGACCAGGAACTGATAGCTGCTGCCGGCTTCTCTTTATCTCTTCTTCAATTTCAGCCAGGGTTGGCTCGGTAGAAGTTTTAGGTACTTGTGGATTTGTCGTTTGAGGTTCTGGGCTGGGTGCAGCCGACACCTGAGCAGAAACTGCGTTGCTGGTAATGTCTGATGCTTCAACAGTAGATTCTTCCGGCCGATTTTCAGTCGTAATTTCAATATCTTCAGCGGCGGCGGGAGATGGGTCTGCTTGGTCTGAGGATTCTGCGTTTATGTTCTCCAAACGCTGAGTAGCTTCCGCGATACTGACTCGTGGAATTTCTAGGTAAAATGTACTGCCCTCTTTATATTTACTCTCAACATGTAAGTTGCCTGACATTGTTTCAGCTAAGCGGCGGCTTAAGTACAGCCCCAAGCCGGTACCACCAATTTCGCGGGTGTCAGAATTGTCAACGCGATAAAATTTCTGGAATAAATGCGGAATGTCCTCGGCGGGAATGCCTATGCCGCTATCTTTAACGCTTATAGAGATTTGCTTATCGTCACCAGTTATATCTACGGTAACATCTCCAGATGGCGTGTATTTGATGGCGTTTTCTATAAGATTACTGGTAACCTCCCTAAAATGGTCAGGGTCAATATTAGCATAGAATATTGGCTGTAGCGATTTTTCTTTACCTTCGTCAATCGTGTCTGGAGCAAAGATATAATTTAGCTGCTTTTCGTTGGCTTTTGGCGCTAGTCCTTCAAAAATTTCTTTCAGGAATTCATTGATATTGATAATCTTTGGATTATTTTTCATTCGGCCGTCCTCTACTTTACTAATGTCAAGTAGGTCCTGAAATAGCCGTCCTAGATGCTGTGCTGATTCGTGGGCTTTAGTGATGAAGTCGCGCGCTTTTTCATCGATATTGGCAGTGGCTGGATTGAGAGCTAATCCCAGATATCCTTCAATTGAGGCAACTGGTGTGCGCATCTCGTGGCTGGCAGTAGAAATGAATTCAGCCTGCTCACGTTCTTCAGCCTTTTCTTTGGTAATGTCTCGGAACACTACAATAACCCCTTCTCCGTCTGTGCCAACGGGAGAGCTAACTACTGAAACAAGGATTCGTTTTTCAGAACTGGTTAATAGGAAGAATTTATCACTGTGGGCTGGTTGATTTTTAGATAAAGATTGAGAGATTGGATTTTCAAGCTCGTCAACCTCCTTGCCATCTGAAGCAACCAGTTTCAGAACGCTTTTCCAATTCAGTCCAAGCGCGTCGCCTTGCTCCCAGCCGATAATTTGTTGAGCTGATGGGTTGATTAGTTCAATATTGCCGTCTTTAGAAATAGCCAGAACACCGTCATTGATAGCATTGATAACTACATCGGACTTACCTTCAATGGCAGAGAGCTTATTCTCTAGATTAGATACGCTATTATCACTCTGCTGATGGCGACCCCAGAGAATAAGACTAAATATTAGAGGCAGGAATCCAAAAAATATATGACCAATGATAAACTGCGTATTTATGCCACTCTGGGTGACGAAGGCGATGATTTGTAAGACTACCAGAAGCGCCATTATGCCTAGAATAGCTATACCAAAGAATCCAGCGAAAATTGCCACAATGATCCACATCGCTAAAAATGGCGAGACTACACCACCACTAGTAATGATGGTGACGGCGCTTACGGCGACGGTTAATAAATATACAAAAATACCGACACTGGTTTCGTGTTTTTTAGGCAGCCAGAAACATAGAATAAGCATAATTAAGCTGCCTATTGCCGCTACTCCAGCTGCTTTGTCAGAGACAGATAGGCCTATCGGCAGTTGATAGCCTGTAGGTATAAACCTTGCCCATGCGTATAGGATTATAATCGTAAAACAACTCAGTAATGCTACTTCACACAACCGCCTTAACCAAAATCTGGAAATTGTGTGAGGCTTACAGCAAATCCCGCCCTTTTTCATACCTTTTATTATGGCGAATTTTTGAGAAAATCTCAAGAGTGAACTCTGTAACATATAAAAAGTAGACACCCACCCCTCCTTCATGGTATAATCCATGGAGTTATGGCCTCATCGTCTAGCGGTTAGGACACCGGGTTCTCATCCCGGCAACCGGGGTTCGATTCCCCGTGAGGTCACCAAAGAATGTTAATCTGGAGCCTTTAAAAGGGCTCTTTTTATGTTAACTTGAAAATAGCCGAGAATGTTTTTTGTTATGATACAATAAATGAAATAGTAAGACGAGGAGAGCTTCTATGATTCAATCTTTAGGTAAGTTAGAAAGGGTAAATATCAGGAAGATATGGGAACATGAAGCCTCGTCGTTTACTCCGTGGTTGGCGCATCCGGATAATTTATCTTTATTGGGTGATGCTTTGGGGATAGAATTTAATACAGAGAATATTAAAACTGAAGTTGGCGTCGGTGATTTTAGTGCGGATATAGTTACGACTAATTACTCTGATAGAGCGATTATAATTGAGAACCAACTAGAGCGCACAGACCACGACCATCTCGGTAAGTGTATTACTTATGCAGCTGGAATTGGCGCTGAAACAATTATATGGATTGCAAGTAATATTCGCGATGAACACAGACAGGCTATTGAGTGGTTGAACTTTAACTCCTCTGATAAAATTAATTTCTTTTTAGTCGAACTTGAGGCGTATAAAATTGGTGATTCTAAGCCGGCTCCACATTTCTCAATTGTTGAAAGTCCTAACGAATGGACTAAGGTTGTCCGTAGTCAAAATAATAGTAATAGCAATATATCTGAAGTAAAATTGAGACAACAAAGATTTTTTGAGATGGTTCGAGGTTATGGAATGGAGCACTCTAAGAAGGTGCCTAGCTGGCAAAAGCCTCAGCCCCAACATTGGTATACAATTAGGTATGGTGGCAAGGCTCACTTTAATGTATTAGCTAACACTAGAGAGAAGTGTATTTATATAGAGCTGTATATTGACGGAGGTAAAGACTCAGACGCACAAAATAGATTAATTTTTGATAGTATTTACAGAGACAAGGACAGGATTGAGTCTGAAGTTGGCGAATTGATATGGCATGATAAAGAGGATGCTCGTATGAAACTAGTGCGTTATCGCATAAATAAAGACCCTGCCGACGATAAGGAGTCTGAGGAGGCTTTGCCGCTTGTAATAGAAAAATTGGACCAGTTTATAACCGTTTTTCCTAAGTATTGGAAAAATATATAAACCAAGTTTACGTAAAGTCTAAGATCTGTCATTGTCCATTTGCTTAACGACTTCAATCAAATTCCGCGGCGTAATGTCAGCCTTAATCAGATAGCCATCGACGCGACCCATCACAGACTTGCGAGAAGACTCATCTTGCTCGAAATTAGTCATAATCAGTACCTTGCTATTCGGGATTAGATCGACATCATTATTACGGAGTGAATTTAAAATCTGATCACCGCGCTGTTCTGGCAACATTAAGTCCAGGATAATAAGGTCGAATTGTTGATTACGTGCTGCCACCAGCCCGTCATTGCCATCAACCACCCATGTCACATCATAGCCGGCTTTTTGCAGACTTCTGACGTACATTTCGCCAATAAATCGGTCATCTTCTACGCATAAAATTGTCTTTATCATAATCTCTCCTAATTTTTATACATGGCGTGATTTTTTATCCATCCGCCGTTTCTTCTTATTAATCGATTATTCAGTTGGCCGTCTTCTAGTAATTTGTCCTTAACTGTGGCGTAAATTGGTAAGGTAAATGAGAAAACTGAACCTTCATTTTCACGGGAGCGAGCGGTGATTGAGCCGCCATGCGACTCTACAAAAGCCTTGCAGATGTAAAGACCAATACCCGTACCGGCTACAGCTTCACGTGATCGATGTGAGCGGTAAAACTTGTGGAATAGATTATTTACAACGTTAGCCGGCATTCCAATTCCGTTGTCTGCCACGGATATTTCTACGAAGTCGCCCTTTTTCTCTGCCGAGACTGTCACTGAGCCGCCCTCAAAACTATATTTAATAGCGTTATCAATTAGATTACCTATAACTTCCCCGATGCTGCCATGATCAGCGGCCACAGTCGGTAAATCTTCTGGAATATTTACGCTAAGCAAGCGATGCTGGGTCGAGGCGCGTAGCTGCATATCGTCAGAAATTGACGCGTAAATGTTCGAAACGGTATCTTCCAGGAGGTAGACCTTCAGATGATGCCTATCAAATCGTGCTACATTAAGGATATTATCGACGTAGCTTGATAGGCGGTTGGCGGACACCGTTAGCCTTTCAAGCAGCTGTTGCTCGTCACCCTGCAGTCGCCCAGCAAATTCTTCAGTGATAATATCCAGATAGCCTCGAATAACAGTAATCGGACCACGAAGCTCATGGGCGGCAAATGATATGAAGTTAAGGTCCTCTTCTTCTGGTAAATAATTGTCAGACTTATCAATGAGGAAAATAACAGTCTCCGCAACAGCGCCCTTTTCAAATGAGGCCACAACATCAAAAATGCGCGAATTTTGGATGATATCAGGGTTGGTGCTGATACGTCGCCAGCGTCGTTCTGCTTTAATTTTCTCGTTAGAAATCTCGTGGAGCCAGTCAGAAATTGTTGGTTCGTTAATGAAGTCTAGCGCCAAAAAATCTTCACCATTGGAGTTTCGAGAAATCGGAGCGGTAGAATTAGCGAAGATGATTTTCTGATTTTTATCGAGGATGATGACGCCGGTACTGGTTTGGTTGAGGCCTTGAATGAGCGGAGTTTTTAAATTATCTGCGGGTGTAGGCTTTTTTTCTGGTTGATAGTCGCCATAAATTGCCTGAAGGGCGGTCTTAAAGCCAGTTTTTTCGTAACGTTTGTCGTTGGGTCGGGGCGGAGTATCGGTGGTTAGCTCGCCAATCTTATGAGACAAAGCGGCTAATATTTTATTAAGCGGAGCGGTGATAATTTTAACGATGGAAATTGAGGATACAATCTGTAAAATCGCTGTTGTGAGGACGATAATCCAGAAGTTTAGATGAGAAATAGATAATCCTGTGAGATGAAGAGTGGTGGCTAGACCTAGTATTACACAGGCATTTGCTGACAACAGTACGAGTATGACTTTTTGATAGTAGTATTGTTTGTATTCTCTTAGGGTTTTGGATTTTGGGTCTATTGCCATGAAACACCTCCCCTACCTGGGGTGAAAGCAGAAATCCAGGTTTGACCGCGATTTAAGGCAATGTCTTTTCCTGATTCGTCTGTCAATTTTAATGGAGCGTTGATGCCAGTCTTTGACCAAGTTGCAGCGATGACTGTGCCGTTTTGGAAGACGTAAGCCTTGCCGCTACCGGTGGTTTTGACGTCCTCATAGCCGTCGGAATTTTGAGCACGAGCCTCAACGCCGACCTCCATAGCGACAACAACATTTGGGGAAATCTGCCCGTCTTCACGATCAACATGCGGCGCACCAGCCATACTCCTGGCGTAAGAATTCGATTCTTTATGATATGCGTATGAGGTATTGTAGGAGTATCCACTGAGGCTTATAGCAATTTTTGTAGCATTTGGTGACTCGGCAGGTTTACCGTCAGCACGGGTGAAACTGGTAAACTCGGATTTATTGTAGTCCTTGGCGCTGTTTAATTGGTCTATTCTTTCTCCTGATGTGTAGACGTTATGCGGCGCGTAACGGTCGCGGACTCGCCAGTAATAGCCACCATTAAAGAATTGATCGATGTCGCGGTAGCTACCATTTCTGACCTGGGCTAGTGCATTAGGGCTGCCGCCAACGTGGGCGACTGAAGCTTGATATGGTGCTGCCCAACTGAGGTAATACAGTCTCAGGCTTCTGACAGGCCCGATTAGCGCTGGCTTTTCTCCTTGATACAGGGCTAGGAACCTAGTTATGCCGCCCTCTGCTACCGCCTCATAAACCACACCAGCTTTTTTCAAGCCAGATTGTGGCCGAGCGGCCGGGCTGTTCTCTATCATCACGCCAGTAACGGGCTGCTTTGTGGCGTTTTCATCAGCTACTTCTATACCAGTTAGGGGTGAGTAAAACTTTTTTGGTGTAGCTTTTTTCTTTGGTATTTGTAAATCTGTACTGGTAGTCTGCTCATACTTTATAGAATAAATAGCAATCAAGAAGACTCCAGCAATAACTACTGCGCTGGAAATTAGCGCAATTGCTAAAATATGTTTTTTCACCCACTCTTTTATCTGTTTCTGGCGGGATTCTTTTTTTCGTCCAGATTTATCTAGTTTTTCTATATTCATGCTTATGTTTAGTATAGCATTTTCGGCGCGTGAATAAACTATTTTTGTAGATAATTATCAATTCTTTTCAGGGTTTTTTCTTTGCCAATTAGCGCCAGTGTGTCGTTAAGTTGCGGACTAAACGGCGCCCACGTTGTCACAATTCTCACCAGACTAAACAAAATCCCCGGCTTCTGCCCTGTCGTTTCCAGTAGTTGGTTAAGGCAA
>ERZ772977.1478-NODE-1478-length-11786-cov-6.759697_pt1 | contig 11786 bp, 9 predicted proteins | sample MGYA00511131_ERZ772977 | MGnify/ENA primary metagenome ERZ772977 (study PRJEB29015, sample SAMEA2737935) | human oral metagenome | biome: human oral; feature: human-associated habitat; material: dental | place: China | collected 2151 ...
CGATGAACATCGGCAAGCGCTCGCGCTACCGCGTGCGCCTCATCCACCGCAACGTTCCCGGCGTCATGGCACGCGTCAACCAGATATTCGCTTCCTCCGAGGCGAACGTCGACGCGCAGATCCTGGCGACCCTCGACGAAGTTGGCTACGTGCTCACCGACATTTCGGCAGGCCTGGGCCGTGAGGCGCTCGAGGAGCTGAGCCACCTGCCCGAGACCATCCGCCTGATCGCGACGCCTCTGTAAAACAGTCATAGTCATCGCGTCCCAGCTGGTCAAACAAGGCTCACCTTACGGTATCGTGGGTAGCATCGTTCCCGAAGGAGGATAGATGGAGCTCACGACGTCGATGCGCGCCCTGTACGCACCCGGTGTTGCCTACGAAATTGCAACGCCCGAGCGTCCCATCCCCGAGATGGTCCTGGAGGTCGCGTCACGCTACCCCAAACGTGCCGCCATCGACTTTTTCGCACGCCAGCTCACGTACGCGGAACTCGCCGAGGAGATGCGCCGTTGTGCGGGTGCGCTCCACGAGGCGGGCGTGCGCCCCGGAGACCGGGTTGCCCTCATCATGCCGAATTGCCCGCAGCACGCCGTCGCCGTCCTCGGCACGATGCTGCTCGGCGCAATCGTCGTCGAACATAACCCCCTGGCACCCGCGGGCGAGCTGGAGGGCGAGTACGAGCGTCACGGCGCTCGCGTCACGATCGCATGGTCAAAGACGCTGGAGAAGCTCACCTTCCTCGGGCGCGGCCACACCACCTTCTGCATGGACCTGACGACGGCTCTGCCCACGGCCTCGCGCCTGGCTCTGAAGCTGCCGGTGAAGGCCGCGCGCGAGAAGCGCGATCAGCTCTCCAGCCCTCGCCCCGGTTGGGCACGTTCCTGGGCGCGAGCGATGCGCTTGGCCACCCCCTGGCAGGGTAGCTGCCCGGCCGCCATGGAGGACGTCACCCTCCTCATCCACACGGGTGGCACGACGGGAGTCCCGAAGGCCGCCGCACTCACGCATGCGAACCTGTCAGCGAACGTCGAGCAGTCGATTGCCTGGGTTCCCGTCCTGCACGAGGGAGCCGAGGTCTTTTACTGCATCCTGCCGCTCTTCCACGCCTTCGGTTTCACGATCGGATTCCTGGCGGGCCTGCGCCTGGGCGCGACGATCGCTATGTTCCCCAAGTTCGACACCGCCCTGGTCCTGGCGGCACAGCGCCGCCTGCCGTGCACCTTCTTCCTGGGCGTTCCGCCCATGTATGAACGCCTTCTCGCAGCGGCCGAGGGGACGAACGTGGACCTGTCCTCCATCCATTTCTCCCTGTCGGGCGCGATGCCCCTGTCAACATCCCTAGCCGACGCGTGGGAGCACGCGACCGGTGGCCTCATGATCGAGGGCTACGGTATGACCGAGGCGTCCCCCATCATTCTCGGATCCCCCCTGGCATCGTCGCGCGCACGCGGTGCTCTCGGCATTCCGTTTCCCTCCACGCAGGTGCGTATCGTGGATCCCGAGAATCCGAGCCGCGAGGTTGCTCCGGGCGAGGTCGGAGAGCTCATCGCCCGCGGACCTCAGGTGTTTTCCGGCTACTGGAACCAGGACGATGAGACCGCCGAGGTGTTCACACAGGGAGGGTGGCTGCGTACAGGCGATCTTGTCCAGGTACGCGACGGCTTCATCTACATGGCGGACCGGCGCAAGGAGATGATCAACTCCTCGGGATTCAACGTCTACCCCTCACAGGTCGAAGAGGCGGTGCGTTCAATGCCGGGCATCGTTGACGTCGCAGCCGTCGGCGTGCCCGCGGGTGAGTCCGGCGAGGACGTCGTTGCAGCCGTCGTGCTCGAGGCCGGCGCTTCCGTGACACTCACCGACCTGCGCACCTGGGCGGAAAGGTCTCTCGCTCACTACGCTCTCCCCCGCCAGATCGTCGTTATGACCGAGCTGCCGCGCTCGCAGCTTGGCAAGGTCATGCGCAAGAAGGTGCGTGAACAGATCATGGGTGCGCAGGCAGCCGCGACGGACGCCGTGGCCGGGGCGCGCGAGGCCGTGGCCGGGGCCCGCGAAACCGTCTCCGAGAAGGTAGCCGAAGCACGCGGAGCCGCATCCGAGGCAATGGCAGGTGCGCGCGAGGCCGTGTCAGAAAAGGTCGCCGAGGCGCGCGAGGCCGCGTCCGAGGCGGTGGCGGGTGCGCGCGGCATCGTCTCCGTTGCCGTCGCCGGAGCCCGCGATTCCAAGTCCCATACTGTCGAGGCAGTTCGCGGGGCAACGAACGATGATCAGCTGCGTTCAACGGCTGACGAGCAGGTGGACAACCCGGCCACGGATGCGAAGTCCAACAAGCGCTAGACGCTGACTACAGCACCGAAGAGGAGTGCCCGGTTCCCCCTTCGAGAACCGGGCACTGCTCATGTCACGCGATCAGTTGTCTCCAAGCAGCGTGGGAGCGGTAGAGGCAACGCGCTTGCGAGATGCGCGAGCCTTACGAGGTTTCTTCGCAGGCGTGGGGGCAAGCGGCGCGGCATCGTCGCGCGTCACGGGTATGTCGGCACCGCTAGCGCTGCCGTGGTAGCGCTCGCGCAGCGCGTGGATAGCCTGTTCGAAATCTTCGAGGGTGTCGAACTGACGATAGACGGAGGCAAATCGCAGGTAGGCGATGACGTCTAGGTCGCGCAGGAAGGGCAGGATCGCTTTGCCGACCTCGTTCGTCGACACGTTGGACACACCGGTCGAACGCAGCTGCTCCTCTACCTGCTGGGCAAGAATCGCAAGCTGGTCATCTGAAACGGGGCGCCCCTGGCACGCCTTCTTCACACCGGAGACAACCTTGTTACGGGAGAAAGATTCAACGACACCAGATCGCTTGACGACCTGGAAGGAGGACGTTTCCAGGGTTGTAAAACGCTTCTTACAGTTCGTGCACTCGCGACGACGCCGAATCGAGGCGCCGTCGTCCGCAATGCGCGTATCGACGACGCGCGAATCCGGGTTATGACAGAAAGGGCAGTGCACCCTTCAACGGTACACGGTCATGCCCCGTCTGTCACAGGAGTCCCACGCGCCACCGTCAGCGGACCGGCACGACGACGCGCTGCCCCGGCTGGAGAGCACCCTCAACATCATTGAGACGCTCAATATCGGCCACCACCTGTTCCACAGGACGATCCGTCTTCACGTTCTGCGCGAGCGACCACACGGAGTCGCCGCTCACGACGGACTTCGTGACCGTCGGGCCATCGTATGCGGCAGGCTGGATCGCTAGGCCGAGAGCACCGGCACCCACGGACAGCACGAGCGTCGCAAGCGCGCCGGCAACAAGGCCACGGCCTGAGGAGCGAGCGCTGCGACGCGGCGCAGCGGGCGCACGCAGGAACGATGGGTCATCTCCGCGCTGCGCATCAAGTCGACGGCGCGCCGACGGTGCCGTTGAGATATCACGAACGGTCGCAAGCGGCGCACCCTCGACGACGCGAAGCGGAGAGCGACGCGCAGAGAACGAGACCGCGGTCTTCGTTGCAACGGGAACACTCATGAGAACCTCCAGAAAACTCAATCGAACATCTGTTCGTCGAACACTTGTACGATAGCACGCTCACCAAGCAATGTCGAGGCACACTCGAACATATGTTTCATTCTGCGTGAAATCGGCTTATCCTTGACGTATCCAGTGGACACCGACCCGTGCACATCTGCGTCCACCCCGATGCGAAGGAGAAGCCATGACCGAGCGTTCGCTGAGTGATCGACACCGCGCGATCTTGCGAGTCATCAACGAAAAACTGGCCTCCAGCGGCTTTCCACCCTCTGTGCGCGAGATCGCATCCGCGGTCGGATTGGCATCGCCATCGACGGTCAAGCACCATCTCGACGCGCTTGAGGCGCACGGGTATCTGGTGCGCGAGCCCGGATTGCCTCGCGCCCTGGACTTGACCGATCGTGCGCGCACGGAGCTTCATCTCCCCTCCTTCCCGCAGGCCTCGGAAAAGGTCGTCCGCATCGAGGTCCCCATCTCACACGTGGAGGAAGAGGGCACGGCAATCCCGCTCGTCGGCCGCATCGCTGCCGGCACCCCCATCACCGCCGAGCAGCATGTGGAGGACGTTTTCCGACTGCCGACCTCCATGACCGGCCACGGTGATCTCTTCATGCTCGAGGTCAGCGGCGAGTCTATGATCGACGCCGGAATATTTGACGGAGACTACGTCGTGATCCGCTCGCAGAACGAGGCCCGCAACGGCGAGTTCGTGGCCGCCATGATCGACGGGGAAGCCACGGTCAAGGAGCTATCGGTGACGGGTGGACACGTCTGGCTTCTTCCGCACAACCCGGACTACTCACCGATCCCGGGCGACGAGGCTACCATCCTCGGCAAGGTCGTCACCGTCATCCGCTCACTCTGACGCACCGCATAAGACAGTGGCGCCACCCCTGACGGGTGGCGCCACTGTCTTATGCGGAGGAAGGAGCCTCAGAAGCCCAGGTCGCGGGCGACCTGGCGCAGGCGCTGAGCCGAGGCGGTCAGGCCATCACGCTCGTTGAGCGTGAGCGGCGGGTGCAGGACACGTCCGGCACCGTCTCGGCCGACGATGGTCGGGGCAGCCATGACGACGTCGGAAATGCCTTCCCAGTCCTCGAGCAGGGTCGAGATGGTCAGGACGCGCTGCTCATCTCGCAGCACCGCACCCGCAATCTTCGAGGCAGCCAGGCCGATCGCGTAGTTCGTCGCGCCCTTACCCTCGATGATCTTGTAGGCGGACTGGACGACTTCCTGCGCAATGGAGTTACGCAGCGCGGAGTCGAAGATGCCACCGGATAGGGTCGGACCCCACTGGGACAGCGGGACGTTGCCGATCTCGGCGCTGGACCACAGGGCGACCTCGGAGTCGCCGTGCTCGCCGGCCACGTAGGCGTGGATGTTCTGGGTGGCGACACCGGTCTCGCGCGAGACCAGGTAGCGCAGACGGGAGGTGTCGAGCACGGTGCCCGAACCGAAGACCTGGTTGCGGGGCAGGCCCGTGATCTTCAGCGCGGCGTACGTGACGACATCGACAGGATTCGTGATGAACATGAAGTGAGCGTCGGGCGCGACGTTCTGCAGGTTCGGCACGATCTTCTTCATGAGGTTGACGGTTGAGCCAGCCAGCTCCAGGCGGGACTGTCCGGGCTGCTGCTTCGCGCCAGCCGTGACGATGATCAGGTCGGAACCACGAACGATCTCAACGTCGTCCGAGCCTTCGATCGAGCCGGCGGGCGTGAACTGGATGCCGTGAGCCATGTCGAGGGCCTCGGCCTCCACCTTGGCCTTGTTGATGTCCTGAAGAACGATCGAGCGGGCGTCGCCGCGCATCGCACAGGCGTACGCGACCGCCGTACCAACGGCACCGGCACCGATGATGGCGATCTTCGAGGGACGTCCGGAGGACTTTGACGGGTACAGGGTCTGTGCTTGGTTTTCCACGAGTGTCTCCTAGAGTCTGCGGGCACCCCCATTGTCTCAGATAAGGACCTAACCTCGCCCGTTATCTGCACGACGTTTTACGTGCCCGCGGAGCGCTCGTCCCTACCGGTCAGAACCCTTCGCGAGGCGTCGCAGGGCGCCGCGAACAACCTCCGGATCCGTCGTCGGCCACATGGCGGGTAGGGAACGCATGATGAAGCCACCGTAGCGCTTGGTCACCACGCGTGGATCGAGGATCGCGACGACACCCCGGTCGTCGGTCGAGCGCAGGAGGCGCCCCACGCCCTGGGCCATCATGAGCGCCGCGTGCGTGAGGGATACCGACACGAAGCCGTTCCCTCCCCGGCGCTCGACGTCCATCGAGCGGGCGCGCGAGACGGGATCATCCGGGCGCGGGAACGGAATCTTGTCGATGACGACGAGGCGACATGCGGCCCCCGCGACGTCGACGCCCTGCCACAGGGACATCGTGCCCACCAGGCACGAGTCGCGCTCCTCCCGGAACCGCTGGATCAGCTGCGCCAGGGTCTCTTCGCCCTGCAGGTAGACGGTCAGATCCGTGCGCTCACGCAGAGCCTGCCCTCCCGCCATCGCCCCGCGTCGCGACGCGAACAGAGCAAGCATTCCACCGCCCGAGGCCTGCGCCAGTTCCACGAGCTCGTCGAGCAGCTCCTCGGAGGGCCCGTCTCGGCCCGGCAGCGGCAGGTGGGTCGCCACGTAGCGGATGCCCTGGCGACCGTGATCGAAGGGAGATCCGACGTCAATGCCGTGCCAGGGCACGCCAGAGACGGCCATGCCAACCTGGGCGGCCATGAAGTCGAAGTTTCCGCCAATCGCGAGGGTCGCGGAGGTGAGGATCGCGGGCCGCTCGCCGATGCCGTTTCCGCCGATCGCAGCCGACACATCGAGAGGTCCGACGGTCAAGCGCGCATTGTCCGATTCATCCTTCGTGATGTAGGCGATCGACTGGTCGGGGTCTCGCCCCCACGCGTCGAGTGCGCCGATCAGCTCGTCGATAGCGGCGCGGGCCAGGAGTTTGGCGGCGGGTTCTCCCTGAGCCTCCGAGACCTCGTGGCTGGCGCGACGGGCAACGCCGTCGAGCACGATCATCGCGTCGACGAGGGCGCTCGGACGATACTCCAGCAGCCCCTCCTCCAGGGGAGACATGGCCGCGCCCAGCCCAGCCCCGGCCTCCTCCAGGTCGGTGGAATCGATCGAGAGATTCGAGCGCAGGGAGCGGGCCACGCGGCTCACACGGGCGACCGTCAGGTCGGCCGCAGCCTGGGAGCGCACGCGGTCGGCCAGCTCGTGTGCCTCGTCGATAACGACGGCGTCGTACTCGCCGAAGAGTTCGCCCTCGCCGCACGCGTTGATACCAAACAACGAATGGTTCGTGACAACGACGTCCGCGTCCGCGGCCTCCAGGCGAGCGGCCTGCGCGAAGCACTCGTCAATGAGCGGGCAGTGCTTGCCCAGGCACTCGGGTTTGGCGACCGATGCATGGTGCCAGGCTCGATCCGAGACGCCCGGAACCAGGTCGTCGCGGTCCCCCGTCGTGGTCTCGCTGATCCACTCGCGGATGCGCAGGATCTCCTTGCCGAGCTCGCCCGTCGGGCCGACGCTCATGTCATGATCCTCAAACAGCGTGCCCTCGGTGGGGTACCCGCCGTCCAGCTTGTGCAGGCACGCGTAGTTCGACCAGCCTTTGAGCACCGCAACCTTCAGGCGCGCGCCCGTCGCGGAAGCAACCGCGTCGACGACCACCGGAGCGTCCTTGACGAGGATCTGGCGCTGCAGCGCGAGCGTCGCGGTGGAGACCACCCCGCGCACGCCGTTCATCGCGCAGTGCGTCAGCAGCGGCACGAGGTAGCCGACGGACTTGCCCGTACCCGTGCCCGCCTGTACGAGAAGATGCTGGCGGTCCTCCAGGGCAGCGGCACCTTCGGCGCACATCAAGGCCTGCCCCTCGCGCGGGGACCCGGCCATCTGGGCGACGACCGCGTCGAGAACGCGACCCGAGGCCTCGACCAGGTCCACACTCACTCCCCGCTCACCGCCGCGTCACCCACGGTGCCGCCCACCGCCTCGCGGGCGATGACGGCGGCCAGGGCCTCGTCGACGCGCGCGACGATACGCGTGCCGGTCTCGACGTATTCCTCGCGCTCGACGTCGCCCTCCTCGTGGATACGGTGCACGAGGGAGCCAGCCGAGTACGGCAGGATCGCGTCGACGGCCACGCGAGGCCGGGGCAGCATGTCTTCGACGGCAGCGCGCAGCGCCTCCACGCCCCAGCCCGTGTGTGCGCTCAGCGGAACAGCGTTCGGGAATACCGTGCGCAGCAGTGCGATCTGCTCCGGCGAGGCCAGGTCGGCCTTGTTTAGCGCGATCAGCTCCGGGATCTCCGAGGCGCCCTCGATCGTATCGATGACCGAGCGCACGGCCTGCACCTGGGAGACCGGATCGGGGTGAGCGGCGTCCACGACGTGCAAGATGATGTCGGCCTGGCCAACCTCCTCCAGGGTCGAGCGGAAGGCCTCGACCAGCTGGGTGGGCAGGTTGCGCACGAAGCCGACCGTGTCGGTGAGGGTGTACTCGCGACCGTCTGCGGCGCGCGCACGACGCACCGTCGGGTCCAGCGTCGCAAACAGCGCGTCCTGAACGAGGACGCCTGCGTCCGTCAGGCGGTTGAGCAGCGTCGACTTGCCCGCGTTCGTGTACCCGGCGATGGCCACCGACGGCACTGCCCCGCGGCGGCGCGAATTGCGCTGGGTGCGACGGGCGGGTTCCATGCGCGCGATGTCCGCGCGCAGCTTCGCCATGCGCGTGCGGATGCGGCGACGGTCCAGCTCGATCTTGGTCTCACCGGGGCCGCGAGAGCCGATACCCGCGCCGCCCGCGACGCGGCCCCCAGCCTGACGGGACATGGACTCACCCCAGCCGCGCAGACGCGGCAGCAGGTACTCGAGCTGTGCGAGCTCCACCTGCGCCTTGCCCTCACGAGACTTGGCATGCTGGGCGAAAATGTCGAGGATGAGGGCCGTGCGGTCGACGACCTTGGCGTCGACGACGTCCTCCAGCCCACGACGCTGGGAGGGGGCCAGCTCCTCGTCAACGATGACGGTGTCGGCCTCGACGCTGCGCACGATGTCGGCCAGCTCGCGGGCCTTGCCAGACCCCAGGTAGGTTGCGGGGTCGGGCTTCATGCGGCGCTGGATGATACCGTCGAGCACGCGCGAACCGGCGGTCTCCGCGAGCGCGGCCAGCTCACGCAGCGAGTTCTCGGCTTCCTCTTCGCTCTGCGTGGTGCGCAGGCCCACGAGCACGACCTTTTCGAGTCGCACCTGGCGGTACTCGACCTCGGAGATATCCTCACGGTCGGAGGCGCCCGTGTCGACACGGCGCGTGCCCGCGCGGGCCTCGCGCTCGAGGGCACCGGCGTCCTGGGAGGTGTCCTGACCCGTCGTCGATGCGAGCGCCGTTCCGGAGCGCGCGAGGATACGCGCGACAACATCGTTGACGCGCTGGTCACGATCTTCTTTCGAAGAGTCCGCACCTGTGTGGGTCGTGTCCATAACCATCCTTTTCGTGGGGGCTTCTAGTGTCGCACGCGCCGCCCCCATCTGCGCCTGCGCACGCGGGCGCGATAGGCTTTCTTCCGTGGACGAACAGTATTTCACCGACTCTTCCCCTGCGAGCGCGGAGGAGATCCGCACGATCGAGGTGAGCGCGCGCGGCTTCGATCTGTCGATGCGCGTGTCGTCGCGCGTGTTTTCGGGTTCTAAGCTCGATCTGGGCACACGCCAGCTCCTGGAGATCGCCCCGGACCTGCCCGAGGACGGGACCTTCCTGGACCTGGGCTGCGGGTGGGGGCCGATCGCAACGATCATGTCGTTGGAGTCCCCGAATGCCGACGTGTGGGCGGTGGACGTGAACTCTCGCGCGGTGGATCTGACGCAGCGCAACGCCCAGTCCAACGGGGCGAAGGGGGTGCGCGCACTCAAGGCGGAGGAGGCGCTGACCTCGTCTCAGGAGTCGGATACCCGATTCGACGTCATCTGGTCGAACCCGCCCGTGCGCGTCGGCAAGGACGCAATGCACGAGATGCTGCTGGCATGGCTGGGCAGGCTCGCCCCCACCGGCGTCGCCTATCTCGTCGTCCAGCGCAACCTGGGCGCGGATTCACTGATCACGTGGCTGAACGGCCAGGGCTTCCAGGCCTCGAAGTACGCGTCCAAGAAGGGCTTCCGCATCATCGAGGTCCGCCCCGCCTGACGCCCGCCTCTTTCTCGACGAGGCCGGGGCCTCGTCGCGCTCTCCGGCACCGTTTTCTGGGGGGCCGGGCTCAGGGCAGGTGGATCTCCGCAACTCGGGTCGCGGGGCCGGTGAGGAACACCGAGGCGTCCGTGATCCGGGGGCTCTCCCCCGACCAATCGATGACGCCGTCGAGGCCAACGATGACCGTTCCGCCCGGAATGTCGACGACCCACTGGGTGGGCGCACCGGGGCCGCGACGCAGGGCCGTGGCGAGGGCCGCCGCGCAGCACCCGGTTCCGCATGCCTGGGTCTCCCCCACGCCTCGTTCCAGCACGCGCATCACGATGTGCCCGCGCTCCCCACCCAGCTCGGTCAGGTCGACGACCAGCTCGAGGTTCGTCCCCGCCTGGGGCGCCGGATCATAGGAGGGACGCTGGGCCTGCGGGATCTGCGAGACGTCAACGGTGGGCAGGAATACGCCGCGCAAGGTCTCCTCGTCGGCAAGCTCGACGACTGTGTGCGGGTTGGGCATGTCCACCCAGATACCGCCCAGGACCGCGTCAATACCGGGAACTCGCACGTCGATCGTCTCGCGCGCCGGAGAGGCCGCCGGCCCCATGTCGACACGGTAGCTCGCCCCCTGCCCCTCGTCCTCGGATTCGGGGGTCACGCGCTTGATGCCGCCGCGCGTGGCCACGTCCAGCGTCTGCCCAACCGGCAGATCCACGAGGCCCTCGCGCCGCAGGTGATCGACGAAGACGCGCACGCCATTACCGCACATCTCCGCCTTCGAGCCGTCCGCGTTGCGGTAGTCCATGAACCACAGGCCGTCGCGTTCAACGGCCCGGATAAAGCCATCCGCGCCGATTCCGAAGGCCGGCGAGCACAGCGTCGCAACCTCGACCTCGCTGGGGTCGTAGTCGTCGTATTGGTCCGTGGCGACGACGAACGAGTTACCGGCACCGTGGGCCTTGACGACGCGGGCGTGGGCAGGCAGCTGCGTGTTCATCATGGCTCCACCGTAACCCCCGACTCCAGGGCGCGCAGCCCCGCCCGCGTTACGAGCGTCGCAGGGAGGCCTCTGCCTCGCGCTGCGTCAGCTCGACGACGTGGCGCGCCACGGCCTCGTTCGAGTCGAAATTCTCCACGTCCAACCAGTGCACGCGCGGGTCCGGCCGCAGCCACTTGACCTGGCGGCGCGCCAGCTGACGCGTGGCCAGTGCGATAGATTCCACGGCCTCGTCCTCGCTCATCTGTCCGTCGATGACCGCGAGCGCCTGGGCGTATCCCGTGGCGCGGGAGGCGGTTTTCGCCTCGCGTAGGCCCACATCGATGAGGGCACGTACTTCCTCGATGAGTCCTCCGTCCATCATGGCGCGGGTACGCACCGCGATGCGCTCATCCAGCTCCTCCATCGGGCGGCGCAGCGCCACCATGAGCGAGGGTCCCACGAACTCGTGGCTGGGCATGGACGCCGAATAGGGGCGCCCGGTCAGCTCGATGACTTCGAGGGCGCGGATGATCCGGCGGGCGTTGTGCGGGTCGATGCGCTCGGCCGAGACCGGGTCGAGCTGGGTCAGGCGATCGTGCAGGCCGCGCGAGCCCATCGACCCCTCTGCTTCTTCTTCGAGGCGGGCGCGCACGGCCGGGTCCGTGCCCGGGAACTCGATGACGTCCAGGAGGGCACGCTGATAGAGGCCGGAGCCTCCCGCGACCACCGCGACGCCTTCGCGCTCGTGAATGCCCGCCACGTCGGCTCGCGCGTGCTTCTGGTAGGCGGCCACCGAGGCCTCGTCGCGAACCTCGAGCACGTCAATCTGGTGATGGGCGATCCCGCGGCGCTCCTCCACCGGGATCTTCGCCGTCCCCACGTCCATGCCGCGATAGAGCTGCAGGGCGTCCGCGGAAACAATCTCGCCCGCGCCGCTCGCGCCCAGCGCACCCGGAAGCACGCAGGCCAGCTCCAGGGCCAGATCCGACTTGCCCGAGGCCGTGGGCCCCACAACCGCGCACAGGACGTCCGACGCGCGCCTCACCGATGTCTCCATGGCCACCAGTGTACGGGTGCCTCCCGCAGATACCA
>ERZ772977.1480-NODE-1480-length-11775-cov-12.351792_pt1 | contig 11775 bp, 8 predicted proteins | sample MGYA00511131_ERZ772977 | MGnify/ENA primary metagenome ERZ772977 (study PRJEB29015, sample SAMEA2737935) | human oral metagenome | biome: human oral; feature: human-associated habitat; material: dental | place: China | collected 2151 ...
GGTGAGGCGGCCGCCTGGGCGAGGGCGGCACGGGCCTCCCGGGGCCTGCGGTCGCGCAGCCGGGCGACGACGTCGAGCAGCGCCCCCAGCGCGATGGGGATCAGCACGGCGTTGTAGTGCCAGAGCTTCCACTCCCAGTACGCGTCCTTGTCCGCCAGGAAGCGCCACCCCAGGGTCGGCAGCACCAGCGACATCCACGGCGAGGCCAGGCCGATCCCGCCGGCGGTGCACACCAGCATGAACAGCGTGGTGACCTTGACCTCCGGGGAGAACAGCCGATCGAGCAGGTTGCCGTGGCTCGGGACGGTCGGCATGCCGTCGGCGGCGTTGCCGCTCAGGCCGTACTGCCAGGAGCCCGTCGGGCTCAGCAGCGGCACGATGACGAACACCGTCAGGGCGAAGGCCAGCGCGCCGAACAGGGCCACGTACGCGCCCACCCGCACCGCGGTCGGCAGATCGCCCCGGGCCCGCGCGGACCGGCCGGGCGGCCGTCGCACGGACCCGCCGTCGTCGTCGGGCCTGCCCGCACGCGCGTCCTGCCAGCCGCGCAGCGCCATGGCGCCGCCCGCCATGATGAGGGTCAGCCCCATGTCCTCCTTGACCAGCACCAGTGGCGCCAGCCACAGCGCACAGGCCCGCCAGCGCCTCTCGACGAAGGCGACCGAGGCCCACGCCAGGGGCGGAACGGCGAAGGCGATCTCGTGGAACTGCGCCTGAGCCGCGCCCTGCATGCCCCAGGACAGGACGTAGAACAGGCCCAGCGCGGTGGCGACCGACCGACTCGTCAGGCGCGTGGCCAGGCGCGTCAGCGGCCAGGCCGACACCGCCAGGAGCAGGTCCTGGACCACCAGCAGCGCCAGCGGCGTGGGGAACAGGCGCCAGACGGGACCGAGCAGCACGAGGATCGGGTGGAAGTGGTCGCCCAGGAGGTTGTAGCCGTCGCCCTTGATCGGCACGATCGGGGCCTGGCCGTGGGCGTAGTCCTTGGCGAGCTCGGCGAAGATCGCCAGGTCCCAGCTCGGCACCGTGATGGACCGCCACTGGCCGACGGAGTAGGTGATGAGGACCCATGCGCCCACGGCGACGGCGAGGGCGGCGGGCAGGCGATCCAGGGCGGCGGACAGCCGGTGGGGAGCGGTGCCGCGAGCGGTCAGTCCGAGGGAACGAGGAGTGATCATCATTTCTGAGCCTATCCGAGGCCGTCCGAGCCGACGAAACATGGGCGCCATCGTGCGCGGGTAGGCTGCCCGCGTCCGTCCATCCCGAGGAGATCCCATGGCCGAGCAAATCGCTCAGGACCACCAGCTGCAACGACGGCTCACCAACAGACACATCCAGCTCATCGCGATCGGAGGAGCGATCGGCACGGGGCTCTTCATGGGCTCCGGCCAGGCGATCTCGAAGGCCGGTCCCGGAGTGCTCGTCGTCTACGCGATCATCGGCGGGGCCCTCTTCCTCGTCATGCGCGCCCTGGGCGAGGTCCTGCTGTCGAACCTGGAGTACAAGTCCTTCGCGGACGTCGCCTACGACCTCATCGGCCCCTGGGCCGGGTTCTTCACCGGCTGGACCTACTACGTCTGCTGGCTGGTGACGGCGATCGCCGAGGTCATCGCCATCACCGCCTACGTCAGCTTCTGGTGGCCCGACCTGCCCCTGTGGGTGGCGCCGGTGGTCACGGTCGCGCTGCTGCTGGGGCTGAACCTCACCACCGTGCAGGCCTTCGGCGAGATCGAGTTCTGGTTCTCCATCATCAAGATCGTCGCCATCCTCGCCCTGGTCGTGATCGGGGTCGTGATGGTGGCGATCGGGTTCCGCTCGCCGACGGGCGCGCAGGCCTCCCTCGCGAACCTGTGGAACGGCGGGAACCTGCTCCCCAACGGGTTCTACGGGTTCGTCGGGGCCTTCCAGATCGCCGTGTTCTCCTTCCTGGGCACCGAGCTGGTCGGCACCGCCGCCGCGGAGGCCAAGGATCCCGAGGTCACCCTGCCCAAGGCGGTCAACGCGATCCCGGTGCGCATTGTGATCTTCTACCTGGGGGCGCTCGCGGCCATTATGGCCGTCACCCCGTGGTGGGAGGTGCCGGCGGAGTCGAGCCCGTTCGTGTCCATGTTCGCCCTGGCCGGGCTCGGGGCGGCCGCGGGCGCGGTCAACTTCGTGGTGCTCACGGCCGCGGCCTCGAGCGCGAACTCCGGCATCTACTCGACGTCCAGAATGCTGTTCGGGCTCTCCTGGGCCGAGCACGCCCCGCAGATCTTCCGCCGGCTGACGGCGCGCAGCGTGCCCGGCCCGGCGCTGCTCGTCACCTGCGCGGCGCTCCTGACCTCGATCCCGCTGCTGTACGTGTCCTCCTCGATCATGAGGGCCTTCGTGGCGGTCACGACGGTGGCCAGCGTGCTGTTCATCCTGGTGTGGTGCGTCATCATCGTCTCCTACCTGCGCTTCCGCGCCCTGCGTCCCGAGCTGCACAGGGCGGGCGCCTTCCGGATGCCCGGCGGGCGGGTCTCGGCGTGGGGGGCCCTGGTGTTCTTCGTCTTCGTGACCTGGACGCTGACGCAGGGCAAGGACACCCGGCTGGCTGTGGCTCTCTCGCCGTTGTGGCTCGTGGCGCTGGGTGTCGCCTGGTGGGTGCACTCGCGCAGCCGGCGCGCCGCTGCCGCCTGAGCCCTGGGACGGGGAGGCCCGGGCCGGGGACGGCCGAGCGGCCGCCCCCCGGCCGGATGCCCCTGGGCACCCGCGATTGACGGGCTCAGCACTGGGTATCGCTGCGATCCAGCACCCGGGCCGTGGCGGCGATGATGCCGGCGGTCAGCACCACCGACAGCCCGATCGTCGTCGCCGCGGTGGCTGCGGTGAGGTTCGGGATCTCGAAGGTCGTCTCGTTCGCGGAGTCGAAGGCCCCGGTCAGAGTGGCCCGGGTGAGCAGCGCATGAGGCAGGATGACGGCCCCCGGAACATGCACGAGCAACGACATGGTGCCGATGCCGGTGAGGGCCAGTCCGGCCGCCACGGGCAGGGCGAAGGAGCGGGAGAACGCCGAGAGCGCTGACTGCAGGGCGCACACGGGCACGCAGGCCACCACGATGAGTGCGCTGATCGCCAGATAGCGCGCGGGCAGCATCCCGGGCAGACCGATCAGACCGGCACCGATCAGAGTAAGGGCGAGGACGAATACGAGCTGCATGACGGCGGCGAGCACCGCCACGGAGACGGTTTTGGCCGCGATGATCTGCCAGGTGGGCACGGGCCTGCTCATGAGCGCGTTCCAGTTGGAGCCCCGGTGCTCGACGCGCCATACGAGGGAGGCGAGCACGGCCAGCCCGACGGCCAGGACCGCCATGCCGTAGAGCGCGGTGGACCTGACCCACAGGGTGCGCCAGCCATCCGCGAATCCATCCGTGGCCCAGGTGCTTCCTCCCCCGGAGACGATCATGATGATGGGCAGCAGGACGACGATTCCCCAGCTCGCGGAGCGCCTGAGCTTGATCAGCTCGGTGATGGTGGAACTCATGTCATGCCTCCTGATGGTCGAGGTGTGCGGTGATGCCGAGGAACAGGGCGCCGCCGACGGCGGCGAGCACGGCTGTGCTGGTTGTGTGCGGGTCGAGGTAGATCAGATCGACGCCGACGAAATCGGCGGGGACGACGAGCGAGTAGTAGGTCCACGGGCTCAGATGCAGCAGCCAGTCGGGCAGAACCTGGCCGAAGATGCCCAGGAGCGTCCCGCCCAGCCCCACGCCCAGCGGTAGGAGCTGGTTCTCCGTCATGGCCGAGAGCACCAGGTGAAAGGCGAGGACGGCCAGGTCGATGACCATCAGGGAGACCATGAGCCCGAGCGTCTGTGCTGCGGGGAAGGGGGCCGTGATGCCGGCGGCCTTGCCGAAGGCCAGGAGCATTGCGCTCCAGACGGCGGGCATCGGCGTCACCAGTATTCCCAGAGCGAGGAACTTGGCTCGGCAGAGCCGGCCCGGTCCGGCACCGGCTGTGGCGGAGGACAGCCACCCGTTGCCCGAGTGCTCGATCTCCGTCTGCCTGCTGGCCATGACTGCCAGCAGGATGGGAGCGGTGAACACGACGGCGCCGTGGAGCCCGAGCAGGAGGAGCTTCCAGTCGTAGCCGTCCGGATCATCAAGGTGCTCCGCAAGGCTCGATCCCATGGGCCAGAACACGGTGAGGGCGCATACGCCGATCAGGAGCAGGGAGACGACGACCCCGATCCGCAGGTGACGCATTTTGGAGTATTCGTTGCGGAGACGCGCGCGCAGGATCACAGCTCGCCTCCCCTGGTGAGTGCCATGAAGATGTCCTCAAGACTCTGCTGCTCATGGCGCACGCCGTAGACGCCGATGCCCTCGTGCACGAGGACGGATACGACATGGGCGGTCGCCTCCCGTGTGAGGCGGGGGATGCGGATCGTGCTGCCGGCGTCGCCAAGGCCGCCCGGGTGACCCCAGCCTCGCGACGCCGGACCCCGGCTCGGGTGGCCGGCCGTGCCAATGCCGTGGGCGGCGAGCACCGCGGACGCCGTGGCCGGGTCCGAGCACTCGATGAGCAGATCGGGTGCGGAGCTCCTCATGAGCTCGTCGCGGGTGCCCTGGAAGAGCAGTCTGCCGCGCGACAGGATGCCCAGGACGCCGGCGGTGCGGTCGATCTCGCCCAGCAGGTGGGAGGAGACCATGATGGTGATGCCGTCGGCTGCGAGATTGCGCAGGAGGGCGCGGATCTCCTCAATGCCCGCCGGATCGAGGCCGTTGGCGGGCTCGTCGAGGATGAGCAGCGAGGGGCGGCGCACCAGCGCCATGGCGATGCCCAGGCGCTGCTTCATTCCCAGGGAGTACTCGCGGACCCTCTTGTTCATCTGCTCGTGCATGTGCACGGTGCTCACCGCGCGGCGCACGTCCTCTTCGTCCAGGCCGAGGAGGCGCTGCACGATGCGCATGTTCTCCGCCCCGGTCAGGTGCCCGTAGCCGGGCGGCGACTCGATGAGCGAGCCGATGCGGGCGAGTGTGCGTCGTCGGGTCGAGCGATTCATGGGCTCGCCCTGGATGAGGATCTCGCCGTCGGTGGGCTGCACGAGGGACAGGAGCATCTTCATGGTGGTGGACTTGCCCGAGCCATTGGGGCCCAGGAATCCGTAGACGGCGCCCTGCGGGATGCGCAGGTCCAGTCCGGAGACGACGGTCCTGTCTCCGTACTGCTTGGTCAGGTTATTGGTTTCAACGACGTGTGCCATGCGTCCGAGTGTTGCGGCGACGGCGCTGCACCGCCTCGGGCTGCGGGACCACTGGGATGTATGCATCTCGCATACGCCCCGGTCCCCGGTGCGCCTGGCGCCTCAGCGCTCTCCGGGATGGACGAGTCCGCTCTCGTAGGCCAGGACGACGGCCTGCGACCGGTCGTGCAGCCCGAGCTTGCCGAGTATCCGGCCGACGTGGATGCGCACCGTGCCCTCGGCGATGGACAGGTCCCGGGCGATGCGGTCGTTGGGAAACCCGCGGGCGAGCATGAGGAACACCTCGCCCTCGCGTGAGGTGAGTCTGTCCAGCGGCGCCGATTCGACGTCGGTCGCGGGCGCGGGCCGAACGGCGAAGCGCTCGATGAGGCGTCGTGTCGTGCTCGGGGCCATGACCGCATCGCCGTCGTGAACGTGACGGATCGCGGCCATGAGCTCCTCCAGGCTGGTGTCCTTGAGAAGGAAACCGCTGGCGCCGGCCCGGATCGCCTCGAAGGCGTACTCGTCGAGGTCGAACGTGGTCAGGACCAGGACTCTGGGACCGGATCCGTCAGTAGGGCCGTCACCGTTGCCGCCCACGATGCGGCGCGTCGCCTCGATTCCGTCCATCCGCGGCATTCTCACGTCCATGAGGACGAGGTCGGCCTCCACGTCCGCCAGGAGATCCATGGCGGTGGTGCCGTCGTCGGCCTCCCCGACGAGCTCGACGTCATCCTGGGACTCCAGCAGCATGCGGAAGCCCAGCCGGTACATCTCCTGGTCATCGACCAGCACGACCCTGATCGTCACGGTTCTCCATTCCTGATCGGCAGGACGGCGCGGACCCGGAAACCGCCGTCGGCCCTCGGCCCCGTCTCGAGGGTGCCGCCGTGGGAGGCGACTCTCTCGCGCATGCCCACCAGGCCGTGACCCGGTGAGCCGGGCGAGGGCTCGGACGAATCGGCGGGTGCGCTCGGCCCATCGCCGTCATCGAGCACCTCCACCTCGAGGCGGTCCTGCGCCCGGTGCACGCGCACGTCGACCCGGCTCACCGTGCCGCCGTGGCGGCGCGCGTTGGTGAGCGCCTCCTGGACCAGGCGGTAGACGGTGAGGCCGACTCCGGCGGGCGGGTCGAGCGGCCCGGTCGCACGTCCCGTCACGCTCAAGGACACCGGCAGGCCGGTGCTCCGGGCCTCGACGACGAGGTCCTCGAGTCGGGCGATACCCGGCTGGGGCTCGACCCCGGTCGGATCGCCGGTGCGCAGAAGGCTGAGCATTCGGCGCATCTCGCCCATCGCCTCCCGGCCGGTGTCGCGCACGCGGATCATGGCGCCGGCGGCGCGCTGCGGGTCTGTGGGGGCGGTGGTGGCGGCGCCGTCGGCGACGACGACCATGACGCCGAGGCTGTGGGAGACGATGTCGTGGATCTCCCGGGCGATTCGGGCGCGCTCGTCGAGTGCGTCGGCGCGGTGGCGGGCCTCCTGCTCGCGCAGGCTGTGCTCGGCGCTCTCGGTCAGGGCGGCGACGTAGTTCTGCCGCGTCCGCGCCAGGACGCCCCAGGTCCAGGCCCAGGCGACGGCGACGATGAGGAGCCCGGGCAGGCTCAGCCGAGCCTCGCCCGTCCTGATCATGGGTGCGCAGGCCAACGGAACCCAGGCGATGACGACGACCGCGCAGGGCAGCGAGGTCGTCCACCGGCTGGTGGCCGCGAGGTGGCGGACGATGAGCAGCAGCATGAGGTCGGCGGGGAGGAAAGCCGCATGAGGACTGATGAGCGGTTGGACGCATGCGGCCAAGACCATGACCGCGAAGACGGCCAGGGGATGACGGCGTCGCAGCGGATACGCCAGGCACAGGCAGACGGAAGCGGCTTGGAGCATCCAGAAGTCCGATCGGCTGCCGAAGGCGGCCAGGGGCAGGACGAGCTGGTTGTATGCCAGGACGAGGCCGACCACCAGGAGATCCATGCCGCGCCGATGGCGAGCGAGCCAGCGCTGCGGCCATGGCGCGGGAACACCCGCGGGCAGCCGGGTGGGGGCGGACCTCATGGCACCAACCTACTCGCTGTCCGTTGCGGGGACCTGAGGGCGGTGGCTCCGGGCACTTCTGGTCTGCGGCCGCGCCGCCCGGCGGCGTTTCACCGATCTTGAGCCGGAACTGGACCGATCTCGGTGCGGGATGCGGGCGGGGAGCGGGACGGGTGTGGCGAGGTGGACGGTGCGGGAACGACTGCGGCCCGCGGAGCCGGGTTGTCTCTCCCGGCCCGCGGGCCTTTGTCGTCGAGGGGCTCGACTCCGGGTTCCCAATCCCGGAGGAGCGCGCCTCCTTCGCCAGAGCGACCGGCTCCGGGCTCCCTAAGACCCGGCTCCGTCTCGGCAACGTTCCGGTCATCGGGTTCCCCAACCCTCACGGCCCGCTCCGTCCGGCGGCGATCACTATGTAACTCGACCCGCCTGGAAACTCACCCCTATGAACCCTGACAAGTTCCTGTGAGCACGAGACCCGATCTCCGCCTCTACTTTCTTCTTGACCCTCGCGCTGCGTGAGGGCCCAGGCTGGCGCTCGTGAGAGATGCTGTGCTCATGGAGCTCACGGACACCGCGCGACACCGGGCCGGGGATCCCGGCGAGCTGACGGTCGGGCAGGTCGCCGGGCTCGTCGGCGTCAGCGTGCGCACCCTGCATCACTGGGACGAGATCGGGCTAGTCGTCCCCTCGGCCCGCTCGTGGGCCGGCTACCGGCTCTACGGCACCGAGGACGTCGCCCGGATCCACCAGGTGCTCGTCTACCGGGAGACGGGGATGCCGCTGGCCGAGGTGGCCAGGGTCCTGGACGACCCGCACGCCGACGCCACCGCGCACCTGGCCCGCCAGCGCGAGCTGCTCCAGGCCCGCATCGCTCACCTGACCCGGATGCTCCGGGCGGTCGACACGATGATGGAGAGGAACAGCATGGGAGAGAACCTGACCCCGCAGCAGCAGGCCGAGATCCTCGGCGCCGAGTGGGACCCCGCCTGGCAGGAGGAGGCCGAGGAGCGCTGGGGCCGCACCGACGAGTGGGCGCAGTCGGCCGCCCGCAAGGCCGCCATGACCCGGCAGGACTGGGCGCGCGTCGCGAAGGAGACGGGCATTCTCGAGGCCGACCTGGCGGCCGCCATGCGCAAGGGCGTCGTCCCCGGCAGCGAGCGGGCCAACGCCTTGGCGGAGCGGCACCGCGCCGGCATCGACCAGTGGTTCGACACGACCTACTCCAAGCAGGTGCTCATCGCCCGCGGATACGTCGCCGACCCGCGCTTCACCGCCTACTACGACAAGATCGAGGACGGCCTGGCCGCCTGGCTCAAGGAGATCATCGACGCCAACGCCGCCGCCCACGGGGTGGACCCGGCCGCCGCTGTCTGGGAGTGAGACGGCGCCGGCGCTCTGCCGGCGTCGAGATAGACATTTTTGTACGAGGTAGACGGTGACACCGCCGATCTCGTACAAAAATGTCTATCTCGAGGGGGTGCGGTGGCGCGTCAGCGGGTGCGGGCGCGGCGCACTGCCTTGCGGACCTCGTCGAACCACAGCACCAGGGAGGCCATCACCACCGTCACGCCCCAGTGCAGCGGGTCCAGGCTCGACGTCGAGAAGGCCGCCTGCAGGAGGGGCACCTCCACCACGGCGATCTGCAGTACCACTCCCAGCGCGATCGCGCCCCACAGCCACCGATTGACCAGCAGGTGGCTGAAGGCGCTCACCGTCTCCGAGCGCGAGTTCAGCGTGTTGAACAGCTGGGCGAGCACGAGCGTGGTGAAGGCCGCGGTGCGGGCCCTCGTCAGATCGTCGGTGGACACGCCCGCGATATCGACCAGCCCGCCCGGCAGGAAGATGTCGAGGGTGCCGAGCGTGGCGGCGGCCATGACGGCCCCGATGAGGATCACCCCGCCCCACATGGCGGCGTCGACGACGTGGTCCTCGGGCCTGCGGGGACGGCGCCCCATGACGTCCTCGACGCTCGGGTCCACGCCCATGGCCAGTGCCGGGCCGGAGTCGGTGATGAGGTTGATCCACAGGATCTGCGTGGCCACGAGCGGCAGGACGACGCCGGAGGCCGACTGCCCGCCCAGGCCGATGACGCCGGCCAGCACCACCCCGCCGAAGACGGTGAGCACCTCGCCCATGTTCGACGACAGCAGGTAGCGCAGGAACTTCTTGATGTTGTCGAAGATCCGCCGCCCCTCGCGCACGGCGTCGACGATCGTGGCGAAGTTGTCGTCGGCCAGCACCATGGCGGCGGCCTCCTTGGTCACCTGGGTGCCGGTGACGCCCATGGCGACCCCGATGTCGGCCGCGCGCAGGGCCGGGGCGTCGTTGACGCCGTCGCCGGTCATGGAGACCGTGTGGCCCTGCGACTTCAGGGCGGCGACGATCCGCATCTTGTGCTCCGGCGCCACCCGGGCGTACACGTTCGTGGCGGCCACCGCCCTGGAGAGCTCGGCATCGTCCATCCGGCTCAGCTCGCCGCCGGTGAGCACGCGGGCGCCGCGCTCGGCGATGCCCAGGTCGGCGGCGATGCGCCCGGCCGTGGCGGGGTGGTCGCCGGTGATCATGAGGACCCGGATGCCCGCCCGGTGCGCCTCGGCGACGGCGGTGGCCGCCTCCGGTCGGGGCGGGTCGATAATGCCGACGACGCCGGCGAGCACGAGGTCCCTCTCCAGCTCGGAGAGGTCCGCGTCCCCGCCCGCGGAGACGGCGAGGGCGACCCGGTGCGCCTCGTCCTCCTGAAGCACCCGGTAGCCCACCCCGAGGGTGCGCAGCGCCCGGCCGGACATGTCCTGGATCTGATCGACGAAGGAGCTGCGTCGCTGGTCGGTGAGCGGGACCGCCCCGCCGAAGGCCTCGGGGGCGGCGGGGTGGTCCGCGGCCGCGCCACTGGCGCCCTCGGTGCCGACGGTCCCGTCGGCACCGCCCTCGCGGACCCGGGTGCAGCGCTCGAGGAGGACGTCCGGGGCGCCCTTGGACACGATGATCGTGGTGCCATGCTTGGCGTCGGTGTACAGGACGCTCATGAGCTTGCGCTCACTGGTGAAGGGCACCTCGCCGACCTGCTCGAAGCGGCCCTCTCGGCTCCCCTCCGTGCCGAGCTTGCGCTCCGCGACGAGGAAGGCCCCCTCGGTGGGGTCGCCGACGACGCTCCACACGCCGTCGTCCACGGCCAGCTCGGCGTCGGAGGCCATGGCCCCGCCGGACAGGACGACGGTGACCTCGTCGCGCAGGGCCCCGGCCAGCGGCTCGGAGTCGGGCAGGCCGTCGCGGTCGGCGTCGGGGGCGACGTCGCCCTCCGGGGCATAGCCGATGCCGGTGACCACCGTGGTGCCCGATGCGGTCGCGACCTCCTGGATGGTCATCTCCGAGCGGGTGAGGGTGCCGGTCTTGTCCGAGCAGATGACCGAGGCCGACCCGAGGGTCTCCACGCTCGTGAGCCTCTTGACCACGGCCTTGTGGAGGGCCATGCGCTGGACGCCGAGCGCCAGGACGACAGACAGGATCGCGGGCAGCCCCTCGGGCACGGCCGCCACGGCCAGCGAGACCCCCAGGAGGAGGGCGTCGATGACGGTCCCGGCGGTGCGCTCGGTCGCCAGGAGCAGCAGCGTCGCCACGACGACGACGGCGATGACGACGACGATCGCGCCCAGCGCCTTGGAGATGACGTGGATCTCCTTCTCCAGGGGCGTGTCCTCCTCGTCGACGGCCTGCAGCATGCGGGCGATCCCGCCCATCTCGGTGCCGGCGCCAGTCGCCGTCACGACGGCCCGCCCGGTGCCCTGGGCCACGGAGGTGCCGCGATAGACCATGCAGGTGCGGTCGGCCAGGTCGGCGTCGGGGGCGACGGCGTCGGCGGTCTTGGCCACGGCGTCGGCCTCGCCGGTCAGCGAGGACTCGACCACGCGCAGGGCGGCGGCGGACAGGAGCCGGGCGTCGGCCCCCACCTGGTCGCCCTCGCCCAGGACGAGGACGTCGCCGCGGACCAGGTCGGAGGCGGGCACCGTGAGACGGCGCCCGCCGCGCAGGACGGTGCTGGTGGCGCGCGTCATCTCAGACAGGGCGGCGACGGCGTCGGACGCCCTGCTCTCCTGGACGAAGCCGAGCACGGCGTTGAGGGTGATGACGGCCAGGATGACGAGCGCGTCCACGGGGACGCCGTGCGCGCCCTCCAGGACCCAGGCGATCGTGGAGACGACGATGGCGACGATGAGCAGGTGGACGAGCGGGTCCTGGAACTGCGTCAGGAAGCGGCGCCAGGCGGGGACCGGCGGCTCGCTCGGCAGCTCGTTGGGGCCGTCGGCGCTCAGGCGCCGGGCGGCCTCGGCCTCGCTCAGGCCCGTGTCGGGGCTGGTGCCGCAGGCGGCGACGACGGAGTCGGGGCTCTCGGCGAAGGGCGCGGGCGGCTGGGCGCTGGGCGTGTTCGTGGTTGCGGTCGGCGCGCTCATGGACAGACTGTAGCCGTCGCCCCACCCGCGTCGAGATAGACATTTTCGGATGAGGTAGACGGTGACCCCGCCTACCTCATCCGAAAATGTCTAT
>ERZ772977.1481-NODE-1481-length-11772-cov-16.917044_pt1 | contig 11772 bp, 8 predicted proteins | sample MGYA00511131_ERZ772977 | MGnify/ENA primary metagenome ERZ772977 (study PRJEB29015, sample SAMEA2737935) | human oral metagenome | biome: human oral; feature: human-associated habitat; material: dental | place: China | collected 2151 ...
GCAACGGCGTCATCAAGATGAACGTGGACACCGACACCCAGTACGCCTTCACGCGCCCGGTGGCGGACCACATGTTCAAGAACTACGACGGCGTGCTCAAGATCGACGGCGAGGTCGGCTCCAAGAAGGCCTACGACCCGCGCGCCTGGGGCAAGGCCGCCGAGAAGGGCATGGCCGCCCGCGTCGTCGAGGCCTGCGAGCGCCTCGGCTCCGTGGGCTCGGCCAAGCGCTGAGCCCGGCCGAGCGCCGAGTCAGGCCGAGGGGAGGCCGCCCGGCTCCGTGGGGAGCGGCCGGCCCTCCTGACGATGCACCCGGTCCCGGTGCCCGCCCGTGCGGCGGGCACCGGGACCGGGTGCTGTGCGGGCGCGATGGTCCCGAGTCCGCTCGGAAAGGACGGCGGGGGCCGGGCCGCACGCACTGCGCGGGCGGCCGTCTTGTCCCCTCGCCCGCGCGGCTCCTTCGTGCGTGACGAAGCGGACTCGCCGTCGCCGTGAAATAATTTCAGCAAATCTTGTAAAAGCGTGTAAAGTATCGAGGCGTCACCATCCCGCGCCGGACGGCGAGAGCCCGACGGCGGGTGGTGGTCGTCTGCGGTGCGGACGTTCCCGTGCCATTCCCCATGTCCAAAGGAGGACACCCTATGCGACCCATCTCTCGTCGCCTGATGCTCGGCGGCTCCGCCGTCCTCGCAGTCGCCGCCACGCTGGCCGCCTGCTCGAACGGCTCGTCGTCGGGATCCGAGAACGGCGTCTACCTGCTCAACTTCAAGCCGGAGGCGGAGGAGGCCCTCAAGACCATCGCCTCGGCCTACAAGGACAAGACCGGCGTCGAGGTCAAGATCGTCACCGCCGCCTCGGGCACCTACCAGCAGACGCTCCAGACCGAGGTCGCCAAGTCCAACCCGCCGACCATCTTCAACATCAACGGCCCGGTCGGTCTGGTCACGTGGAAGGACTACGCGCTCGACCTGTCCGGCACCGAGTTCGTCAAGGCCCTCACCGACACCTCGATGGCGCTGACCGACGAGAACGGCGTCGTCTACGGCTCCCCGCTGGGGATCGAGGGCTACGGGCTCATCTACAACGCCGCGATCCTCAACAAGTACTTCGCCCTGGAGGGCGCCAAGGCCACGTCCGTCGACGAGATCAAGGGCTTCGCCAAGCTCAAGGAGGTCGTCGAGGACATGCAGGCCAGGAAGGCCGACCTCGGCATCGAGGGCGCCTTCGCCTGCACCTCCCTGGCCTCCGGCGAGGACTGGCGGTGGCAGACCCACCTGGCCAACTACCCCGTCTTCTACGAGTTCAGGGACAAGGGCGTGACCGACGCCAAGGAGGTCGATCTGACCTACTCGGACAACTACAAGCAGATCTTCGACCTCTACCTCAACAACTCGACGGTCGCGCCCTCCGCGGCGGCCGCCAAGACCGTCACCGACTCCATGGCGGACTTCGCCCTGGGCAAGTGCGCCTTCGTGCAGAACGGCAACTGGGCCTGGTCCCAGATCTCCGAGGTGGAGGGCAACACGGTCGCCGAGGGAGACATCCACTTCATGCCGATCTACATCGGCGTCAACGGCGAGGAGAAGTCCGGCATCGCGCTGGGCACCGAGAACTACCTGGCCGTCAACTCCCAGGTGTCCGAGACGGCGCAGAAGGCGTCGATCGACTTCCTCACCTGGCTGCTCACCGGCGAGGGCGCCAAGATGCTCGTCGACAACTCCGTCGTCTCCGTGAGCCCCTACCCGGCCTTCTCCGAACTCACGCCCGCCGACCCGCTGGGCAAGGAGACCGCGCAGTTCCTCGCCAACAAGGAGCTCTACCCGATCAACTGGGTCTTCCAGACCTTCCCGAGCCAGGAGTTCAAGAACCAGCTCGGCTCCCACCTCGCCCAGTACGCCTCCGGCAAGGAGGACTGGAGCGCGGTCAAGGAGTACTTCGTCAGCACGTGGAAGTCCGAGAAGTCGGCCTGATCCCGAACGGGGCTCCGCCCTGCGCCCGGGCGGGGGCGTACGGCACCGATCGTGCCGGACGCTCCCCGTCCGGGCGGCAGCGCCCGGAGCCGAGCAGGGGAACCAATGGAAAAGTCGCTCAAGAAGTATTTCCCGATCTTCGCCGGCCCCACGCTGATCGCCTTCCTCATCGCGTTCATCGTGCCGTTCTTCGTGGGTCTCTACCTGTCCTTGAACAAGTTCACGACGCTCACCAACACGAAGTGGGTCGGCGCCGACAACTACATCAAGGCCTTCGCAAGCACCTCCGGCTTCGTGCACGCCCTCGGATTCACGACGATCGTCTCGGCGATCTCGATCGTCACCGTCAACCTGGGGGCCTTCTGCCTCGCCTACCTGCTGACCCGCAAGCTGCGCGGCACGAACATCTTCCGCTCGGTGTTCTTCATGCCCAACCTCATCGGCGGCATCGTCCTGGGCTACACCTGGCAGGTCATGCTCAACGCGTTCCTCCAGCGCTGGGACAAGACGATCACCTATGACTGGCACCTGGGCCTGGCCGGGCTCGTGATGCTCGTCAACTGGCAGCTCATGGGCTACATGATGATCATCTACATCGCGGGCCTGCAGAACGTGCCGCCCGAGCTCATCGAGGCCGCGCAGATCGACGGCGCGGGCAAGTGGCAGACGCTGCGCAGCGTCACGATCCCCATGGTTATGCCCTCGATCACGATCTGCCTGTTCCTCACCCTGGCCAACACCTTCAAGATGTACGACCAGAACCTGGCGCTGACCAACGGCGATCCGCTCAAGCAGACGCAGATGGCGGCCCTCAACATCGTGGACCTCATGTACAACCGTCCCGGCCGGCAGGGAGTCGCCCAGGCCGAGGCCGTCGTCTTCTTCATCATCGTGTCCGTCATCGCCGTGCTGCAGCTGCGCGCGACCCGTTCCAAGGAGGTCGACGCGTGAGCGCCACGACCGCAACGCAGACCACCGCGTCGTCGGGCCCGACGACGGCCCCGCGCCCGCGTCAGGGGCCGGGCGGGAACATCCTGGTGGCGATCCTCGCCGTCCTGTCCCTCATCTGGGTCATCCCGCTGGCCTTCATCCTCATCAACTCGTTCAAGGGCAGGTTCTACATCTCGGCCGCCCCCTTCGCCCTGCCGACCCGGGAGACCTTCGTCGGCTTCGACAACTACGCCACCGGCCTGGCACTGTCGGGCTTCGCCCGCGCCATCGGCTGGTCGCTGTTCGTCACCGTGGGGTCGGTGACCGTCATCGTCCTGTTCACGGCGATGACGGCCTACTTCATCACCCGCGTCAAGACGTGGTGGACGAGTCTGATCTACTACCTGTTCGCCTTCTCCATGATCGCGCCCTTCCAGCTGGTCATGTTCCCCACCGTCAAGATCGCCGACCTGCTGGGCCTGGCCACCCCGTGGGGCATGATCGTGCTCTACCTCGGCTTCGGCGGGGGCCTGTCGGTGTTCCTCTTCGCGGGCTTCGTCAGGTCCATCCCGCTGGAGATCGAGGAGGCCGCCTACATGGACGGCTGCTCGCCGCTGCAGAGCTACTTCCGGGTGGTCATGCCGCTGCTCAGGCCGACGGCGGTGACGGTGGCGATCCTCAACGCCATGTGGGTGTGGAACGACTTCCTCCTGCCCAACCTCGTCATCGGCCAGGACGAGCGCTACAGGACGATCCCCATCGTCATCCAGTCCCTCATCGGCTCCAACGGCAACCGCGACATGGGCGCCCAGATGGCCATGCTCGTGCTGGCCATCATCCCGATCGTCGCCTTCTACCTCTTCGGGCAGAAGCACATTATCGAGGGCGTCGCCGCCGGCGCCGTCAAGGGCTGAGCGGGCTCGCCCGCCGGGTCCTCTTCGCCGGGGCCCGGCGGGCCTCCCGCCGGACGGCTGCCGGATCGGCCGACCGGACCACCGGCCGATCCGGCAGCCGATCATCATCGGCCGACCGATAGCCGACAAGGAGCCGCACGTGCCCGGGTTACTCCGGCTGGACTCGCCCCTCTACCGGGCCTGGACCAGCGCCGCCGACATCGTCATCGTCAACGCCCTCACCCTCGCGGGCTGCCTGCCGGTGCTCACGGCCGGCGCCGCCCTGACCGCCTGCGCCCGCGTGACCATGGATATGGCGCGCAACGAGGACTGCTACATCGTCCGCACCTGGTGGCGCGTCTTCCGCGGCGAGCTGCGCCAGTCGTTCGCGTGGTGGCCGCCGGTGCTCGGGGCGATCGCGCTCGCCGCGTGGGAGAGCCGCGCATTCGTCGGTCTGTCCCGGGACGACGGCGCGGTGGGCGCCGCCGGGCTCGGCGCGGCCTCCGGCCTGCTGCTGGCGGGCGGAGTCATCCTCGTCGGCGCGCTCGTCTGGCTCGTCCCGCTGGTGGCGCGCTTCGAGAACACGGTCCCCGGGCACGCGCTCAACGCGGTCCGCCTCGCCGTCGGCTGCCTGGGGCGCACCGTCGCGTGCCTGGCCGTGGTGGCGGCGCCCGCGGCCCTGGCCTGGTGGGCGCCGCAGGCCCGGGCGGCGACGGCGTGGTTCATGGCGCTGCTGGGACCGGCCTTCCAGGGCTACCTCATGGCGCTCATCCAGCGCGGCGTCATCGACCGGCTGCGGGAGGCCTCCCCGGGAACGGCTACATCACCGGCAGCGCCTCCGCCAGCCTGCGGAAGTACGGGTAGCGGGACCACGCGTCCCGGTCCCCGATGACGTACAGGCGCCGCCGCGCCCGGCTCGCCGCCACATTGACCAGGTTGAGCGAGGAGGCCGCCCGCGCCGTCGCCTCCTCCAGGCGCGGATCCCCGCCGAGCACCAGCAGGACCACATCGGCCTGGTCGTCCTGCACCGCGCGCACGTCCCCCGCCCGCATGCCGTGGTACCTCGTGCGATGGCTCATGAGCTCCAGGTGCTGGGCGACCTGCCGGAAGGGGGAGACGGCGATGATCTGCCCGGGCGCGACGCCGCGCCTGGTCAGGTACGCCAGCGCCTTGTCCAGGCGGGCGATCTGGTTGCTCTGAAGGTGCGTGCCCGCCTCGGTGGCCTTCTCGTCCGCCCAGGCGCTGGGGCGGATCCGCGGCCGGCCGGAGGCGTCGGGGCCGAACGGGTCCTCGGCGCCGGACGGGTCGCGCGAGATCTCGGCGACCATGAGGCCGTTGTAGGCCAGGTCGTTGCACAGGGAGAACATGGGGTCGTCGCAGCGCCGGTGCACGCGCAGCGGGGCGCCCACCCACATCCGGCCGTCGTCGTGGGCCAGCGCCGTGCCCACGTCGGAGGCCCGGTCGACCAGCGTCTGCACCGAGGCCGCGGGCGCGAGCCAGCCCCGGTCCACCCCGTAGGCCTCGGCGAGGGCCTCCCTGGCCCTGTCCGGGAGCGTCACCACCGGCTGGAGCTGGAGAGGGTCCCCGACGGCGATGACCCGCCTGGCGTGCCACATGGCGCCCACCGCGCACTGGGGCGCGGCCTGCCCGGCCTCGTCGACGACCAGCCAGCCGATGCCCTCCCGGCCGACGCCGCGGAGCATGCGCGAGGCCGAGGCGAGGGTGGTGGACACGAGCGGGACGAGCAGGAAGAACAGCTGCCAGGCCGCCCTGACCGCCTCGGGATCCAGGTCCTCCGGGGCGTTGCCGCCGACCACCTCCAGGGCCGCGTTGAGGGCCGTGAGCATAATGCCGGTGTTGTTGGCGATGAAGTCGTGGTGCAGGTCCATGGCGGCGAGGAACAGCTCGGAGCGGGCCTCCTCCAGCTCCGGATCCAGCCAGGGCGCCCGCGTCTCGCGCCGCTCCGGGGCCAGGCGCGCGGGGTGGGCCTCGCCGAGCCGCTCGGCCTCGGCGTCGCGGGCGGCCGTGAGCCTGTCGATCTCGGCCTCGGTGCGGGCGAGCATCTGCTCGACGTCGGCCAGGTCCGACTTCCGGCGCGCCAGGGTGGTGCGCAGTCTCTCCGTGGTCACCGAGGCCTGGCGGAACTCGGCCTCGGCGGCCCGCAGGTTGCGCGACAGGGGCAGGTGGTCGAGGCGCCACTTGCGCGAGACGCGCCCCCGGGAGCGGATCACCGCGAAGATGCCCGGTTTGGCGGCGATGTGCTCGGCCTCGGCCAGGGCGGCCCGGTTGCGCCGGACCTCGGCCTCGGCCTGGACGGCCAGCTGCTCGTCCACGGCCCGGCTCGCCCGCTCGACCTTCTCGCGGGCCTCGGGGACCGCGCGCTCGGAGGCCGGCTTGGCCCGTTCGAGGGCCGCCAGGCGGATGAGCTGGGCCTGCGCCTCCCGGCGCTGATCGATGAGCGCCTCGACGCGGCGCACGGCGTCGAGGAAGCGGCCGCGCGCCTCGTGCCAGGGGCGGTAGGGGGCCGCTCCGCTGCGCCACGCCTTGAGCTGGGCGAACATCCTCACCGAGGGGTCGTCGTCGGCGGCGTCGTCGTCCCCGTCGCCGAACCACAGGGAGGCGCGGAAGGCCGAGCGGCGCGACAGGCGCCCCAGGCGCGCCGACACCAGGCCCCAGGCGTCCACGGGCGACTCGGCCCCGGCCTCCTGCGTCTCGGTCAGGACCGTCGAGGCCAGGCGGGCGAAGTAGTCGGCCTGCTCCCGCCACGTCGGGGCGAGCGCCGTGCGCTCGGGCAGCCCGGCGGCGATGCCCTCCCCACTGGCCGTCGCGCCGTCGTCCGCCGCGGCCACCACCATCTCGAAGCCGGTCAGCTCGGGGCGCAGGCGGGGCAGCTCGCGCGAGAAGGAGTCCGTGCGCCACTGCAGGGGCTCGCCGACGAAGGCGTCCCGCGCCCGCTCCAGCTCGGCCAGCCGCCTCGCCCGGGCCACGACATTGCCCGCCAGCACGTCGCGCAGGAGCTCCTTCTTCCCGGTGCCCGGGGGGTGGAGGACGCCCATGAGGCCGCCGTCGGGGGCCAGGTCGGCCAGCGCGTGGTTGACGGCGAACTGCCGGCTGAGCGTGGCGGGGCGCTCCGCCTCGGCTGGCCAGCGCCCCAGCGGCAGGCGCTCGACCCGCACGCCCTCCTCGACGGCCGAGCGCCTGCGCGCCACGTCGATGCGGATGTCGGGGTCCAGCTCGTCGTCGGGCATGAGGTAGCGGCCGAGCGCCTCGCCCATGTCCCCGGCGCGCGCCCGCCCGCGGATCCGGTGCAGGTCGTCGAGGAAGAAGCTGTTGAGGAACTCCGTGCCCACGGGGCCGGAGGCCCGCCGGGCGGAGACGGCCACGGAGCGGATGCACACCTGGGGCGTGCACAGGGCGGGCCGCCCCCTGACCCCCGCGGCCTTGTGCGCCGCGGTCAGGAGCCTGCGGAGGGTCTCGCCGTCGAGCCTGGCCGTCCCGCCGCCCGGGTCGTCCGGGCCGTCCGGGCCGCCCTCCCCGGCGGCGATCCCGGTGATGGCCTCGGCCTGCTCCTGGAAGGCCGCGTTGGCCTCCTCGAAGTCGTCGAAGGCGGGCTCGTTCGCGTCCCGGCGCTCCTGCAGCCGCCACACCGTCCACAGCGCCGAGGACAGGGTGGCGGATCCGGGGATCGGGCGCCCGTCGGGGCCGACGACGATGCCGGCGCAGGCGCCGCGCCCCAGCGGGCGCTCGTCGGGGGACTGGGCGTCCTCGCCGAAGGTGCGGCGCAGGATCTCGTGGGTGTCGTCGATCGCGTAGACGCCCAGGTATACGATGTGGCGCCACGTCAGCCGTGCGCCGTCGCGCCACACGGCGTGGACGGTGTCCCAGGGCAGGGGCTTGTCCGATGTCCAGTCGACCACCTGGCTGGTCTCCGTGCGCCCCTTGCGGGGGACCTGCTGCGTGCTCAGGAGCTCCAGAAGGCGCCAGAGCTCGAGCACCCTGAGTCGCCGGTCCTCGGTCTGTGCAACGCCCATGGACGCAATCCTCCCCCCACGCGGCGCACCCGGTGCGGCTTTCGATGGGTTGTGCTCCCCGCGCCGGGCCGCGATCCGACCCGACGGGCTTAAGGTGAATGCTACCCAGTGCGATCGGGGACCCGGTGCGTTCAGAGGCCCTCTGGGCGGCTCCGGGGACGACGGCGCGGAACAGACGGCGGACAGGCGCAGGACGGAGGCGGGGCGTGGGACGGCATCGGGCGCAGGATCGGCCGCCGGGCGGCGTGGACCGCCCCGGGATCGCGTGGTGGGATGATCGGGAGGACCCCGCCGCGAGCCTGAGCGCCGCCCTGAGGGGCTGGACGACCCCGGTGGAGGGCGGGCCCCGCGGGCCCCGGCTGGTGCTGCACCGCTCCGTCGTCTCCAGGGTCGCGGCCCTGGTGGTCCTCGTCCCCGTCGCCGTCCTGCTGAGCCTGACGGGCCTCGGGGTGCTCGTCGACCCCTCCGACCGCGAAGCCAGGGTCCTCTTCGCCCTGTTCGCCGTCCCCGGGACCCCGGTTGTGCTGTGGGTGATCAACATGTTCCGGCGCCGCACGGTGCTCAGCGAGCGCGGCATCGAGATGCGCCGCCTGGTGCGCACCGCCAGGAGGCCGTGGCCGGCCGCGCGCTCGGGCCTGGCCGTCTCGGCGCGCATCATCAGCGGCCAGCACGGCAACGAGGTCGAGCGCTACCGCCTGGCCCTGGTCGACGGCATGCCCGGCGACCTCATCAGGCTGCCGGGATGCGTCTTCGACGGGACTTTCCTGTGGCACAGCGAGAGGGCGAGGGACAAGGCGAATATGGCCCTGCGGGCCGTGTGGTCCTTCGCGGCGCGGCGCGGATGGATCGTCTCCGACCCGGCGGCCTACTCGGAGGATCCGCGGCTGGTGGAGGCGCGGGCCCGCGCGGCCGGGGCCGGGGGAGCGGGCGCGGCGGGCCGGCCGACCGGGATGATGGGGAGGCTCGGCATGAGCCAGCCCGACGGCGCGGCCGGGGCGGGACGGCCGCTGGTCTACCGCGCGCCCGCCTGGGGCCGGATGTGGGAGTACCTGTGCGACGCCGGGCTGTTCCTCCTGTGCCTCGGCGCGTCCTTCGCACTCTTCGCGACGCTCGTCCTGCTCGACCCCGGTCACACGGACAAGGACTTCTTCTACTCGGTGCTCCTCCTGGTGCTGGCCTTGGCGGCGCTGGGGTACTGCGCCGTCAAGCTGGCCCCGTTCGTGCGCAGGACGGTCGTGGACCGCGAGGGGATCCACGTGGGCCGGGCGACCCACCCCTGGCCGGGCTCGCGCTCCGGCCTGTACGTGGCCGGCGACCGGGCCGTCCTGGTCCACCCCGACGGGTACGCGATCCCGCTGCCGGGCACCGGCGGCGCGCGGGGCGGCTTCGTGCGCCGCGAGATGAGGGCCACCGCGCAGTGCGAGGAGATCTGGCTCTGGGGCGTGGCCAATGGCGTCGCCCGCGACGGCGGGGCCTACGTCCCCCTGCGGTGGGTGGACGGCCAGCGCGAGCGCGAGATCCATGAGCGGCGCGCCGGCACGGGCCCGGATGCCGGAAGTCCGCCGTCCGACTGAGCCCGGGCGCCCAGGGGCCCGACCGCCGGCTGCGCCCCTCAGCGCCGCCGCATGTAGGAGTCCACCACGCGGGCGGCCAGGTCCGTCCCCTCCAGGTCCCCGAGGAGATCGGCGTGCGGGAAGGCGATGGTCTCGACGGCGCCGTCGGCCCGATAGCGGGTCAGGCTCGGATCCTCGCGGTCGAAGGCCGGACGGCCGGGGACCGCCCCGTCGCGGATGAAGGCGAGCCAGTCGCGCTGGACGGCGGCGGCGACGGCCCGGTCCTCCCCGGTGACGGGGATGCGCATCCGGTCGAGGTTGCCGAAGAAGAAGGCGATCTCGGCCCCGTGGTAGGAGCCGGGCCGCCCGCCGTAGACCCTGGGCACGCCCTCGAAGCGGTAGCCGTGGACCGTGGTGAAGCGCGAGAAGCCCTTCATGAGGTCCAGTGCGGCGCCGTGGAAGACGACGAGCTCCATCATGCGGGTCTGCAGGTCCACCAGGCCGTCGGCCTCGTGGCGCAGCGCGACGGCGATGCGGCGGCCGTGCTCGCCGTAGACCTCCCGGACCCTGCGGCCCAGGTCCCGTCCCCGCGTCGCCAGGCCCATGCGCCGGTACCACAGGGGCATCTCGATCATGGAGAACTCGTCCGCCGTCGTCCCGACGAGCACGGGCACGCGCGGGAAGCCGCCGTCGCGCAGCACGGCGCGCGGGTCGACGCGGAAGAAGGGCCGATCCATGACGGTGACCAGCCGCGCGCGGGGCATGCGCAGCCGCACCAGGCGCTCGGCGGGCAGCGCCCCCAGCTCCTCGCGGGTCAGGCGGTTGTCGGCGAGGAGGGCGGTGAAGGCCCGGCGCTCGGCGTCGGGGTCCAGGGGCACGGGGACGGCCCGCTGCCCGCTGGCGAGGATGAGCCGGTGGAACAGGCCGGCGTTGTCCGGGTTGAGGGCCTGGTAGAGGGCGTACTGGGCGCCGCCGCAGTGACCCATGAGGGTGATGTTCCCGGCGTCGCCGCCGAGCGCCCCGATGTGCTCGCGCACCCACCGCAGGGCGGCCTGCTGGTCGAGCAGGGCCCGGTCGCAGCTGACCGTCCCGCCGTCGACGACGTGCAGGTGCCCGAACGCCCCGATGCGGTAGGTGACGGTGACGACGACGACGCCCCGCCCGGCCAGGTGCGCGCCGTTGTAGACCGGCAGCGTCCCCGAGCCGCAGTCCCCGCCGTGGATGAAGACGAGGACGGGCCTGGGGGCGCCGTCCATCGGGGTCCAGACGTTGACGCGCAGGGAGTCCTCGCCGGCGACGTCGCCGCGCGGCTGCCACTCCGGCCGCAGCTGGAAGTGCCGCAGGGCGAGATTGACCGCTCGGGGCGCGAGGCGCTGGGGGAAGCAGGTGCCGTAGCCGGTGTTGACGGGCGCGCCGGCGGGCGCGCCGCCGTCGGGAGCCCCGACGGGGACGGGAGGGCGGAAGCGCTCCGCCCGGGCGTAGGGGATGCCGAGGATCTGCAGGACGTTTGCGCCGTCGGTCGCGCGTGCGACCCTCTGGGCGATGAGGCGTCCCAGTGCGGTGTCGATGATCATGAGCGCTCCCCTGTCTCCGGGGCGCGCTCCGGGGCGGTCGTCGGGCCGAGGAGCCCGGCCCAGCCCGCCAGGCGGAAGCGGGCGATCCTCTCCATGTACCGCTGGGCCTCGGAGCGGGTGAGGCGGTGCTCCAGGGCGGCGCGCAGGGCCTCGACGCCGCCGGCGGCCAGCGTGCGCACGAGGAGGCGGTCGGCCGGGGAGTCGGTGATCCCGGGCAGACGGCGGTAGGCCTCCGCCTCGATCCGCGCCAGCCGTTCGGGCAGGTGCTCGTAGTCGGTGCCCCGGGCCCGGCACAGGAGGACCTCGAAGATCTCGGGGCGCGCGTAGACGAGGGCGAGGACGCGGCCGGTGCGGGCGGCGCAGTGGGCGGTGCGGGTCGCGCCCGTTCGCCGTCCGGGATCCGCGGGAGCCGCCGTTGCGGCGACTGCCCCGGTCGTCCGGGGCGCGGGGGCGCCGTCGTCCCGCCCGGCCGTCCACGCGTCCACGAGCTCGGCGGCGCTCTCGCCCACGAGCGCGTCGAACAGGCCCTCCTTGCTGCCGAAGTGGTTGTAGACGGCGCCGGTGGTGACCCGCGCGGCCGCGGCGATGCGGCGCAGGCCCGCCCGCTCGTACCCGTGCTCGCGGAACTCGGCCAGGGCCGCGTCCAGGATGCGCGCCCTGGTCCGGTCGGAGTTGTAGTTCATGGGGCTCCGTCCCTCACTGTGTTGGTAACAGTGTTATCAAAACGGGGCGGCGGCGTCAACGGCTCCGGCCCCTCGGGCGGTCGCGGTTCGTCCGGGGCGCCCCGCGAGCAGCCGGGCCCGGCGGGTCCCGGCGGCGGAC
>ERZ772977.1485-NODE-1485-length-11755-cov-5.398889_pt1 | contig 11755 bp, 6 predicted proteins | sample MGYA00511131_ERZ772977 | MGnify/ENA primary metagenome ERZ772977 (study PRJEB29015, sample SAMEA2737935) | human oral metagenome | biome: human oral; feature: human-associated habitat; material: dental | place: China | collected 2151 ...
GATCTTCTCGTCGGCATTCTCGCGCTTGGTGTCCAGGAAGCGCAGGATGTCCGGATGGTGGGCATTCAGGTACACCGCACCGGCGCCCTGCCGTGCGCCCAGCTGGTTGGCATACGAGAACGAATCTTCCAGCAGCTTCATCACCGGAACCACACCGGACGACTGGTTCTCGATGCCCTTGATGGGCGCGCCCAGCTCGCGCAGGTTGGTGAGCATCAGCGCCACGCCGCCACCCCGCTTGGAAAGCTGCAGCGCCGAATTGATGGCACGCCCGATGCTCTCCATGTTGTCTTCCACACGCAGCAGGAAGCATGAGATCAGTTCACCCCGGCTCTTCTTGCCAGCATTGAGGAACGTGGGCGTGGCCGGCTGGAATCGACCGCTGATGATCTCGTCCATGAAACGCAGCGCCAGCTGCTCGTCGCCGCGCGCCAGCGTCAGCGCCACCATCACCACACGATCCTCGAAGCGCTCCAGGTAACGCTGGCCGTTGCGCGTCTTCAGCGTGTAGGAGGTGTAGTACTTGAAGGCACCCAGGAAGGTGGGGAAGCGGAACTTCCGGCTGTAGGCCTCATCCCAGATGTGACGCTGGAAATTGCGCGAATACTGGTCAAGCACTTCGGCGTCGTAATAGCCTTCGTCCACCAGGTAGCGCAGCTTCTCGTCCAGGTTGTGGAAGAACACCGTGTTCTGGTTGACGTGCTGCAGGAAGTACTGGCGCGCCGCACGACGATCGGCCTCGAACTGGATGTTCCCGTCCGCGTCGTACAGATTCAGCATCGCGTTCAGCGCGTGATAGTCCAGTCCCGGTTTGTCGTCATCCGACACGCTTGTATCGGAGGCTTCGTAGCTACTTGCAGCCGTCATGTTCACTCCCTGCATCATCATGGGGACTCAGGGCCTCTTCACCCTCATCCACCCTTTCCTTCATTTCCAATCGGTTCCATGCCCGTCCGCGTCCGTCGTGGCATCCGCATGGCACCTTCGCCCATGCGGTTGCGCCCATGACGGGCCAACTTTCAGACAGGCTCGACCTCATCCAGACTGGCCCAGAATCGCTCCAGGCCTTCGCGCACTCGTGCCACATCCAGCTCGGTGCCGGCCAGCTCGAAGCGGTACAGCACCGGCACGCCACACTTGTCGCCAATCACCCGACCGGCGTGCGCAAACGTCGTGCCGAAATTGCGGTTGCCGCTGGCAATCACCCCCCGCAGCAGACGGCGATGATCCGGGTCGTTCAGGAAGCGGATCACCTGCCGGGCCACGGCGCCGTGCCCCTCGCCATCGGCGTAGGTAGGCGAGATCAGCACGAACGGCGCGTCCGGCTCGGGCATTGGGGCGGACTCATCCACCGGAATGCGCATGGCCGGCAGGCCCAGCTTGTGCATGAAGCGCTCGGTGTTGCCCGAGGCCGAGGAGTAATAGACCAGCCCCGCCATGGCGGATATCAGGCCAGGCGGCCGATCATGTCAGGACGAAAACCGGTCCAGTGGGCTTCGCCGGCCACGACCACGGGAGCCTGGCGGTAGCCCATGGCCAGCACCTGGGCCATGGCGACGGCGTCCTGGGTCAGGTCGACCAGCTGGTAGGCAATGCCACGGGCATCCAGCGCGCGGGTGGTGGCGGTGCACTGAACGCAGGCGGGTTTGGAGTAGACGGTGACGGTCATGGGCCGGATTTCCTTCAGACGGGGAGCGAAGGGCCGGCAGCAGTCCGGGCGGACGCGCGCAGACAGGCGCCATCCACCATGACCCGCTCCTGCCCACCGCAGGGTTGTCATCCATGCCGAAAGGCACTGCCGCCATGAAGATGGGCGGCCTTTCGGCGGCTATCGGGGCAGGTCTCCTGGCTTGCGGGTCCTTGCGTGGCTGGAACCTTCCCAGACCCCATGGGTCCAGTGGTTCAGGAAGAGTCCGTGCGGACCCCTTCCAGCCTTGCTCACCGCCTACAGTTGCGGGGGCAGCGCCGGCATTGCACCCTGTGCGAAAGGCCTTGAGGCGACCTTCCCGGATGCGCACCGGCTTCCCTTTTCATCCCGGGGATGATCTCCCGGGAACCTCGATGAAGCGCATTGTACCCAAGATATGGGGTTCGTCCACCCCGCAGACACAATATGTAGCGCCTTCATATACCCTGGGACACCATAGAAAGTGTTGTGCGAACGCCAAACGGCATGACCGACAGCTCGGCACACCTTGCAGGAACATGCGCCAAGTGCCCGCGGGCAAAGGATTTTCCAAAAAACATCCACGTTGCGTGGATGCTGCACGACCGTCCATCGGAAAGGTGCTGGGCAGGTCGGTGAAAGGAGGGCTCAGTACCCTGTCGGCCACATCGGAAGGACGTGGCCGGACGGGAAAGGCTGTCCGACGATCTCGGCATCGCCGTGATCCGGCATGAGGGAAGAGGCGCCGGAGGGTGCACGCCATGAGGTGCCGACGCAGGGTCGTCGGGGCACCTCATGGCGCCGTGCGGGGCAGGATCACTGCTCGGCAAAGGCCCGCTCGATGACGTAGTCACCCGGGGTGGAGGTGTTGCCCTCGACGAAGCCGCGCTTCTCGAACATGTCCTTCAGATCGCGCAGCATCTCGGGGCTGCCGCAGATCATGATGCGGTCTTCCTCGCGGTTGAAGGGCGGCAGGCCCAGGTCAGCGTTGAGCTTGCCGTTCTCGATGAGGGTGGTGATGCGGCCCTGGTTGCGGAAGGGCTCGCGGGTCACGGTGGGGTAGTACAAGAGCTTGCCCTTGATCAGCTCGCCCAGGTATTCGTGCTCCGGCAGCTCCTTGGTGAACAGGTCGTAGTAGGCCAGCTCGTTCACCTGACGCACGCCGTGCACCAGGATCACCTGGTCGTAGCGCTCGTAGGTATCGGGGTCGCGCGTGATGCTGAGGAAGGGGGCCAGGCCGGTGCCGGTGGCCAGCAGCCACAGACGCTTGCCAGGCAGCAGGTAGTCGGTCACCAGCGTACCGGTGGGCTTGCGGCCGACGATGACCTTGTCACCGGGCTTGATGTGCTGCAGCTTCGATGTCAGCGGACCATCGGGCACCTTGATGCTGAGGAACTCCAGCTGCTCCTCGTAGTTGGCGCTTGCGATGCTGTAGGCACGCAGCAGCGGCCGCTCGCCCTCTTTCGGCGGCAGGCCGATCATCGTGAAATGGCCGTTCTTGAAGCGCAGCGCCTCGTCACGCGTGGTGGTGAAACTGAACAGACGATCAGTCCAGTGATGGACGGTCAGAACCTCTTCTTCGCTGAATGCTTTCGATTTCATGTATGACCCGGGCAGCACCCGGCAACAGATGACGGGCAACGCAGAGGCGCGCCAGCCCGCAGGAGTGGAAGGCCGACATTATGAACCGATGCCGGCCGTTTGCCAGCACGGAGGCACAGGAATGCCATGGAATTAAGTGATTGCGCACTTACAAGGCCAGGCATCCGCTTTCGGGAAACGCTTCCTGGGAATGCTCCACGCCTGATGCAGGCTCATCGAGCATGGTACATGGCCCCGCGAGGGCCTGCCCCGAAGGGGGCGCATCACTCAGCAGAGGATCAGAGGGCGGACCGGACACTGTCGTCCGGCCCGCCCCGGGCCTCAGTCGAAGCTGCGCGAGCGCAGCACGTCCAGCGAGTTGTCGCTGCCGGTCTGGGCGCGCAGCACGTAGCCCTTGCCCAGGGTGTACTGGATGCGCAGCAGGTTCCAGACGCCGCGCACGCCCTTCTCGTAACTGACAAAGAGGCGGTCGTTGATGCGCTTGCCCAGCGACACCACGCCGGTTTCGGTCGCATCGGCGTTGCTGCTGCTGCTCGAGCCCACCAGGCCCTTGGGCGTCATGCTCTCCTGGATGCCTGAATCCACACCCGTGTTGGAGGCATAGCCGTAGTTCAGCACGTCCAGACCCAGCCGCTCGGCAATGGAGGGCGAGCGCACGCCATTGTCGTTGCCCAGCAGCATGGTGCCTGCCTGCTGCAGGGCCAGGACCTGGGCAGCCCCTCCGGCCTCGTCCGGCGGCACGCCCAGCACCAGCCAGGACAGCTTGTTGGTCTCCGACATGGAGGGCTTGGAGATGAGCGAGATCCGGGGGTTGCTTGCCTGCCCGGTGATGGAAATGCCCACTTCCACCGGCAGGTAGGGCCGCTTGGCCTCGATATCCAGCGACGGATTGTCCACCGGACCGGTGAAGCGGATCAGGCCCTTGGTGAACTTGAGGTTCTGGCCATAGGCCTGGTAGCTGCCGTCCACGATGTTGACCACGCCGGTCAGCTGCGGATCGGTCGGCAGGAAGCCGCCGACCTGCAGCTTGCCGCCCAGTCGGGCCTCGGCCCCCATGCCGTTGATCTTCAGCTTGTCGCCCAGCTCCACTTCCAGATCGCTGGCGATGCGCAGGCTGGCCTCCGCGTCCTTTTCCTCGGGCAGGTCCTGCGGGATCTGCTCGCCCGAAACCCGCACGTCGCCAGGCAGGGTGGGGGCCGAAGCCCCCGCCAGCTCGATCAGTCCCTCGTCGACTTTCATGTCACCGACCAGGATCAGGCCTGCCGGGCCGCTGGTCAGACGGGTCACACCCGAGAGGGTCACCCGCTGACCCGGCCCGATCGGAACCAGGAAATGATCCGCGCGCACATCGAAGACGCCGTCCATCGGCAGCAGCGAGGGCTTGGGGCTGCCGGCCTTGGGCGGCTTCGTGAGTGCGGCAGCCCAGGCGGCATCCTGGGTGGCCAGAGCGGCCTTCATGTTGCCGCGATCCACCAGGCGGGCCGCGCCCTTCAGCTGCAGGCTGCCCTGGCCGGCATGGAACTTGAGATGCTTGATCTGCAGGCCATGACCGCTCAGGTGCGCATCCAGCTCGCCCCCGGAAAGGCGCATGCCGGCCGAGCGCTGCAGCACGGACAGGTCCTTGCCCGTGACGCCCAGGTCCACCAGCGGCGCATCCAGCGTGCCGGCCACCGTGCCATCGACCTTCAGCGAACCGTCGACGGCCATGTCGGGGCCGGTGAACAGGTTGACCAGCTCCAGCGACACGATGTCCAGATTCACCTTGCCGTTGAGCTTGCGCTCATCAAAGCGCAAGGCCAGACCGTTGTTGTCGCGCAGCCCCAGGCGCTTCCTGCGCCCGGCAGGCACCTGCTCGCGGATGCCGGCCTGCACGTCACCGTACAGGGCCTGTGCCCCCTGGCCACGCAACTGCCATTGACCGGCAATGCGCACGTCCTTCAGCGCGTCCAGGTTCTTCTGCTCATCCACACCCAGCAGCTGATGCAGCCGCAGCGGGGCCAGATCGTCCAGACTGCCGCGCGTCTCGTACTTGAGCGGACCGCTCCAGTCCAGCAGCAGGCGCTTCAGGTCAATGTGTCCGTCCAGCGCTGCCAGCCGGAAATCCGACAGCGTCAGGCGACTGCCGTCCACGGCCAGCGGTGCCGGGTCGACCAGGCGCACGGCGGTGCGGCCACTCAGGTCCAGGGTTTCCACACTGGCCCGATAGCTGGGACCGGTGCGCGGCAGCGACAGCGCGCCCTGCAGGCGCAGCTGCAGCCGGTCCTTGCCCTGCCGGGCGGCAGCAGCCAGCTGATGCTGGCTCGGCGTGCCGTGCAGGCTCAGGTTCAGCGCATCCAGAACGTCGGTGCCCGAGCCCAGCTGGCGGGCAGACAGCGTCAGCTCCACGGGCGTGTCCTGCCGCGACTTCGCCTGCAGGGCCAGCGGCGCCGTCAGATCCAGCTTCAGGTCCTTCAGGCTCAGGCGGTTCGGCTTGCCCGCCTCATCCAGGGTCGTCCAGTCCACACCGCTGGCACGCGCCGAGGCCTTGGCGCTCAGATCCTGAAAGCGTCCGCTCAGGTAGCCATCCAGATTCATGCTGCCTGCAGCGCGGCGATCCAGTGCCGACAGGTTGCCAAGCTTCACGCCGACATCGAGCCGATCCTGGGGCGCTCCCAGTGCCCCCTTGGCCTGGATGCGGTTGGCCGTGCCATGAGCCAGCTTCAGATCGATGTCCTTCAGCGACAGCGGCTGCCATTGGGCATCCAGCTCGGCCTTGCCGTGCAGGCTGCCGGTCAGCGGCTGGCCGGCCACGCGGCTTTCCACCAGATCCAGCCCCACCGTGGCCTTCTGGCCGGGAGACATCAGACGCCCTTCGACGGACCAGTCCGCGCCCAGCATCCCCTCACGCCAGGCCGGGTCAACGGGCAGCGTGGCCGGCAACCATTGCGCCAGGTCCAGCCGGCGGGCCGTTCCGCGCAGGTTCAGATCCCACGGGGCACTGACGGCCGCTTGGCCGCTGGCCGTCAGCAGCGTCTCGCCCAGTGCAACCCGCCCTTCGTTCAGTTTCAGCCAGCGCGGGTCCAGCGTGCCGGCCAGCTTCACCTGCGCATCGGCCGCCAGCTTCTTCAGGTCAGCCGGCAACAGTGTGCGCATCTGTTCCGCGCGTTGCGACAGATCCACCAGGAACTGCTGACCATCCACCTTCACCTGTCCGCCCAGGGCGGTCCGGGGCAGCCCCTGCCAGAGCGGGGCCAGATCCAGTCCGGTCAGCTTCAGGTCACTCTTCAGGCGGGGCAGCGTGGTCCCCGGAATGGCCATCGACTGAGCCAGCCAGCTTTCCAGCCGCCCCTCGATGCGGGCTTCGCCCTTGGCGGCGATGGTCACGGGCTGGGCAGCCTGCGGTTTTTGAGCGGCCTGGCCCTTGCCGGCGCCATTACCCGGTTTCGCGTTGGCCGGCGCTTCTGCCACGCCCCCGGCGTCAGCCTGCTGCACGCTCACCGGCAGGCCGATGGCCAGGTCGTTGAGGGCGACATAGAGGTGCTCCCACTGCGCCGTGGGCGGAATGCGGAAGACGATACCGCTCTGCAGCGAGCGCAGCGGAATGCGGTTGGCCTCCAACGTGCCCGCCCGGCGGTTGGCCAGCCGGATGAGTCCCTGCCACGTTTCCTTTTTGCCGGGCGCCTGATCGATGTCGAGGTCCAGGTCCATGCCGGTCTCGGGCAGCTTGCCCAAGGCGGTGAAGCGCATCAGGTTGGTGTCGGCCAGGCGGACGTGCAGACGCTCCACCGGCATCCGGCCCAGCGGTTTCACCACGGCCTGGATGTCGGCCATGCCATCGGCCAGCTGCCCCTTGAGGGTGGCCGGCAGTCTGGCCAGGTCGCCATCGACGGTCAGGGTGGCGTCATACGGCCACTGCTGGGCATGGCCATTGGCCTGGATCACGCCCTTCAGACGGTGCGGCGGCGCCCCCTCCATCTGGGCCGTGGCCGAACGCACCTGGCCCCAGGGGCTGGTGAGCGCCAGCGTCTTGATCCGGTACTGCCCCACGGCGTATTCGGCTGCTCCGTCGATGTCGGTCAGCACCACGAAGGGCTCGGCATCCTTGCCATTGACGGCAGGCGGCTGGATCTCCAGTCGCCCGACGGCCAGCTTGCGGATCTCCAGCGGAAACGGCAGGCCAAAATCGCCGGGCATGTCGACGTCGGTGCGCGGCTTGTCCGGGTCACCGGGCGGCACCTGGATGACCAGTGTCCCGGCCTCCAGCTGATGCACCAGTCCCTTGCCACGCAGCAGTGCGCGCAGCGACCAGCGCAGCTGCAGATCGGTTCCCTTGACCGCGGTGTCGAAGCCACGCCATTCCACGCGCCCGAAACGGATGCCGCGCCACAGGTTGCCCTGCAGTCGGTCAAACGCCAGCGCCTGGCCATTGCGGGCCAGAAACTGCTGCGCCCAGGACAGCGCCTGGGTCAGGCCGCTTTCGCTGCCCAGCCACAGCAGCGCCGCCAGCACCAGCCCCATGACCAGCAGCAGGATGCGCACGCTCCAGCGAAAGATCGCGCGCCACAGGGAATGCTCGCGTCGATCGGGGGTCGTCTTCGTGTCTTCCATGATCAGAAGCTGAATCCAATGGAGAAATGCACCCGGTAGCGATGGATGGCCTGGCCATAGGCCAGATCCAGCTTCACCGGCCCCACGGGCGTTCGCACCTGCAGGCCTGCACCGTAGCCCGAGACGGCATCGAAGCTGCGCCAGGCATCGGTGACGTTGCCGTAGTCATAGAACACGCCCAGCGACAGCATCTCGGTGATGCGGTGCTGGTATTCCAGCGAGCCGATGGCCAGATAGCGCTGGCCGATCACCGAGTTGTTGACGTTCAGGCCCAGCGATCGGTAGCCATATCCGCGCAGCGAGCCGATGCCCCCTGCCCGGAACAGGTTCTCGCTGGGGATGCCGAAGCGGCTGCCCGCATTGACCACGCCGAACTCCACGCGACCGATGAAGGTGCCGTTGCGCCAGACGGGCGAATTCTTCGACAGCGGCTTGAAGCCCACCATGCTGGTGTAGAAACGGGTGAAGGTAGCATCACTCAGCGCGTGCTTGCTGGCCCCCGAGATCTCGAACTTGACGCCGTAGCCGCGCGAGGGGTTGAGCTGCGAATCGAAGCGCTGCAGCGTCCAGGCCTTGCCCAGCACCAGCGCCTTCACGCCATCCCGCTGCCCGGACTGCCGGAAGTGGATCTCTTCCTGCTGCAGCTGCAGCGAGGTGAACGCCTCAATGTCGCGCTCGCGCTGGCCATAGCCCACGTAGGCGTTGCTGTTGAACGTGACGACACCTTTCTCGTCCTCACGCTCGACACGTCCACCGAACCCGTAGTAGCGGTCCTCAGCGTCATAGGGCGTTCGGAAGTTGGTGAACGCTCGTTGACGGCGCTCCGACATCACCAGCGAGGCCTCCATCTGCAGCCCGAACAGGCTACGGTCCTGAAAGCCTACCTGGCCACGGAAGCCGTCGTCGGTGCTGTAGCCCAGACCATAGACCAGCCGATGGCGCTTGAGCTCCTCCACGACCAGGCGGATGGGCACCGCTTTCAGCGACGGATCTTCCTGCAGCGCCAGCGTGTCGGGCACCGCACTGACCGAACTGAAGTACCCCGCCTCACGCAGCCGCTCCTGGAAAGTCTGCAGCGCGGCATCCGTGTAGGCGTCCCCTTCATGGAAGGGCTGCAGATCGGTGATGATCTTCTCCGGATAGCGCGACAGGCCCTGGACCTCCACCTTGCCGAAGGCAATGCGGTCGCCCGAATCCACCACGACCGTCAGCCGCGCCTTGGCCGCCGCGGCATCCACCTGCGCGGTGCTGCGGGCAATGCGGGCGCGCAGGTAGCCCTGCCGCTTCATGGCATCGATGAGCGCCGACTTGCCACTCTGCCAGTTGCTGCTCACGAAGGGATCACCCACGGCCATGCCGAAGCGACGCTTCACGTTGGCCAACGCCCGGTTCTGCGTGCCCTGCCCTTCGATCTGGATGTCCAGCTCGCTGACCTTGGTGCGGTTGCCAGGCTTGAGCGTGAGCTTCACGCGGTCGGGCTCCTCGGCATCGATCTCGATGCGTGGCTCGAAGTACCCTTCGGCCTGGACAATGGCCAGCACCTCGTCATGCAGCTTGGACACCAGACCGTCGAACTGCACCGGGTCGTAATCCTTGCGATGCTGCCAGCGGCCCACCAGCGTGCTGTCACGGATGGTGCTGACAAAGCTCGACGGCGCATCAATGTCGAAGCGGTAGTTGTTGTGTTCCAGCAGCTCCGAAACTCCGCCGGATTTGCGCTCTGCCTCGGCCGATTTCCCGGCGGCAGTCGTACCCGAGGCCTGATCTGCCGGGGCTGCTTCCTGCCCGGAAGACGAGGAAGACGCGGAAGCGCCGGTCTGGCCAGCTTCCGGGGCTTGGGTCGAATCATCGGCCGCCAGGCGCCATGCCGACATGTCGCCGCCCGCCTGCAGGCCCGGAAAGTTCCCCGAGCGAAGGCCGGCAGCCTGCGCCACGGACGCGCCACCTGCCAGGGCCAGCACGGTCGCCAGGCCCAACCACCTGTCCAAAACGATTTTCTTCATGACATCGGCGCACGGCAGACCCGTGCAGCAGGAAAGCACAACGTACCAGAGCATTCATGCAACGGCGCAGCCGGATGCGACGATGACAATCCCCGGCCATCGCATCCTTCCTGAAAGGGCGGAAATGCCCCACCCGACGGCAGGCCAGCACGCCGTCCCTGCGCCCGCAGTGCAGCGCCGAGTATAGGGCCTGCCGTCCGCCCTTACTGAAAAACCGTGACAAATCCGGCAGATGATGACGCAGAAACGGGCGACACCCCAGCCCGACGGGACGACCGGCCCATCCCGGGTGCCCGGCGCCCGATGAAAAGCAGAACGCCCGGGCCATACGGCACCCGGGCGTCCTGTGAAACCCCACAAGGGGGCGGAACGGGCGGCATCACCGCCCGGTGGCGTGCGGCTTTCACCGCACGCCGGCTGGCGATCAGGCCACCAGCCGATACTGCTTCGTGAGCTTGACGAAGTTGTCCAGCTCGGCCTTTTGGCGCTCCTCGCTCCAGCCCAGCCGGGGGGCCATGAATGCAGCCACCGCAGGCGCTGCAGCCTCGGCCGCCTTGGCGTCCAGGAACAGCAGCCGGATGCGCCGTGCCAGCACGTCTTCCAGCGACTGGGCAACCTCTTCATCGATGGCCCACTGCACCTGGGCGAAGGTGAAGGGGTAGGCGGGGTGGATGCGGTCGGCCAGCTTCGGCTCTGCGGCGATCAGCCTGCCGATGGCCATGGCGTCACTGCCGTACAGCGTCAGCGGCGTGTCGTCCATGTGCTGCTTGTCGTCGATGTAGCCGTGCAGGCGCAGTTCCTGCGTGCGGCAGGGTTTGGCCGGCAGCAGCCCGGCACCGATGGCGGCATCCACGCCGTCCTCGGCCATCTGGCGGTAGGTGGTCCACTTGCCGCCGAAGATGTTGACCATGCCGGAGTGGCTGACCTCCACCTTGTGGCTGCGCGACACTTCCTTGGTGGACTTGCCCTCGTCCTTGGGTGCGGCCAGCGGGCGCAGCCCCACGTAGACGCTGCGCACGTCGGCCCGGGTGGGGGCCTTCGTGAGATAGTCGCGCGACGTGTTCAGGATGAACTCGATTTCCTGTTCCAGCGGCAGCGGCTCGTAAGACGGATCCTTGACCAGGGTGTCGGTGGTACCCACCACCACCTTGCCATGCCAGGGCACGGCAAACAGCACGCGGCCGTCCGATGTCTTGGGCACCATCAGGGCGTCCTCGCCGGGCAGGAACTCGCGGTCCAGCACCAGGTGGATGCCCTGGCTGGGCAGGATGGGCGGCTTGTCGTGCGGCTCGTCCATCCCCAGGATGGGGTTGGCAAACACGCCGGTGGCGTTGACCACGCACTTCGCCTTCACCTCGAAGGTCTCGCCGGTCAGCTCGTCCTTCGCCGTCACGCCTTCCAGACGACCATTGCCGCCCTTCTTCAACGCCGTGACGGCGCAGTAGTTGAGCACCGTGGCACCATGGTCGGTGGCCGTCTGTGCCAGGCACAGCGCCAGACGGGCGTCGTCGAACTGGCCGTCGTAGTAGCAGACCCCGGCACCGATCTTGTCGTCACGCACCCCCTTCAGACGCCGGCGGGCATCGCCCTGGCCCAGATAGCGGGTCTTGCCGATGCTCAGCTTGCCGGAGAGACGGTCATACATCCACAGGCCGAAGGTGTAGTACGGCGCCGTCCACCATTTTTTGCCCGGGATGATGAAAGCCTGCTTGCGGAACAGGTGCGGCGCATTGTGCGAGAGACGGCCACGCTCGCGCAGCGCCTCGCGCACCAGGTCCACATAGCCCTGGGCCAGGTAGCGCACGCCACCATGCACCAGCTTGGTGGACCGGCTGGACGTGCCCTTGGCAAAGTCGTGGGCTTCGAGCAGCAGGGTGGAATACCCGGGCGAAAAATG
>ERZ772977.1486-NODE-1486-length-11753-cov-3.022824_pt1 | contig 11753 bp, 16 predicted proteins | sample MGYA00511131_ERZ772977 | MGnify/ENA primary metagenome ERZ772977 (study PRJEB29015, sample SAMEA2737935) | human oral metagenome | biome: human oral; feature: human-associated habitat; material: dental | place: China | collected 2151 ...
TCTTGTTGTACAAGCGATAAAGGAGCTTTGTGTCTCAATGTGTGAGCTTGGACAATATGTTGGATTGTACAGTGGCCCTGTGCCTGAATTGGATGATATCTCTGTAAACCTCGATGATGGTGTCTTCACAGATCGGCATGCTGAACTTGATTACTGGATGAAGATGGTGGCCGCTGGATTTGCGACACAGAAAAGAGGTATTGCCAAGACATTGAATATCACAGAAGATGAAGCAGCAAAAGAACTTGCTGAAATCAATGGAGAATTACCACCAGAGAATGATGCAGAGTTGACTCTATACGGAAAAACTAGCCAACATACAGCGGGAAACGGCAAGAATACAGAGGAGTCTGAAAATGTTTAGAAAGCTATTATTAAAATTATTCAAAATTCCCAAACATCCAAATATAATTTCTTTTGAAGATAGCGCTAGAGCTGCATATTGTGGATTTATAGCTGGTTTGGGAATTAAAGAGGAAGATCATGAGCGACAAAAGAAAACAACCAACAATCAATGATCAGCAATTCTCTCTTCAAATGCAGGCTGTCAGTGATATATATGCTAAGATGCAGATTGAGTTGTTCGATAGCATGATAAAACGGCTCAAAGAGCGGGGAGCTGCTGATTTAAAAGAAAATCCGTATGTGTGGCAACTCGAAAAGTTAAACGATATGCACATGCTAAATGAGCATAATCTCAGGATAATTTCAGATCGCACAGGTATCGCTGAGAGTTTGCTAAGAGATGTTATTGCGAATGAGGGGCTAAAAGTATATAAGGATACCAAGGATCAACTTTCAGACGATCTCAGACAATCTCACAAAGGATATGTCAGAAATGGAGTTACAGATGCCCTTGAATCCTATACATCGCAAGCCGTAGATGATTTGAATCTCATCAACACAACATTACCAGAGAGTATACAGTCTGTATTTAAATCTATCGTAGAGCAGACAGTCGCAGAGGTTGTGGCTGGTACCAAAACGGCAGAGAAAGCTATCAATGAAACGATAATGAGCTGGCAGAAGAAAGGCTTTACTGGATTTACAGACAGCGCAGGCCATGAATGGCTGGCAGATAGTTATGCCAGGGCTGTTATCAAAAGCACAACATACAGAGTCTATAATGAAATGCGCATTGCTCCAGCTCATGAGTTAGGAGTCGATACCTTTTATTACTCAACCAAGCGGACAGCAAGACCAGCTTGTAGCCCTCTCCAAGGCAAGATAGTTACATTTGGAGATGGCTGGATAATAGATGGTGTTAAAGTCTATTCTCTGTATGATTATGACTATGGATCAGCTGGTGGATGCCTCGGGGTACATTGCGGGCATTATCTCACCCCGTTTGTTATTGGAATAAATGAATTGCCAGACTTGCCAGATTACCTCGCAAACCTCACTCCAGAGCAAGCAGAAGAAAATGCACGTATCGAGGCAAAACAAAGAGCCCTTGAGCGGACAATAAGAAACCACAAAGAGCGTTTGCATTATGCAAATACAATGAATGATGCAGATCTCATCCAATCCGAAAGGTTGAAAGTGAGAATGTATCAAAACAAAATCAGAGACCTTGTGGATAACTATGATTTTCTGTATCGAGATTACAGCAGAGAAAAGTTATACACATAATCTAGATCTAGCGTTGCTATATGCAGCGCTTTTTTGTTTGCCTAAACCGTAAAAAATCCCATTGATTCAAGGGTATATTGAGAAAGTAAATAATATTTTGCTTGAGGTGGGAGTTATCCACCTAAAAAAGAACTAGGAGGGTATAAATGGCATTTACAACCGAAGAACTACTCAAACTTGGATTGACAGAGGATCAGGCCAAAGATGTCTTTGCTTTACATGGTAAAGATTTGAACGCTAGCAAATCAGCCGTAGATACTATCACCAAAGAGCGAGATAGTTTGAAAGACCAATTGCAAAATGCAGAGGCTCAAATCGAGAACTTGAAGGCTGCAGAAAGCACAAGCGCTGAAACAAAAGAAGCTCTTGAAGCTTTGCAAACTGAGTACAACAAGTACAAAGAAGAGGCTCAGGCAGAACTTGCAAAGACGCAGAAAGTGAACGCTATCAATCTGGCTTTGAAAGATACCAAGGCTCACAATCCAGCAACACTAATGAAATTTATTGATGTTGATGCTATTGAGCTTGATGAAAACGGCAATCCTAAATTGGACGAGACCATCAATGCTCTAAAAGAAAGTGACCCTTATCTATTCAAATCAGATGAACCTGAGAAACCAAACCCAAACATTTTCCCACAAGGAAATCCAGCGGCTGGCTCAGGATCTCCAGATGATGAATTTGCAGCTGCTCTGGGACTTATTTAATAAATTTTAAAAAGGAGGCTATAAATGTCTATCAATTACGTTACTAAACGAGAAAAACAATTTGATCAGAAATTGATGCAGGGCGCATTGACAAGCATTTTGGAAACACCAAAAGTTAATTGGTTGGGCGCTAAATCATTTGAAATCCCTACTGTATCTGTATCTGGTTACAAAGCACACACGCGCTCAAAAGGTTATAACGCTGGTACAGTCTCAAACGACAAGAAAGTTTATACCCTTAACTTCGACCGTGATATTGAGTTCTTCGTTGACTCTGCAGATGTTGATGAAACTAATGAAGAATTATCAGCAGCCAATGTCACAGGTACATTTATCACAGAACATGCAACGCCTGAGCTTGATGCGTATCGCTTCTCTAAATTGGCTACAACAGCAATTACAGCAACAAAATTCAAGTCTGAAGATGATTACTCAGAAACTAATGTGTACTCACGTTTGAAATCTGCTATCTTGCCGATCCGTAAGTATGGAGCAGCTAACATCGTGATCTATGTATCTAGTGAGATCATGGATTTCTTGGAACGCTCAAAAGATTTCACACGTTCAATTGCTACCACATCTCCTCAAGGGATTGATACACGTGTTACATCTCTGGACAGTGTACAAATTATCGAGGTTTGGGATGATGCACGCTTTAAAACACAATTTGAGTTTACAGATGGATTTGTGAAAGCTTCTGGCGGTAAAGACATCAACTTCTTAATCGTTGCTAAACCAGCAGTAATCGCAAAGGCTAAATTTAACTCAATTTATCTTTTTGCTCCTGGACAACATACTGAAGGTGATGGATATCTTTACCAAAACCGCATGTACCATGACTTGTTTGTCCTGGAAAACAAAAAAGATGGCGTTTATGTTTCTCATAAATCCGCTTAAATCCGCTTAGGAGGTAAGAAATGAAGAAATATATTAAAGAAAATCAAGTTTACACTGTCCAAGAGGGCAGTGAGCTTGAGGCACAATTGCTATCAGATGGTTTTGAAGAAGTCGTAGAGGCTGAGGAGAAGCCAAAGAAAACACGTGCTAGCAAAGCTGACGCTGAAGCAAAAACTGAAGATGAGTAAGGAGGGATAGAGTATGAGTCTTTTTAAAGCACAAAAAAATATCTACTTTACAAGTCTAGAAAAGGATGTTGCTGCTGGTGAAACTATCGAGCTGGATCAAGAATACGCAGACGCAGTAAATGCTGATTTAAAACCAGTATTTCCAGACGTTGATGCTGTACTTGTACCAGCTGAAGATGAAGACAAGCCAAAAAAGGCAACACGCGCTAGCAAAGCAGACGCTGAAACAGTGAAAGATGCAGCAAACGATAAATAAGGGGTGGCAACACCCTTTATTTGTAAGGGAGGTTACTCATGTCTTATTTAACACAAAAAGAGTTTGTCGATCTAGGGTTTGATGCTGTATCAGAATCAGATTTTAAAAAACTGTCCAAACGGGCAAAGATTGCTATTGATCTATACACCCAAGGCATTTACCAGCGGTATATCAATTTTGATAATGAGATTGATTATCGTAAACAGGCGGTGAAGTTAGCCATGGGCTTTCAGATAGCTTATCTTGATTCATCTGGGCTGATGACAGCAGATGACAAACAAACAGCCAAAAGCGTATCGATTGGACGTACTTCTATTTCTTACGGAAGTCAGCAAAACTTATCAGGTCAGCGGTACAACCTTTCGCTGGATGCTGAAAATGTCCTGAGACAGGCTGGATTTAGTCTGATAACGGCAGTTGATTATGATCGATAAACGCTTACTAACAGATGTTGTTTCTGTCCGAAAGGTTGCGGGCAAAAACGAGTTCGGAGATGAGAGTTATGCTGAAGCGCTAGAGATTAAACCAGTAAGATTTGATCGATCAGTGAGCGTTACAGGGGTTAATAACTCTAAGTCTCGACAGAAATCTGGCGTTATCTATATTTACCCTAGATTTGCTAACGTGACAATTGATGATACTTGGCTTGGTGCAACTGTTAATGATGGATCCCGTGATTATATCATTACAGGTTATCAGCCTAATTACCTAAATGGGAAAATATTTAGCTATGAAGTCGAGGTGATTTGATGGCTGATGTTAGAGTCGTTGTTGATCTTGGTGGTGTTGACAGAAAACTATCTCCAGAAGCTGAAAAACGTGGAAAGCTAGCAATGGCTAGCCAAGGGATGATGATCATGGAGCCATATATACCTCTGAGAGGCGGCCCATTGAGAGCATCTGGACGCATTGAAGCAAATGGAGATATCAGTTATAACACTGTCTATGCTAGAGCCCATTTTCACGGCACAAATGGGATTGTAGTATTTAGGAGATACAGGACACCTGGTACAGGTAAGAGATGGGACAGGGCACTAAAAGCCAATGTCGAGAAGTTGAAACAAGTTGCCGTTAGAGCAATGGGGTTGAGATGACACAGAATAACAAAAATTTTCAACTTGTGCTGTTAAATCATATCAACGCTATCAATAACCTACCATTAGAAGCTCGCCTTGATTACTTCAAGGATGATAAAGATGATTTAGTCATCAATGCTTTACCTGGAGGATCGATTGATAAGGAGTACATGGATGGAACTAGAGAAGTATCTCTACCTTTTGAAATTGCTGTTAAATGCAAGAACAATCAAAAGGCTAGCGATACAATTTGGAGAATTAATGGAGACTTATCAGGTTTTGATATTGATTTACCTAGCACAGATAATACTTATACTTTTCTTTCTCTTGATGTCGGGAAACCAGGTATCAATGGGAAAGATGAACAAGGTTACTTTGTCTACACATTGCAAGTAACCGCTAAATTAGAAATCGCAGGAGGATAATTATGGCACGTCAAAAAAATGCCAAGCGCAAACACTTAGTAGCACCATTTGACCCAAGTAAAGCAGACACTGTACCAGCTGATAACGAATTTTTCCCATTGGCAAAGTATATCGAAAGTATCGAAGATGATACTGACGAAGAAACAGATGACAAAGGCTATTATGATGGCGATGGCACAAAAGAAGAAACTGTTACATCGGTTGCTGGTGCTTACACAGCTGAGGGTATCTATGATCCTGAAGATAAAGCACAAGCACTTATCGCAAATATGAAATATAAAACTGGTGATGGCCGCCGCTTGTGGCACCGTGTGATTGAGTCCAATGGCAAGAAATCATTCACTCAAGTAGCAAATGCTTCTGAGATCAAAGCTGGTTCTGGTGATGCAACAGATTATGAAGGATTTGGTTGCAAACTCAAATGGATCAAAGCGCCAATCGAAAAAGCTATCACCTTATAATTAGAATTTTTTGGAGGAAATAGAAAACATGGCACATACTTATAATTTTGGGAATATCAAAGATGTTACAGTATTTAACGTCGGAGATCTCACTCTTGAATTTGCTCCATCGGATGCAAAAAGCGAGTCGTTAGTTAAGAAATCTATCGAATTAAAGGAAAAAGCGGATCAATCAAATAAGTCTGGTACAGAATGGGAACAACGCAAAGAACTTAAATCTTTGATGGATGAGTTCTTTGCGATGATGTTTGATGAAGATACACCAGAAAAACTTTATGATGCGTGTGGCCAAAACACAATCACATATCTCAAGCTCTTCTTGATGATGGCTGAGGCTGTTCAAGAAGTTAATGAGAAAAAACAAAACGACGAAACATTCAAGAAGTATCTTGCTGAATAATGTTTGATATTTCCAAAAAAATGGATGACAGGCTGGTACTCGGTGATACAGAGTATCAGCTTTTCTTATCCTTTGATCGAGTGTTATGGGTATTTGATATGTGGGGAAAAAAGCACATACCGCCAAATTTAAAACCTAAACTAGCACTAGCTAAATTAACTGGTGATGAAAGTTTTAAAGACATGGACACAGAACATGCCATGGCTGTATATGAAGATGTATTTGATAAACACATCAAGATCATCAAGGCTGGAAAAGATGTACAGCGTTACGATTTAGAAGGCAATCCTCTACCTCAAAAACCTAATAACGACTCAGATAAAGATGATAAACCTCTTTTTTCTATCAAATATGATGGCGAGTACATTTTTGCGTCGTTTATGCAAGCCTATCAAATGGATTTGATTGAAGAACAAGGGAAATTGCACTGGAAAAAATTTAATGCGCTGTTATCTGGTCTACCAGATGGCACTAAATTTGTTGAAGTAATGAAGATTAGAGCTTGGAAACCATCAAAAGGTGACAGCTCGCAAGAAAAACAAAGGATGCGCAAATTACAAGAAGAATATGCGCTACCAGATATCTAAGAAAGGGGGGATTAAATGGCTTCTGATGGAAAAGTTACCATTACCATCGATTTGGATGGAGCAAAGGCTAGAGGTGAGGTTAAATCACTTAAAAGCATGTTAATGGGGCTTGGTGATACATCATCAAAAAGTTTTGGTACTGGTTCAAAATCTGCACTAGGGTTTGGTACAGCCGTAGCTATCGCTAGCAAAGCTGTTTCTACTGCAATGGGAGCTATTTCTAGCTCCATGGGAGGCGCTATTAGTCGTGTTGATACGATGGCCCGTTTCCCTAAAATGATGCAGGCCATGGGCTTCTCTGCAGACGAGGCTAAAGGATCCGTGGATGCCTTGGCAAAAGGTATCGATGGATTGCCTACGGCCCTGGATGAGGTTGTGGCAACCACTCAACAACTAGCCTTGATGAATGGTGACTTAGGCAAATCAACTAAATTAACACTGGCATTGAACGATGCCTTTCTGGCCTCTGGGTCGTCAGCTGCTGATGCTAGCCGTGGTTTAGTCCAATTTAGCCAGATGATGTCGTCTGGTAAGGTTGATATGCAGAGCTGGAAAACCCTCATGGAAACAATGCCACTGGGTCTCCAAAAGACAGCAGAGGCATTTGGGTTTGCTGGGGCATCTGCTAAGAATGATCTGTATCAAGCGCTTAAAGATGGGGCAATTACATTTGATCAATTTTCCGATAAGCTGATCGAACTTGATGGCGGTCTCAATGGTTTTGCTGAGTTAGCGCGTGTTAACTCAATCGGTATTGCCACATCGTTTAAAAACATCAAAACAGCTGTTGTCCGTGGTGTGGCAAACATGATACAAGCTTTTGATAAAGCAGCACAGGCCAGAGGTTTGGGAAGTATCGCCTCTAACCTGGACAAGGTTAAGAAGGCAGTATCACAGGCATTTGATGCAGCAACACCTCACATCGAGCGCTTTATGGATCTGATCATGCAATTGTATTCAACCATGGAGCGCAATGGAGCAATCAAGGCTTTAAGTTGGGCTTTCTTTAGTGTGAAAAGCGCTGCTGAAAGTGTGTTTGAGACATTCACTAAAGGATCTGGATCTACTGGTTGGATATTAATGGCCAGCCATGCAGTGGAAACCTTTGGAAAAGTTGTAGCTTCAATCGCTCAAGGTGTTAAAAAGTTTGTTGATGGTTTCAATGAAACAGATGCTGTTAAAAACTTTAAGTTAGCGGTGGAGGATGCCTTAAATGCTATAGAGAAGATTGCTGGTGCTGTACAGCAGAGCCAGATAATCAGAGATCTAGGTAAAGCATTTGGAGAGGTAGTAAGTCAAATATCACAAGCTGTTTCTACTATAAGCGAGTTTATATCATCAATGGATCCTACGACATTACAAGCAATTGTTGATGGAATTATCGCTTCTGTGGTTGCTCTTAAAGGTTTGAAAACAGCTAAGAACGTCATAACCAGTTTGTCAGAATCATTTAATGTTCTGAGATCAGCTATCACAGGCCATCCAATCTTAACACTAGCAGTCATTATAGCTGGCTTATATACGGCATTTATGACGGCCTATAACGGGAATGAAAAATTCAGAAAAGCAGTTGATAAAACTGTAAAAGCAGTTACTGACTTTGCCAAAAAAGTAGGAGATATGTTTAAAGGATTTGATCCTTCAATTCTCATCCCTATTGTTGGAGGCTTGACGAGTATTATAGCTACTCTTAAATCGATGGGTAAATTAAATGGTGTGTTTAACATATTCAAAAAGATCCCAAATCCATTTAAGAAGTTCGGCAAGAACGCCAAGGATGCTTTTGATGGCATCAATTCATCTGCTAGTCAATCAAAAGGGATTATTGAGCAGATATTCTCTGGCATAGGCTCTGTTATTGAATCTGTTGCAAACGGAATCTCCACAGTAGTACAAGGTATAGGTTCTGCACTGTCTACAGTGGTACAAGGGTTTGGTAAGGCCGCATCGATGGCTAATCCTGCTCAATGGTTCGCAATGGGAGCAGCATTTCTAATGATTGGTGTTGGTGTGACGTTTGCGGCTGCTGGTATCTATATTTTAGTTCAGGCCGCAATCCAGCTGGCTAATGCAGGTACTGGTGCTCAAGTAGCTTTGTTAGCCCTTGGTATTGGTATAGCAGTTTTAGCTGGTATCTTTGCTTTGCTAGGGCCAGCATTAACGGCAAATGCCACTGGTATACTGGCATTTGGTGCCGCCGTCCTAATGGTTGGGGCAGGTATCGGTATAGCAACAGCAGGGATATCTCTATTGGCTCAACAGCTACCAACAATAGCAGAGTATGGTGTAAGTGCATCAGTAGGTATGTTAGCTATTGGTGGTGCTCTATTAGCGATTGGGGCAGGAGCTCTTGTTGCAGGAGCTGGATTACTTATTTTAGGTGCAGGGTTACTTGTTGCAGGGGTTGCGGCCCTTATTGCAGCCGTCGGGGCACTTGCTCTTGGAGCTGGTTTGCTGGTTCTAGGTGCAGGTCTTAAAGTAGTCAGCGCTGCACTAAATTCAGCTACTCCATTCATTGATGCGTTTTCTGATGCGATTGCAAAAGTAGTTACAGCTATTAGCTCTGGGCTAACTTCTATTTTAAATGCCTTAGCTGGTGTTATTAAAGAAATAGGTAAAGCAGCACAAAATGCTGGTAATGGTTTTAAAGCTCTAGCTCAAGGTGTGGTGATGATCACCAATACTAACCTCGCTGACATGGCAGCCTCACTCGGAGCTGTCGCTGTCGGAGTTGGAGCGATCAGTGCTGCAAGTGGTGGAATGGCAAGCGCTGGTGCTGGTATGAAGTCTTTAGGACAAGGATTGGTAATGGTTAGCACGTTTGGATCTGTGGCAATGGCATCCCTTGATAGCTTAAAAACAGCCATGACATCCCTACCATCTACCCTATCAACAACAGCAACGGCATTTGCAACATTTAAAGAACAAGCTGTAGCTGGTATGGCTGGGTTATCAGCAATAAATGCACCAATTACATCATTTAGAGCACAGATAACAGCTATCGTACCAGCATTATCGATGGCTGTTACTGCATTTGCTCAATTAGGATCATTAGCATCTGTTGTATCAAGTCAATTGACGATGATAGCAACAGGCACACAAACTGTCACAACGGCATTTGCCACTTTGCCAGGGCAAATCCAAATCGCTATGCAGACAGCTCTAACAGCTATTATTAGCGTCGGTTTACAAATGCAGATGCAAGGTAGATTGATCGGTGTTAGGACTGTACAAAACATGTCTCAGGGGCTCATTAGTGGCCAAGGACAATTAATGTCTGCTATGTCTGCCCTCATCAATGCAGCAAGAGCTGTAGGTATGTCTGGTGTTGGTGTGATGCGCTCTGTCGGAGCTTATATTGGCCAAGGTTTAGCCCAAGGTATGATGAGTGCTTTAGGGGCTGTAACAGCAGCAGCTAATGCTCTTGTCGCTCAGGCTGAAAGGGCTGCACAGGCTAAAGCAAGGATCCACTCTCCATCCCGTCTATTTAGAGATAATGTTGGACGCTATATCTCTCAAGGGGTAGCAGTCGGTATTTTAGCGGATGCCAATAAAGTAGAGGATGCCATGGGTAGTGTGTATGATCATATCCAGTCATTTAGCTTTAGAGCAGAGGATGTGATTGGTATTGGTAAATCTAAGCTATCCAAGATCGTACAAGTCAAATCCGACCTCGAAAACGCTGTAAAAGCCACTGTTGAAGTCGCTAAGGAGAAGAGTAACAATCTACTTAAACAAGCTCTTGATGTTGCTGAAAAAGCTGTTGAGAGACCTGTCAATACCTATCTTGATGGTGATGTGTTGGTAGCCAAAACAGGAGATAGACAAAAAGCTTATCAGGACAGAAAGACAATCATAAATAACAGGATGAGAGGTATAACAATTTGAGTAAAGAAATGACGTTTAATGGCGTAAATATGTCTCGCTATTTTCGTATCACAGACATCATCCGACCAATCGGCAATAAGAGGAGCATCGCTAGCAACGATGCCCCCTTTATTGGTGTTAATGTGCAACAGGTAAAGATCGGGCCTAAAGAGCATACTATCAAATTTGACATGAAAACTAATACGCCTGAAGAAATGGAAAACCTCAAGCATGAATTAGCTGGTGTGCTGAATGTTTCAGAACCAGCAAAGATTGTATATTGCGACGAACCAGATAAGTACTATCTTGGTTATCCAGTAGATGATGTTACACCAGATAACATCACAAGATGGTTTCAGCGGTCAGAACTTAAAATCTTCATCGCAGATGGTGTGGCACACTCCTCAACTTATCGAGAGTTTAATGATGTCAAAATCGACAGTGGAAAGCTAGTAATTGATGTGGATAACAGAGGTACTACTCATGCTTTGCCGATCATAACAGTTAACCACAAATCAACTAATGGATATATCGGACTTGTTAACTCCGTTTCAGCATTTGAGCTGGGAAACAAAGAAGGGTATGTGACAGATCCAAGACTGAGATCAGAAAGCCTGCTAAATTATCGAGGAGACAAGGTTTCTGCTGGATTATCTTCTGGCCGTAGAAATCAAGCGATCCTAAATGATACTTCGCAAGTATTAGATGGAACACTTGGGATTGTTAATGTATGGAATAGACCACATATGCACATAACAGGCATTGAAAAAGGTAATGGCAACCATGCAGCAAGTCTTACATGGGATATACCGGCGGATTCATTTGGTAACCGTGGATCACTAAACGAGTATTTTTGGTGGAGACAAGTTTTTCGGGTCGGTCGATATGATCAGCTTGGTTTTATTAAAATTATGTTTTCAGACGAACAAGGCCGTTTCTTATATGGCGTAGAAAGCATCAAGAGAGAGACAGGTGCTAAATGTGAGTATAACTTCTTGGTTACAAATGGACAGGGTGGATTTAAATTAGTCAATCAGTGGGAGTTCGAGGCTGAAGAGAATCCAGCAACAAATCCATTTGATCCTCCTAGAGGTTGGTGGATCATAATTGTACTGTTTGGTAGGGCATACCTCTTTCCCTTTGCACCTGCTGCCAATAGAAAGGCACCCATTGATGCTGCCATACCCATAACGATGGTTTGAACATCAGACTTGATGAAGTTCATGGTATCTACAATCGCCAATCCCGCTGACACAG